>Ga0065721_10049156_pt1 | contig 44050 bp, 40 predicted proteins | sample Mesricmetagenome_FD_59108 | JGI IMG/M metagenome (GOLD analysis project Ga0065721, IMG submission 59108) | Mesophilic microbial community from rice straw/compost enrichment Sample: eDNA_1 v2 (version 2) | ecosystem: Engineered > Solid waste > Grass > Composting > Bioreactor | place: USA: Davis...
GGCGGAAGCCTCTTCTGCGGCAGCCGCCGTTTGGCTGGAAGCCGCCTGCGCCCGCGCCAGCTCGACGGGGTAGATGTGGGCGGCGATCCCTCTGGCAGCCTGCGAGGCCGCCGAATGAAGCGCCATTTGGGCGCCGCAAAGCGAGATCAAAAGCGAGAATGCAATCAACGCAATAAGGATAAGAGGAACGACGACCGCCGCTTCCAAGACGATGGATCCTTGCGGGCCGCGTATGAGCCCTTCTCGCGCGGCTTTGGCCCAACCACTGGCCCATTCAATACGACCAGCCGATAAACGTTGCCGTTTCATAACGATTGCCCTTTACCTTTCCCTCCAGCAGATTGATTCGGCCGAGCAGCGACATGACGCCGGGCAAAAACCAGAGCCGGACCGAAATCCTCGCTTCGCCCGTTACGCCAGACGGCACCTCGGACAATGTCAGCCCGCTGTTTTGCTCGATGACCGCGGCCATACGGGCCAGCCGCTTTTCTTCGCTGCCGCCGTGCAGCAGCATGAACAGCCGCAAGTAATCGGCGTACGTCAGCTCGACCTTGGCGTATTTGGACAAGGGGGCCGAGCCTTTGCGAACGAACGACAGCATGTCCTCCATCGTCTTTTCCAGGCCGTACGCAATCGCCGCCGACAATACGAGCAGCGGATGCCCCAGCGAGCGGCTGGCGATCAGCCCCTCCATCGTTCGGACCGCAAGCCTAAATGCAAACAGCTCTCCATATGCCGCGGCAATGTTGCCCAGCGGAGAATGAATGCCGTAAAGGACGTATTCCGCTTCCTGCCGGTGAAAGGACGCCGCTTGCGATACCGCCGTCTTATCCCCGGATTCCAGCAAGTCCCGCAATAGCGCGGGATCAAACGAAGCAAATTTCCCGATCGCATACTCGCCGTAATAAATCGTATCCCTGCTTCGCTCCAGCATATTGCCCATACCCGCGAAGAGGCTGTCCATCATGCCGGCCGACTGCTCGGCGGCGTCGTGGGCGTCACCCGAAGGCATACGGGCGGCTGCCGGAACGCTGTTGTCCGCTTGCTGGTTGAACCGCAAATTTTGCTCGTACCGCTCGCGGACTTGCTGAAACTGCTGGACGTATTCCTCCTGATCGGGCACCGAAGCAAATCCGTTCAGCATGTTCCTCGCTTGCGTCCACTTCGCCTGCGTTTCCGCTTCCTGCCGCTTCAGCCTGCTTTTCAGATCGCCGTTGTTTAAGATGCGCTGCCGCTCCTGCAGCCGCGATCCCGGCTGAAGATACAAGCTTGCATAATGGGCGTAACTCCGCTTCGCGTCCGCCAGGGCGGCAATCATAGCCCGATGCGCATGATCCGACGGCGGCCCGCCAATACCCGCCGACAAACGCATAGCCAGCAGCTCCAACGCTCCCGTAAAAGCAGCGTTATCCGCACCCTGCGTCTGCAGCTCCGCTCCGTAATCGGCAAACCAGCTGTCGGGCAATATCAGCTCGCCGCCGGAATCCCGCAATTGCGCCAGCTCGCCGGCGGCTCCGTCCGGCAGCGACGGCTCCTCCGCCCCCGTTCCGCCGCTGTCCGCGACTTGGCCGTATCCGGGGCGGGAGACGCTTTGTGCCCGTTCCAGCTCCGCTTGCATCCGGCGGTTCAATTGCTCCGCCTTCTCCAGCTCGCCCGCCGCCTTCGACATTAGCTCGGCATGGCTCCGCTCCAGCCGGCTGCCTTGCCATCGCAGCTGTCTGGCCAGCTCTGCCGCTTCCGCTTCATAGCTTGCGGTTTCTTCGGCAAACGCCGGCTCCTCGTCTCCCGGCAACGAGGAATCATGCAGCTTTTGGCTGCTGTATTCGCCGTACCTATCAATGAGAGAGGCCGCATGACCGCTTCCTCCCATCCCGGGTTCGACCGGGACCATGTCGAGCGCCTCACTCGCCCCCGCGGCATCTGCGGCTTGCCGTTGCAGCCGCAATACCTGTTCCAAATGTCTTTCTCTTTGTTCGTAAAGCTTCCGAAGCTGCTCCAGCGTCGAGATCGCGCCAGAAGCTTCCTTAAGCGGTTCGGCCAAAGCCGTAAACTTGGAGACGACGTCCAGCGTAAAATCGACGGGTGCTTTGTATTTCATCTCCTCCAACACGCCTCTCGCAAACACCTCATGCTGCCCCAATACGGAAGCCGTATGCAGTTCGGCGCCTTCTACCCGCGTGCGCAACAGCCCGAACCCTGCCCCGGACGCCGCTTCGCCCCGGTTGCCTTCCAGCACGCTGCGAAATATTTGTTCGCCCTCGGTACCGCCCCGGCCAAACAGGCCGTACCTCTCGTACAAATAAGCGTCATACGCCGACAGGACGGATCTTGCCGCCGCGCGGGCCGCATCCTCGGACAGCTTTTCCGTTGCCGCTATGCGGGCATAATCAATCAGCACGCCAAAAAACAACAGCAAGGCGGACAATACGACGACGGCAAACACGGTTACGGCTCCGTCTTTCTTGAACAATAACCCCGATCCTCCGCGAAACATCGCCCATCACTCCCCAACTAAGGTTTGCCGCCGTATTTGACCAACACTTGTCCGGCTTCGGATTTGGATTGCTCCTTGCCTTTCCCGCGGTTTTGAAACTTGGCGGCGTAATAGCGCGCAAGATCGACCGTTCGTATAAATTCCGCAGGATCAATAATCGTACCGGAATAGGCCGCTTTGGGAACTCTGCCTCCAGGCAGGTTTCCGCCGGACAAGCCCAGCGGATGCTTCAGGCTGACCCGCACGTAGCGGTTCAGACCGCCCGCGTCGTAACGCGCCTCCCCCGTATAGGACAAGCCGGAGCTTTCCAGCCATGAAGCGGCATTGTACAGCTTCGTACGGATCAATCCGCCCCCGGCCTCTCCCTCCGGCGCACCTCCGGGAACGATCGTTACGGAAGCGGATTCTTCCGTCCCGGTCAGCCCGAACAGCGCGGCGATCGCCCCGTCCTGCCCCAACCGGCGGTAAAGGCCGTCGTACCGCGGCTCGGGCAAAAATCCGCTTCCCGGCTCGCGATGGCTGTTGTCCCAGGCAAAAGCCGCTCTTTCCGCCGTAACGGCCGCCGAATAATGCACGATCGTTTGCTGGTTCAAATAGAGACCGAACGCCATAAACGTAAACACGACGGCCAGCAGCAGCGGGAATACAAGCGAGGATTCGAGCGTAAAGCTCCCCTTTTGCCCATGAACCAACTCGACCGCGGCCTCAATTGTTAAAGATTTGATCCGCTTGCTCATCCGCTTTATCCATCAAACCGTTAATGACGCCGATGATCCAGTCTTTGAACAGCAGCGCGATAATGATGACCACCGCAATAATCAAGATCACCTCCAGCGTGCCCAGCCCTTTTTCTTCTTTCCAGAACGATCTCCAGCGCACGTTCATCGGAGTCATCGCCGTCATCAGCTTCCATTTGAAATTCCGCATCGCAAATCATCCTTTCCTCGTATCCGTATATTCGTTATCCCATCAACAAAAACGCCGGGGCTGCAACCAACACCATCATCACGAGCAAAATGCCGACCAGCGGGAAAACCAGCTTGGAGGAAGCCTCCTCGCCGCTGGCGCGGGCAATCGACTTTCGCTTCTCCCATAAGGCATAGGACAGCTCTCTGACCGCCAATACGAAATGTTCGCCTCCTCTCCTGTAATTCAGAAGCATAACCGTCGTAAAAACGGAAACTTCCTGCACCGCGCAGCTTCGGTTGAACCGCTCCAGCGCTTGGGCGAACGATTGACCGTTGTGCAGCTCGGCTGCCGCCGTTCTCCATTCCCGGTCCAGCGGATGCTCGCTTTCCTCCTTGCCCCTCATGCAGCGGACAAAGGCGCGCTGCACCGTCTCGCCGGCCCCGACCAGCAGCATCAGCCTGCTCATCATTTCCGGCAGCGCCGAGACGATCAGCTTCCTTCTGCGTTCAAGCTTCCTTCCCGCTTCCGCATAGCCTTTGCAGCTCAAGGCGGCCGCCGCAAATCCGCCAACAGGCAGAAGCAAAGGTTCACCTCCAAGCCAAGCCAGCCAGGCGCTTCCCGTCAGCGCGGCATACCCGAAGCCGACGGACGTCGCAATATCCCGTTTCGTCATGTCGAAAGTCCATGCGCGTCCCTTCAGCACGAACAGCTTCATATGGTAGCCGTCCAATTGTACGCTTAGCGCTTCGTATACCCGCAGCCTCTCCAGCAGCCGGTCAAACGGTTCAATCAAGAGCAGCCGTCCAAACGGCGTCCGATCCGGCTGACGGAGCTTATGGCTCCGGCCCGTCAGCGGCACGGCGAGCTGCCGCAGCGCCGACAATCCGACGATATACAGCCAAGCCGCCGCCAACCCGATTGCCGTCAAAGCTTCAACCAACGTCAATCCCCCCTATATCCGAATCGACATCAATTTATGGATGAGCCAAAAGCAGCACAGGAGCAGAAGCAGCGCCGCCGTCAGAAGCGCGTAACCGATCCCGCCGTACAGCGGAGCCATGTAATCCGGAGCCGCCAAGCTTAAAAAACCTAGAAAAACAAAAGGCACGGCCATCATCATTTTGGCTTCGAATTTTTTCTGGGCGATCATGACGTTAATTTCTTCTTCCACGCCAAGCTTCTCGCCGATCACGGTGGAGGTGCGTCTCATCACTTCGAGCAGATCTCCGCCGGAGCGCTTGCATGCCGCCAGCGTTTCGGCAAACTGCGTAATTTCCTCGATTTGCGCCCGTTCCGCAAAGTCGCGCAGCGCGCCTTCGATCGGCTCGCCGTTTTCCAAACGGTGGCAGATCGTTCGAAATTCCAGCAAGATGTCGGTGGCGGGATCGGTATACAACAGCTTCAAGTCGTCCAACGTCGAGCGAAACGCATTTTCGAGCGAACGTCCCGCGGCAAGTGACGAAGCAAGCGAAAAGAGCGCTTCCTTAAACTGCCGCTTCAGCCTTTTTCTCCGGCGTTCCGTCAGCGACCGTTGCCTGAAGCGGGGGGCCGCCGCGCCGGCCAGACTCAGAAAGGCGGCCAGCGGAACGGAGCGGTAAAACAGATACGCCGTACCGAACATAAGTGCGCAGCCCGCCGCAGACGACGCAATCAACTCTCGCAAGCTGAGCCGATAATTGGAATAGACGACGGCGCCCGGCTTTGCTCGGCGGCTGCCCGGCAGCGCGCTTTCCCAGCCCAGCCGCTTCGCCATTTGGATCAGCCGCCGTCCGCCGCTCCCCTCATGTTTAAGTGGCTTCTTCATAAGACAGCTCCTTTCCGGCCATGCGAAGCTTATCCGTCCGCTCCAGCCGGTGTTCCGTCCGCCGCAAGCCGCCGCAGACGACGTCTCCGCTTTCACCATCCTCGCAAAACCGGTACAACGGCCGCAGCTGAATTTCGCCATCTTCGATGCCGGTCACCTCGCTGATCTCGCTGACCCTCCTCGAACGGTCCCGATAACGAGACAAATGAACCATGATCTCGATGGCCGAAGCCAGCTGCCGGCGAATGACCGGAATCGGCAATTCCGCCGCGCTCAAAACCATCGATTCGAGTCTCGCCATCATATCTTTGGCGCTGTTGCCGTGACCGGTCGAAATGGAGCCGTCATGGCCGGTATTCAGCGCCTGAAGCATGTCCAGCGCTTCGCCCCCGCGAACCTCCCCGACGATTATGCGGTCCGGCCGCATCCGCAGCGACGCCCGGATCAGATCGCGCACCGTAATTTCTCCTTTTCCCTCGGTGTTGGCGTTGCGCGTTTCCAGCGATACCAGATTCGGCACGGAGCGGATTTGCAGCTCGGCCGAATCTTCGATCGTCACGATTCTTTCGTCGCCCGGAATAAACTGGGACAGCGCGTTAAGAAACGTCGTCTTGCCCGTCCCGGTTCCGCCGCTAATAAAAATGTTGTATCTGGCTTCGACCAGCGTCCTTAACGTCCGCGCCGCTTCTTCCGTAAGCGAGCCTAATCCGACGAGCTGCGCCATCGACATCGGCCGATCGGGAAACTTTCGGATGGTCAGGCAAGGCCCTTTGAGCGCAACGGGCGGCAGCACGACATGTACCCTGGAGCCGTCCCTGAGCCTGGCATCCACGATCGGTGACGATTCATTCACCGTGCGATTCACGCCGGACACGATGCTTTGAATAAGATCCTCAAGCCTTTCCCTGCTTTCGAAAGCGCCGTTCAGCAGCGAAATGGTCCCGTTCCGTTCGACGAAGATTTCGTCGTGGCGATTGATCATAATTTCGCTGATGCCCGGGTCCTCCATTAAGGGCTGGATAATGTCCAGCCCTCTGAAGGAATGGTACAGCCGCTTAACAAGCTTAACCTTCGCCGCGGCCGTCAATGGATGACGGGCGCACCATTCGAAAACCACTTCCTCGGCAATGCCTCGCAGCTCCTCGTCGCTCACCGCGCCTCCGAAATCGATGCGGGCGCGGACGCGGCTTCTCAGTTCCGCGATGCTGTCATCGAATTCCATCGGAGACGACCTCCTCTTCTCCCGTCAGCCGGCGAAGAAGCCTGGCCGCCGCCGCCCTGTAAGCGGGCGAGGACAGCAGCGCCGCTCCGGCGCCGTTTCGCCATTCCGGAACTTCCGGCATGATCGCCGCCGGCAAGTCCGGGCCATGCGCCTCTTGCGCCGATTCCCGGCGGTTATCCGGCGCGCCGATGCCGCCGTTGCGGACGAGGAGCGACTTGCCCGAGATGTCCCGGTAACGCGCTCCCCATTTCTGCAGCCCGTGTCGGGATAAAAGCCGATGCTTGTGCATCGAGCTCCATTCGCCGCCGATGACGGAGACGACGCTGTCGGCGCGTTCCAGAACGGCCATATGCAGCTCGTCCAGCCCGTCGTCCAAATCGATGACGACAATGTCGTAGCGGCCCGTACGCGCCACGACGCCGATTAACGCGGCCGCGTCATCGGCAGCCAGCGTAAGCCGGTCGTCCGGGTTGGCAAACGGCGGCAAATAATCTCCTTTCAGAACCGGATGATACAACACGCGCCCGCTCAGCCATTGCACCAATTGCTCCCATTGCCCCGGCTGCGCCTTGACGGCATACAGCAGCCCGGACAACCCGTTATCCGCACCGGCTCCGCTCGACTCGGCTTGATCCGACACCAGCAGCTGAACCGCATTCCATCGTTCCAGATTGAGATAAAACGCCTTCAGGTCCCGCGATCCCGCCGCATGAACAAGATGAAGAGCTGCCGCCGTTTTGCCGACGCCGCCGGAGGCGGAATGGACGGCGATCACCCGGACCCGTTCCCCTTCCCTGCCGGCCGCCTGCCGGTTCCGATAACCCGACAACGCGGCATGAAGCTCCGTCATCGCCTTCAGCAGCGCCGGGAGCGGCTGGTACTGAACAAGCTCACGCTCGAACGGGCTTTCCCCAAGCTTGCCGACCAGCGCAACCGCCGGCACGTCCGGCAGCTTGTCCTGCAGCTCCATCAGAAGCTCCGGCTCCGCGGCGACCAGGTCGACGGCATAACCTTGCTTGACGTACTGCCTGCATGCCTCCGCATTCGTAAAAGCCGCCACTTGCCAGCGTTCGCCGAAAGAACTGCCCCGAACATAATCCGCAAATCGCCTTAAATATTCGGTTTCCTTCACGGCCAGGGCAAGCTGACACCGTTTCATCCGATTCGCCCCCTTCCCTTCGCGCAATCGCGATATAATAAGCGGAAACGCAAAAAAGCACCGTTCAGGTGCAGCTTCATGCTGACCCGATACGGTGCTTCCGTTTCGCTTTATTCGCTTGACATGAATTTACCATACTTTGGACAAGGCCGTCAACCGTCATCCGTTCTCGTTTTTCTATCCGAAAAACAATCGAATTTCCCGTTCGGCATTGTCGTCCGAATCCGAGCCGTGCACGATGTTGCTGGCAACGTCCATGCCGAAATCGCCGCGAATCGAACCCGGAACGGCTTCGACAGGATTGGTCGCCCCGATGACGGATCTGGCGTTGGCCACGGCGTTCGTCCCCTCCAAAATCATGGCAAATACCGGTCCCGACATGATGAAATCAACAAGCTCTTCAAAAAAAGGCTTAGCCTTCAAATGCCCGTAATGCGTTTCGGCGAGCTCCCGGCTGATGGTCATCATTTTGACATCGGCAAGCTTGAATCCCTTTTCCTCAAAACGCGCGACGATGCGGCCGATCAGACCGCGAGCGACCGCGTCCGGCTTTACCATGACGAAAGTTCTGTTCATTTCGATTCCCCCCGTGTTATCGGTATAGCCAATTAATTATGAAACCATTCAATGATAATGCCTGCCGTTTCCTCGATCGCCCGATTCGTTACGTCAATGACCGGACAATCCAAATTTCGCATGACCGACGCCGCATAGTCGAGCTCCTCTCGAATCCGCTCCGGGGACGCGTATTGCGAAGCCGCGGGAAGCCCGAGCGTCTTGAGCCGCTCCGTCCGGATTTCCAGCAGCTGTTCCGGCTGCATGGTCAAGCCTACGATCAATTTGTCCGGCCCGCTTTGCAATTCCTTCGGAATATTAACCTCGGGAATGAGCGGAAGATTCGCCGTTTTGATTCCTTTATGGGACAAAAAAATGCTCAACGGCGTTTTCGACGTCCGCGACACGCCGATCAAGACGACTTGCGCCTGCATCAGGCCGCTTACATCCTTGCCGTCGTCGAATTTTACCGCAAATTCGATGGCGTCCATGCGCCGGTAATACGCATCGTCGATGGAATGCAGCAAACCGGGTTCTTTTTTCGGAAAACTTCCGAACGTATCGATATAAGCCTGCATCATCGGCCCCATGACGTCGACCGCCCTTACGCCCAGCTTGACCGTTTCCTCCCGCATAAGCTCCCGAAGCTCCGGCTGCACCAGCGTGTAGCTGATAAATCCGCCGGATTGGGCCGCTTCGTGAACGATGCGCACAATTTCCTCCTCCGTCCGGATATGGCCGTATCGTTTAATGTTGACGTGCTCGGAGGCAAATTGCCTGAGCGTTGCCCGCGCCACCGCTTCCGCCGTTTCCCCGACAGCGTCCGAGCAGACGTAAATCGTATGTCTGGTCATAAATGAGGATCCCCCTGTTCGCCTGCGGTCAGCATGTCCGCCATCAGCCGAATAATGTTTGATTTGGACACCCAGCCAATTACTTCCGGCTGCTCTCCCGGCTCGGCATTCGACGCGACGACCGGCAAGCAATCTACCTGATGAAGGGCCATCCTTCCGATGGCATCCACTATGGAATCGTCGGGCAGCAGCGTGACCAGATTCGGATACCGGGTCATGACCATACTGACGGGAATCGAGGCGGCGCCGGCATTTCCGAGCGTAATTTTCAGCAGATCCTTCGGCGTGACGATGCCCGCCAGCCGCTTATGCTCGCCTACGACCAGCAGCGTGTCCGCATTTTCGGTAAACAAAGTAATAACGGCGTCATGCACGGACAACGTGTCCGGAATGTTGACGGGAACGCCTTGCACTTGTCTGACCGTCATCCCGGAAAGCTTGCGCAATCCGTCGTTCCCGGCCCGGTACGAGTTGCCGAGAAAATAGCCCACCTTCGGCTTCGCATCCAGCATGCCCAGCATGACGAGCAGGGACAGGTCCGAACGCAGCGTGGGACGGCTGACGCCCAAATGCTCGGCCAGCTGCTCCCCGGTCACCGGCGCATGCTTTTTGACAAGCTCCAGAAGCTCCAATTGCCTGGAAGAAAGCTGAATCGTACTCCCCTCTTTCTTTTTGTGACTCATATTTTAAAAATAATACGTTAGATTCTTCATATAACATAGCACAATTGGATATGTTGTACAATATTCGATTGACAGCCCGTTCGGCGGCTAAATCGCGGCCGATTTTACACCATGGCAAGCTGCATAAATCGACTTCCGATCGTTCTCGCTGATTTTGTTACTTACAGATCTGCGCCGACGGCGCTCTCCACGCTGCAAGGTTGATTATGTTACTTACAAACCTGCACCGACGTCGCTCCAATTGCTGTTGTTGAAAATGTTACTTAGTGTGAAACACAGCGGCGGAGTGGTGGTGCAACGTCAAGTTTTCTGCTCATGGCCCAACCCAGTGCAATTCCCAGAGCCAGTTCTTTTCATGATTTCCGGTCGCAGTCCTTGGTGTCGTTCCGGCGATCTCCCCAACACAGTCCCGCGCAGCCCTTGGTGCCGTACCAAGCGGTGTTCCCTACACAGTTCCCGGCATAATGCCCGGCACAGTCCCGGCGTAGTCCATCCGCAGTCCTCGGAGCCGCGTTCGGCGCTACGCAGCCGTAAACTAAAGCCAGCCGGCATCCGAGTCCGGATGCCGGCTGGCAATGTGCCGTTACTTTTGATCGGTCAGCTCCAAAAACTGGCGCACGTCCTCGCCGGTCAGCGCTACGGCTTCGCGCCAAAAATCCGGCTGCTCCAGATCGACGTCCAAATGTTTACGAGCCAGCTGCTCGACCGTCATGCTTCCCGTGTCCCGCAGCAAATCGTCGTACCGGGAAGCGAAGCCCTCGCCCTCGCGAAGCGCTCTCGCGTAAATGCCGGCGCTGAACAAATAGCCGAACGTATATGGGAAATTGTAAAACGGCACGTCGGTCAAATAAAAATGCAGCTTCGACGCCCAGAACAGCGGATGCGGCTGGCCGAGCAGCCCGCGGTACGCTTCCTTTTGCGCCTCTTCCATGAGCTCGTTCAGTTTCTCGACCGGCACCAAACCGCCGCGCCGCAGCTCGTAGAAGCGGGTCTCGAACAGGAACCGGGCATGGATGTTCATAAAAAACGCCACCGAACGCTGAATTTTCTCTTCGAGCTGAACCAGCTTTTCCTCGTCGCTGCCCGCGGCTTTGATCGCCCGGTCGGACATGATCATTTCCGAAAACGTCGAAGCGGTTTCCGCTACGTTCATCGCATATTCCTGCGACAAGGCAGGCAAATCGTTCATGACGTGCTGATGGTAGGCATGGCCAAGCTCATGCGCCAGCGTCGATATATTCGAGGCCGTGCCGGAATAAGTCATGAAAATGCGAGTCTGGCCGCTTTTGGGCAGCGATGTGCAGAAGCCTCCCGGGCGTTTGCCCGGCCGGTCCTCCGCTTCGATCCAGCGGTCGCGAAACGCCGTTTCGGACAGCTCCGCAAGCGCGGGGCTGAAGGAGCGGAACTGCTCCACGATAAACCGCGCCGCTTCGTCATACGAAATCGTCGCTTCGGACTCGCCGATCGGCGCCTCGACGTCATGCCAGTCCAGCTTGTCGACGCCAAGCAGCTTAGCCTTCCGTTCAAAATAAGGAACAAGCAGCGCCTTGCCCTCCTCCACCGCCGCCCACATCGCGTTCAGCGTCGCCTCGCTCATCCGGTTCATATGAAGAGGCTCCTGCAGCACGGAATCCCATCCGCGCTTCCCATACAGCTTCAACCGGAAACCCGCGATCCGATTCAGCGCCTCGGCGCCCAAATGGGCCAGCTCGGACCATTCCCGCTCCCACTCGGCGAACGCCGCCTGCCGGATCCGACGATCCTTCTCGGACAGCCGGTTCTGCATCTGCCCCGCGGACAAGATGCGATCCGTCGGCTCGCCGACAGGGCCGATATCGCGAAAGCGCGCATGGCCGACAAAGACATTGTAGAAGTCGCCCCAGCCGTGGTAGCCGTCGATGGCCAATTCTCCGACAAGAGCCTCCAGCTCGGGCGCCAGCTTCAGCTTGGCCAGCTCTCTTCGTTCGTCCAAGTTAAAGGCGACGTCCTTCAACCCGTCCGCTTGCAGCAGCTGCTCCCAATCGCTGTCCCCGATCTCCCTCAATTCGTTGTCATATCGGGACAGAGCCGCCTGAAAATTGGCCGCGATCGTTTTTACCCGTTCGTTCAAGGCCGCCGCTCCGGCATCCTTCACATCCTGCGCCATCAAACAGCCGACAAAAGATTCCGACTGCCTCAAGGAAAGCAAAATCGTTTGCACCAGCTGCGTCATCCGAGGCACCCTCTCTGCAAGCGGCTCCTCATGATTCTCGCTTTCGAAGCTGCGGTTCAAGCGGGCGATCGCTTCCTCCATGCCGGACAATTCCTTCTCGAACGCCTGCGAACCCGAACCGCCCGGATATATAACCTCCAAATCCCAACTTAACGCGTATGTATTGCTCATCCTCTCATCACCTCGTCTTTATCGTTCATAAGGCTCAATCAATAATAAAGCCGAGCGGCAGCCGCATTGTTGCGCAAACCTTCTCGGCAGTGTATAACTTTATTATATCTCAAGCACCTGCGGCTAAAGCAAGGAGCTGCAATCGAAATCGTTCGGGAGGACTACACCCATGTCGCAACCATTGCAAATATCGCCGGAAACCGCCATTAAATTGTCCAAGCAGCTTGGCGTGCCGCTGGAGCATCTCATGCACATGCCCAAACATATTTTGCTGCAAAAGCTTGCCGAGCTCGCCAAAAAGGAAGCCGCAAGCGTCCAGAACGCCGAGGCCGTACCGGGAGAGGGCTCCGGCCAGACTAACTACGCCGTACCAGGCGACGGCCCCGGCCAGACTAACAACGCCGTACCAGGGAACGGCGCCGGGAAGGCCGGCAACGCCGGGCAGGAGAACGGCGGCTCATGATCCCGTTCAACCGCTGTTTCCCGTACGAACGGTTCTCGGACGACATTTACGTCGCAAGCTGCCCCTGCTGCGGAGCCGATAACGTATTGCTGCCCTTGAAGCCGTCCCATCTGGAGGACGTCCAAGGCGGCAAAAAGAAGTTGCTCGTCTTCCCATGCTGCCGAAACCGGCTGACGATCGTGGACGCCGACCGCGACTACCTGCTCACGGACCGCGAATTGCGCTAGTTCCGCTTATTTCATAGCGGATCGCACAACAAACGGCTGCATTCCGGATGAAGGAATGCAGCCGTTAACGATTAACAGCTCGGAAAGCGGGCAGAGTCCGCTCTACAATACCGAAGCCGTGCTCTAAGCGCTGTTCGCCGAAGGCTGCGTCTTATCCGCCTGCCCGAGCCTGGCCGCTTCCTGCTCCTCGCGGATCAGCTGCCACTGCTCGCGGCACGCCCGGATCATCGCGGAATCCATAATCCGTTTGTCGTTGACGACGCGCGAAAACCATTTGACCGCTTCGTTGTGTTCTCCGATGCGCCGGTTCAGCTCGCCGATCAAATACATCAGCTTCGCGTTGTTGAGCGTAACCCCTTCCGTTTCGTACACGCGGACGTAAGCGTCCAGGGCGTATTTCAAAAACCGGCGCTCCTCCGCCTCGTTCTTCTCGTACCGGTACAGCCAGGCGATATGATGAAGAATGCCCGCCACGACCCTGTCCTTTTCGCCGGCAATTTGCGCTCCGAGCAGCGCCAGCTTATAACAGGTCATCGCATCCTCGGCCGTACGCTCTCCCCCGAAGCTTCCGCCTTTCCAACCGCTCCCGATCCGCTCATACAATTGCTGCTTCTGCTTGTCGCTAAGTTTTTCGACGCCGTTTTCCGTCGTGGCGTATCCGCAGCACGGGCATACCCGCACGACATAAAAGTCGGGGTTGTAGCCGTGGTTGTAGTAACCGCAAAAATCCGAATCCACTGCCGTCGCTTTCTTGAAACTGGGGCGCACTCTCGATGTCACAAAGATTGTTTCGCAGCAAATGCATTGCAATTTGGATTCATAGAGCGGTTCCACCGCGATCACGTCTCCTCTTCGTTCGTATTGACAAAATGATATGCGGGTCCCGACAGCCGGTCCAGCACGATGGCGCGCAGCTCGTCCGGAAGGCCCGCCTCCTCAAGCGCCTCTCCCATGCATTGCAGCCAGGCCTCCGCCCGCTGCGGCGTAATGGGAAACGGCAAGTGTCTGCCCCTCATCATCGGATGTCCGTATTGATCGGAATACAAGGAAGGCCCTCCGAAAAATTGGGACAAAAATTGATATTGCTTCTCCATCACCGGCCCAATGTCTTCCGGAAACAACGGTCCCAGCAGCGGATGCGCCTGAACTTTCGGATAAAAACATTCGACTATAGTCCTAACCGCTTCCGCGCCGCCAATCGCTTCATAAAGGCTTATATTCCTATTCATCGACAGATTCAGCTCCGTTTTATAGGTATTTTGAATTATTTATTCGATCCTTGCATGAAAAAAAATACCCGCAGGCTCATGGCGCGGGCTGATAAACAATAAAAACCTGTTCAGTTTGTCAGGTTCTGTAATCCTCTTCGTTCGGAGCCGCGATGGACTCCCTGATCACATAGACAAAGGCGCAGACGATAATGCCGGCGATTATGCTCATGACCACCACTCCAACCCTTTCGGAATAATTCCATTGTACCATAAATCGAGACAAAAGCCACACAAAAATGTAACCGCTTACTATATTTTCGCTTGTCCTGCCGCAACCCAAAACGATGGTGATGACGGGCGAGGCCCGTACATATAAGTAGAGAGAAGGGTTGTACACTTGCGCTCTCCGATTATAGATTAAGAAGGGGCGACGGCCTTGCTTCGAACTCTCGTTCACCCTCTGTCGATCGTTGCGATATGTGCCGGAATCATTGCGGCGCTGATGGCCGCTTACCCGAACGAGACGCTCCAGTCCGCGCTCAGAGGGCTGGCGATCTGGTGGGAGGTGCTGTTTCCGGCGCTGTTCCCGTTTTTCGTCATTTCCGAGCTGCTGCTCGGCCTCGGCATCGTTCATTTTTTTGGCAAGCTGCTCGATCCACTTATGCGCCCGCTGTTTCGGCTTCCCGGCATCGGAGGGTTTGTCGTGACGATGGGGTATATTTCCGGCTATCCCGTCGGCGCCCGGCTGACCGCGCAGCTGCGGGAGCAGCGGCTGGTCACCCGTACGGAGGGGGAGCGGCTCGTCGCCTTTACGACGACGTCCGATCCGATCTTTCTGATCGGCGCCGTATCGGTCGGCTTTTTTCACAATGCGGCGCTCGCTCCGCTGCTGGCGGCGGCGCATTACGGAGGCGGATTGGCCATCGGCTTCCTCATGCGCTTCTACGGAGCCTCGAAGCGATCCGGCATGGCGGCCCGCTCCGAGGCCCAGCCGTCTCTCCCCCCTCGGCGGGAGCGGCGGTTGCGCGCCGCGCTGAAAGCGATGCATGAAGCCCGGCTGCTCGACGGCAGACATGGCGGCAAGCTGCTGCAGGACGCCGTCCAATCCGCATTGCGGCTTATGATCGTCGTGGGCGGTCTGGTCGTATTTTTTTCCGTCGTCATGGAAATGCTGACCCGCGCAGGCCTGGTGCAGGCGCTGATGGAAGCGACTCGCGCCGTATTCGGCTGGTTCGGCCTGCCCGCCGCGTTGGCGGACGCCGGCATTTACGGCCTGTTCGAGGTGACGCTCGGCGCCAAAGCGGCCGGTTCCGCCGAAGCGGGCTTGATGCATCGGGCCGCGTTGGCGGCATGGGTACTGTCTTGGGGCGGTCTGTCCGTGCATGCCCAAATCGCCAGCCTCCTCAGCGGCACCGACCTGAGATATATGCCGTTGCTGCTGTCGAGATTGGTGCACGGCTTTCTTTCCGCCGCATTGGTCTACTTGCTGTGGGGTTGGCTCGCTCCTTAACAAGCCGCCCTGGAACGCGCAGGCCTGCAAGCTCAAATCATTGAATTCAAGGCCGAAATCCGCTATCATCAGGGTAATGACCGAAGCCTCAGGGAAGGAGATTGACCTTGAAATACGCTGTAATCGACAGAGGCGATTCGCTTTCGAAATCGCTTGTGCAACAATTTCACGAACTGGCGTCGAAACGAGGTTTCATCCTGAATGAGGAAAAGCCAGACATCGTCATTTCCATCGGCGGCGACGGCACCCTTCTGCAAGCCTTTCATACGTACGTGGACCGGATCGCCGAGGTCGGATTCGTCGGCATTCATACCGGCCACTTAGGCTTTTATGCGGACTGGAAATCGGACGAGCTGGAAGAGCTGGTTCGACTGATGGCCGAAGCGAAGCCGATTATGGTAAAGTACCCGCTGGCCCAAATCGAAGTCGAAACGGAAACGGAAACGTTCCACTACGTCTCCTTGAACGAATTTACGCTGAAGGGCGTAGACGGTACGCTGGTCGCCCAAATCGACATCAACGACGAATTGTTCGAAATGTTCCGCGGCGACGGCATCGTCATTTCCACGCCTTCGGGAAGCACGGCCTATAATAAAAGCTTGGGAGGCGCCATCGTGCACCCGTCGATCGAATCGCTGCAAATCGCCGAAATCGCCTCCATCAACAACCGGGTATTCCGAACGCTCGGTTCCTCGGTGCTGCTGCCGAAGCATCATCATTGCGACATTATATCCAAAAAAGAGCAGCGGATTCAATTAAGCATCGATCACGTCAATATGACGTATAATGATATCCGCTCCATCCGATGCAGCGTCTCGCCGCGGAAGGTCAGCTTCCCGCGCTACCGGCCGTTTCCATTCTGGAACCGCGTGCGCGAAGCGTTCCTCGGCTACGACGTGCGGTAGCGCGCTGAACGTTCCGCCTGCAACGGCAAATACGCCGGAAGCTCCTGTACGAGCTTCCGGCGTATTTTTGCATATGGGCGATGCGGCAGCGGTTACTCCGCCCGGCCCGATTCTTTGCGGTTCTGAGCGCTGCCGTTTTCGGACGCGGCCGCCGCTTCGCCGGCGGCGGCCAGCTTCGCCGGCTTCTTGCCCTTGCCGTCATGGCCGCGGAACCCTTTGCGGTAATAATGGTCGCGCTTTCGTCCGTCCTGGCCGCCGGCTCTTCCCGGTCCCTCCTGCGGACGGCCGCCTTGACCTTCCTGCGCCGAGGAGCGGCTGTGCCCCTCTTGCGCGGAAGACCGGGTCTGGCCTTCTTGACGCTGGCCATGATGCTTATGGCGCGGCTGCTGGCTTCGGGACGTCTCCCTTCCGCCTTCCTTCGAGCTTTCCCGGACCGGCTCCCCGTCTCTTGCCGGCTGATCTCCGGCGCCGTCTTTGGCGGCTCCTTGCGTTTCTTTTGCCGCGGCTTCCCGCTCGCGGTCACGCCCGGATTCCGGGGCGGCCGATTTCGCCTGAGCTTCGGCGGCGCCGCCGCGGGCGCCCTTCACGGAGAACCGCAAATCGGACACTTGAAGGCGCGGGCTTTCCTCCAGCAGGTCGAGATCCTCGTCGCCCGGCTCTTTACGCTGTCCGTTCTTTTTTTCCAATATGAAATACGCGCAGCCGAAATTGCAATATTCGTTCAAGTAATCCGATGCGCCGGAGAAGGCGGTGTCTTTGGTCGCTTTGCCGCTCCCGTCGCGGAAGAAGCCCTTGAGCCGGAGCTGGTTGTAGCCCCAATCGCCGATAATATAGTCGTAACGCTCCAGCACTTCGCTGTAGCGGTTGCGGAAGGCTTCGGGATTCCAGCCGTTTTTGTTTTCGTGAATAAGCTCATACGATTTGCCGCTTATATGAATCAAAGCCATTCTTCCACCTCTTCCAACATTTACGGCGTGCCGGCGCATGCGCCGGCGCCGGCCGGCGAAGCTGCGGCGGCCTCATCCGCCGCGATGGCTGCATGAGCGGAATCGGTCTGCTCGTGCGCATGGTAAGAGCTCCGGACCAGCGGACCGGATTCCACATGCCGAAAGCCGCGTTTCTTGCCTTCTTCCTTCAGCCGGGCGAACTCGTCCGGATGCACGTACCGTTCGATCGGAAGATGCTTCGGCGTAGGCTGCAAATATTGACCCAGCGTCAGAATGTTGCAGTCCACCGCGCGAAGATCGTCCATCGCCTGAATAATCTCGTCCCATTGTTCCCCGACGCCCAGCATAATACTCGATTTGGTCGGGATTTTCGGTTTCATTTCCTTGGCGCGCTTCAGAAGCTCGAGAGAGCGGGCGTATTTCGCTTTGGCGCGCACGCGGTCTGACAGTCTTTCGACCGTTTCGATATTATGGTTCAGAATGTCCGGATTCGCGTCCATCACCGTTTGCAGCGCGTCCCAATTGCCCATAAAATCGGGAATCAGCACCTCAACGCGGCAAAACGGAAGACGTTTGCGAATCGCCTTGATGGTGGCGGCGAAGATCGAAGCGCCTCCATCCGCGAGGTCGTCGCGGGCGACGGACGTGACGACGCAATGCTGCAGCCCCATTTGCTCGGCCGCTTCGGCCACGCGCTCCGGCTCCTGCAAGTCGAGCTCCGTCGGCATCCCCGTCTTGACGGCGCAAAACCGGCAGGCGCGCGTGCAAATATCGCCCAGGATCATAAACGTCGCCGTGCGGTTGGACCAGCACTCGTATATATTCGGACAACGCGCTTCCTCGCAAACCGTATGGAGCGTCTTGGTGCGCATCATGTCCTTGATTTCGGCATAGTTGCCGCCGGTCGTCAGTTTTATGCGAAGCCAGTCCGGCTTTTGAAGCTTGTCGCGTTGTTTCATTGCTGTTTCCCTGCTTTCGCGTTCAGTTGTAGGTTGGCGCATTGGCCCTATTATAACATGATTCCTCAATAAAAGTAATGAAATGGGTGTGCCGGGACAGGCGCGATTCATAGTTTCTCGGAATGCGATCCATCGCGTTTCGATATGAATGGGGGGATACGGCGCAAGCGAAATGGAATAATAAAGCGAGGGCAGGCGCCGCAAGGAACAGGCGGTACGCTTGCAAAGAAACGGGGGCTTGAACACGATGCCATATGCCGACATTGGCGGCTGCCGGCTGCATTACACGGACCGCGGCGAGGGGACGGCGATTTTCTTTATCCACCCGCCGGTATTGACCAGCCTGAACTTCGAATATCAGCTCGAACGGTTGTCCCCTTATTGCCGCACGGTCGCGTTCGACATCCGGGGACACGGCAAAAGCGAGCCGTCCGCCGAGCCCCTCACCTATCCGCTCATCGCAGAGGACATCCGGCGGCTGATGGACCGGCTCGAAATCGGCAAAGCGTATTTATGCGGATATTCGACCGGCGGATCCATCGTGATGGAGTTTATGCTGATTTATCCGGAGCGGTGTCTGGGGGGCATTTCCATCGGAGGCATGCCGGAAGTGAGCGACCGCCCGCTGCGCGGCAAAATTTCGCTCGGCCGCATCGTTTCGCATTGGGGAGCGATGCGCGTCATCGCGCTAGCGCTAGCGCTGGCCCAATGCAACGGCAAGCTTGGCTACTTCAAGAGGCTGTACCATGACTCGAAACGGACGAATGCGCAAAATGCGGAGCAGTATTACCGCAGCAGCCTCGTTTACAACTGCACCGACCGCTTGGGGCAATTGCGGCAGCCGATGCTGCTCGTATACGGCGAGAAGGACAAGCCGTTTCATCCGTATGCCCGGCTGCTCCATGATAATCTGCCGCAAAGCAAGCTGGTCTGGATCGAAAAAACGGATCACCGCATTCCGACGAAAGCGGCGGACCGTCTGAACGAAGAGATTTTGCGTTTTATCGGGAGCGGCGGCCATCGGCCCACTTAAGCGGAATGGCCGCATCTCCTCCCCGCTCAGCTTTCAAACAGTCTGCCGAAATGCCCCTGCACCTCGCTCAGCGCAGGCATGCCGTCCTGAGCGCCGAATTTCGTAACGGCCAACGCCGACACTTTGGCGGCAAAGGCGACGGCCTCCTCCATCCCTCGCCCTATGCCCAGCGCATAGGCCAGTCCCGCATTAAACGCGTCTCCGGCTCCGGTCGTATCGACGACGTCCATCCGATAAGCCGGCTGGCGCCGCAGCTCGCCGCCGCGCTCCTTCCAGGCCGAGCCTTCCTCCCCCAGCGTCGTCACGACGCAAGGCGCGCCCATCTCCAGCAGCGCGTCCATCGCCCGCTCCAGTCCGCCGCCCGACGCGTCCATTCCCGTCAATGCCTCCAGCTCCGTTCGATTCGGCGTCACGCAGCCGACATGCCGGAACACGCTCTCCGGCAGCTTATGCGCGGGCGCCGGATTCAAGATCGCCTTCTTGCCCGCGCCGTGGGCCAGCTCCGCGGCATATACGGCCGACTCGAGCGGAATTTCCAGCTGGATAAGGACGATATCGGCGCTTTCGATGACCGGCTCCGCCGCCCGAATGTGACCGGGCGTCAGCAGGCCGTTGGCGCCCGGCACGACGATAATGCTGTTGTCCTCCGGCGTCACCGTAATGGACGCCGTTCCCGTCGGCGCGCCTTCCAGCCGGATGACCGCGCGGCCGTCCACGCCGCTGGCCGCCAGCGCTTCGGTCAGGCTCCGTCCGAAATCGTCCGATCCCGCCGCGCCGATCATAGCCGTTTGCGCGCCCAATCGGGCAAGCGCCGTCGCTTGATTCGCGCCTTTGCCGCCCGGTATGAAGCGGATGTCCCGGCCGAGCAGCGTCTCCCCGCTTTGCGGAAAGCGGTCGGTCTGTACGACAATGTCCATGTTGAGGCTGCCGACGACGGCGGCTTTGATCGGCCTCATCTTGCTTTCCCCGTTTCGGATAACCATCATCCTCATCCCCTTCTTATTTATGCCTCCCCCCGATTATGGCATAAATGAGAAGGCGGATGAAATAACTAGCGCCAACTCACTTGACGCTTTTCCGGTATTGATTGGGCGGAAGCCCGACCATTTTCTTAAACGCCGTGCTGAAGTAATGCTGCGATTCGTAGCCGGTGCGTTCCGCTATGTCCTGAATCGTCAGATCGGTTTCCGCAAGCAGCCGGACCGCCTGCTTCAAGCGGGTCTGCGTGAGGACGCTGATGAACGAAGCGCCCGTTTCCTGCTTGAACAGCCGGCTTAAATATACCGGCGACACGTTCAGCTCGGCGGCGATGCCCTCCAGCGACAGCTCATGGTCGGCGAAGCCTTCCTCGATCCGCTCCTTCGCCCGCCGGACGAACGGAGACAGCTTCGTCTCCCGGTTGACTGCAGCCTTCGCCTGGGCGTACGCTTCCGGCACCTGTCCGCCGTAATCGCGAAGAAAGCTTGTAACGACCGTAATCTTCAAGTAATGGGCCACGGCCGCCTCGAACTTGCGGAACAGCTGCTCGTCCGGGCGGCCCCAGATCAGGGCGACGATGAGCCCGACCTCGTCCCGGAAATGCACGAGGGAATAGGCTTGCAAATGCTCCTCCATAATATTTTCGATGGCAAACAGCAGCAGCTGCCGATCCTTCTCCGAATAAAACGTCTTCCCCTTCGACTGCTCCGGCCAGCGCACGACCCCTACGACGTCCGGGGCGGCGTCCGGCATTTTCAAAAACGCCAGCTGCTCCGCAATTTCCTCCGGGCTCAGCTCACCTTTCATCCATTCCAGGCAGAACCGTTCGCGCAGCAGCGAAAAGTTGCGTTCGATCTGCTTGGAGGCGGCTTGAAGCAGCTCGTCGTTGACCGCCGTTTCCTCCAGCTTGCCGGCGACCCGCTGCAGCACGTCTCTCAGCCCTTCCGGATTGACCGGCTTCAATATATAATCGTCCACTTCGAGCTTGATCGCCTCATAGGCGTACGCAAACTCGTCGTGGCCGGTAATGATGACGATCTTGCAGTTCGGCAGCCGCTTGCGCAAATGGCCGATTAGCGTCAATCCGTTCATGATCGGCATGCTGAGGTCGACCAGCACGATGTTCGCCCCCAGGTCAATGGCCTTCTCGAGCGCCTCCTCGCCGTCCTCGGCTTCTCCGGCCACCTCCAGTCCCAGCCCGCTCCAATCGATGGAGCTGCGGATGCCTTCCCGAATGATCGCCTCGTCATCGGCTATCAAAACTTTCCACATGCGTGCCATAGGCTTTCAGTCCTTTCTCATCGATAATCGGATGGCGGATTGTGACGCGCGTGCCCTGCTTTTCCTTGCTCTCGACGGAAATGCCGTACGACTCGCCGAAGGTGAGGCGGATGCGCTCCTGCACGTTGCGCAGGCCGTAGCTGGAGCCGGCGGATGCCGCCGGCGAAACGGGCAAGCCGCCGCCCGCGCCAGTCTCCCCGCCGGACGCCATCGGCGATTCCAGCGTGCCGCGCAGCGCCGCCAGCCTTTCCTCGGACATGCCGACGCCGTCGTCCTCCACCGTAAATTCGAGCACCCCGTCGCGCTCGGACACCCGGATCGCAATATGGCCCGGTCCCCGGCGCTCCTTGATGCCGTGATAAATCGCGTTCTCCACCACGGGCTGCAAAATCAGCTTCAGCACCAGCGTGTCGCCCCGGATGGCGCCGGCTTCAATTTCATAATTGAGTTTGTCCTTGTATCGGGTTTTCTGGATTTTCAAATAGCTGCGGATATGCTCCAGTTCGTCCGCCAGCGGGATCGTCTCCTGACCTTTGCTGAGCCCGATGCGGAACAGCTTGGACAAGGCCTCGACCATTTCCGCCGCTTCCTTCGCCCCGTCCTTGCGCGCCAGCCATTGGATCGTATCGAGCGTGTTATACAAAAAGTGGGGCTGAATATGCGCCTGCAGGCTCCGCAGCTCCGCTTCGCGCTTCAGCCGCTGTTCCTCCCGCACCTGGGACAGCAGACGCCCGATCTGCTGCAGCATCGCGTTGAAGCTGCGGCCGAGCAGGCCGACCTCATCCTGCCGTTCGCCCGGGATGCGCAAATTCATGTTGCCCTCCTCGATTTTGCGCATATGGGAAGACAGCTGCGTAATCGGCCTCGAAATGGAATGGGACAAATAATACGAAGCGGCGATGCCCAGCATGCATACGACGAACACAAAAACGACGAGGTACAGATTGATGTCCCGGATTTCCTGCGCGCTGTCCCGCACGTCGAATACGCCGATCGTCGTCCAGTTCGTGAACGGCGAGCGCTGGTAGATCATTTGCAGCTCCGTCCCGCCCGCTTCGGCCTGAAACGTGCCCGCCGACGGCCCGGCGAGTATGGACGCCGGAATATCGAACAGGGCGGCGTTGCGGGGCGCGTATATTCGCTCGCCCTCTTCGCTCACCACCATCAGGTAACCGGTCTTGCCCAGGCGTACGTCCCTTACCGTCTCCGCAATGGCTCGCAGCTTCAGGTCGATCAGCACGACGCCTTTCGCCTGCTGCGTATCCGGATCGAGAATCGCCCGGACGACGGAGACGACCTCGCTCTCTTTGTAATGGGTATGAGTGGTTACGTTCCGGTTCGCGGGATGGCCGATAATTTGAAAGATCCCCTTGGCCCGGACCGCCTCCTTGTACCATTCGTCCTCCGTCAAGCTGCGGCTCGTTCTGGCATACATCTCGTTGCTGAAATATTGCCCGTCCGCGCCGACGACCAGAATGCCGGCGATTTCGGAATACAGCGTCGTAAACCCTTGCAGAAACCGGGACATCCGGTATTGGTCCTCGGTCTCCTCGAAAGCCTCGTGCCCCCGCTCCAGAAACAATTGAACGTCGGGATTCATCGAGATGAAATACGATATATTTTGAATATTGCCCGCATAGGAGTTCAGCGATTTGTTCACGTTGCCGATCAGCTGCATCGTCTGCTCGTTGACTTGCTTCTCGATCACGCCGCTGACCGTCCAGGCCGTCAGCAGTCCGAGGCATAAGGACGGCAAGATGCTGACGAGCAAAAAATGAAATATGAGCTTGTACCGGATCGTCCAGTTGTTCAGCTGAAACCATTTTTGAACCGTTCGGAATATCATCTCGTCACCGTCCGCTGCAGCAAATTTCCGTTTTATTTGGCGTAAAAATAATCGACGTTGGCCGGCGTAACGACCGTGATGCCGGTATCGACGTACTCCGGCAGCGGCGGAACGCCCGAGCTGCGCCAATCGGACATCGGAACGGTCAGCTCGTGGCGGAGGTGAAACAGATGCATGAGCGACCAGTAGCCCATGTTCCATGTCCCTTGCGCAAGCGTCGCGGCGATGGTGCCGCTCTTCACCATATCGAGCGTTCCCTTGTCCGTGTCGAAACTGATTATGTTGACCTGCCCGACCTTCCCTTCCCGCAGCACGGCATTGCCGGCCCCGACGCCTCCGTTCGCTTCGGTGACGAAGATGCCTTTCAAATCGGGATACTGCTCCAGCATATCGGACGCTTTCCGCTCGGAAACAAGCTGATCGCCTTTGCCGTCCTCAATGCTGACGAGCTCCATGGCGGGAAACTCCCTGCGCAGCGTATCCTCGAACCCTTGCGTCCGCTCCTGATGGTTCAATTGATTCGGAAGCGTAATGACGACCACCTTGCCGGCTTCGCCCGCCAGCTCCGCCATCTTGCGCGCCGCCGTTACGCCCGCATTGTAATTGTTGGTGCCCAGGAAGGAATAGGCTTTGCTTCCGGGCGCGTCGGAATCGAACATGACGACCGGAATGCCGGCCTCCACCGCCTTGTCGATCGCCGCGTTCAACGCCTCCGAATCGATGGCGCTTACCGCGATGCCCGCCGGCTTGCGGGCGATCACCTGCTCCAGCACCATCACTTCCTCCTGCACGTCGTATTGCATGGAGCCCCGGTATTCCACCGACACGCCAAGAGCTCCCGCCGCGTCCTCGAATCCCTTCAGCACGTTTTTCCAATAATCGATGCCGGCCAGAAAGTTGACCATGACGTATTTTTCGTCCGTCTCGCCTTGAAGGCCCGTCGTTTCGCTCATCAGTCCGCCGGAATCGTCCCGCACGAACGCCATGTACAAATAACCGAGCAGCGTGGCGATAAGCACCACATACAGCAGCAACAGTTTTTTCACCGATCAACGCCCCCTTGAACAGCCGATTATCCGGCTCGCTTCCTTAGCTTGCCGCGCAAGCGCATTCATTATATTACGGCAACTAAGCGCGGGGGTCCACCATCGGTGAACGCCTCCGCGCTTGCGTGTCCTTCCCGCCTCCGGCTAAGCCGTCGGCTTGGCGGTCGGTCAGGAAGATTTGTTTTTGTTGTAAAGATCAAACGCTACCGCGAGCAGCAGCACAAGTCCTTTGATGCCCTGCTGGTAATCGATGCCGAGGCCGATGAGCGACATCCCGTTGTTCATGACGCCCATGACCAGGCCGCCGATGATCGCTCCGATGACCGTGCCGACGCCGCCGGTGGCGGAGGCGCCGCCGATAAATACGGCCGCGATCGCATCCAGCTCAAAGTTGACGCCCGCCTTCGGCGTGGCCGCGTTCAGACGCGCCGCAAACACGAGCCCCGCCAGCGCCGCCATGACGCCCATATTGACGAATACCCAGAACGTAACCTTTTTCGTCTTGACGCCCGACAGCCTTGCCGCCTTCTCGTTGCCGCCCAGCGCGTAAATATGGCGTCCCATGACCGTTTTACGCATGACGAACGTGTAGACGGCGACCAGAATGAGGAGCATGATCAAAATGTTCGGCAGTCCTTTGTAAGAAGCGAGGACGTAGGTGAACAGATTGACGACGACGACGACGGTGGCCAGCTTCGCCAGGAAAAACGGCATCGGCAGCGTCTCCAGCTTGTACCGGTTCTGCACGATCCGGCTTCTCCACTCCATCATCAGGTACAGCACGGACAGCGCCATGCCGATCAGCAGCGTCAGCACGTGCAGGCTGCCCGTTCCGGTAAAGTTCGGAATGAAGCCGGTGCTGATCGCCCGAAATCCGTTAGGGAACGGAGCGACCGACTTGCCGTCCAGAATGAGCAGCGTAAGCCCGCGGAACAGGAGCATGCCCGCCAGCGTCACGATAAAGGACGGTATTCGGACATACGCGACCCAGAACCCTTGCCAGGCTCCGATCAATGCGCCGATGACGAGCGACAGCACCATCGCCAGCGGAAACGGCATGTTGTACTGCACCATCATGATTGCCGCCGCCGCGCCGACGAACGCCGCAACGGAACCGACGGACAAATCGATATGGCCCGTAATAATGACGAGCAGCATGCCGATCGCCAAAATAAGAATATAGCTGTTTTGCAAAATCAGATTCGTAATGTTAAGCGGCTTCAGCAAGTTGCCGTCCGACAAAAACTGAAACAACACCATGATCAATATTAAAGCGATGAACATCCCGTATTGGCGGACGTTGCTTCGCAGCATTTTCATAGCAGTCTCCACGCTGATCTACCCCCTGCCAGAAGTCATATATTTCATGAGCACTTCCTGATTGGCTTTTTCTTTCGGCACTTCGCCCGTAAACCGGCCTTCGTTCATGACGTAAATGCGGTCGCACATGCCCAGCAGCTCGGGAAGCTCCGACGATATCATCAAGATGGCTTTGCCCTGCGCCGCCAGCTGGTTAATGATCGTATAAATTTCGTATTTGGCCCCGACGTCGATGCCCCGCGTCGGTTCGTCCAATATAAGCAAATCCGGCCCGGTAAAAATCCATTTGCTAAGCACGACCTTCTGCTGATTGCCGCCGCTCAAATTGCCCGTCGTCTGATGGACGCTCGGCGTCTTGATTTTCAGCTTGCTCCGGAAATCCTCCGCCACCGCGATCTCGTCGTAATCGTTGACGACAAACCATTTGGAGATGCCTTCGAGGTTGGCCAGCGTCGTGTTCCGCTTGATGTCGTCCATCAGAACGAGTCCGTAATGCTTGCGGTCCTCCGTCACGTAAGCGATTCCTTCGGCGATGGCGGCGCTGATGTCCTTCAGCTTCAGCTCCCGGCCTTCCTTGAACAGCTGTCCGCCGATCCGCTTGCCGTACGATTGTCCGAAGATGCTCATCGCCAGCTCGGTGCGGCCCGCGCCCATCAGTCCGGCGATGCCGACGATTTCTCCGCGCTTGACGTTGAAACTGACATCGTCCACCACCTTGCGTTCCGTTTGCTCCGGATGCAGGACCGTCCAATGTTTCGCTTCAAACAATACGCCTCCGATATTCGGCTCGCGTTCCGGATAGCGGTTCGTCAAATCGCGGCCGACCATCCCTTTGATGATCCGGTCCTCGTCAATGTTGTCCGCCCGGACATCCAGCGTCTCGATCGTCTTGCCGTCCCGCAAAATCGTAATGGAATCGGCAACCTTCATAATTTCGTTCAGCTTATGGGAGATGATGATGGAGGTCAGCCCCTGCTTCTTGAACTCCAGCAGCAGGTTCAGCAGGTTGTCGCTGTCCTCCTCGTTCAACGCGGCCGTCGGCTCGTCCAGGATGAGCAGCTTGACTTCCTTCGACATCGCCTTGGCGATTTCCACAAGCTGCTGCTTGCCAACGCCGATGGAGCCGGCAAGCGTATTGGGCGATTCCGTCAAGCCGACCTGTCCGAGCAGCTCCCGCGTCCGAACCGTCGTCCGGTTCCAGTCGATCATGCCGTTTCTTTTTTGTTCGTTCCCCAAAAATATGTTCTCGGCGATGGACAGCTGCGGAATGAGGGCCAGCTCCTGGTGGATAATGACGATGCCCAGCGATTCGCTGTCCCGAATCGTCTTGAATTCGCACACGCGGTCTTTGAACAAAATGTCGCCTTCGTAAGAGCCATGCGGGTATACGCCGGAAAGCACCTTCATCAGCGTCGATTTCCCCGCCCCGTTTTCTCCCATCAGCGCGTGAATTTCGCCTTCCTTCACTTTCAAGTTCACGTTCTCCAGCGCCTTGACTCCAGGAAAGGTTTTGGTGATCCCGCGCATTTCCAATATGATGTCTTTCAAAGCCGTCACCACGCCTTCTTTCAAGTCTCGAAATCGTCCGTCATTGCGACGGCGGCGGCAAAGCGCCGCCGCCGAATGGGATTGCCCAACGATCCGTTAGTTCAATTCTTTCTCGGTATAGTAGCCGGAATCGACCAGCACTTCTTTATAGTTGTCTTTGTCTACCGAAACGGGCTCCAGCAGGAAGGATGGAACGACCTTCACGCCGTTGTCGTACGTTTCCGTATCGTTTACTTCGGCTTCTTTGCCTTGCAGCACGGCTTCGGCCATGTTGACCGCCACTTTGGCCAGTTCGCGGGTATCCTTGAACACCGTGGACGTTTGCTCTCCGGCAATGATCGATTTGACGGACGCCAGTTCCGCGTCCTGACCGCTGATGACCGGCATCGGCTTGTCGGCGGTGCCGTAGCCTACCCCTTTCAGGGAAGAGATAATGCCGATGCTGATGCCGTCGTACGGCGACAGTACGGCATGAACCGTATCCGACGCGTAGTTCGCGCTCAGCAGGTTATCCATGCGCGCTTGAGCCGTTGCGCCGTCCCAGCGAAGCGTTGCGACTTGCTCCATTTGCGTCTGTCCGCTCTTCACGACCAGCTTGCCGCTGTCGATGTAAGGCTTCAGGACGGACATGGCGCCGTCAAAGAAGAAATAAGCGTTGTTGTCGTCCGGGGAACCGGCAAACAATTCGATGTTGAAAGGTCCTTTGCCTTCCTTCAAGCCCAGCTTCTCTTCCAGGTAGGACGCTTGCAGCACGCCGACCTTGAAGTTGTCGAACGTGGCGTAGTAGCTGACATGCTCGCTGTTTTTGATCAGACGGTCGTAGGCGATAACTTTAATGTCTTGATCCGCCGCTTTTTGCAGCACGTCCGTCAGCGATTCCCCGTCGATCGCCGCAATGACCAGCACTTCGACGCCTTTGGTAATCATGTTTTCGATTTGAGCGACCTGGTTTTCGATGACGTCTTCGGCATATTGCAGGTCGACGCTGTAGCCGAGCGCCTCGAATTCCTTTTTCATATTGGCGCCGTCGTTCACCCAGCGTTCGGACGACTTGGTCGGCATGGATACGCCGACGCTGCCTTTGTTTCCTTCACCGCCGGCTCCCCCATCGGTTCCTCCGGTGCTGCCTCCTCCGGCGTTGCCTCCGCCGCAAGCTGCCAGCATAAAGACCATAACGGCCGCCAAAATTCCTGCAAACGATTTTTTCATTGCTTATAACCCCTCTCTTTATCGGTTGGTGATGTTTGTTGTTGATAAGTCCATCATATCGGGTCCGCCGTCTTATGACTTTGCAGTCAGTTAACCTGTTTTTATAAAAAATTAACCTTTCCGCGCTGGTGTAAAATAGTACTAAAGAATCAGTCGATTAATGTCGTATTGAATTCGACAGGAGTGAATTGCAAGTGGAGAGATTGAAACGGATGTCGTTGCTGGTCAAGCTCGTGGCTGCTGTGGCCCTGGTCCTGTTGCTCGTATTCGGGGCATTGATTGCGGCAAATTTGAGCCAGCTTAAAACGCTCAGCCAACATAATGGAGAGCTGGAGGCGCAATATGCGGGCAAGTCGTTTGCCGTACAGTTCGAGCAGCGGATGGCCGGCGTTCATGCGACGCTGACGATGCTGTCCGACACGCTGCTCGACGCAAAGGAGAACAAAAGCATGTCGCGAGCCGAAATCGTCGGCTTGCTGACGCGGACGCTGGAGCAAAGACCGGAACTGCTCGGTTTCTATACATTGTGGGAACCGAATGCCTTTGACGGCAAGGATGCGGACCATGTGCGGCTGACGGGGTACGACGACGATACGGGCCGCTTTCTCCCCTATGTCGTGCGCAGCGGCGGCCGCATCGTCGTCGAGCCTAACCGCCATTACGAGAAGCCGGGCGAAGGCGATTATTATCTCGTGCCGAAGCAAACGAAAAAGCCGGTCTATATGCAGCCGTACGAATGGGAAATCGACGGCAAGCAAGTCCAGCTGATGTCGGTCATTTTGCCGATTCTGGATCAAGACGGGAACTTTCTAGCCATTGTAGGGGCGGACATTGCCCTGAACGATTTGCAGACGCTGGCTTCGTCCTACAAGCCGTTAGGCGGGTACGTATCGCTCGTCAGCGGGGACGGCATCTATGCCGCGAATCCGAACGATCCCGCATCGATTGGCGGGCATTTCGGGGATAATCCCGAGAAAAAAGCGCTTTGGGAAGAGGTGGCAGCCGGTCAAACGCTTAAAGGGTATACGCCTAATTCCAAAGGCTTGTACGTATTGAGAGCGTTCGAACCGATCCCCTTGCCCGGCAGCGATGTTTCCTGGTATTCGCTTACCGTCGTGGAGAACGAAGTGATTTTTTCCGTCTATGAACGGAACCGCGCCGTATCGCTGGGCATTGCCGGAGCGGCCATGCTGATTGTCGGACTGCTCGTCACGCTTCTCATCCGCCGGATGGTGCTTCGCCATATCCGGACGCTGAATGAAAAGCTGAAGCGCATGGCCGATGGAGATTTGACGCAGCGGATCGAGGTCAAGAGCGGAGATGAAATCGGGCAGATGGCGCGGCATTTCAATGCGATGACCGAAAAGCTCAGGAGCATGTTCCAAATGACGGCGGAATTGGCGATGTCCGTCGGGGCAGCCTCGCAGCAGCTGACCGCGAGCGCGGAACAGACGAGCCAGGCCTCGGAAACGATCGCCCAGTCGATGCAGGAAATCGCCGCAGGCGCCGAAGCGCAGCATCAACAATCGGACGATGCGGCCAAGGCGATGACGGATATGTCGCTGGGCGTGCAGCGCATCGCCGAATCGGCAACGCTGGTCGCGGAATCGGCTGGCGGCGCTGCGGCGCAAACCGAGCATGGCAGCGAGCTGGTCCGCCATTCGGTCGGACGCATGAAGCAAGTGCAAGAGGCCGTGGCGAAAACGGAAGCCGCGATCAACCGCTTGAACGAACGATCTGGTCAAATCGGCGGCATAATCGGCGTTATCGCCGGCATCAGCTCGCAAACCAATCTGCTGGCGCTGAATGCGGCGATCGAAGCGGCCCGCGCAGGGGAGCAAGGCAAAGGATTTGCGGTCGTGGCGCAGGAGGTGCGCAAGCTGGCCGAGCAGACGCAGCAATCGGCCGAGCAGGTCGGCCGGCTCATCGAAGAGGTTCGTAACGAAACGGCTCAAGCGGCCAAAGCGATGGCGCAAGGCTCTTTCGAAGTGAATGAAGCGGCTTCCGCCGTCGCCGACAGCGGCGAAGCCTTCCGCTCCATAACGGCGGAAATGACTAACGTCAACAGCCAAATCCATGAAGTGACGGCGTCCATCGAGCAATTGACGGCAGGCGCCGAACAGGTCCAGGCTACCGTGGAACAGCTGGCCGATATTGCGAGCGGCGCGGCCGGCAATGCCCAGAGCGCCGCGGCCGCATCCGAGGAGCAGTCGGCTTCCATGGAGGAAATAACGGCATCCGCGGAAGCGCTGAGTCAGATGGTGCAGGAGTTGCTGGATAAGATGGGGCAGTTCAAAATTTAATGCCGACTGCGCCATCAGGCGACATCACTTCTTCGTAAGAAGGCAGAGAAGGAATTGCGCCGCGGCCAAGCGTTGTCATGCCTGCAGCCTTATTGGCGAATCGCAGCATTTCGGCGGCCGCGGCAGCATCCGGCAATCCGAGCTTGCCGGCACCCTGCAATTGATACAGGATCGCGCCGACAAACGCGTCTCCGGCGCCCGTCGTATCTACGGCCTGGACGTTCAGTCCCGGCACATGGATCCGGAATGTCTTGGAAACCCAATCGGCCCCTTGTGCGCCTCGGGTATAGAGTACGTGCTCGACGTCTCCGACAAACAGCGACTGAAGTGCGTCTTCTTCATCCTCGATGCCGGTTATAAAAGACAGCTCTTCGTCGCTGATCTTGACCAGCTGGCATAGCGGCAAAAATTCGAGAATCGCGTCCCTGCAACGCTGCGGATCGCTCCATAACGGAAGCCTTACGTTCGGATCAAAGCTGACGATGCCGCCCCGCTCGCGGACGAAACGAATGGCCTTTCGATGTGCTTCTTTCACTGGAGCATCGATGAGATTGACCGACCCGAAGTGGAGGATATCGCCTTCTGCAAACCACGACTCCTCAATCTCTCCTTCATCGAGAAGCATATCGGCGCTCGGATTGCGGTAAAACGAAAACTCCCGGTTCCCGTCCGCCTGCAAGCTGACAAAGGCAAGAGCCGTACCTGCTTCGGCCGTCCTGCGGATTCGGGAGACGTCAACGCCTTCGGCCGCCATCGTGTCGGCCAGGAAATCGCCGAACGGGTCCAAGCCGAGCTTGCCGATAAAGGCTGACCGTCCGCCCAATTTCGAGACGGCGCAAGCGACGTTGGCCGGCGCGCCGCCGGCCGCTTTCATAAAGCCGGTTACGTTCTTGAGGCCGCATCCGGTCTCTGCCGGCACAAAATCGATAAGCGCTTCTCCGATCGTATAAACCGTATTGCGAATCCTTTCTTCCTTCATCAGTCGATCACCCACTTTGTCAATCGGTTCAGCAGGCAGCTTCCTTCGGCGAACGCGCGGATGCCCAGCGATCCCGCCCCCGGATAAATGCGGGCGGTCATTACCTTTTCCCCGTCCTGCAGAAAAACCTCCACCGAAGACCGGTCAACGAACGCGCGCAAGCGAAGCTTTCCGTCCTTCAGCGGCACATGTGTCTCCCGAATCCCTTTCGGTCCGATCCCCGCCTTGTTGCGGTCCAAACGGAAAATCTCCTCCGCTGCCGAATACGAAAGAACTGTTTCTTCCCCTTCGCCGACGCGAAGCTTGAGCCCGAACCGTTGCGCATCCCGGACCTCGAACTCTGCCTCCAGCTCGTAACGGTCGCCTTCGGTTTCGAGAACCGTCTCTCCGTTCACAATTAGTCCGCTGACGTCAAATCGGGCTCCGCGGTAGTTCTCGATTTCCTCCGCCGGCCTGAACACGATTTTGCCGTCCAGTTCGATCATTTCGCGCGGCAGCGTCATAGCGCCGGCCCAATAATGCCCGCGCTGGGTCGGCATATCCGTTTCCCACATGTCCATCCATGCGATAATAATCCGCCGTCCCTTATCGTCGAGAGTCGATTGGGGCGCGTAATAATCGAAGCCGTAGTCCACCGGCGCATAGCCTTCCGGAGCAAAGGATTCGTCGGCCGCATTCCACCTTCCCCACATGTAGACGGTAGAATGGAGATTGTGGTAATCCAATCCTTGAGCCGGCATGCGCTGCGGCGACAGCATCAGAATGTCGCGGCCGCCAAGCGGGAAGAAATCGGGGCATTCCCAATTGTCGCCCATTTCTCCCTCGCTGCGCGCCAGCACCCGGACGAACGTCCAATCGATCAAATTGCCTGATCTGTACAACAGGATTTGTCCATTGCCGTTGCCGTCATTCGAGCCGAGCACGACATAATAACGGCCGTCCCGCTCGAACACCTTCGGGTCGCGGAAATCTTTGCCGCTCGCGCCCTCCGGGATTTGCGGCAATCCGATTACGGGATTGCCTTCGTATTTGCGAAATTGGACGCCATCCTCCGAAACGGCGATATGTTGCGTCTGGAAATAGTCCTTGTCTTTGTCCGGCCCCGTCATAACGTGGCCGGTATACATCAAATACAAGGCGCCGTCCTTTTCGATTGCGCTTCCGGAGAAACATCCGTCGCGGTCGTATTCCCTGTCCGGAGCGAGAGCGACCGGCAAGTAGTTCCAAGCAATCAAATCGTCGCTGACCGCATGTCCCCAATGCATCGGCCCCCACTGCGGCAAATACGGATAATGCTGATAAAACAGATGGTACTGCCCTTTATATTGAACAAATCCATTCGGGTCGTTGATCCAGCCGAACTCGCCCATCAGATGGTAGCCAAGCCGGTACTCCTCCCGAAGCAGATGTTTGTTTTCCCCGATAAAACGATTCGCCTTTTCCAATGTGTAGTTCATGTTTTCCACCTTAACTGTTATTTAATGGACCCTTGCATGACGCCTTGAATGATATATTTTTGAGCGAACAAATAGACGACAACGACCGGAATAATCGTAAGCAGCAAGGAAGCCATCAGCGGCCCGAAATCGGCCGTGTACGTACCATAGAAATTAAAGGTCGAGAGCGGCAGCGTCCGCTGGGCGCTTTCGATCAAAACGAGGGAGGGCAGCAAAAAATCGTTCCAAATCCATAAGACGTTCAATATGGCGATCGTAACCGTCGTCGGAACGAGAACGGGAAGCACAATTTTGAAAAACGTTTGCGTCCGGTTGCAGCCATCGATCATGGCCGCTTCCTCCAACTCCAGCGGAATGCTCTTGACGAACCCGTGGTAAATAAAAACGGCCAGCGAGCTTCCGAAGCCGATATACAAATAGACGAGCGTTGACTTGCTGTTCATCAAATCGAGTGACCCGTATATTTTGACAAGCGGAATCATGATTGCCTGAAACGGAATAATCATCGATGCGACCATAATAAAAAACGCGATCCGGTCGATCCGGGTATTGCTGCGAACGAAAAAATGGGCGGTCATCGCCGCAAACAGAGCAATGAGCAGCACGCTGGACACCGTAATGATAAAAGAGTTCGAAAACGCGTGCAAATAGTTCATCTTCTCATAAGCTGTCGCAAAGTTTGTCAAGCTCCACGCTTCCGGCAGCGCAAACGGGCTCGACGTAATATCTTTATTTTCCTTGAAGGAGTTTAACGCAATTATTAGAAACGGCATGAGAAACAGAAGCAGAACGGCGGACAACATGACCGTCCTTAGCCCCTGAAGCGACAGTTTGGCCAGTTTCATTACGCTTCCACCTCCATTTTTTTGCTGAAATAAACTTGAACGAGCGTGATGGCCGTAACCATCAAAAACAGCACAAACGCTTCGGCCTGCCCGACGCCGTAATCTCTGGCCAGAAACGCCTTATTGTAAATGTACATGGAGACAAGCTCCGTACTCTTGAACGGTCCGCCTCCCGTCAAGGAAAGGTTGACGTCGTAGACGAGAAAGCTGCGCTGCAGGGACAAAAAGATGCATACGCTGAACGACGGAACCATAAGAGGCAGCACGATCGATTTCAGCCGTTTCCAGCCGATCGCCCCGTCCAGGGAGGACGCCTCCAAAATATCGTTCGGCACGTTCATAAGTCCCGCGATATAAATGACCATCATATAACCGGCATACTGCCATACCGTCACCGTAACGAGCGCCCACAGCGCCTTTTGCGGATCGGCGAGCCAGCCCTGCAGCAGCGGAATGCCGACGCCCGCCAGCACATGGTTAAAAATAAATTGCCAGACGAAGCCGAGCACGATGCCGCCAACGAGGTTGGGAAGGAAAAAGCCGGTACGGAACAAATTGCTTTTTTTCCTTCTAGTCAGAACATAGGCGAGGGAAAAAGCGACGATATTAATCAAAATAACGGAAACAAGTACGTATTTCAGCGTCATGATAAACGATTTCCAGAACGTCGCATCGTTCCAGACGGTCTCGTAGTTGGCGAAACCGACCATGTCGTAAGTTGTCGAGATGCCGTCCCAGTTCGTAAACGTCAAATAAATACCGTAAAAAAACGGCACGATGACTACGGTCATAAAGATCAGCAGCGTCGGTCCGGTAAACAACAGACGGATAGGAATACTTGCCGATCTTGTTTTCTGCGATGCCATAACGGCACCTCCTTTTGTTAATTTCCTTAAAGCATGGAGAGCAGCGGCGAAATCATCGGCTTGGACGCTGATTCGCGCTGCTCTCGGCGGCTATATACGTGAACGTGACCTGAACCTACTTTGCCGTTTTCCAGTACGCTTCGATTTCGGCGGCGAGACCCGCGCGGTCGGAAGCTTTAGCCAAATATTTCTGCATGAACGCGCCGACTTCTTTCCAATGGTCGGCCGGCAGCGTCGTCATGCCGACAACCGTTTGACCCGCGTCCATATATTGCTTGATCGACTTCGCGAGCGGATCTTGCGGCTCCAGCGTAACGGAGTTGAATGCCGGAATAATGTTCGCTTTGTTGACCAGGAAATCTTGACCGTTGTTCTCATATACAAGCCATTCCAGGAACGACTTGGCGGCCGCTTGCTGCTCATCCGTGCTTTTTTCCCCGTCGATAACGAGCCGTTTGGATACTGCCGCGGCGATTTGCGTATTGCCGTAGTCGCCTGCGTTGTTGCTGATCGGCACCGGCAGGAAGCCGTATTCGCCCTCGGCGTCGAAGCTCTTGATGTTCGGCCATGCCCAGTTGCCCATGAACCAGATGCCGACCTCGCCCTTGCCAAGCAGCTCGGGTCCTTTTTCGTACGTCGGTGTAAGCGGGTTCGCTTTGTCGCTGTTATGCTCCATCATCAGATCAAACGTATCCATCAGTCCGTTAAACACGGCGTTGTTCGCCAGATCGGTCTTGCCCGCTCTCAGATCGGCAATAAATTGCTCCACCTGCCCGAAGTCCCGGGATTGGTCCGCGTACAGGAAGTTCAAATAGTGGGCGCCGAGCGACCAGTCCATCGGCGAAATATGAATCGCCTTCTTGCCGCTTGCTTCGATTTGCTCGAACAGCTTCTTCAGATCGTCCCTCGTCTGAATCGTGGCCGGATCGAAGCTGCCGCCGGTTGCCGCGTCGAGCACCTGTTTATTGTAGATGAAGGAGAAGCCCTCTACCGCAAACGGGAAATCAAGCACCTTGCCGTCTGCTTTCGTCAGGCTGTTGTCGATGGCGTCCGCCACCCATTTCTCGCCGGACAGGTCCAGGATGCGGTCCTTGAACTTTTCCACATCAGCCGGATCCAACATTGCGATCGTCGCCGGATTGCCGGAGGCGTACAACTGGGACGCCTTCTCGAACGGAGACTGGCCGGCGCCGGCCGTCAAAATCTCGATTTCGACATTCGGATGGTCCTGGTTAAAGGTCTTGACCGCTTCTTCCAGCTGCTGCTGGATTTCGCCTTTCGAGTTCAAAAAAGTAATTTTAACCGTTTTGCCCGCTTGTCCGCCGCCGTTGCCGGTTTCATTTGCGCCCGGATCGTTTGTTTTGTTGCCGCCGCAAGCTGCAATCGTAAACGCCATCATTGCCAGGACACATAAAAGCGCCAATGTTTTTCTCATGATCATGGATCCCCCGCTTTGTCTTGGTTATAGTAATCGCTTTCAACACCTTCATTCTACATGCTAATCGTTTGACATGTCAATGGTTTGACATAACCTTTTTTAGCTAATGTCCGCGGTCATTATTTTGATAACATCCGTTTAATTTTTGAATGCCAAAAAAACCCTGCGTAATCGCAGGGATGAAGCTAGCCGGTATATTCCGTAGTTCGGAAACCGGTTATGTCGTTTCCCGTTCCACCAGCTCTACCGGGAGAATATTTTCTTTGACGATGCCTTCACCGTCCATCTGCATGCGAATCAGCTCTACCGCCTTCCGGCCCATTTCCTCAATCGGTTGCTTGACCGTCGTTATCTCAGGGCTAAACCAGGTTGCGGCATTTACGTCATCGTACCCTACGATACGGATTTGACCCGGCACGTCCCGGCCGAGCTTTTGGTACCACTTCACGACAAAAGCCGCAATAATGTCGCTTGTTGCGAAGACGCCGTCGATATCCGGATATTCCGTGACGAGCTTGGATATGATGCGCTCATACTCGGCTTCGTCAAACACGTTCATCGTCGTCTGCAGCGTAATGAATTCCGCCCGGTTATTCCGGGCTACTCTTTCAAACCCGGCCGTTCTTCGGTTGGCCAGCAAATCAAGACTCAAATTGCCGCATATATGAGCGAGCTTGCGGCATCCCTTGTCGATGAGCAGCTGCGCGGCAAGCTCCCCGCCCCGTTCATTGTCCGACGCGACAAACGGGAAATCGCCAATCTTGCGATCCAGCGTTACAATCGGATAATTCAAGTTAAGGTATTCTTCCACTTCCAATGTATGACTGCCCATAATAATGCCGTCCACGCGATGACGCTTCATCATCTCGATATAACCGCGCTCCTTGACCGGATCCAGCTGCGAATTGCATAGAAGCAGCTTGCTGCCGGACTTGTACGCATAATATTCCACTGCGTCGGCAAACGCTCCGAAAAAAGGATGCGATACGTTCGGCACGATCAGTCCGATAATATTGGACTGCTTGCGCAGCAACGAACGCGCAATTTCGTTTGGCTGATAGTTCAGCTCCTCCATGGTCCGGTAAACGAGCTGCCTAGTTTTTTCGCTGATATAACCTCGGTTGTTCAGTACGCGGGATACCGTCGTTACCGATACGCCGGCACGCTCCGCCACGTCGTTGATCGTTGCCATCTATTCCTCAATCCGATCCTTGTTATTCGTGTACAACCACATTATATACCATGAAGGCAATTACGTTAAATGTGAAAGGAATTCGGAAGAGGCAATCCGTGACGGAGTCTTACAGGCAGGGTATTCAGCCAGCCGACTAAGACTTGTCCAACACCAGCTCAAGCTGCACGTTCAAATCATTTTCCGTTTCCAGCACGACCGTATGCGGATTGGCCATGCCGAAGTCGCCGAACGTTACCCGGGTAGTCGCGGACAATAAGAGTTGTCCGTCCCGATGCATCGCCTGGCCTGCAAACGTCACTTCCTTTTCTACCCCTTTAACCGTCAGAATGCCGCTGATTTCAATGTCTGCGGCTGTCTCCTCCGCCCACTCGGCAGGCAAGGCCGAAATCGATTGCGCGGTAAAGGCCGCTTCCGGGTATGTATCCGTGTCGAGATAATCCGCGCTTTTGACATGTCCGTCGCGCTGGCCGTTGCCCGAATCGAGCGCCGTCATATCCAGCACCGCTTCTCCCGTCATCGCCCCTGCATCGTTTGTATTCACGTTCCAGGATCCCTTCACCGCTTCGTTGACGAAGTTGACGGTTTCGCGGGAAGTCGTTACCGACCAATAAACCTTGGATTCGCCGGATATGTTCCAGAGCCCGTCCAAACTGGCCAAGTCGCTGTCCGTATCATTTTGAGCGGCAGAACCATTCGTTTCCGTCCCGCCTTCGGCATTCGCGGCGCCAGCTTCCGCAGTCGCAACCGAGTCCGGTTCAGCCGCAGCTTCCCCGGCCAAGGGCGATAATACCGATTCAATCTCTACGTTGTTTCCGACGTAACGGTCAAACCAGGCATAGGCCCCTGCACCCCCGATGACAACCGCGGCAACGGCCGCAATAAGGATCGTATTCTTTTTTTTCATCACAGTTCCCTCCGTTTATTGGCAAAATCTCTGTTTATGACCTTCGCGTTCAGTATAAAGCTTCAATGTGTCCGGAATATGTCGGCGCCGACACGGCCTTCCGGATATTGGGAATGCCGGCATTGATAGTTGCCTATGAGACAGGCCGGTTGCTACAATGAAACAAAATTGGTTTAAAGGAATCTTTTGCTATGAAAAAAATTATGATCGTAGAAGACGAGGCTGCGATTGCCAAAGTGCTGGCCACTTACTTGCGCAAAGCCGGCTTTGTCCCGCTGATTGCATCGGATGGACGAACGGCTCTGGAGCTGTTCGAACGGGAAGCTCCCGCTCTCGTTCTGCTCGATGTGATGCTGCCGGGCCTGGACGGCTGGGAAGTGCTGCGCCGCATCCGCGAGACGAGCAGCTGCTCCGTCATTATGCTGACGGCGCGAAGCGGCATCGAAGACCGGTTGAACGGCCTTAACGGCGGAGCCGACGACTATATGCCCAAGCCGTTCGTGCCGGAGGAAGTTATCGCCCGCGTGCAAGCGGTGCTTCGGCGGCCGGTCCAATGGATCAACGGCGATAAGCAAAGCCGCTTCGGCCGATTATGCATCGACTTTCAGGCGCAGCGAATTACGCTGAACGGCGCGGAGCTGTCGCTTATGCCGCGCGATACGGCATTGCTGCTGTTTTTGGCGGAACGCCCGAACCGTACGTTTACCCGGGAAGAGCTGATCGAATATGTGTGGGGAATGGATTACGAGGGCAGCGACCGTGCGGTCGACTTATCCATCAAGCGTTTGCGCCAAGCGCTGCTCCATTGGCCTGCTCATGAAGGGGAAATTAAAACGCTGCGCGGAACGGGGTATCAGTTATGGATCGCCAACTAAGAAAGCAAACCTCCATGCTATCGTACTGGACGCTGCGCTACTTCATCATCTTATGTATCGGCCTGGTGCTATTCGCCGCCGCTTCCGCCTGGTGGACAAGCAAAGTGACGATCGGCAGCCGGCTGCAAACCTTGAAGCTGCTCGCTCAAGACATTGCAGATAGGATGGAAAGCTCGGATGGGACGATTGCCGCTCCGTACGGCTTAAAGAAGCTGATCGACAAACGTTCCCGCGACTTTAATCTGGGACCTGACTTCTGTGTCATCATAACGGACCGCGAGGGGAAGCTCGTCTTTTCCTCCGATCCGATGACGCAGGACGACGTAAAACGAAGATTGAACGAAACGCTGGACGCGGCACTCGAACCGGGCTTTCGCGCGATAACGGCGCCAATTGAGACAAGCGGCAGCGCTGCAGGACAAGTCACGATCCTCCAGCTTACAAAATCGATGACCATCCCGCCCGAATTAAGATGGATTATCGGACTGATGCTGGTCATCTTGACAGCGCTGGGGTGGCTGACCATTTATTTGCTGTCCCGCAAGCTCGCTCGTCCGATCCGCCATGTCGCGTCCGCCGCCCGGGAAATCAGCCGTGGTCGCTACGATGTGCGGCTGGAGGCCAACGCAAAAGAAAAAGAATTGAACGAACTGATTATTTCGTTTAAAGAAATGGCCGGCCGGCTGAAGCATCTCGAGCATTATCGCAGCTTCATGCTCGCGGGATTGACGCATGAGTTGAAGACGCCCGTAACGTCCGTCAAAGGGCTGGTTCATGCGGTCAAGGAAGAGGTGGCCACGAAGGAGGAAGCGGCTGAATTTCTCGATATCGCCCTGCAAGAGACCAATCGTCTGGAGCGTATGGTAACGGATCTGCTTCACTATAACGAGATGGCCGCCGGACTCGTTCAAATCAGCCGGGAGCCCATCGAAGCCGCGTCGTTGCTGCAAGAAATCGCCTATCAATGGTCGCTTCATCAATCCGAAGGCTTCACGGAGCCGGAAATCCTGTTGCCGGACCATCCCGTCACGCTGAAAGGCGATCCTATGCGAATTCAGCAAATTATCGTCAATCTGCTCAACAACAGCATTCAATCCCGCACACCGGACCGCCCGCTGCGCATTCGCATAGAGCTGAATGTCCTTGACGGCGACTGCGCCGAAATTCGGGTTGCGGACAACGGGTCCGGCATTCCGGAACAGGAGCAGGCGCTTGTCTTTGAACAATTTTTTCGCGGCGAGCACAAAAAAAGGACCGTTCGCGGCCTCGGGCTTGGCCTTGCCTTCAGCAGGCTTCTGGCGGAAGCGATGGGCGGCGGCCTGGAGCTGAAAGAAAGCTCTCCGGAAGGCAGCATCTTTGCGCTGACGCTTCCGACGGATAAAATTCCACAGATTGCAAACGATATCGGTATGACGCGCTTGACGATGAAAGGATGAACGGGATGAAGGCGATCATACCGATCACTGCCGCGTTTGCCGCTGCAGCGATGCTCATAGCTTCCGCCGGGGAAGCCGCTGCCGGGAGCCGCGACGCCATCATACATATGAAGCCAACAGAAGCAGCCGCTCCGCACGCCGAACGCGCGGCCGCCGAAGCGGCGGGCGGCGGCAAGGCCGGCGAGGCGGGCGGAGCGGATCTGCTGGCCGAACGCCAGGAACTGTACGACAGGCTCAGCCTCGTTACCGGGATGCCCTGGCAATGGATTGCCGCCTTCGACGCCTACGAGCGCTCGCTGTCCAAGGCGCGCCCCAAAGCCCGGCCGCTTCTCGGCCGTACCGTTGGCGTCTATATCGACAAAGAGAAATGGGCGGGACCGCTGAATCCGGACTCCGAAGACAGCTCGCCCGTATCGATTCAGTGGTTTCAAGGCATCGGCCGGGACGGGGACGGCAACGGAATGGCGGAGCGGACAAGCGATTTCGACTTGATGTATTCGCTGCTGCGCCAGATTTCGGCTTACGGCATATCGGAGGACGGCATGTCGATCGGAGCGTGGCATTATTATCGCAACAGCCGGGCCGTGCAGCGCATTCGGCAATTCGCGGCGATCTACAACGCCTTCGGACGGCTGGACCTCGACGAACACGCCTTTCCGCTGCCCATCGGCTCCACCTATTCCTATAAGGATACATGGGGCGACCGCAGAGGATGGGGCGGCCGGCGCATTCATGAAGGAACCGATATCTTCGCGGGCTATGGCACCCCGGTTCGGAGCACCTGTTACGGCATTGTGGAAATAAAAGGCTGGAATCGGTACGGAGGCTGGCGGATCGGCATCCGCGACTTGAACAATCATTATCATTATTACGCGCATTTGTCCGGCTTCGACAAATCGCTTCGCGTCGGCGACGTCGTCAAACCGGGACAGACGGTCGGCTGGGTCGGCAGCTCCGGCTACGGCAAGCCGGGAACGTCCGGGAAGTTTCCGCCGCATTTGCATTACGGCGTCTACAGCGACAGAGGTCTCGTCGAATGGGCATTCGATCCGTACCCGATGCTGCGCCGGTGGGAAGCCGCCGAACGAAAGCGGCTCCGCAGCAAACGTTAAACGTACGGACTGGCCGGGCCGCGCAAGACTGGCTCGTTACCAACGAATCTGGATCTCCCTAACGAACCAGGTTCTTTACAAACGAATCTGGATCGTCGCCAACGAATCCGACTCGTTACCTGGCAATCCGGTTCGTTCCCCAGCGAACCCGGCTCATTCCCTAGCGAATCCGGCTTGTTACCTGACAATCCGGTGCCAACGAAACGGGCTGGTTCCCTAACGAATCTGTATGATACTATATAGCCCATAACCCCCCGTCTGAAAATTTAACGAATCCAGATAGCGTTATAGTGGTGGTTTGGACCGAATCGAGTGCAAATTTAGCAAAATAGTTTCGTTGGAGTTCGTTAAAATTAAAAATCTCGCATTATAAGCCGAATAGCTTCTCCAGGATTCGTTAGATTCACGAGCTGTCCTGGGCCGGAGGCCCCGCACTTTGGGAGGGAACCGGAAGACCTCCCGCAATGCAGAAACGGCTGTCCGACGGGTCACAATCGTTGACCTGTTGGACAGCCGTTTTTTGCGGTACGCCGTTTTTATTCCGCTTCCATCCGAAAAGTCGTATCGGAAGCTCCGTCCGACGATCCGCCCCCGTTGTCTTCCTGTCCGGATTGGCCGGAAGAAATGCCCGCGCCGGGGACAAGCGGCACCGAGATGTTGGGCGCGTTCGGAGCCGACTCGCCGATCGGCTTCCCGGTGGAGTCGTAATAGTACATCGGCACGTCGCCGACCACAAGCAAATACGAAATCGGAATGTCCGTCTCGACCAGCTCCGGCTCCGTATCGAACGGGATGATGATCGATACTTCCGCGATGACGCGAATATAGACCTCCACCAGCACCATGTTGATGCCCGCGTTTCGCTCGCGCGTGCTCAGCTCGGCCTTGACCGCGCCCACCGGCTCGAACCGGACGGGCACTCTGGGGCCGAACGATGAAATAATGGCGCTTCCGAGCGCATGGCCGAGCGGAATGTGCTCCGGGATGTCTTTAATATCGCGCAGCGTAGACTGCACCGTATGAATCGTTTCCGAGGTTATGTTCATATGTTCGGAATAATTGAGCATAAAGCCGGATATTTTTCCGTCCCCGCTCATTTTCCATTCGATCAGCTTCTCGGCGTTCGACTGCCTGGCTACCTGCTCCATAATCGCTTTATTGATCGATTGCGTCGCCACTTGCTTTACTCGTACTTTGGCAATGTTCATGAGCGGATCCCGCAAATTGCGCTCCACAAATACAAAGGACGGCACCAACGCGATCAGCATAAATACCAGAAGGAGCAACAGAAGCTTTCGTTTGCGCATTTTCGGCCGCAGAGACGTTCCTTTCGGTCCGCCGCCCGCCATAAAGCCGCCTGTCGAGGAGGAGCGGTTGCGGCGAAAAAGCGGCCGCCGCGGACGGCCCCACTGAACGGGAGCAGACGGACCTGGCCGGCCCCCCCGATTCGCCCCCGAAGTTCCGGACGACGGCCGGACGCCCCATTTCGCCCCCGAAGTTCCGGACGACGGCCGGCTTCCCCATTTCGCCCCCGGCGTTCCGGACGACGGCCGGACGCCCCATTTTGTCCCCGTTAAGCCGGACACCGGCCGACTGCCCCACCTCTTCCCCGACGAGGCGGAGGACGCCGGTTTGGAGCGCGAGCCCCAGCTGACGGTCTTCACCCGGCGAAAAGAAAAAGGCGCCCAGCGAACCGGCTTCGCGCCGCGAAATCCTCCTATGCGCCAGCTTCTTCTCCCCCATCTCGCCATAAACGCAGCCTCCGTTCGGCATCCCGCCCGGCCGCTTGCGGCCGGGCAGGCATTGTCCTTTTACTCCATGGATATGCAAGGATCGGACAAAAAAGAAGGAACTGTCCCGCAAAGGCCGCCATGAGCCTCTCGAACAGTTCCGCTTGATCGTTACAGCAACGAGCGAATGTAAGCCAGGTTGTCACGCAGCAGTTCTTCCGCCGGCGCGGAGCCGCTGAAATCTTCGAAGCTGAGCCAGCCGTCATAGCCGATCGCCTTCAAATCCGCGATTACCGTCGGCCAATGCACAATGCCTTGGCCGACGGCCTCCCAATGCGCTTGCCAGAGCGGCTCGTGCGTAAAT
>Ga0065721_10004071_pt1 | contig 43948 bp, 34 predicted proteins | sample Mesricmetagenome_FD_59108 | JGI IMG/M metagenome (GOLD analysis project Ga0065721, IMG submission 59108) | Mesophilic microbial community from rice straw/compost enrichment Sample: eDNA_1 v2 (version 2) | ecosystem: Engineered > Solid waste > Grass > Composting > Bioreactor | place: USA: Davis...
GGCTCGGCCGCCGCGCGGCCGGCCGGGCGCAGCACGAAGTAGCCCGCGCCGGGCCGCGAGGCGACGTAGCCCATGCCGGCCAGCCGGTCCAGCGCCACCAGCACGGTGTGCACGCTGACCTCCAGCCGCGCCGCGAGCTGCCGCACCGAGGGCAGCCGCGCCCCGGGCAGCAACGCCCCGTCGTCGATGCGCTGCGCGTAGTGGCGCACGATCTGCTCGGTCAGCGGAACGGCGGTGTCCTTGGCGAGGGTGAACATGGCGGCAATGGTGATGTTCTTGTCCGTTCGCCCTGAGCCCTTCGACAGGCTCAGGACAGGCTTGTCGAAGGGCCTGCAGGCCTACCCGGGCCAGAGGGCTTCGACAGGCTCAGCCCGAACGGTGTCCATCGATTCAATCACGCCGCCCTCGCCCAACTGTTGCGGTCCTCGCGCCAAACAGTGCGTCCGGCCGTTGCGGCCACCGTACCGGGACAGCCCGGCGCGCCCGCCCTAGCCTTCCAGGCCCGACCGCAAGCCTCTTCCACACCGCAACGCCATGAGCCACCAAGCCGCCCCCGCCTACGCCCTGTCCACCCATGCCGCCTCGCTGCGCAGCTCCGACGTGCGCGAGCTGCTGCGCGCCGCGCAGCAGGCCCGGGTGATCTCCCTGGCCGGCGGCCTGCCCGCCCCGGAGCTGTTCGACGTGGACGGCGTGCGCGCCGCCACCCAGGCCGTGCTGGAACAGTCGCCCGCCGCCGCGCTGCAGTACGGCCTCACCGAGGGCCAGCCCGCGCTGCGCGCCGCGCTGGAAGCGCGCGAGCGCGCGGCCGGGCTGTCGCTGGCCGGGCGCTCGCTGCTGGTCACCACCGGCTCGCAGCAGGCGCTGGACATCGTGGCGCGGCTGCTGCTGGACGAGGGCGACGTGGTGGTGATGCAGCGCCCCGGCTACCTCGCCGCGCTCCAGACCTTCACCTTGGCCGGCGCGCGCTGCATCGGGCTGGAGGAGGACGAGGAAGGCGCCCGCGTCGAGGCGCTGGAGACGATGCAGCTGCCGCGCAAGCCCAAGCTCGTCTACCTGGTCACGCCCTTCGCCAACCCCTCCGGCGCCACGCTGTCGCTGCGCCGGCGCCGGTGGCTGCTGCAGTGGGCGGCGCGCCACGGGGTGCTGGTGCTGGAGGACGACCCCTACGGCGTGCTGCGCACCGAGGGCCAGGAACTGCCGGGACTGGCGGCGCTGGCGCAGGACATCCCCGGCGCGCGCGACTGGTGCGGGCGCACTTCCACGCTGTCCAAGGCGGTGGCGCCGGGGCTGCGCCTGGGCTGGCTGATCCTGCCGCGGCCGCTGGCCGAAGGCGCGGCGCGCGTGAAGCAGGCCATGGACCTGCACACGCCCTCCTTCACGCAGGAGATCGCCGCGCGCTACCTGGACAGCGGCCGGCTGGAGCCGCACCTGGCACGCGTGCGCGCCGCCTACCGCGAGCGCCGCCGCGCGCTGTGCGCGGCGCTGCGCGAGGCCTTCGGCGCCGCGCTGGAGTTCCGCGAGCCCGAGGGCGGCATGTTCGTGTGGGCGCGCTTCACCGACGGCACCGACACGCGCGCGCTGCTGCCCCTGGCGCTGGAGCAGGGCATGGCCTTCGTGCCCGGTGACGCCTTCTACGCCGAGGCCGCGCCGCGCGACCGCCTGCGCCTAAGCTTCACCACCGAGACGCCGGACAAGCTGCGCGAAGGCGTGGCGCGGCTGCACGCGGCGTGGGCCGCGATGCACGGGGGCTGAGCCCCAGCCACCGCGCCCCGCTCACACCACGAACAGGTCCGCCGCCGACAGCGCGGTGCCGGGCGTGAGCTTGGCCACCAGCGTCTGCGCCGCGGCACCGGTGCCGTCGACGTCGTAGTACAGCAGCCCGCCCGCCTGGTCGTAGATCAGCCGGTCGCCGGCGTCCTTCGCCGCCGTGCCCTTCACGAAGGCGCCGGACGCCAACGCACCGTAAGGCCCCAGCGCCGCGAAGACCGCGCCGCTGAACTCCAGCCGGTCGTCGGCGGCGAGGAAGCCGTTGAGGGTGTCCACGTTGGTGGCGGCGTTGGGCGCCTCGGTGAAGCGGAACGCGTCCCGGCCGCTGCCGCCGCTGAGCGTATCCATCCCGTCACCGCCGATCAGGGTGTCGTCGCCCAGGCTCCCGGAGAGCGCATCGTCACCCGTGCCGCCGTCCAGCCAGTCGTTGCCCTCCTGGCCGTAGAGCTTGTCGGCGCCCTCGTAGCCGTTGAGGACGTCGTCGCCGACGCGGCCTTCGAGCCGGTCGGCGCCCGCGTAGCCGTGGAGGTTGTCGTTGCCCGAGCTGCCCAGCAGCGTGTCGACGCCGCTGGTGCCGTACTGGCTGTCGTAGCCGGCCGGCTTGAGCGTGAAGCTGCCCGTGGTGGCGAGGCCCTGCGGGTCGGTGACCTGGACCTGCACGCTCCAGGTCGTGGTGGTGGCATAGGGCGCGCTGCCCGAGAGCACGTGCGTGGCCGCGTCATAGCTCAGCCAGGCCGGCAGCGGCTGGCCGCCGGCGGACGACACGGCGAAGCTGAGCTGGCCGTCGGTTTCCAGATCGTGGGCGTAGTCGTCCAGGTCCAGGGTGAAGGACTGCTGGCCGCTGTCCACGTAGGTGAACTCGCCCAGGCTGAGCGTGGGCGCGTCGTTGACCGGCGTGGCCTGGAACTGCACCAGCCGCGCGATCACGCTGCCGTCGTTGTCGGCCACGGTGTAGCGGAAGGTGCCCAGGTCGCCGTTGGCGTCGGCCCAGGGCGTGAAACGCAGCCCGGTGAGCTGCGTCGCGGTCAGCACCTGGTCCACCGCCACGCTGACGCCGTTGGACAGCTTGACCGTGCCGTAGTAAGGCAGCGCCTCGACGCGGATCACGGGCGTGCCGCCGTCGGGGTCGGTGGGCTTGCTCAGGCCCAGCGCGGTGGAGCTGGCGTCTTCCAGGAGCACCACCGTCTTGTCGTTCTGTGCCGTCGGCGCGGACGCGTTGGCGCTCACCTTCGGCGTGAGCGCCTGCACGAAGTTGGCCGCGGTCAGCGCCGAGGGCGCCACCTTCTGCAGCGTCGCCAGCGCCAGGAAGCTCGCGCCGTTGGCGCTGCCATCGGCATCGGCCTCGATCAGGGTGTGGGTGCCCGAGGCGGTCAGGCGCAGGTGGCCGCTGGCGAAGGGGTCGCTGGACGAGGACAGGCCCAGGCTGGACAGCAGCGGCGCGAGGTCGAAGCGGTCGCCGCCGGCGCCGGGCGTGAAGTCCAGGATCAGCGGCGCGGCATGGCCGTAGCGCACGCTCTGCGGCGAGAGCGTGATCACGTCGGCGCCGGCGCCGGTGGTGATGCGGCCCGAGGCGTTGTGGCTGTAGGCCAGGTCGATCAGGTCGTTGCCCGCGCCGGCGTCGATCGCCAGCGCGTCGCCGGCGGCCACGATGGTGTCGTTGCCCAGGCCGCCGATGAGGGTGGCGGTGTCGTGCTCCCAGCTCGCGGCCCAGATGCTGTCGTCGCCGTCGCCGCCGTCCACCATCAGGCCGGTGCTGCCGTAGGTGAGCGAGATGACGTCGTCGCCCGCGCCACCCAGTACCGTGCTGCGCCCGGCGTGGCTGAGGTTGATGGTGTCGTTGTCGTCGCCGCCGTCCACCAGCGCGGCGAAGCTGACGTCCCAGGCGCCGGAGAAGTTGAGGTGGTCGTTGCCGACGCCGCCGAGCAGCGTGTCGTTGCCATTGCCGCCGTAGAGGTTGTCCGCGCCGTCGCCGCCGCTGACCGAGTCGTGGTCGGTGAGGTCGCCGCGGCCGGGCGTGCTGTTGGCGTCGAGGACGTCGTTGCCAGCGCCGCCCAGCAGCGTGTCGTTGCCGCTGCCACCGACGAGGTGGTCGTCGCCATCGCCGCCGTCGATGGAGTCGTTGCCTTCCTCGCCGTGCAAGCCCGAGGCACCGTAGGAGCGGCCCTTGTAGGTCTGGTAGTAGCCGACGTTGTCGTCGCCCGCGCCGCCGAGGAGGGTGTCGTTGCCGAAGCCGCCGAAGACCACGTCGTTGCCCAGGCCGGCGTCGAGCAGGTCGTTGCCGCTGAAGCCGAAGAGCGTGTCGCTGCCCTCGCCGCCGCGCAGCGTGTCCCGGCCGCCGAAGCCGCCGTCGAGCAGGTCGTTGTCGCCCGCGCCGCCGAGGCTGTCGTTGGCATCGTTGCCGACGAGCGTGTCGGGCGTGATGGTGCCAGCGTCGTTGACCACCTTGGTATTGCCCGTGGGGGCGATGAGGTCCACGAAATTGGCCGCAACGAGGCGGGTGTTGCCGGACACGGGGAACACGGTGTTGCGCAGCTGCGCCAGGGTGGTCCACTGCGCGCCGTTGCCCGGGCCGCTGAGGTCCACCTGCAGCAGCGTGTCGGTGCCCTGGACCCGCAGCCGCAGCCATTGGCTGGTGAAGGGGTTGCCGTAGTCGTAGCCCAGCTCCCACAGCCGGCCCAGCACCGGCGAGATGTCCAGCTTGTCGGCACTGGTGCCGGTGCCGGTGGTGAGGTCCGTGATGACGCTGGCCGCATGCCCGTACTCCAGGCTGCGCACCGACAGCCGCACCACGTCGGCGCCGCTGCCGGTGGTGATGAGCCCGGCGGCGTTGTCGCCGTAGGCCAGGTCGATGAAGTCGGCACCGCTGCCGGCGTCGATCACCAGCGCGTCGCCGCCCACCACGAGGGTGTCGTTGCCCGCGCCGCCGATGAGGGTGGCCGCGTCGTGCTCCCAGCTCGCGGCCCAGATGCTGTCGGCGCCCTCCCCCGCGTCCACCGTCATGCCGTTGCTGGCGTAGGTGAAGCTGATGGTGTCGTTGCCCGCGCCGCCCAGCACCGTGCTGGCCCCGGCGAGGCTGACGCTGATGTAGTCGTGGTCGGCGCCGCCGTCGATGAGCGCGGCGCTGCCGCTGTTCCAGTCGCCGGTGTAGCTGAGGTAGTCGTTGCCCGCGTCACCGCGCAGCGTGTCGTTGCCGCTGCCACCGGCGAGGTAGTCGTTGCCATCGCCGCCGCTGGCGGAGTCGTTGTCGGTGGCGTCGCCGTTGGCGGGCGCGGCGTTGGCGTTGATGGAGTCGTTGCCGCCGCCGCCGAGCAGCGTGTCGTTGCCGGTGCCGCCGTCGAGGTGGTCGTCACCGTCGCCGCCGTCGATGGAGTCGTTGCCGGCCTCGCCGTGGAGGCCGCTGACGCCGTAGCCGCGGCCCTTGTAGGTCTGGTAGTAGCCGGCGTTGTCGTTGCCCGTGCCGCCCAGGATCGTGTCGTTGCCGAAGCCGCCCAGGACCACGTCGTCGCCGCCGCCGGCATCGAGCAGGTCGTTGCCGGTGAAGCCGAACAGCGTGTCGTTGCCCTCGCCGCCGCGCAGCGTGTCGTGGCCGCCGAAGGCGCCGTCGAGCAGGTCGTTGCCGTCGCCGCCGGAGACGCTGTCGTGGCCGTCGGCGCCGGCCAGGGAGTCGGCCTTGGCGGTGCCCGTGATCGTCTGGCCCAGGGCGAAGCCCGTGGGCGAGATGTCGTCCACGAAGTTGGCCGCGGTGAAGGCCAGCGGGCTGGTGTTGAGCAGCACGGCCAGGGTGCGCCACTGGGGCGTGCCGCCGGACTCGGCGTGCTTGACCCGCAGCAGCGTGTCGGTGCCGGTGTCCGACGCGGCGAGCTGCAACCAGCCGCCGGTGAAGGGGTTGACGTAGTCGTAGCCCTGCTCGGCCAGGCGGCCCAGCACGGGCGAGAGGTCGAGCCTGTCGCCGCCGGCGCCGGGGGTGAAGTCGGTGATGACGCTGGCGCCGTGGTAGCCGTACTCCAACGCCCGCAGCGACAGCCGCACCGTGTCCGTGCCGGCGCCGGTGGTGATGTGCCCGGCGGCGTTGTCGCCGTAGGCCAGGTCGATGAAGTCGGCACCGCTGCCGGCGTCGATCACCAGCGCGTCGCCGCTCACCACGAAGGTGTCGTTGCCCGCGCCGCCGATGAGGGTGGCCCCGTCATGCTCCCAGCTCGCGGCCCAGATGCTGTCGGCGCCATCCCCGGCGTCCACCGTCATGCCGCTGCTGTCGTAGCTGAAGCTGATGGTGTCGTTGCCCGTGCCGCCCAGCACCGTGCTGGCCCCGGCGTAGCTGACGCTGATGTAGTCGTGGCCGGTGCCGCCATCGATGAGCGCGGCGCTGCCGCCACTCCAGGCGCCGGTGTAGACGAGCTGGTCGTTGCCCGCGTCGCCGCGCAGGGTGTCGTTGCCGTTGCCGCCGTAAAGGTAGTCGTTGCCGTTGCCGCCCCTGACGGAGTCGTTGTCGGTGGTGTCACCGTTGGCGGGCGCGGTGTTGGCGTTGATGTAGTCGTCGCCCGTGCCGCCCAGCAGCGTGTCGTCGCCGCTGCCGCCGTCGAGGTAGTCGTTGCCCGCGCCGCCGTCGACGAGGTCGTTGCCCTCCTCGCCGTGGAGGCCCGTGCCGGCGTAGCCGCGGCCCTTGTAGACCTCGTAGTAGCCCGACTGGTCGTCGCCGTCGCCGCCCAGGAGGGTGTCATTGCCGAAGCCGCCGAAAGCCACGTCGTGGTCCGCGCCGGCGTCGAGCAGGTCGTCGTCGCTGAAGCCGAAGAGCGTGTCGTTGCCCGCGTCGCCGTAGAGCCGGTCGGCGCCGCCGCTGCTGCCGTCGAGCAGGTCGTTGCCGCCGCCGCCGTGCACGGTGTCGTTGCCCAGCGTGGTGTTGGGCCCCCCTTCGGGCAGCGTGTCGCTGAAGGACTCGGCGGCGTCGGTGCCGGTGATGAGCACGCCGCCGCCGCCCAGGGGCGGGATGAAGTTGGCGCTGAGGTCCAGCGCCGACGGCAGCACGCCCTGCAGCGTCGCCAGCGTCAGCCACTGGGCGCCGTTGGCCCGGCCGCTGAGGTCCACCTGCAGCACGGTGTCGGTGCCGTTGCTGGCGGTCCGCAGCCGCAGCCAGCCGCCGGCGAAGGGGTCGGCATAGTTGAAGCCGAGCTGCGCCAGGCGGCCCAGCACGGGCGAGAGGTCGAGCTTGTCGCCGCCGGCGCCGGGGGTGAAGTCGGTGATGACGCTGGACTTGTGGCCGTTCTCCAGCGTCTGCACCGAGAGCTTGACCACGTCGGCGTCGGCGCCGGTGGTGATGCGCCCGGAGGCGTTGTGGCTGTAGGCCAGGTCGATCAGGTCGGCGCCGCTGCCGGCGTCGATCACCAGCGCGTCGCCGCCCACCACGAGGGTGTCGTTGCCCGCGCCGCCGGTGAGGGTGGCCGCGTCGTGCTCCCAGCTCGCGGCCCAGATGGAGTCGTCGCCCGTGCCGCCGTCCACCTTCACGCCGGTGCTGTCGTAGCTCAAGCTGATGGTGTCGTTGCCCGTGCCGCCCAGCACCGTGCTGGCCCCGGCGTAGCTGACGTGGACGTTGTCGTCGTCGGCGCCGCCGTCGATGAGCGCGGCGCTGCCGCCACTCCAGGCGCCGGTGTAGACGAGCTGGTCGTTGCCCGCGTCGCCGCGCAGCGTGTCGTTGCCGCTGCCACCGACGAGGTAGTCGTTGCCGTCGCCGCCCCTGGCAGAGTCGTTGTCGGTGGTGTCGCCGTTGGCGGGCGCGTTGTTGGCGTTGATGTAGTCGTTGCCGCCGCCGCCGAGCAGCGTGTCGTTGCCGCTGCCGCCGTCAAGGTAGTCGTCGCCATTGCCGCCGTCGATGGAGTCCCGGCCCCACTCGCCATGGAGACCGCTCACGCTGTAGTAGCGGCCCTTGTAGGTCTGGCCGTACCAGCCCTGGTCGTTGCCCTCGCCGCCGAGGATCGTGTCGTTGCCGAAGCCGCCCAGGACCACGTCGTCGCCGCCGCCGGCATCGAGCAGGTCGTTGCCGGTGAAGCCGAACAGCGTGTCGTTGCCCTCGCCGCCGCGCAGCGTGTCATGGCCGCCGAAGGCGCCGTCGAGCAGGTCGTTGCCGCTGGAGCCCGAGAGGCTGTCGGCGCCGTCGGCGCCCACGAGGGTGTCGTGGCCGGTGCTGCCGCTGGACGTGCGGGCGGCCGTGTCGCCCTGCGGGTCCAGGTCGTACACGAAGCTGGCCTGGTCCAGCGCCCCGGGCAGCACGCCGTCGAGCCGCGCGATGCTGACCCACTGGGCGCCGTTGGCCGGGCCGCTGAGGTCCGCCTGCACCAGCGTGCTGCCGGTGCTCGTGGGCGCCAGGCGCAGCCAGCGGCCGGTGAAGGGGTTGCGCATGTCGAAGCCCAGCTCCTGCAGCCGGCCCAGCACGCTGGTGAGGTCCAGCCGGTCGCCGTCGGCCACCGAGAAGTCGGTGATGCGCGCCGGCACGCGCCCGGCTTCGTAGGCGCGCAGCGACAGCTCCACCAGGTCGGCGCCGCTGCCCAGCGTGATCACGCCGGAGGCATGGCTGCTGCTCCACTCCTCCAGGTCCACCAGGTCGTTGCCCGCGCCGGCGTTCACCTTGTTGCCGTCGTCGTGCAGCACGATGCGGTCGTCGCCATCGCCGCCGAAGATGGTGGAGGAGCCGCCGACGTTGATGCTGTCGTTGCCGGCGCCGGCGTCCACGTAGTGGCCGCTGCTGTTGTAGTACGCGCTGGTGACGATCTGGTCGTCGCCGCCGCTGGCGAAGGCCACGAGCTGGCCCTCGCCGCCGTCGAGCGTGTCGTTGCCCGCGCCGCTGATCAGGGTGTCGTTGTTGGCGCCGCCGTGGAGGTAGTCGCCCGCGGTGTCGGTAGCGATGACGGTGTAGCTGACGTCGTTGCGCGTGGCGCCGAAGACGACCTTGCTCACGCCGGCCCAGAGGCGGTCGTCGCCGCCGTCGCCGCTGAGGTAGTCGCGCCCGCTGCCGCCGTCGAGCCGGTCGTCCTGCTCGCCGCCCATGAGGTAGTCGTTGCCGGCGCCGCCCGACAGGCTGTCCTGGCCGTCGCCGCCGCTGAGCGTGTCGTCGCCCGTGCCGGACAGAATCGTGTCCGCGCCCGCGCCCCCGTCGGCATTGATGCGGCCCACGCCGCGCAGCAGGTCGTTGCCCGCCTCGCCGTGGAGCTGGTCCACGCTGCCGTCGGCCGCGCCGCCGACGAGGGTGTCGTTGCCGAAGCCGCCGTAGAGCGTGTCGCTGCCCAGGCCGCCGTCCACGCTGTCGTTGCCGAAGGTGGCGTGAACCACGTCGTTGCCGGCGCCGGCGCTGACGGTGTCGTTGCCGTCGAGCAGGAACAGCCGGTCGTTGCCGGCCGTGCCGGTGACGCTGGCGTGCATGACCACGCCGTCAAGCCTGAAGGGCGGGTCGAAGTTCTGCGCCGTGAGCTGCGCCAGGCCCACGCCGCGCAGCACCGCCACGGTGGCGTACACCGAGCCGTCCAGGCCACCGGTGGCGTCCACCTCCACCAGCAGGTCGCTGCCCGACTGGCGCAGCCGCAGCCAGCTCGCGCCGCCGAGCACGCCGGCGGCGGACTGCACGGTGCGGGTCCCGTCGAGCTTGAAGCGGTCCTGGTCGATGAGCGGGTTCAGGCCGTCGTAGCCGGCCGGCGCGAGGTCGGCGAAGAGCTCGTGCAGCGACAGCACGTCGCCGCCGGCGCCGGGCTTGAAGTCCCGCACGTCGTAGATGCCGTGGGCGACGCGGTCGGCGTAGGACAGCACCACGCGGTCGCCGCCTTCCAGAGCCGTGGCGGCGTCGTTGTCGTCGGTGTGGATGGTTCCGTTGGCGCGGATCAGGTCGGCGCCCAGCCCGCCATAGACCACGTTGGTGCCGCCCAGCGAGGTGATGGTGTCGGCGCCCAGCCCGCCGTCGATGGTGGAGCTGCCGTCGGCCATGACCGCGTCGTTGCCGCCGCCGGCGAAGACCTTGTTGCCCAGGCCGGCCAGGATGGTGTCGTTGCCGGCGTCGGCGCGCTCCTGCGGCGCCGTGGCGTAGCGGTCGCCGTAAATGACGTTGCCGCTGCTGCGGTCGTCGATGTAGTCGCCCGCGCCGCCGCCGTAGAGCGTGTCGGCGCCGTCGTAGCCGTACAGCGTGTCACCGCCGGCGCCCCCCGCCAGCGTTTCGGGGGTGTTCGAACCGTAATAGGTAGGCATGGCCGGAGTTGCCGGCAGATTCCGGCATTAACAACAACTTTGTGATTCTCACATGCTGTTTCAGTAACAGCGCACAAACCGGAGGGGCGGCCGGGCAAGGCTGGTTGTGGCACGTCTCAAGGGCGGCTCAGGCCGCGGCCGCGCAAGCCCGCTCTTCCCGCCGTGGCAAATGGGTCTGCGCGCGTACGCGGTGCGCGGCGCGCTCGGCGCGCACCAGCGTGCCGCCCAGGCGCAGCGGCGGGTCGAAGTTCTGCGGAACGATCTGCGCCAGCCTCACGCCGCGCAGCACCAGCACCGGGCGGTACACCGCGCCGTTGGGCTTGGCCCCGGTGTCGGCCTCCACCATCAGGTCGGCGCCCGACTGGCGCAGCCGCAGCCAGCTGTTGCCGCCCAGCACCCCGGCGCCCACCTGCACCACGCGCAGGCCGTCGCGCGCCAAGCGGCAGCGGTCGATGAACGGGTGGCGCCCGTCGCAACCCGCGGGCGCGAGCTCGGCGTAGAGGCGGCGCAGCGAGATCACGTCGCCGCCGAGGCCGGGCCTGAAGTCCGGGACGTAGGACGCGCCGAGGACGAACTGCGCGCCCTGGAAAGCGACGACACCGGAACGGCCGCCGCGCGATGCACTTCCGCGCGCGCCCGCGGCGAAGACGCCGCACGGGGAGGTATGGAGATGTGCCATGGGCCGCAATCTCACACCCTGGCCGCGGGCGGGACATGGGAAGAGTGTGTGCCGGGCGGTAGTCGCTTTCTCCTGCCACCCGGGAGGTTTATCCCCCGAGGCGGCTCAGACCACGAACAAGTCCGCCGCGCGCGGCCCGGGCCGGTGTCCGTGCTTGAGCCTGCTTCACGCCGCCTGGCCGGCGCGGCCCCGCGCCGCCACCCGCTCCAGCAGCTTCAGCCCGTCGGGCAGGCAGCGGGTGAGCAGGTCGTAGCGCTGCACGACGGTGGCGCGCGCGGCCTCGCGCGCGGCCTGCACCTCGGCGCCGCCGTGCAGCACCTGGGCGAGCTGTTGCGCCAGGGCCTCGGGGTCGAAGAAGTCGGTGAGCCAGCCGTTGCGGCCGTGCTCGATCACCTCCTGCACCGGTGCCGTGCGCGAGCCCACCACCGCGCAGCCGCTGGCCATGGCTTCCAGCATCGACCACGACAGCACGAAGGGGTACGTGAGGTAAGCGTGCACGGCCGAGACCTGCAGCAGCTTCAGGTACTGCGCATAGGGCAGCTTGCCGGTGAAGTGCACGCGCGACCAGTCCACGCGGTCGCCCAGCTCGGCCTGCAGCCGCGCGCGGTAGCTCTGCCCCTCGGGCAGACGCTGGCCGTAGCTGACGTCGTCGCCGCCCACCATCACCACGCGCGCCTCGGGCGCGCGCGCCTGTAGCGCCGGCAGGCAACGCATGAAGACGTGGAAGCCGCGGTAGGGCTCCAGGTTGCGCGCGACGTAGGTCACCACCGGGTCGCCATGGCGCAGCTTGAGATCGCCCCACTCGAACCCGGCCTTGGCGTCGGGCTTGACCAGCCGCGTGTCCACGCCCTCGTGCACCACGCTGAGCTTGTGCTGCCAGTCGGCGGGGAACTGCGCACGCTGCCACTCGGTGGGGCAGACGCCGGCGTCGATGTCGTCCAGCGCCAGCAGGTGCGGCGTCTTGCGCAACTGCAGCCGCGCCAGGCCGTCGGTGCTGGTGGGGTACTCGGGGTCGAAGCCCACGTCGGCGCCGCGTGCGCGGTAGAAGAACTCGCAGTAGCCCAGCATCGGCGTGTCCGGGCACTCGGCGCGGATGAACATGGCCTCGCCCCAGCCCGGGTGCACCACGATCAGGTCGGGCCTGAAGCCCTTGGCGTTGAAGGTCTGCAGCGCGCGCGCCACGGCCCGGCCGCGGGCGATCTGCCCGTCGAGCTCGCGCAGGTGCGCCGGCGTGGCGGCGAACTGCTCGGCCTTGGGCAGCCCGTAGCCGAAGATGCTCAGGCGCGGATGGCGCATGCCCCAGCGTTCCACGGCCCCGCGCTCGCCCACGACCAGCACCTCGTCGCCCCGCTGCAACAGCGCTCCAATGAGGTGCCGGAACTGCGCCGGCATGTTCTGGTGGATGAAGCAAACGCGCATGGGGAGCCTCGGGACTGCGGGAAAAGAAGGTTGGGGAGCCAACCCGCGAGTCTGCCGCGCCGCACTTACAAGATGTTTCACCGGCCGGTACTGCCGCCCGGGACAGCGGCACAACCGCACGCCTTGCGCCCTTGGGCCGGCCCGAGACTTGCCCAAGCCACGGGGAGCACCGACCGCATTGCCCAAAGGAGGCCCGCCGTGACCCTGCGCCCTGCCCTGCTGGCCCTGGCCGCTGCCGCCACCGCGCTGGTGACGGCCTGTGTAGGCGACGCCCCCCGCCTGACGCCGGCCGAGCTGACCGGGCCCGATCCCACGCTGCCGCCGCCGCGCAAGAAGTTCATTCCCACGGTGGACATCGCGCCCGCGGTGGGCTGGCCGGCGGATGCCAAGCCGGCGGCGGCGCCGGGGCTGCAGGTGGGCGCCTTCGCCACCGGGCTGCAGCACCCGCGCTGGCTGCACGTGCTGCCCAACGGCGACGTACTGGTGGCCGAGACCAACGCGCCGCCCAAGCCGCAGGACAACAAGGGCCTCAAGGGCTGGTTCATGAAGCAGGCCATGTCCAAGGCCGGCGCCGGCGTGCCCAGCGCCAACCGCATCACGCTGCTGCGCGATGCCGATGGCGACGGCGTGGCGGAGACGAAGTCAGCCTTCCTGGAGGGCCTGAACTCGCCCTTCGGCATGGCGCTGGTGGGCAACGAGCTGTACGTGGCCAACACCGACGCGGTGATGCGCTTCCCGTACCAGGCCGGCCAGACACGCATCACCGCCGCCGGCGAGAAGCTCACCGACCTGCCCGGCGGCCCGCTCAACCACCACTGGACCAAGAACCTCATCGCCAGCCGCGACGGCCGCACCCTCTACGCCACCGTGGGCTCCAACTCCAACGTGGCGGAGAACGGGCTGCAGGCCGAGGAGGGGCGCGCGGCGATCTGGGAGATCGACCGCGCCAGCGGTCGCAAGCGGCTCTATGCCACCGGGCTGCGCAACCCCAATGGCCTGGCCTGGGAGCCGGCCACCGGCGCGCTGTGGACGGTGGTCAACGAGCGCGACGAGATCGGCAACGACCTGGCGCCCGATTACCTGAGCTCGGTGCGCGAGGGGGCTTTCTACGGTTGGCCCTGGAGCTACTGGGGCGACAACGTGGACCGGCGCGTGCGGCCGGCGAATCCGCAGGCCGTGGCCAAGGCCGTGAAGCCGGACTACGCGCTGGGCGCGCACGTGGCGGCGCTGGGCCTGGCCTGGGGCGGCGGCGCCACGGCGCTGCCGCCGACGCTGCGCGAAGGCATGTTCGTGGGCGAGCACGGCAGCTGGAACCGCAAGCCGCCCTCGGGCTACGAGGTGGTGTTCGTGCCCTTCCGCGACGGCCGCCCGGCGGGCGACCCGCGCAAGGTGCTCGGCGGCTTCCTCAACGGCCAGGGCGACGCCCAGGGCCGCCCGGTGGGCGTGGCCATCGACCACCGCGGCGCGCTGCTGGTGGCGGACGACGTGGGGAATGTGGTGTGGAGGGTGGTGGGGGCGGGAATGACGAAGTAAGAGGCGGGCCGCGTCAGCTTCGGCCAACGCCAACCGCTTTGCTTTCGCTCCTCACCCCGGCAGCGCCTCGTGCAGCCGCTGGAACTCTTGCGTGAGCTTGTGCCGCGGGTCCAGGTGCACCATGGGCTGGGCGCGCTGATGGGATTCGCGGATCTTCACCGAGGCGCTGAGGTAGGGCTGCAGCACCGGCAACCCGTCGTCGATGAGCTGCTGCACCAGTTGCTGCGGCACGTTGGCGCGGGGCTGGAACTGGTTGACGACGATGCCGTCCACGCGCAGCGCCGCGTTGTGGTCGGCCCGGATCTCCTGAATGCTCGCCAGCAGCGCGTCCAGCGCGCGGCGCGAGAAGGTGTCGCAGTCGAAGGGAATGAGGCAGCCGCTGCCGGCGATCAGCGCCGAGCGCGTATAGAAATTCAGCGCCGGCGGGGTGTCGATGTAGATGCGGTCGTAGCTGGGGGCCAGCACCGCCAGCGCGTCGCGCAGCTTGTTCATCTTGTAGCGCGACTCCAGCTTGCCCTGCAGCTCCTCCAGCATCGGGTGCGAGGCCAGCAGCTCCAGGTTCTCGAAGGGCGTGGACACCACGTACTCCGCCAGCGGGCGCTCGTTGAAGATGCTCAGCACCGACTCGAAGAAGCGGCCCAGGTGCCGGCCGTCGCCCTCCGCCAGCCCGTCGCCCAGCAGGTAGTGCGTGGAGTTGCCCTGCGGGTCCAGGTCCAGCACCAGGGTGCGCAAGCCCTGGTGCGCGCTGATGGCGGCCAGGTTGCAGGCAATGGTGGACTTGCCCACCCCGCCCTTCTGGTTGAACACGACGTACCGCATGGCTTCCCTCCGCTTGCGTGACATGCGGCTGCCGGCGCCGCGAGCCGCGTATTGTGCAGTGCGGCAAAAACGCGATCCCGGGTATGGGGTCAAGCCGCCGCGGCCCAGCACTGCGCGTGCGGCGCCGCGCCACCACCGCCATGCGCCCGGGCGCGAGCGATGCCGCGCTCCATCACCGCGCCCAGCCCCTCGCGCGTGAAGGGTTTGCTGAGGTAGTCGTCCATGCCGGCGGCCAGGCAGCGCTCGCGGTCGCCTTCCATGGCGTTGGCGGTGAGCGCCACGATGGGCGTGCGCGGCCGCCCGGGCTGCGCCTGCTCCAGCTTGCGCAGCCGCCGCGTGGCCTGGTAGCCGTCGAGCTCGGGCATCTGGCAGTCCATCAGCACCAGGTCGTGATGCCCTTCCTGCCAGCGCTGCAGGGCCTCCACGCCGTTGGCCGCCAGCGTCACCTCGCAGCCCAGCGCCTCCAGGTGCGCCTGCGCCAGGATCCGGTTGACCTCGTTGTCCTCGGCCAGCAGCACGCGCAGCGCGGCGGTGGCCAGCGCGGGACGCGCCGGCGCCGGCACCGGCGCCGCAACCTGCTCGTGCATGTGCAGCGAGCACAGCAACTCGTGCAGCGCCTGCCGGCGCACGGGCTTGGACAGCCAGCGCACCGGCCCCCCGCTGGCGGCGTCGCCATCGGCGCTGGCCAGCGAGCTCAGCACCGCCACCGTCAGGCCGCGCCAGGCGGGCTGCGCGTGCACGGCGCGCGCCAGGCTCAGCCCGTCCAGCTCGGGGCCGTGGTGGTCGGTGAGCAGCAGGTCCCAGCGCTCGCCACGCCCCGCCGCCTGTGCCAGCCGCGCCAGCGCCTGGGTGGGGTCGCGCACCGCCTCGGCCTGCACGTCCCACTGCGCCAGGCAGCCCAGCAGGATGTCGCGGCTGGCGTCGTTGTCCTCCACCAGCAGCACGCGCAGCCCCGGCAGGCCGGGCGGCCGCGACGTGAGACCGCCTTCCGCCGCCAGCGGGCGCAACGGCAGCCGCAAGGTGAAGACGGCGCCCTCGCCCGCGCGGCTGCGCAGCGTGATCTCGCCGCCCATGAGCCGCGCCAAGTGCTGGCTGATGCTCAGCCCCAGCCCCGTGCCGCCGAAGCGCCGCGTGGTGGAGCTGTCGGCCTGGGTGAAGACGGTGAACAGCCGCGCCTGCACCTCCGGCGCGATGCCAGGACCGGTGTCGCGCACCTCGACCTCGAAGTGCGTGGGCACGCCCTCGGCGCCAGCGTCGCCGCAGCCGCGCAGCCACACCGCCACCTCGCCGTGGGCGGTGAACTTCAGCGCGTTGGACACCAGGTTGGAGACGATCTGCCGCACCCGCAGCGGGTCGCCCAGCACGCGGGCGGGCAGCCCGGGGTCGATGCCGCACAGCAGCTCCAGCCCCTTGCCCTGCGCCATGGGCCCGAACAGGCACACGCTCTCCTCCACCACCTGGCCCAGGTCCATGGGCACGCTCTCCACCGTCAGGCGCCCGGCCTCGATCTTGGCCAGGTCCAGCACGTCGTTGAGGATGGACAGCAGCGACTCGCCCGAGGCGCGCGCGGTGCGCGCGAAATCGCTCTGGTGCGGGGACAGCGGCGTCTCCATGAGCAGGTCCAGCATGCCCAGCACGCCGTTCATGGGCGTGCGCAGCTCGTGGCTCATGTTGGCGACGAACTCGCTCTTGGCGCGGCTGGCGGCCTCGGCGGCGTCCTTGGCCTGGCGCAGCTCGGCGGTGCGCTGCGCGACGGTGGCTTCGAGCAGGCTGGCCTGGCGCGCCAGCGCGGCGTCGCGCTGCTGGATCTCGCGCAGCATGGTGTTGAAGCCGCGCACCAGGCGGCCCAGCTCATCGGGCGCGCCCTCCTGCACGCGCAGGTCGTAGCGGTGCTCGCGGGTGACGCGGTCCATCACCTCGGACAGCCGCTGCACCGGGTCGATGAGCTTGCGCCGCAGCCGCGCCGAGATCAGCACCGCGCCGCAGGCGGCCAGCGCCGCCAGCCCCAGCGACGCCGCCAGGTGCCGCGCCGCGACGGCCCACAGCCCGCCCAGGTCCGATTCGATGACCAGCTGCCCGGCGCGGTAGCCGTCGAGCACGATGTCGTGCCGGCTGACCTGCCCGCTCCAGCCCTGCTCCAGCACGTGGCCCATGCCCGGGCGCAGTTCCAGCGCGGCGGCGCGCGCGCGCAGCGCCGACTGCCAGCGCGCGTCCTGCGCCGGGCCGCTGCGGCGGTAGGCCGTCAGCGCCACGCCGCTGTCGTCCAGCAGCAGCGCGCCCAGCACCTCGGGCCGCTCCGACAGGCCCTCCAGCACCACCTGCGCCGCACCCAGGTCGTCCAGCACCAGCGCCGCGCGCAGGTGATGCACCAGCATGCGCGCCACGCTCAGCGACTCGGTGCGCATCTGCGCCCGGTTGTCCAGCAGCCCGCGCGAGACCTCCACCGCCCCCAGCAGCAGCGCCGCGAGCATGGCCGCGGCGGCCACGGCCAGGCGCATCTGGCGCCGGATCGAGGTGCCCAGCCAGGGCCCCGGCAGGGCGGCGCTCATGACCGGCCGCCTTGACCTCGCCTGTAGGAAGCGGCATGCCACGGCGAGACAACCCAACGGCAAGACAGCGGAACGGACGGGGTGGCGACGGACGTGGACATGGACAACGACATGGAATCAGCCCGAAGGCCATGCGGGGAGTACGACCCGGACTTCGGATATGACCGATCGGGATTGAGGTTACCGGAGTTGACTCAGGGCAACGGGCCGTAAGCCATGCAACGGCGCGCCAGCGTCGCTGGGCGCTGGGCACTGGGCGCCGGGCTCAGACCGTCGGCCGCTGCGCCGCTTCCTCGTCGGCGTCGTCGTCGGCGCGACGCAGCACGTGCAGCGTCTCCTCTTCTTCCTCGCCGATGAAGCCGCCGCTCTGGTGCGCCCACAGCCGGGCGTAGATGCCGCCGCGCGCCAGCAGGCTGCGGTGGTCGCCCTCCTCCACGATGCGGCCGCGGTCCAGCACCACCAGCCGGTCCATGGCGGCGATGGTGGAGAGGCGGTGCGCGATGGCCACCACCGTCTTGCCCTCCATCAGCTTGTAGAGGCTGGCCTGGATGGCGGCCTCCACCTCGGAGTCCAGCGCGCTGGTGGCTTCGTCCAGCAGCAGGATCGGCGCGTCCTTGAGCATCACGCGCGCGATGGCGATGCGCTGGCGCTGTCCGCCCGACAGCTTCACGCCGCGCTCGCCCACGTGCGCGTCGTAGCCGTGGCGGCCGGACGGGTCGTTGAGCGCCAGGATGAAGTCGTGCGCCTCGGCGCGCTTGGCGGCGGCCAGCACCTGCGCGTCGCCGGCGTCGGGGCGGCCGTAGACGATGTTGTCGCGCACCGAGCGGTGCAGCAGCGAGGTGTCCTGCGTGACCATGCCGATCTGCGCGCGCAGGCTGTCCTGCGTCACCTGCGCGATGTCCTGGCCGTCGATCAGGATGCGCCCGCCCTGCACGTCATAGAAGCGCAGCAGCAGGTTCACCAGCGTGCTCTTGCCCGCGCCGGAGCGTCCCACCAGGCCGATCTTCTCGCCCGGGCGGATGTGCAGGTTGAAATCCGCCAGCAGCGGCTCGGCGGCGGGCCCTTCGGCGCCGTAGGCGAAGCGCAGGTGCTCGAAGCGCACCTCGCCGCGCGTGACGCGCAGCGGCGGCGCATCGGGCACGTCCACCACCGTGCGCGACTTGCTCAGGGTGTTGATGCCGTCCTGCACCGTGCCGACGTGCTCGAACAGCGAGGCCATCTCCCACATGATCCAGTGCGAGATGCCGTTGAGCCGCAGCGCCATGGCGGTGGCCGCCGCCAGCGCGCCGGCGCTGGCCTGGCCCTGCAGCCACAGCCACAGCGCCACGCCGGCGGTGCTGCCGATGAGGCCCATGCTCAGCGTGTGGTTGACGATCTCGAAGCCGCTGACCAGCCGCATCTGGCCGTGCACGGTGACCATGAACTCCTGCATCGCCGTGCGCACGTAGCCGGCCTCGCGCTGCGCGTGCGAGAACAGTTTCACGGTGGCGATGTTGGTGTAGGCGTCGGTGATGCGGCCGGTCATGAGCGAGCGCGCATCGGCCTGCGCCTTCGACACCTTGCCCAGGCGCGGCACGAAGTACCACAGCGCCAGGCCGTAGCAGACCACCCAGGCGGCGAAGGGCCAGATCAGGCGCAGGTCGAAGGCGCCGGCCACCACCACCACGGTGACGAAGTAGATGGTCACGAACACCAGGATGTCGCCCAGCGTGAACCAGGCCTCGCGCACCGCCAGCGCGGTCTGCATCACTTTCGTGGCGACGCGGCCGGCGAACTCGTCCTGGTAGAAGGCCAGGCTCTGGCCCAGCATGCGGCGGTGGAAATTCCAGCGCAGCCGCATCGGGAAGTTGCCCGCGAGCGTCTGGTGCTTGAAGGCCGTCTGCAGCGCCACCACCAGCGGGCTGAACAGCAGGATGGCCGCCAAGCCCAGCAGGCTCCACTTCTCGCGCGCCCACAGCTCCGAGGGCGGCACGCCGGCGAGCCAGTCCACCATGCGGCCGAGCATGCCGAACAGCAGCGCCTCGAAGGCGCCGATGACGGCGGTGAGCACCGTCATGCCCAGCAGCCACGGGCGCATGCCGCGCGAGCAGGTCCAGAGGAAGGCGAAGAAGCTCTTGGGCGGCGCGGGAGGCGGGGCTTCCGGGTAGGGATCGACCAGGCGCTCGAAGAAGGCGGCGAGGGAACGCAACACGGGGCCGGCCTCCTGCTCAGGCGTCCTGCGGCGCGTCCCGCAGCAGCCGCAGCTTCACGCGCCGGCCCTTGAGCTTGCCCTGGGCCAGGCGCGCCACCACGGCCGCGGCCACCTCGCGCGCCACCGCGACGTAGGTCTGGTAGTCGCCGACGTGGATGCGCCCGACCTGCGCGGCCTCCAGGCCGCCCTCGCCGGTGAGCATGCCCAGCACGTCGCCGGGACGGATCTTGTCCTTGCGCCCGCCCAGGATCTGGAGGGTGTGCATCGGCGGGCGCAGCGCTCCGCCGGGCGCTTCGGTCAGCGCATCGAGCTTTTCCCAGCGCGACTCGCGCCCCTGCTGCTGCTCGATCTGGCCGACGCGGCCCATCTCGTCGAGGCTGGCCAGGTTCAGCGCCAGGCCCGGCGCATCGGCGCGCCCGGTGCGGCCGATGCGGTGCACGTGCTGCTGCGCGTCGGGCGTGATCTCGACGTTGATCACCGCGTCCAGCCCCTGGATGTCCAGCCCGCGCGCGGCCACGTCGGTGGCCACCAGCACCGAGCAGCTGCGGTTGGCGAAGCGGATGAGCACCTGGTCGCGCTCGCGCTGCTCCAGCTCGCCGTGCAGCGCCAGCGCCTCGATGCCCTGCGCGCGCAGCACGTCCACCAGGTCGCGGCACTGCTGGCGCGTGTTGCAGAAGGCCAGGCTGCTGACCGGGCGGTAATGCGCCAGCAGCCGCGACACGGCATGCAGCCGCTGGTCCTCCGTGACCTCGAACCAGTGCTCGACGATGCGCCCCGGCGCGTGCTTCTCGGCGACCTTCACTTCCTTGGGCTCGCGCAGGAAGCGCTGGGCCAGCTTGGCGATGCCTTCGGGGTAGGTGGCGGAGAACAGCAGCGTCTGGCGCTGCCTGGGGCACTGGGCGGCGACGGCGGCGATGTCGTCGAAGAAGCCCATGTCGAGCATGCGGTCCGCCTCGTCCAGCACCAGGGTGGACAGCGCGTCCAGCTTGAGCGTGCCGCGCTGCAGGTGGTCCAGCAGCCGCCCGGGCGTGCCCACCACCACATGCGCGCCGTAGGCGAGGCTCTCGGCCTGGGGCTTGATCGGGCTGCCGCCGCTGAGGTTGAGCGCCTTGACGTTGGCCTCGGCGCGGGCGAGGCGGCGGATCTGCTGCGTCACCTGCTCGGCCAGCTCGCGCGTGGGGCACAGCACCAGGGCCTGCACCTCCAGCCGCGCCGCGTCCAGGCGGGTGAGCAGCGGCAGCGCGAAGGCGGCGGTCTTGCCGCTGCCGGTGCGCGCCTGCGCGATCAGGTCGTGCCCGGCCAGCGCCAGCGGCAGCGCCGCGGCCTGGATCGGGGTCATGGAGAGGTAGCCCAGCTGTTCGAGATTGGCCAGCAGCGCGGGCGGCAGCGGCAGTCGCCCGAAGCTCGGGCCGGCCGCCGTGGAGATGCTTGATTCGGTCATCGCGGTCATTATCCGGAGCCCCACCGGAGCGCACCGGCAAGGGCCTTGCCGGCAAGCCGGCAGCGGGGCTGGGGTAGATTGCCCGCCCTGCCCGTCCCACGCGGCGTTTCAGGCTCATGAAGCCGAACACGGAAAGCCCGTTCGTGCTGACCCTTCGATACCTCAGGGCAGGGTGCGCCCTGCGGTCGTATCGAAGCACGAACGGGCGCTGCGGCCAGGCGGCAGGGCTTCGACCAGCTCAGCCCGAACGGGATAGGTTCCTTCTTTTCTTCGCCGGCGCCTTGCCGGCCCACCCATGAAACTTTCAGTCCTCGACCAATCCGTCTCCCTGGCCGGCGCCGGGGAGGACGCGGCCCTGCGCGACACGCTGGAGCTGGCCGTGCATTGCGAGGCGCTGGGCTACCAGCGCTTCTGGTGCTCGGAGCACCACAACCTGCCGACCATCGTGGGCAGCGCGCCGGAGCTGCTGCAGGCGGCCATCGCCGCACGCACCTCGCGCATCCGCCTGGGCAGCGCCGGCGTGATGCTCCCGCACTACTCGGCACTCAAGGTCGCGGAGCAGTTCCGCGTGCTGGACGCGCTGGCGCCCGGGCGCATCGACCTGGGTGTCGGGCGTGCCCCGGGCGGCGACATGCGCACGGCCCGGGCCCTGAACCCCAACGCCTACGCCGCGGCGGAGAACTTCCCGCAGCAGGTGCAGGAACTGCAAGCCTGGGCCAGCGGCGCGTCGCACCAGGGCATCACGGCGCATCCGCGCCCGCCCGAAGGCGCCGGCGAGGAGCGCTCGCCCACGCTGTGGATGCTGGGCAGCTCGGACTACGGCGCGCAGCTCGCCGCGCACCTGGGGCTGCCCTACGCCTTCGCCTATTTCTTCATGGACGGCCAGGGCGTGGAGCAGGCGCTGCACCTCTACCGCAGCCTGTACCGGCCGAGCGCGCGGCATCCGAAGCCGCAAGCCACCATCTGCGTCTGGGCACTGGTGGCGGACACCGAGGAGGAGGCGCGGCACCACGCGCTGTCGCGCGAGCGCTGGCGGCTGGACCGCGCGCGCGGCGTGTTCGGCGCGCTGCAGCCGCCGGACGACATCGCCCGCCGCGGCTTCGACGACATCGAGCTGCAGCAACTCGCACCGATGAGGGCCAAGGCGTTCGTCGGCACGCCGGCCAGCGTGGGCGCGCAGTTGCGCGCGCTGGCCGCGGCGCTGGAGCTGGACGAGCTCGTCATCAACACCTGGGCTTTCGAGCCGGCCGTGCGCCGGCGCTCCTATGCGCTGCTGGCGCGTGAATTCAACCTGGAAAGTGCGGCCTGACATGCGCATGCAACACATCGATTTCGAGCTGCGCGGCGAGTTCATCCCGCTGGACGCGCTGCTGAAGGCCACGGGGCTGGCCGACAACGGCGGCGCGGCCAAGGCATTGGTCGCTGCCGGCAAGGTGCAGGTGGACGGCCAGCAGGAGCTGCGCAAGACGGCCAAGCTGCGCCCGGGCCAGGTGGTGGCGGTGGCCGGGGCACGGGTGCGCATCCTGCCGCCGGGGAGCGGCCCGGCGGTGGAGGCGAAAGCGGAATAGGCGCCGCGACTGCGCACTCTTATTCCAGCTCTTGATCGAAGCTGAAATATTTCCTTGTCATGCCCGCGAAGGCGGGCATCCACGCCGGCCGGGATGCCGCCCGGTGTTCGTGGACACCCGCCTTCGCGGGTGTGACGGGGTTATTTCAGTCGCTACGACGAACTGGAATTACAGCTTCATCTCCACCCGCAGCATCCAGTCCACGTAGCTCCGGCTCACCGTCCGCGCGCTCTCGTACAGGGTGCCGTCGTCGTAAACGCTGCCGCGCACGTAGTCCGGCGAACTGAAGTTGGAGGCCGACAGCCGCAGCCCCAGCGTGGGGCTCACGGTCCATAGCGCGTAGGCGTCGAACACCGGCTTGCGGCCCTGCACCGCCGTCTCGGTGGGCGACAGCCGGGTCACGTAGCCCGGCGTCCAGTGCAGGTTGGCGCCCACCTTCAGCGGCAGCGCGCGCAGCGTCCAGTCCGCACCCAGATTGGCCGACATGCCCGGCTGCTGCTCCACGCGGTTGTCCGGCCCCGGCACCGACTCCACGCGGGAGCGATAGAAATTGGCGCTGGCGCGCAGGTCCACCGACGGCGCGGGCGCCATGAATTCGCGCAGCGCGACCTTCGCCTCGAACTCCAGCCCCTGCACCGTCGCGTCGCCCACGTTGTGGGGCCGGTTCACCCAGCGCTCGCCCGGCGCGGGCGGCAGCGTCTCGTAGCGCACGAGATCGCTGATCCGGCGGTGGAACACGCCGGCGCTCAGCAGCCCGCCGCCAGGCAGGTAGCGCTCGAAGCTCAGGTCCAGGCCGGTGGCCAGCTCGGGGCGCAGCGCCGGGTTGCCGGCGCGGTCCGGGCTGGTGGCGCTGTTGTTCACGCTCAGCAGCGGACGGCCCACCAGGCTGTTCAGCGCCGGCGCGCGGTAGCTGCGCGTGAGGCTCATGCGCAGCTGGTCACGCCGCTTCGGATCGGGCTTCCATACCGCGTGCAGCAGCGGGCTCCACACGGCGCTGCGGTTGCGCTGCCCGCCGTCCAGCCCCTCGCCGCGGGTCTCGATGCTTTCCCAGCGCAAGCCGGCATGCGCGGCCCAATGCCGGTTGATCTCCCACTCGTCCTGCGCGTAGACGGCCACGCGCTGCGAGCGCGCCTGCAGCCCGGTGCCGTAGCCAGGGAAGCGGGGCAAGCCATCGCTCAGGTACGTGCGCAGCTCCTCGCGCCGCGCGCCTTCCAGCTCCAGCCCGGCCACGCCGCTGTGCGCGTCGGCCAGCAGCGTGGAGGCCTTGACGCCGGCGTTCCAGCGCTGGTCGGTGATGGTGGCCTGGTCGCTCTCCCCCGGCAGCGGCGAGTCCGAGGCGTTGCGCTTGAAGCGCTCCACCTCGTCCTCGTAGCGCCAGCGGCCGGCGCCGGCGCGCCACTCCAGCCGCGTGCCGTCGCCCAGGCGTTGCGTGCGCTGCGCGCTCAGCCGCAGCAGGTTGAAATCGGCCTGGCCGCGGCCGTCGAGCTGCGTGTAGGGGGCGGTGGCCGCCGGGTCCTGCACCAGCGCGCCGTGGCGGCGGCTGTCGGTGCCCGACAGGATGGCGAAGGGCGTGAGCGTGAAGGCCTCGCCCTCACCCAGCTTCCACTGCAGCCGGCCGTTGAGCGTCAGGCGCCGGCGCTCGGTCGCGCCGTCGGTGCTTTCCTGGCGGCGCAGCGTGGGCATGCCCGCAACGTCCTGCTCCAGCGTGCTGACGCTGTGCGTGTTGAAACGCGTGTGCACCGCGTTGGCGCCGAAGGTGTAGGACAGCGCACCGTCGCCGCCGCTGCGCGTCCAGCTCAGCCCGGGGCTCCAGCGCCCGTCCTCCAGGCCCAGCGACAGGCGCAGGTCGTTGAGGCGCTTCCTGAAACTCTCGCGCGTGACGATGTTGATGGTGCCGGCGACGGCGCGCGCGCCGGTCTCGGCCGTGGGCGCGCGCAGGATCTCGATGCGCTCGATCTGCTCAGGGGCGATGGAGTCGATCTCGAAGCCCGGCGGCGTGCGCTCGCCGTCGAGCAGGATCTGCGTGTAGCCGCCGCCCAGCCCGCGCAGGCGCGGATTGCCGCCGCGCCCGGGCGCGCCGTCCAGCGTCACGCCCGGCAGCCGCTTGAGCACCTCGCCCAGCGAGGCGTCGCCGAAGCGCTCGATCTCCTCGCGCCCGATCACGGTCCGGGCCACGGTGGACTGGCGCCGCTCCTGCATCTCGCCGCCGCTGCGCTCGCCGGTGATCTCCACGCGCTGCGGCGCCGGGACGTCCGGGGCGGGCACGGGGGCTGCCGGCAGTGCCGACACGGTCTGGGCGGATGCGCCGCCGGCCAGGGCACAGGCCGCGGCGATGAGCTCCAGGCCCAGGCCATGGGCGCGGAATGCAGGTTTCGGGAAAGGCATGCCCAAAATTGTCATTCACCCGCCTTGGGGAACTTTGGGGGGCCCTCATCATTCAGAGACTCAAGCCCGGGCCGTTGCCCGGACGTCGGAGAGAGACCAAGCAATGAACAAGACAAGGACTGGACTGCTGGGCGCGCTGATGCTGGCCGTGGCGGCCGCGTCGTTCACGCCCATCGTGGCAGAGGCCAAGCGCCTGGGCGGTGGCGGCTCGGCGGGCATCCAGCGCAGCACGCCGCAGCGCAGCACGCCGCAGACGCCGCCGCCCAACCAGGCGACGCCGAACCAGGCTGCCCCCAACCAGGCCGCACCGGCCCAGCAAGCCGCTCCCGCAGCGGCCGGCACGGCGGCCGCGGCTGCGGCGCCCAAGCGCAATTGGCTCGGCCCCGTGGCCGGCCTGGCCGCGGGCCTGGGCATCGCGGCGCTGCTGAGCCACTTCGGCATGGGTGAGGCGGTGGCGAACTTCGTGATGATGGCGCTGCTGGCCATTGCCGCGATCTTCCTGATCCGCTTCCTGGTCAGCCGCTTCGCCGGCAAGAAGGCCGGTCCGCAGCCGGCCTACGCCGGCGCCGCGGCGGGCACCAGCACCAACGGCAGCATGGCCTCGCCGTGGAACGCGCAGCAGGGGCTGAGCCAGCCGATGCAGCGCCAGGCCGAGGGCTTCAACGTCGCCCAGCCGGGCACGGGCTTCACCACGGCCGGCATGGACGGCAGCGCGGTGGCGCCGGCGGCCTCCGGCCCGAACCTGCCGGCGGACTTCGACCAGGCGTCCTTCGAGCGCGCGGCCAAGATGATCTTCATCCGCATGCAGGCCGCCAACGATGCCGCCGACCTCAACGACCTGCGCCAGTTCACCACGCCGGAGCTGTTCGCCCACCTGCGCCTGGACCTGCAGGAGCGCGGCGGCAAGGCCCAGACCACCGACGTGGTGCGCGTGGACGCGCAAGTGCTGGACTGGGTGCAGGAGCGTGACCAGCAGGTGGTGAGCGTGCGCTACAGCGGCCTGGTCCGCGAGGAGCGCGACGCGCCGGCGGCCGACTTCGACGAGGTCTGGCACCTGGTGCGCCCGGCCGACGGCAGCCGCGACTGGGCCATTGCCGGCATCCAGCAGTACTCGCACTGAATCGGGAGCCACGGCGCATGAACGCCCCGTCCATCACCACGACCGCGAGCGCGGGGCAGCCGTCCAGCACGCCCCTGGCAGGCGACGGCAGCGTTCCGGTGATGCGCGGCGTGGCGCTGCCGCCCGGCGTGCCGGGGCAGCTGTGGCTGTCGGCCATGCCGGGGCGCTTCGAGCCGATGAAGCGCTTCCTGGCCGAGGCCCGGCAGCGACGGCTGTCGCTGGTGCTGTGCCTGGCACCCGTGGAGGAGCTCGCGGAGCTGTCGCCGGCCTACCGCTCGGCCGTGGCGCAGGGCACGCTGCCCTTCCGCTGGCTGAACCTGCCGATGCGCAATTTCGGGCTGCCGCCGGATCTGCCGGAGTTCCATGCCGGCATCGCGCAAGCCACCGAGGCGCTGCGCGCGGGCGACGCGGTGCTGCTGCACTGCGCCGCTGGGCTGGGGCGCACCGGTAGCGCCGCAGCCTGCGTGCTCAAGGCGCTGGGCCTGCCCACAGTGCAAGCGCTGCAGCGCGTGCGGGAGGCGGGCTCCAATCCGCAGACGGCACAGCAGACGGGGCTGGTCGAGCGCTTCTGAGACGGCCCGCACCCGACTCCAACGAAAAACGCGGCCCAGGGCCGCGTTTTTTCATGGGAGGAGAACCCGCTTACAGGGCGCGGATCTTGGCAGCCTGCAGGCCCTTGGGCCCCTCACGCACTTCGAATTCCACACGTTGGTTTTCCTTGAGGCTCTTGAAGCCGTCGGCCTGGATTTCGCTGAAATGGGCGAAAACGTCCTTGCCGCCGCCATCTGGCGTGATGAAACCAAAGCCCTTGCCGTCATCGAACCACTTGACGATGCCGGATTGTTGGATGCTCATGAGAAAAACCTTTTTCGTGGATGCATTGAAACCCGGCCGGTGTTCCTCCCGAGGCCGGAGCGGAAACGCTCAGAAAACGCAGCATGGAAATTCAAACCGGGCCGGCCGCAGCGGCATCCGCAAGGACGCCGCGGGGCTCAGGAGGAAAGCCACGCCATGACGTGTCTAAACATTTCTGCGTGGACCATTCTACACACGCCCCCTTGTGCCGCCAGGACAAGAAATCGGACCTATATGCTCACAAACTCATATGGATCGAATTTCCTTACTCCATTCTGACGAATATCTTCTGATCCTCGTCAAACCTTCCGGGCTTTTGGCGGTACCGGGGCGCACCGAACCCGATTGCCTGGCGGCCCGCGCCCAGGCGCAATTTCCCGACGCGCTGGTGGTGCACCGGCTGGACATGGCGACCTCGGGACTGATCGCCATGGGCCGGGGCGCCGAGGCGCAGCGTTTCCTGAGCATCGCCTTCGCCGAACGCCGCGTGCACAAGCGCTACGTGGCGGTGGTGGACGGGCACCTGGAAGCGCCGCCCGGCGGCTGGGGCGAGATCGCGCTGCCGCTGCGCTGCGACTGGCCCAACCGGCCGCGGCAGATGGTCGATCACGCGCTTGGTAAACCCTCGCTGACGCGCTGGCGCGTGCTGGCGCACGAGGACCAGGCCACGCGCGTGGAGCTGGAGCCGGTGACGGGGCGCTCGCACCAGCTGCGCGTGCACCTGGCGACACTGGGGCATCCGATCCTGGGCGACGAGCTGTATGCGCCGCCGGCGGTGCTGGCGCGCGCGCCGCGGCTGCTCCTGCACGCGGCGGAGCTGGCGCTGCCGCACCCGGGCGATGGCACGGTCATGCGCTTCGCCGATCCGGCGCCCTTCTGAGCGCCGGCATCATGGCGCCATGCGTCAAGACGTTCCCCTGCCCCAGGCCTACCGCCTGATGAACCACGGGCCGACCGTGCTCGTGAGCGCCGCCCACGGCGGCCGCCGCAACCTCATGGCCGCCGCCTGGGCCATGCCGCTGGACTTCGATCCGCCCAAGGTGGCGGTGGTGCTGGACAAGAGCACTTTTACAAGGCGGCTGATCGAGGGCTCCGGCGAATTCGCGCTCAACCTGCCCTGCCGCGCCCAGGCCGACATGGCCTACACCGTGGGCAGCTGCGGCGGCGAGGCGCTGGACAAGTTCGAGGCTTTCGGCATCGGCAGCTTCGCCGGGCAGGCAACGCAGGCGCCGCTGATCGAAGGCTGCGTGGCCTGGCTGGAGTGCCGGCTGCTGCCGCAGCCCGCGCTGCAGGCGCAGCACGATCTCTTCCTGGCCGAGGTGGTGGCGGCGCAGGCCGACGCGCGCGCCTATGCCCACGGGCGCTGGCAGTTCCGCGACGGCCCCGACGCGGACCCGGCGCTGGACGCCCTGCGCACGCTGCACCACATCGCCGGCGGGCGCTTCTTCCTCTGCGGCGAGCAGGTGCAGGCCCATTCGATGGGGGACAAGACATGAGCACGAACCAGAACCGATTGGTCATCCTCACCGGCGCCTCGCGCGGCATGGGCCGCGCCCTGGCCGTGGCGCTGCTGCGGCGCGAAGGCACGCGGCTGCTGACGCTGTCGCGCCGTCCCGACGCGACGCTGGAAGGCGAGGCACGCGCCCAGGGCGTGGCGCTGGAGCAGTGGGCGCAGGACCTGGCGCAGCCCGTGGCGGCCGCCGAGCGGCTGGAGGCTTGGCTGCGGGCGCAGGCCGGCACGCCCGTGGCCGAGGCTGTGCTGGTCAACAACGCCGCGCTGCTGACGCCGCCCGGGCCGGTGGAGGGCGTGGAGGCGCCGTTGCTGTCGGACGCGCTGCGCGTGGGGCTGGAGGCGCCGGTGCTGCTCACACGCGCCTTCCTGCGCGCCACCGAGCCTTGGAGCGCGGCGCGCAAGGTGCTGAACATTTCCTCGGGCCTGGGCCGGCGCGCCATGGCGGCTAGCGCGCCCTACTGCGCGGTCAAGGCCGGGCTGGACCATTTCACCCGCGCGCTGGCGCTGGACGAGGCGCTCAAGCCCCGGGGGGCGCGCGTGGTGTCGCTGGCGCCGGGCGTGATCGATACCGACATGCAGGTGCAACTGCGCGGCGCCGATCCCACGCATTTCCCCGATCGCGACCGCTTCGTGCAGCTGCGCGAACAGGGCCTGCTGGACAGCCCGGAGCAGGCCGCGGCCAAGCTGCTGGCGTACCTGGAGCGCCTGGATTACGGGGCGCAGCCGGTGGCGGATGTGAGGGAGCCCTGATCCCTCACACCGCCTCCGCCGTCCTCAGCACCTTGTAGAAGCCGCCGTCCGACTGCACCAGCGCCATCTGTGAGAAGCGCCAGTGCAGCGGCGGCGGGTTGGTGGGGGGTTTGGCACCCTGGGCCTGGCGCGCCAGCGTCAGGTGCGGACGCCAGGGACGCGCCTCCAGCGAGATCCCGAGCTGGCGCAGCCGCAGCCCCAGCTGCGCATGCAGCGACAGCAGCGACGGTGGCACCGCTTCGGGCTCCAGCACCGCAATGCCGCCGCGCCACAGCGCCGGGTGCGAGAAGGTCAGCTCCGCGGCGCTGAAGGAAGCGGGCATCGCCTGCACCACACCCTCCACCGCGGACTGCGGCACCTCGCCGATGAAGTGCAGCGTCAGGTGCAGCTTGGACGCCGGCGTGGGCCGCGCCTGCGGCGGCCAGCGCCAGAGCTGCTGGTGCGAGCGCGCTTCCCAGCGCTGCGCGTCATCAGGCCACAAGCCTATGAAAAGCCGCGCCTGGGCTGCGGCCGGAGAAGTGGAGTTGTTATCGGACTGCACGGCGGAGGCTTCGAACGGTTGCATGCCCCCTACCCTAGCCGGCCCGCGCGCTTCGCGTAAGCTGTTACTGCTCATTTCCCTGCCGTGCGCAGGCATCGCGGCCCGCCTCACCGGCGCCCGCCGCATCGAGCACCCACCCCACACCGTTGTTCCCGGCCGCCGCGCGCGGTGGCCGGCCGTCAGTCATGACTGCTGTCCTTCCTCCCGCCGCCGAGGTGGTGCCCACCGCGGCGCTGCGCTCTTTTCGCCCCTTCATGCTTTTCTGGTGGGGCCGCCTGGCCGGTACCACCGCGCAGCAGATGCTCATGGTGGCGTTGGGCTGGCAGATGTACGACACCACCGCCAGCGCCTGGGACCTGGGCCTGGTGGGCCTGCTGCAGTTCATCCCGGCGCTGGTGCTGACGCTGCCGGCCGGCCACATCGTGGACCGCCACGACCGCCGCCGCCTGCTGGCGATGTGCCTGGCGCTGCAGCTGCTGGTGGGCCTGCTGCTGGCACTGGGCACGGCCGGCGGCTGGATCGGGCGCGAGCTGATCCTGGGCTTGTCGCTGCTGCTGGGCGTGGCGCGCGCGTTCCAGATGCCCTCGCAGCAGGCGCTGACGCCCACGCTGGTGCCGGCGGCCGTGCTGCCGCGGGCGCTGGCCTTCAGCTCCGGCGCGACGCAGGCGGCGGTGGTGGCCGGGCCGGCGCTGGGCGGCTTTCTCTACGCCGCTGGGGCCACGGTGGTCTACGGCGTGTGCGCGGCGCTGTTCGCGTTGGGCTGTGTGCTGATCCTGCGCATCACGCCGGTGGCGCGTTCGGCGCACCGCGAGCCGGCGAGCTGGAACACCATGCTCGCGGGCCTGCGCTTCATCTGGCATCGCCAGGCCATCCTGGGCGCGCTGTCGCTGGATCTCTTCGCCGTGCTGCTGGGCGGCGCCACGGCGCTGCTGCCCATCTTCGCCCGCGACATCCTGCACACCGGGCCCTGGGGCCTGGGCCTGCTGCGCGCGGCGCCGGCGGTGGGGGCGCTGGCCGTGTCGGTGTGGCTCACGCACGTGCCCATCGAGCGCCGCGTGGGACGCGTGATGCTGCAGGCCGTGGGCGTGTACGGGCTGTGCATGCTGGTGTTCGGCTGGTCCACCAGCTTCATCGTCTCGTTCGTGGCGCTGCTGGTGTCGGGCGCGGCGGACATGGTGAGCGTGGTGATCCGCCAGACGCTGGTGCAACTGGACACGCCCGACGAGATGCGCGGGCGCGTGGCGGCAGCCAATTCGATCTTCATCGGCGCGAGCAACCAGCTCGGCGAGTTCGAGTCCGGCGCAACCGCCGCGGCCTTCGGCCCGGTCGGCTCGGTGATCCTGGGCGGCGTGGGCACGCTGGTGGTGGTGGGGCTGTGGTTCCGCCTCTTCCCGGCACTGGCGCAGCGCGACCGGCTGCAGGCATCGGCGCCTTGAGGCGGAGTCCTCACAGCGTCGCCGCCCTCCCCTCGAAGCGCAGGCACTGCCGCCGCACGACCTCGGGCAGGTAGCGCTCGTGCGCCTGCACGGCGCGCAGCCAGGTGGCGTCGCTGCCGTCGTCGCGGCCGAGCATGTCGCGCAACAACAGCAGCGCGGGCTCGGCACGCAGCTCGATGGCGTGCGGCTCGATCTCCTTGAGCGTCTGCGCGATCTGCGCCCGCAGCGACTGGCGCTCGGCGCTGCGCGGGTCCACCACCTCGCCGTCCAGCCCGAAGCGGCAGGCCTGGAAGCGGTTGTAGGTGTAGGCGAGGTAGTCGTCCTCGCGCGGCTGGAAGGGCTCCTCCAGCACCAGGCGCCGCGCCACGCACTGCAGGTACGCGGCGATGGCGGCGGCCTTCTCGATGCTCAGCGGCGTGTCCATCACGCGCACCTCGATCGTTCCGTACTCGGGCTTGGGGCGGATGTCCCAGTAGAAGTCCTTCATCGACTCGACCACGCCGGTGTGGTGCATCTTGCCGAAGTAGGTCTGGAACTCCTTCCAGGTGAGCACCCACGGCGCGCGGCCCGAGAGCGGGAATGCGAACACCGAGTTCAGCCGCGCGCTCTGAAAACCCGTGTCGCTGCCCTGCACATAGGGCGAGGAGGCCGACAGCGCGATGGCGTGGGGCACGTAGCGCTGCAGCGCGTGCAGCAGCCACAGCGCCTGGTCCGCGCCGGGGCAGCCGATGTGCACGTGCTGCCCGAAGACGGTGAACTGCTTGCTGAGATAGCCGTAGAGCTCGGAAACCTGGCGATAGCGCGGGGTGTCGTAGATGCGCCGCCGGCTCCAGTCCTGGAAGGGGTGCGTGCCGCCGCCGCACAGGCGCAGGTTCTGCTGCTGCGCGCACTCCACCAGCGTGTCGCGCACCTCGCGCAGCTGCGTGATCACCTGCGCGTGCTCGCGGCACACGCCGGTGGAGAGCTCGATCATGCTGCTGGTGATCTCGGGCTTCACGTCCGCGGCCAGCTTGTGGCGGCTCACCAGGCGCAGCAGGTCGTCCGAGCCGGGCGTGAGGTCGTAGTCGTGGCGGCTGACGATCTGCAGCTCCAGTTCCACGCCCAGCGTGAAGGACTCGGAACTGGCGAAGGGCGGCAGGCTCATGGCGGTTCTCCTTCCAACGGTGGACCGGGACGAAGGCGGGCTTCAGCGCGGCTGCTCGTGCACCTCGGTTTCCCGGGCAAGGCGCAGTCCGTACAGCAGCACCAGCGGCGCGGGCAGCTCCAGCAGGGCCACCATGCTCAGCAGCAGCGGCATGAGCTGCGGCGCGATGCCCGGGTGCTGCGCCGCGAAGTCCAGCGCCAGCAGCCAGGCGGTGCCGGACATGGGCAGCAGCGCCGCGCCCAGGCAGCCGGCCTGACGCCAGCTCAGCCCGCTGGCAGGCGCCAGCATCGCCACCGCGGCGAGCTTGGCCAGAGCACGCGCCAGCAGCAGCGCGGCGGCAATGCCGATGGCCTCGGGCAGCGCCGAGGGTGACCAGGCCGAGGCCGCCGCCACGAACAGCACCAGCGCCAGCACCCCGCCGGCACTGCCGAACTGGCGCCGCCACACCCAGGGCCGCGGATGGCGGTTGCGCAGCCAGATGCCCGCCAGCAGCGGTACCAGCAGCGTGGAGAGCTGCAGCGTCTTGGCCAGCGCCAGGGCCAGCAACATGCAGCCCAGCAGCAGCGCCACGGCGTTGTCCTGGCGCAGGTCCAGCCGCCGCGCGATGAGGCCCAGCGCCGACCCGAGCAGCGTGCCCAGCACGATGGAACCGCCGAAGTTCAGCAGCACCGGCAGCAGCGCCTGCTGCCACGCCGGGTCGCTCAGGCGCAGTCCGGCGCTCCAGGCCTGCAGCAGCAGCACGGCGTAGAGGGTGTTGAGCGCGCTGAGCGTGCTCAGCCGCTCCGTGACCTGCCCGGCGGCGTCGCACTCGGCGATCACGCGCTGCACCACCGCCGGCGACACGCTGACCGCGATCAGCGCCAGCACCCCGGCCACGGACTGCGGCACCTGCAGCCACAGCGCCACCGAGTACACCGCCAGCGCGCTGAGCAGCGACTCCATCACGCTGGTGGCCAGCAGCGCCGGGTTGCGCAGCAGCCAGTGCAGGTTCAGCCGCGCGCCGGCCTCGAACAGCAGCAGTGCCAGCGCCATGTCCACCACCAGGCGCAGCGCGGTCTCGCCGCCGCTGGCGCCCAGGCCGGCAATGGCCAGCAGGCAGCCCACGGCGCCGTAGCCCATGAGCCGCGGCCAGTGCAGCAGCCGCCACAAGCCCTCGCCCAGCAGCGCCGCCAGGATCAGCACCAGGGTCGCACCCAGCAGGGTGTCCGGGCGCAGGGCCCAGGGGGCGGTGACGAAACTCTCCATGACGCTGCGGGCTGATCGGGGGCCGCCGACTTTGCCGCAGCGCAGCATGTGCGGGTGCAACGGGAGGTGTCGCCGCCGCATCCCGTTCGGACTGAGCCCATCGACAAGCTCAGGGCGAACGGGAAAAGGTTCTCAGCGGTGCAGCGGGTCCTCCGGCCCCTGGAAGCCGCCCTTGCGCAGCGTCACCACCAGCGTGTCGCGCCAGCCCAGCTCGCCTTCGGGCTGGATGGGGGTGGTTTCGTGGATGACTCGGGTGTCGTCCAGCAGCAGCAGCGTGCCGGGCTCGCTCATGGTGAAGCGCAGGCCCTGCGGGCCGTTGATGTCGAAGACGCGCGACTCGCCGCCCTTGACGCCGTGGCGCCGCAGCAGCAGCACCGACACCAGGTCCACGCCGTCGCGGTGCGCGCCTTCGGGGGTGGGCCGGCCGATGCCGTCGGTGGTATCGATGCGGAACACGTGCGCCTCGACGAACCAGGGCTGCACGCCGCGCAGCGCGTCGGCGCGCGCGGCCAGCAGCCGCAGCAGCGCCATCCACAGCGGGTCGGCCTCCAGCGCGGGCTCCAGCGGTTCGAACCAGCGCTCGATGCCGCCATGCAGCGCGTTGTATTCCACCGGCTGCCAGTGCGCGCGGTGCGGCACGGGCTGCACGCGGCCCTCGGTGATCACGTAGTTGGCATGGCGGCGGCGCCGGTAGCGGCCGCCGTCGCGCAGGTAGGCATCGGGCGGCAGGCGGTCCCAAAACGGCTGCCAGGCCTGCAGCGCGTCGGGCGCGGCATGCAGCAGCGACTGCAGCGCCTGCGGCGACAGCACCGCGTGGCCCTGCGTGCACAGGACGTCGTCGAGCCGGGCGGGGTCGGTGAAGGGCGGGGCCAGCATGGGGACCTTTCAGGCAGGAAAACGGACAAGGATAGAGCGCGCGGCGCGGCGCCTCAGCGGTCGTGGCGGTAGGGCGTGAGCGGTGCGCCGCAGTCGCGGCAGAAATGGGCGTCGGGCTCGTGGCCCTCGCTCAGGCAGCTCGGGCAGGTGCGCGTGGTGGGGCGGTGGCGCGTGCGCTGGGCCGTGAACTCGGCGCTGACGATGCCCGTGGGCACGGCCAGCGTGCCCCAGCCCAGCAGCATCATGACCGAGGCGATGAGGCGGCCCAGATCGGTCTTGGGCGTGAGATCGCCGAAGCCCACGGTGGTCATGGTCGTGACGGCCCAGTACACCGAGACCGGGATGTTGGTGAAGCCGTTGGCCGCCCCTTCCACCACGTACATCAGCGTGCCCATGACCACCACCACCATGAGCACGAAGGACAGGAACACCAGGATCTTGCGCCGGCTGGCCATCAGCGCCCGGCCCAGCGCACCGTACTCGGCCACGTACTCGCCGAGCTTGAGGATCCGGAACAGCCGCAGCAGCCGCAACACGCGCACGTCGATGAGCGCGTGCAGCCCCGGCACGAGGACCGAGAGGTAGGTGGGCAGGATCGCCAGCAGGTCGATGACGCCGAAGAAGCTGCGCGCGTAGCGCAGCGGGCGCTGCACGCAACTCAACCGCGCGAAATACTCCAGCGTGAACAGCAGCGTGAAGGCCCACTCCAGCGCGTCGAAGACCGGCTTCCAGCGCGCGTGCAGGCTCTCCACGCTGTCGAGCATCACCACCACCACGCTGGCGACGATCAGGCCGATGAGCACCAGGTCGAAGGCGCGGCCGGCCGGGGTGTCGGCCTCAAAGACGACGGTGTAGAGCTTGAGCTTCCAGCCTGAGAGCGGCCGGCCCAGGCGCCGGGCATCCGGGACGACGGGCGTGAAGGGCGTGGTGCTGTGATCCATGAACGAACGGCGACTGCAGGGCCGGATTTTCGGCTGTGGCACAGTCGCGCCCCGCTGCCCTTTCGCAAACCCAGAAGAGTTTTTCCGATGTCCCGTATCGCCGGAGCGCGCGCATGGCGCTGAAGTCCACCATCTACAAGGCCCAGCTGCAGCTGGCCGACATGGACCGCCATGTCTACGCCGACCACTCGCTGACGCTGGCGCGCCACCCCTCCGAGACCGAGGAGCGGCTGATGATGCGGGTGCTGGCCTTCGCGCTGCACGTGGCCGCCGACGACAGCCACGGCCAGCTCGAATTCACCAAGGGCCTGTCGGACGTGGACGAGCCCGCGCTGTGGCACAAGGACCTCACCGGGCAGCTGCTGCACTGGATCGAGCTGGGCCAGCCCGAGGAGCGCCGGCTGCTCAAGGCTGCCGGGCGCGCCGAGCGGGTCACGGTGATCTCCTACGCCAGCTCCACGCCGGTGTGGTGGGCGCCGCTGCAGGGCAAGCTCACCCGCGTGCCCAACGTGACGGTGTGGCAGGTGCCGGCCGAGCAGAGCCAGGCGCTGGCGGCACTGGCGCAGCGCGGCATGAACCTGCAGGTGACGGTGCAGGACGGCATCGTGTGGGTCGGCGACGGGCAGAGCTCGGTGCAGATCGAGCCTGTGAAGCTCACAGCCTGAGCCGCCATGGGGGCGGCCGGGCCGGCGCCACAATGGCCCGACCCTGGTCGAGGAGCCACCGTCCCCATGAATCACCCCGTACGACACAACCCGGCCGAGAGCCGCTTCGAGTGCCGCCTGGAGGGCGCGCTGGCGCAGTGCGCCTACCGCCGCGACGGCGGCACGGTGGAATTCGTCCACACCGAGGTGCCCGAGGCGATGAACGGCCAGGGCGTGGCCGCGGCGATGGTCCACCAAGCCCTGGAATGGGCTCGCGCGGAAGGGCTGAAGGTGCGCCCGCTGTGCAGCTACGTGGCGTCCTACATGCGCCGCCATCCCGAGACGCAGGACTTGCTGGAGCCGCGGCCATGAGCCCGGCTGCCGATGCGCGCGCCGTGCTGCGCTTCTGGTTCGGCGAGCCGCCGCTGGTGGCGCGGCCGCAGTGGTTCACCAAGGACCCGGTCTTCGACGTCGAGATCCGCGCGCGCTTCACGCTGCTGATCGAAGCCGCCCTGCGCGGCGGCCTTGACGCCTGGCAGGCGGCGCCGGACACCGCGCTGGCGCGCGTGCTGCTGCTGGACCAGTTCACGCGCAACGCCTTCCGCGACACGCCGCGCGCCTTCGCCGGCGATGCGCAGGCCCTGGCCGGCGCGCGCGCCATGGTGGCGCGCGGCTTCGACCAGGCGCTGGCGCCGCTGCAGCGCGTCTTCGTCTACCTGCCCTTCGAGCACGCCGAGGATCTGCAGGCACAAGAGGAATCGTTGCGCCTGTACGCCGCGCTCACCGCCGCCGAAGCCTCGCTGGCGGACAACGAGGAGTGGGCGCGCAAGCACCACGTGATCATCGAGCGCTTCGGGCGCTTCCCGCACCGCAACGCCATCCTGGGCCGGGCCTCGACGCCCGAGGAAATCGAATTCCTGAAGTTGCCCGGGTCACGGTTCTGACAGCACCAGCAACGGCACGAGGGAGAGGCTTCACATGTCCGCAGACGAACGTTTCCAGCAGGCCGCCCAGCGGCTCGGCCACCGCTTCGACGGCGAGATCAAGATCGGCGGCCACTACGTGCCGCTGGTGCGCCACGGCGACGTGGTCCACCTCAGCGGCCAGATCCCGCGCGTGGGCGACACCGTGGTCGTGACCGGTCGCGCCGGCGCCGAGGTGCCGCTGGAGCGCGCGCAGGAGGCCGCGCGCATCTGCACCATGCGCGCCCTGGCGCTGCTGCAGCGCAGCCTGGGCTCGCTGGAGCAGGTCGAGCGCATCCTGCGGCTGACCGTGCACGTGCAGTGCACGGCCGACTTCACCCAGCACAGCGAGGTGGCCGACGGCGCCTCGGACCTGCTGTGCCTGGTGCTCGGGGACACGGTGGGCGCGCATGCGCGCACGTCGGTGGGTGCGTACCAGCTGCCCAAGAACGCCACCGTCGAGCTGGAATTGCTGGCGGCGGTGCGTGGTGGCTGAGCCGGGGGCCAGCTTCGGGGCGGCACCGGCGCCGACTTTTTCACGCCCGGCATGACGGACGTGCTTGCCTGGCCCATGCCGTGCCCGGTCGGGCACGACGGCGGCGGTTCGCGGCCGGACAATGCCGCCCGCGCCATCGGCGGCAAAGCGCCGAGGAACCGCAACCCACTGCCAACGACCATGCAAACCAATTTCGCCGACGCCATCATCAACATCACCGTCACCGGCCCGCTGGTGCGCCTGGACCTGGGCACCGTCCTCAGCCAGACCAAAGACGGCAAGCAGGAGCTGCTCGCCACGCCGACACAGCAGTTGGTCATGCCGCTGGACGGCTTCCTGCGCGCCTTCGGCATGCAGAAGACGGTGGTCGACAAGCTCATCGCCGACGGCGTGATCAAGCCCCAGCCGTCCCCCGCCCCCGCCGCGGCCTGAAAGCGCTGATCCGGGTCCAGGGCCGCGGCGGTAGCCGCCGCCGCGGCGCGCCAATTGCCTGCCCAGCACGGGGCCAGAGCGCCGTTGTGCGGATGCACCATGGCCGGGCGCGATAATCAGGGAGTTACACGCACGCGCGCCGTGCGCCTGGAGTCCCGAGCCTTGACAGCCCCGCCGTGTTGCAGCCTCCATCCCCCGGCCCGTGTCGCGCCCCCGGACGCGACCCTTCGGGCACCGCTCTTCCATCCTGAACGCCCGCCGCTGCGGGCAGCGATGCCGTGAACGCCACCGCGCGCAACACCCAGCGCGCGCGGCTGCTGCGCTGGCTGGCCGTGGCGCTGGTGCTGCTGGCCAGCGTGGGTGTGGTGCAGTGGCACCAGATCCAGCGCCTGCACAGCGCGGCCGATGTCAAGGACGACACCGTGCTGCTGCTGGGCTTGCCGCAACTGCACGCCGCGTACCTGGAGCTGCGCGGCCAGTGGCGCGCGCCGCCGGGGCCGACACGCGAGAACGACTCGCTGCAGCAGCGCTACCGGAGCTTCGTCAACCGCGTGGAGCTGCTCGAAAGCCCGCAGGGGCAGCGGCTGCTGTCACGCAGCCCCGGGCTCGAACAGGCGGCGCGCACGCTGCGCGACTTCGTCGCCCGCGCCGACCTCTACCTCGGCGCTCAGCCGCGGGCGCGGCTGAGCGAGGAATCGCACCGCGCGCTGCAGCAGGAGCTGGAATCACTGGACGAGCCCGTGCGCGCCCTGGCGCGCGACGGCGCGCGCGAGGCGGCGCTGCAGATCACGCAGCGCCACGCCGCCATCGACGAACACGGGCAGGTGGAGTTGGCGCTGACGCTGATCCTGGTGCTGGGCGGCCTGGGCATGGGCCTGCTGCTGCTGCGCCAGCGTCAGCAGCTCGACCAGCGCAGCGCTGGCGTGGAGCTGCTGGCGCAGCGGCTGCGCGAAGCGCGCCAGGAATCCGAAGCCGCCAGCCAGGCCAAGAGCGCCTTCCTGGCCAACATGAGCCACGAGATCCGCACGCCCTTCCAGGGCCTGCTGGGCATGCTGGCGCTGCTGCGCGACACACCGCTGGAGCCGCGCCAGCAGGAGTACCTGCGCACCGCCAACGAGGCGGCCGACCACCTGCTGTCGATCCTCAACGACATCCTGGACATGTCCAAGCTGGAGGCCGGCACGCTGGCGCTGCTGAGCGAGCCGGTGCCGCTGCGCGCGCTGGTGGCCGAGGTCGAGCAGGTGATGCGTCCGCGCGCCATGGCCAAGGGGCTGGCGCTGCGCGTGCACGTGGCGCCGGAGCTGCCGGCCGCGATCGAGATCGACGGCACGCGGCTCAAGCAGGTGCTCAACAAGCTGATGAACAACGCCATCCAGTTCACCGACAGCGGCTCGGTCACGCTCAACGTGCGCCTGGGCAACGTCAGCGGCACGATGGAATGCGCCGTCACCGACACCGGCATCGGCATGGACGAGTACACCCTGAGCCGGCTGTTCCAGCGCTTCGTGCAGCCCGGCGGGCCGCGGCGCCAGGGTGGCACCGGACTGGGGCTGGAGATCTCGCGCCACCTCGCGCGGCTCATGGGTGGCGACCTGCTGGTGCAGAGCAGCCCCGGCGCGGGCAGTACCTTCACGCTGGTATTGCCGCTGGTGGAGGCGCAGGAGCCCGTAGAGCCCGAGGCCGACGAGCGGCTGCCGGTGGCGGGGCTGCGCGTGCTGGTGGCCGAGGACCATGAGATCAACCGCCGCTACCTCGGCGCGCTGCTGGACCGGCTGGGCCACCGCGCGCGCATCGTGCGCAACGGCGTGGACGCGGTGCAAGCGGTGGCCGAGCAGCGCTTCGACCTCGTGCTGATGGACCTGCACATGCCCGTGCTCGACGGCGCGGGCGCCACGCAGGCCATCCGTGCACTGCCCGCGGCGGCGGGCCAGGTGCCCATCGTGGCGCTGACCGCCGATGCCCTGCCCGAAACCCGCCAGCGCTGCCTCAGCGCAGGGATGAACGACGTGCTGACCAAACCCGTGACCCTGCAACAACTCGCCCAAGTGATGCGCAACCAGGTGCGCGCCCGCAACCACGCCTGCACCAGCCCCGAGGGCGGCGCCGCGCCAGCCCCGGCCACGCCCCCCGCCGCAGCGCTGGTGGACGAGGCCGCCGCCACCAGCGTGGCGCAGGTGCTCACCACCCCGCACTACCGCTCGCTGGCGCAGCGCTACCTGGACGACCTGGGCGCGCAGCTGCCGCAGTTGAGCGCCCAGGTGCAGTCGCTGCAGGAGGCGCTGGGGGCCGAGGAGGCCGCGGCGGCCGGCGCCCAGGTGGATCTGGCCGCCGCCGACGAAGTGCGGGCGCAGGAGCCGCAGATGCGCAGCGCGCTGCGCGCAGCCTCGCACGCGGCCAAAGGCGCGGCGCTGAACCTGGGTCTCACGGGCCTGGCGCAGGCCGCGCTGGAGGTGGAGAAGAACGCTTCCACCGCCGAACCCGCCACGCTGCTGGCGGCGCTGCAGCGCTGGGACACGCTGCTACCCGCTACGCGCGAGGCGCTGCAGCAGTGCGGGTTGCTGGAGGTGACGCCGGGGGCGACGGTGTGAGACCGCTCTGGATGGATGCCGACTTCAGGCATCCGTTGCCACACCCGCGAAGGCAGGCATGACGGGGCTTGTTTCCGGCCGCCGGGAACCGTGATGACAGGCGGTCAGACCACCACCGGCTCCGGCTCCAGCCGGATGCCGAAACGGCCGTAGACGCTTTCCTGGATCGCGCGCGCCAGCGTCAGCACCTCGGCGCCGCTGGCGCCGCCGCGATTGACCAGCACCAGCGCCTGCTTTTCGTACACGCCCGCGCGGCCGATGCTCTTGCCCTTCCAGCCGCAGGCGTCGATGAGCCAACCCGCGGCGAGCTTGACGCTGCCGTCGGCCAGCGGGTAGTGAACGATGTGCGGGTCGCGAGTGATGATGTCGCGACACTGCTCGGCACTGACCACTGGGTTCTTGAAGAAGCTGCCGGCGTTGCCCAGCGCCGCCGGGTCAGGCAGCTTGGCGCGGCGCACGGCGCAGACCCAGTCGAAGATCTGCCGAGCGTCCGGGTCGCGGATGCCGGTCTCGGCCATCTTCTTCTCCAGATCGACGTAGCCCAGCACCGGGCGCCAGGGCCGCGGCAGCCTCAGGCGCACGCGGGTGATGAGGCTCTTGCCGGCCAGGCCGGCGAAGCCGCCTTGCTTGAAAACGCTGTCGCGGTAGCCGAAGCGGCAGGCGTGCGCGTCCAGCGTCACGCTGCGCCCGGTGATCAGGTCCACCGCGTCCAGCGACTCGAAGCGGTCCTTGAGCTCCAGGCCGTAGGCGCCGATGTTCTGCACCGGCGAGGCGCCTACGGTGCCGGGGATCAGGGCCATGTTCTCCAGGCCGGGCAGGCCGTGGTCCAGCGTCCACTGCACCAGGGCGTGCCAGCTCTCGCCGGCGCCGGCTTCGACGATCCAGGCGTCCTCGCGCGTCTCGACCAAGCGGATTCCGGCCACCTCCACCTTGAGCACCAGCGCCGAGACGTCGCGCGTGAGCACCAGGTTGCTGCCGCCGCCCAGCACCAGCTTCTGCTCGCGGCCGAGATCGGGGTGGTCCAGCACGCGGCGCACGTCGGCATCGCCGCGGATGCGCACCAGCTGGCGCGCCTGCGCCGGCAATCCGAAGCTGTTGTAGGGGCGCAGGCTCAGGCCGCGCTCGATGGACAGGGATTGCTGCATGAGAGAATTTTCGCCGATCCCTTCCTGACCTTAGCCATGCCCAGTTTCGACACCGTCCTGCAGCCCGAACTCGTCGAGGTGCGCAACGCCATCGACCAAGCCAACAAGGAAATCGGCACCCGCTTCGATTTCAAGGGCTCCGACGCCCGCGTGGAGTTCTCCGACAAGGGCAAGGACAAGGAGCTCACGCTCTACGCCGACAGCGATTTCCAGCTCGGCCAGGTCAAGGACGTCCTGCTGGCCAAACTGACCAAGCGCAACGTGGACGTGCGCTTCCTGGACGACAGCGCCAAGCCCGAGAAGATTGGCGGCGACAAGCTCAAGCAACTGGTCAAGCTCAAGGCTGGCATCGATGCCGAGACGGCCAAGAAGATCCAGGGCCTGGTCAAGCAGAGCAAGATCAAGGTCCAGGCCTCCATCCAGGGCGACACCGTGCGCGTCAGCGGCGGCAAGCGCGACGACCTGCAGGCCGTCATCGCGCTGCTGCGCAAGGACATCGACCTGCCGCTGAAGTTCGAGAACTTCCGCGACTGAATCCTCCCTCTTTCGGCACCGCGGCCCCGGCGAGGGACCGCGTGCCGCTGCGTGCGGGCGCCGGGTGCGTGAATTCCGCCACCTTGCCGGCACGCTGGGGTCGCCGGATGCGGCCCCGGCCGGTGCAGACTGGCGAACTGCGTCCTTGATGTATCCAGGTGCAACCACACCCGGCCAACGGAATCGTCACCTGACCTCGCCATGAGCCTTTCCTCGTCTCCCGCCGCCGTGCAGCCCGATGGCGAATTCGCTTTCGGCAGTGCGGATTTCGAGCGCGTGCGCCAACTCATCTACCAGCGCGCCGGCATCAGCCTGCACAACGGCAAGCAGGCCATGGTGTACAGCCGCCTGTCGCGGCGCCTGCGCGAGACGGGTCACCGCAGCTTTGCCTCCTACCTGCAGGCACTGGAGACGGCGCGCGGCGCGGCGGCCGAGTCGGAGTGGCAGGAGTTCGTGAACTGCCTGACGACGAACCTCACCGCCTTCTTCCGCGAGGAGCACCACTTCCACGCCCTGGCCGAGGAACTGCGCAAGCCCGGCGCGCACATCCAGCGCATCTGGTGCTGTGCCGCCTCCACCGGCGAGGAGCCCTACTCGCTGGCGATGACGGTGCTGGAGCACGCGCCGAGTCCGCAGAACGTGCGCATCCTGGCCAGCGACATCGACACCAAGGTACTGGGCACCGCGCAGCGCGGCGTGTACGACGCGGGCTCGCGCGGCCTGAGCCCCGAGCGACTGCGGCGCCACTTCCTGCGCGGCACCGGCACCAACGCCGGGCGCATGAAGGTCAAGCCCGAGCTGGCACGGCTGGTGAGCTTCTTCGCCTTCAACCTCATGAGCCCATCCTGGGACCTGGGCGAGCCCTTCGACGCGGTGTTCTGCCGCAACGTGATGATCTATTTCGACACCCCGACCCAGATGCAGGTGCTGCAGCGCCTGCACCGCACCATGCGACCTGGCGCGCTGCTGTACGTGGGGCACTCGGAAAACTTTGGCGATGCCCGCACGCTCTTCAAGCTGCGCGGCAAGACCATCTACGAGCGCCTGTGATGTCGGTACGTCCTCCCCTCCAGGCCATCTCCGCGCGGCTGCAGAGCACGGCGCTGCTGGAGAAGCTGCGTGCCGAGCGGCGCAAGCCGCACGAAGCCTCGTTCTTCTTCTTCGACGCGCACTTCCGCCGCGAGGCCGTGAAGGTGCTGCCCGGCGAGTACTTCGTGTACGACCAGGACATCCTGATCATGACCACCCTGGGCTCGTGCATCGCGGCGTGCCTGTGGGACCGCGATCGCCACCTGGGCGGCATGAACCACTTCATGCTGCCCGACGCCGGTGACGGCGCGCGCTACGGTCTGTACGCGATGGAGTTGCTCATCAACGAGCTCATGAAGCGCGGCGCCACGCGCTCCTCGCTGGAGGCCAAGGTCTTCGGCGGCGGCGCGGTGCTGGGCAACATGAGCACGCTCAACGTGGGCGAGCGCAACACGCGCTTCGTGCTGGACTACCTCAAGACCGAGCGCATTCCCGTCATCAGCCAGGACGTGATGGACGTGTACCCGCGCAAGGTCTGCTTCGAACCCGCCAGTGGCCGCGCCAAGGTCAAGCGCCTGGCACCCACGGCCATGGGCGAACAGCTGCTGGCGCAGGAGCGCGCGGCGGCCAAGACCGTGCCCACCGAAACGGGCTCGATCGAACTTTTCTGACTGGAACAGCGATGGCTTCTATTCGTGTGGTGGTGGTGGACGACTCGGCGCTGGTGCGCTCGCTGCTCAAGACCTTCATCGACCGACAGCCCGACATGCAGTGCGTGGGCACCGCGGCCGATCCCTTTGCGGCGCGCGAGCTCATCCGCGAGGTCTCGCCCGACGTGGTGACCCTGGACATCGAGATGCCGCGCATGGACGGGCTCGAATTCCTGTCGCGGCTGATGAAGCTGCGGCCCACGCCGGTGGTGATGGTTTCCACCCTGACCGAGCGCGGCGCCGAGGCGACGATGCGCGCGCTGGAACTGGGCGCCGTGGACTTCGTGAGCAAGCCGCGCCTGGGCGTGGCCGAGGGGCTGAACCATCTCGCCGAGGAAATCTGCGACAAGATCCGCGCCGCCGCGCGCTCGCGCATCCACCGCCGCGTGGCGGCCGCGCCCACCGCGGCGCCGGCC
>Ga0065721_10049157_pt1 | contig 43854 bp, 42 predicted proteins | sample Mesricmetagenome_FD_59108 | JGI IMG/M metagenome (GOLD analysis project Ga0065721, IMG submission 59108) | Mesophilic microbial community from rice straw/compost enrichment Sample: eDNA_1 v2 (version 2) | ecosystem: Engineered > Solid waste > Grass > Composting > Bioreactor | place: USA: Davis...
GGCGGCAGGCCGCGGCCTGCCGCCGTTAATCCATTCGACTTTCGGGGATTCCGCGTTCGATACTGCCAGTTGATTCGGATGGCGGACCCATGCGGCGGCTGACGCTAGCGCTCCTCTGCGCGACCTACCTCTGCCTCTCGTTGATCGTCGCCCTGACGCTCTGGCGGAACGGCGGCGGCTGGGGCGCGGGCCTGGCGGCCCTCATCGGCGGCCTGGGGCTGTGCTTCGCCTTCCACGGCCTGATCGCGCGCGCCCTCGAGTCCAGCGCCATCAAGGGCGAGATGGACAACATCCGCGAAGCCCATCGCATCCTGCTCGACCAGGTGGAGCGCCTGGACGCGCGCCTGGCCCAGGTGGCCCAGGCGGTGGAGACCGACGTGGTCCGCTCGGAAGAGCTGTCCGACGAGGTCCACATGCTGGAGAACCTCGTCCAGAAGCTGCAGCAGCGCTTCGAGGAAGGCGCCTCGGCGCCCGTGCCCTTCCCCGGCCGGGCCGGCGCCGAGCCGCGCCGGGCGGCGGGCCTGTTCGAGACGGTCCGCGAGGCCCTCGCCGAGAACCGGGTCGACCTCTACCTGCAGCCGGTGGTCTCCCTGCCGCAGCGGCGGACGATCTTCTACGAGAGCTTCTCGCGGCTGCGCGACCCCACCGGCCGGGTGATCATGCCCGCCGAGTACCTCACCGTGGCCGAGCCGGCGGGCCTCGTCACCGCCATCGACAACCTGCTGCTGTTCCGCTGCGTGCAGATCGTCCGCCGCCTCGCCAGGCAGGACCGGCGCATCGGGATCTTCTGCAACGTCTCCATGGCGAGCCTCGCCGACGAGAGCTTCTTCCCGCAGTTCCTCGACCTGCTGGCCGCCAACCGCGACCTCGCCGGGGCCCTGATCTTCGAGATCGGCCAGGCCGCCTTCGACGCCCGCGGCTCGCTGGAGGCGCGCAACATGGCCAAGCTCGCCGAGCTCGGCTTCCGCTTCAGCCTCGACAAGGTCACGGACCTCGACCTCGACCTGCAGGACCTCGCCCGAGCCGACGTGAAGTTCGTGAAGATCGGCGCCCAGGGCCTTCTGGACGAACTCGTCGAGGTGGACGGCCGCCTGGTCCTGAAGTCCTTGCCCGACCTCGCCGCCGAGGACTTCGCCCAGCTCACCCGTCGCTACGGCATCGAACTCATCGCCGAGAAGGTGGAGGGTGAGCGCCAGGTGGTGGACATCCTTGAGCTCGAGATCGGCTTCGGCCAGGGCCACCTGTTCGGCGAGCCCCGGGCCATCAAGGACCAGGTGCTGGCCGAGGCCGGCCCGCCGCCCGCCGTGGCGCCCCGGGTCGTGCAGCCAACGCCGCTGCGCCGCGCTTTCGGCTAGTCTTGGCGATTGACGCGGCCGGGCCTTAGCCGATACCGCCCGGGCCCATGACCTCCCTGACCCTGGCCGACGGCCTCTCGGCGATCGCCGACCGCTACGACGTGCTGCTCTGTGACGTCTGGGGCGTGATCCACAACGGCCGCGAGAGCTTCCCAGCGGCCCGCGAGGCCCTGGCCCGCTTCAAGGCCGAACGGGGACCGGTCGTGCTGATCTCCAACGCCCCCCGGCCCAACGGCCCGATCCTCGAACAGCTGGCCAGTCTCGGCGTCGGGCCGGAGTGCTTCAGCGCCCTGGTCACCTCAGGCGACGCCACCCGCGCCCTGCTTGCCGAGCGCGCGCCTGGCCCGTTCTGGAAGATCGGTCCCGACCGCGACTGGCCGCTGTACGAGGGCCTGAACCTCCAGCTCGGCCCGCTGGAGGAGGCCCGCTGCATCTCCTGCACCGGCCCCTTCGACGACGAGACCGAAACGCCCGAGGACTATCGCGAACGGTTCGAGGCGGCGATCGCCCGGGGCCTGCCGATGATCTGCGCCAACCCCGACATCGTGGTGCAGCGCGGCGACCAGCTGATTTACTGCGGCGGCGCCCTCGCCCAGCTGTACGAGACCCTGGGCGGCGAGGTGTTTATGGCCGGCAAGCCCTATCCCGCCATCTACGACCTCGCCTTGGAGACCGCCGCCGACCGCCTCGGCCGGCCGGTGGACCGGGCGCGGGTGCTCTGCATCGGCGACGGCCTGCCCACTGACATCCGCGGCGCCAACACACAGCGCCTGGATGTCCTCTTCATCGCCAGCGGCATCCACGCCAAGGAGACGGTGCGCGACGGCGCGCTCGACGTCTCGGTAGCCAAGCATCTCCTCGACCTGGAAGGCCTCACCGCCACCTGGGCCTTGGCGGACCTCGTCTGGTAAGAACGGCGAACGCCGGAGGGTATCGCGCTTTGCAAGGCCTCTATTTCGAAGACCTCGCCGTCGGCAGTTCGGCCGAGATGACCCGCGTGGTGGGCGAGGCTGACATCGTCGCCTTCGCCCAGGTGTCGGGCGATGAGAACCCCGTCCACCTGGACGCCGACTACGCCAGGACCACCAGCTTCGGCGAGCGCATCGCCCACGGCATGTTGGCGGGGGCCTACATCTCCGCGGTGCTGGGGACGAAGCTTCCGGGGCCGGGCGCCATCTATCTTTCCCAGGCCCTGACCTTTCGCCGGCCGGTGCGGATCGGCGACGCCGTCACCGCCAGGGTCACCGTCAAGGCGCTGGACGCGCGGCGTGGCCGGGTCACCCTGGAGACCGTCTGCGAGGTGGACGGCCGGACCGTGGTCGACGGCGAGGCCGTGGTCATCGCCCCCCGCAAGCCGGTGGCGGGATGAAACGCATCCGGGTCATCCGCGGCTGGAAGAACCTGCCCGCCGAAGATCGCGGCGCGGCCGTGGCCATGGGCAGCTTCGACGGCGTCCACCGGGGCCACCAGAAGGTCATCGCCCTCGCCGCCAAGGCCGCGGTCGAGCTTGAGGCCCCGCTGGGGGTCATCACTTTCGATCCGCACCCGCGGGTCTATTTCCGCCCGGACGAGCCGGCCTTCCGGCTGATGAAGACCGATCAGCAGGCCCGCGCCCTGGAGGCCCTGGGCGTCGACGCGCTCTACGTCCTGCCCATGGACGCGGAGATGGCCGACATGACCGACCGCGAATTCGCCGTCCGGGTGCTGCACGAGGGCCTGGGCGCCCGGCACGTGGCGGTGGGCTTCGACAATTCCTTCGGCAAGGGCCGCACCGGCAGCCCCGCCACCATGCGGACCTATGGGGAGGAACTGGGCTTCGGCGTCTCAGTGGCCGATCCCGTGGGCGAGGCGGACGGCTCCAAGTTCTCGTCCACCGGCGTGCGCGAGGCCCTGCGCGACGGCCGTCCGGAAGAGGCCGCCCGCATCCTCGGCCGGCCCTTCGCCATCGAGGGGCCCGTCCAGCGCGGCCGGCAGCTGGGCCGCAAGCTCGGCTTCCCCACCGCCAATGTCGACCTCGCCGACTATGTGACGCCGCGCTTCGGCGTCTACGCCACCCGCACTCGCCTCCCCGACGGGCGCGAGATCCCCGGAGTGGCCAACATCGGGGTCAATCCAACGGTGGAGGGCGTCACCCGCCCACTGCTGGAGGTCTGGCTCTTCGACTTCGACGAAGACCTCTATGACCAGGTCATCGAGACCGACCTCGTCCGGTTCCTGCGTCCCGAGGAGAAGTTCGCCAGTCTCGAGGCCATGACCGAGCAGGTCATGCGGGACGCCAAGGCCGCGCGCGCCCTGCTGACGCCGGAGTCCTAGCCTCTCCGCCCATCGTCTGTTAGAGCCTCCGCCCATGACTTCGGGTCGGATGAGCCTGCGAATTAACCGCCCGGCGTGACGCCGCCGGACGAGCTCCAGCGCGCGCCGGGTTCCACCGCACTTCACCGACACCCCTGCTGGATTGAGTTATGGCCGACGCCGCCGAGACCTCTGGTCGCGACTACCGCGAAACCGTCTTCCTCCCCGAGACCCCGTTCCCGATGCGCGCAGGCCTGCCGCAGAAGGAGCCGCAGATCCTCGCCCGCTGGGACGAGATGGACCTGTACAAGGCGATCCGGGCCGAGCGGCAGCGCGCCGGCGCGCCGCTGTTCGTGCTGCATGACGGCCCGCCCTACGCCAACGGCGCCATCCACATCGGCCACGCCCTGCAGAAGACCCTGAAGGACTTCGTCGTCCGCTCGCGCTTCCTGCTGGGCTACGATGTGGACTTCGTCCCCGGCTGGGACTGCCACGGCCTGCCGATCGAGTGGAAGATCGAGGAAGAGCTGCGCGCCCAGGGCCGCCGCAAGGACGAGGTCTCCAAGGCCGAGTTCCGCACCCGCTGCCGCGAATACGCCGCCCATTGGATCGACGTGCAACGCGAGGGCTTCAAGCGCCTGGGCGTAATCGGCGACTGGGAGAACCGCTACGCCACGATGGACTACGCCTCCGAGGCCGCCATCGTCGCCGAGTTCCACAAGTTCGTGACGTCCGGCCAGCTCTACCGCGGCTCCAAGCCGGTGATGTGGAGCCCCGTGGAGCGCACCGCCCTGGCCGACGCCGAGGTGGAGTACCACGACCACGTCAGCCCCACGATCTGGGTGAAGTTCCCGGTCACCGAGGGCAGCGACGCCGCCCGCGGCGCCAGCGTGGTGATCTGGACCACCACCCCCTGGACCATCCCGGCCAACCGGGCGATCAGCTACAATCCCGAGATCGCCTACTCGGTCTATGAGGTCGAGGCGATGGAGACGGGGCTGGAGTTCGAGCCCTGGGCCAAGGCGGGCGACCGCCTGATCGTCGCCGACAAGCTGGTGGGCGACGTCATGGCCGCGGCCAAGGTCGCCAAGTATCGCAAGGTCGAGGCCGTGGACTGCCAGGGCATGGTCTGCGAACATCCGCTGGCGGGTTTGGACTCCTACTACGGCTTCCAGGTTCCGATGCTCGCCGGCGACCACGTCACCGACGAGGCCGGCACCGGCTTCGTCCACACCGCGCCCGGCCACGGCGCCGAGGACTACGCGGTCTGGCTGGCGCACGGCCATCGCGAGATCCCCGACACGGTCGACCCCGACGGCGCCTACTATCCGCACGTGGCTCTCTTCGCCGGGCTCAAGGTGCTGGAGACCGAGGGCAAGAAGGCCGGCAAGTTCGGCCCGGCCAACGGCGCGGTCATGGAGAAGCTGATCGAGGCCGGCCGGCTCCTGGCGCGCGGGCGGCTGGAGCACAGCTATCCGCACTCCTGGCGCTCGAAGGCGCCGGTGATCTTCCGCAACACGCCCCAGTGGTTCATCCGCATGGACGAGCCGGTGGAGACCCCGGCGCTGGGCGGCCGCACCCTGCGGGAAGCGGCCCTGGAGGCCATCGAGGCCACGACCTTCTACCCAGCCCAGGGCAAGAACCGCATCCGCTCCATGGTGGAGAGCCGCCCCGACTGGCTCATCAGCCGCCAGCGCGCCTGGGGCGCGCCCCTGGCCATGTTCGTGGACAAGGAGACCGGCCAGCCGCTCAACGACCCCGAGGTCAACCAGCGGATCATCGACGCCATCCGGGCCGAGGGCGCGGACGCCTGGTTCAACCGCCCGGTCACCGACTTCCTCGGCTCGCACGATCCGGCCCGCTACGAGAAGGTCGAAGACATCCTCGACGTCTGGTTCGACAGCGGCTCGACCCATGCCTTCACCCTGGAGGACCGGGCCCACACCCGCTGGCCCGCCGACCTCTACCTGGAAGGCTCCGACCAGCATCGCGGCTGGTTCCAGTCCAGCCTGCTCGAAAGCTCCGGCACCCGCGGCCGCGCCCCCTACGACAACATCCTCACCCACGGCTTCGTCATGGACGAGAACGGGGAGAAGATGTCCAAGTCCAAGGGCAACGTCGTCGACCCGGCCAAGGTCATCTCCGAAAACGGGGCGGAAATCATTCGCCTCTGGACCGCGATGATCGACTATTCCGACGACTGCCGGATCGGGAAGACCATCCTGCAGACGACCTCGGACGCCTACCGCAAGCTGCGCAACACCATCCGCTACCTGCTGGGCGCGCTCTCCGATTACACGCCGGACGAGGCGGTGGAGCTCGACCAGATGCCGCCGCTCGAGCGGTTCATCCTCCACCGTCTGTGGGAACTGGACGCCCAGGTGCGCGCCGCCTACGAGGCCTATGCCTTCCAGGACGTGATCCGACCGCTGACCGAGTTCTGTCAGAACGAGCTGTCGGCCCTGTTCTTCGACATCCGCCGCGACAGCCTCTACTGCGATCGTCCCGACTCGGTGACGCGCCGGGCGGCCCGCACCACCATGGACGCGGTGTTCGAGCGCCTGACCGCCTGGCTGAGCCCGCTCATCCCCTTCACCATGGAAGAGGCCTGGAGCACCCGCTATCCGGACGCCCCGTCCAACTGCCTGCGGGTGATCCCGGAGACCCCGGCCGAATGGCGCAATGACGCCGAGGCCGCCCGCTGGGCCAAGGTGCAGGCGCTCACTTCCGTGGTCACCGGCGCCCTCGAGGTCGAGCGCCGCGAGAAGCGGATGGGCGCCGCGCTTGAAGCTGCGCCGCGGGTGCATGTGGCCGACCCCGAACTGCTCGCCGCCTTCGAGGGGCTCGACGCCGCCGAGGTGTTCCGGACCAGCCAGGCGACCCTGGTGACGGGCGAAGGCCCGGCCGAGGCTTTCCGCCTCCCAGAAGTGCCCGGGGTGGCCGTCGAGCCTCTGAAGGCCGAGGGCCGCAAATGCGCCCGGTCCTGGAAGATCCTGCCCGAGGTGGGCTCCGACCCGCGCTACCCCGACCTCAGCCCGCGCGACGCCGACGCCGTGGCTGCGTGGGACGCCAAGCACGGCAGGGCGTCTGCATGAGCCGCATCACCCGCCACGGCTGGGCCGCCTATGGCATCGCCGTCGTGCTGGTCATCATCGACCAGCTGACCAAGCTGTGGGCCCTGGCCCTGCCTGAGCAGGTTCCGCATCCGGTCGTCTGGCCGCTCCAGTTCACCCGCATCTGGAACAACGGCGTCAGCTTCGGCCTCTTCCAGGCGGGCCACGACCTCGTCCGCTGGGGCTTCGTGGTCTTCTCTGTGGTGGTGGCGATCCTGCTGGCCGTCTGGGCCCAGGGAGCCAGCCGCTGGCTCCCGGCGCTCGGGCTCAGCCTGGTGATGTCGGGCGCCGTCGGCAACGCCATCGACCGCGCCCGCTTCGGCGCCGTGGTCGATTTCATCGACGTCAGCCCGATCGGCGTCTTCCCCTGGATCTTCAATATCGCCGACAGCGGCATCACCATCGGCGTGGTCCTGCTGCTGCTCGACAGCCTGCGTCGCGAACGGCCCGCGAAATCGGCGTCTGCGTGACGCCGTTGGCGGACGTGTGCGATTGGTTTATTGCCTTCAGTCCGTGGCCGGGGGCGGCCCAAGGAGCTTGTTCAAGTTGATGAGCGTCAACCGTGTGATCCTCGCCATCGCCGCGCTTTCGGCGGTCGGCCTGGCGGGTTGCCAGTCGACCCAGAAGGCGCTGGGCATGTCCAAGGTGACCCCTGACGAGTTCCGCGTGGTCACCAAGGCGCCGCTGGTGGTGCCCCCTGACTATGCCCTGCGCCCGCCGGCGCCTGGCGAACCGCGTCCGCAGGAGCTGCAGCCCGAAAGCGCCGCGCGCAACGCGCTGCTGGGCCAGCGCGAGGCCGAGCTGCGGTCGGACGGCGAAAAGCTGCTGGTGGCCAAGGCGGGGGCCGAGCGCGCCGACCCGCTGATCCGCTATGTGGTCGACGATGAGTTCGGCGACGTGGCCCACAAGGAAAAAAGCTTCGCCGACAAGGTGATGTTCTGGAAGAAGGGCGAGCCCGCGCCCGCCGTGCCGCCGGGCGAGACCGTCGATCCGAACATCGACCCCGCGGCCGAGGCTGAGCGCCTGGCGAAGCTGACCGGCGGCAAGCCAATCATCATCCAGCGCGAAGGCGGTCGCCGGATCAAGCTGCCGGGGCTGTAAGCCGCCCCGGCCTATCGCCCTAGCCGCCGGCGGCGTCTCCCGCCGGCGTTCTTACGTCCAACCCCTGGCCGCGCAGGCGGTCCAGCACGCCGCCCTGCGCCAGCAGCGGCCGGAGCGGTACGAGGACGATGGCATGGCCCGGCCGCTGAAGCTGGACCGTGATTGCCGCGGCCGTGTCGGCCTTCATCCGCTCATCGAACGCCCGCCCGCCGGGGATCATCGCCAGGCAACGCTCGTAGGTCCGCTCGTTCTCCAAGGCACCGGGCACATCGCCAGCGGCCCAGGCCCGGGCCGCCTCCAGGGTAACGCCGGGGCCCGCCTCGGCCTGCTGCAGCACCTCGTCGAAACAGACCCGGCCCACCTGCGGCGATGTGCGGAGGATGGCCCCCAGCAGAGGGCCGATGTCGTAGCTCTTCTCCACCACCGGCACGCCCTTCTGACGGGCCAGCAGCTCCACCAGCTTGGCCGGGTCGGTGGTCGTCAGGTTCGACCGCTCGCGATAGTCCGAAGCCAGTTGAACCCCGGCGGCCAGCGGATTGGACGTGGGATAGTGCTTGGCGGGAAAGCCCAGCCGCTCGCGCACCGCCACGAAGCGGTCGCGGGTGGCCGGATCCAGCCGCGCCTCGAACGGTCCCCCCGAGCGCAGGCGCAGCAGGTTGAAGCCTGCGCCAAGAACGCCGACGCCCTTGGTGCGAATATTGGTGAAAGGCAGGACCACCGCATTGGCCCCTTCGAGGCGATGCTCGAAGATCGCCCGGTCCCACTCCATCCGCTTGGGCGCCAGTGACGGCACCCCGAGCACATAGACCGTGGTGTCGGCGTCCGAGACCCGCCACCAAGCTGGGCCCGGGAGGCGGCCCACCACCACCAGTTCCTCCACCAGCGCTGCATCCGGGTCATCCGCAAGCGCAGCCGCCTGCGCAGGGGCGACGGCAGGCGCCTGCGCCGCCGCCGGCAGGGCGAAGGCCGCTGAGGCGGCCGCAAGGCAGGCGAGACGACGGAGCGGGCGCATGGGGGACCTCCGGAATCGTACTATGTAGGATGGCCCCGGCGAAATCCTGACATGCCCATCCGCAGACTCCCGCCCGAACTCATCAACCGCATCGCCGCCGGCGAGGTGGTGGAACGGCCCGCGAGCGCGGTGAAGGAGCTGGTGGAGAACGCCCTCGACGCCGGTGCGACCAAGGTCGAGGTGCAGGCGGACGGCGGCGGCCTCACCCGCATCCTGGTGGCCGATGACGGTCAGGGGCTGACTGCGGAGGAGCTGCCGGTGGCCGTGGAGCGGCACGCCACCTCCAAGCTCAATCCGGGCGAGGACGGCGAATACGACCTGCTGCGCATCTCGACCCTGGGCTTCCGCGGCGAAGCCCTGCCCTCCATCGGCTCGGTGGCGCGGCTGTCCATCACCAGCCGGGCCCGGGGCCAGGCCGACGCCCACGCCATCCTCGTCGAGGGCGGCGCCGTCGGGGCCGTGGCGCCGGCCGCCTTCCCCGGCCCGCATGGCGCCCGCGTGGAGGTGCGCGATCTGTTCTACGCCACGCCCGCCCGACTGAAGTTCATGAAGTCGGAGCGCGCCGAGGCCCTGGCGATCACGGAAGAGCTGAAGCGGCAGGCCATGGCGCACCACGCCGTCGGCTTCGCCCTCGACCTGGACGGCCGCCGCGCGCTGCGCCTCCCCGCGGAGAGCGACGACGTCGAGGGCCGGCTGGCTCGCCTGGGCGCGGTGATGGGACGCGAGTTCTCGGAAAACGCCCTGCTCATCGACCATGAGCGCGAGGGGGTGCGCCTGTCGGGCTATGCGGGCCTGCCCACCTACAACCGGGGCAACGCCGCGCACCAGTACCTGTTCGTCAACGGCCGGCCGGTGCGGGACCGGCTGCTGCAAGGCGCCCTGCGCGGAGCTTACGCTGACTTCCTGGCCCGGGATCGACATCCGGCCTGCGCCCTCTACATCGAGCTCGATCCGAGCCTCGTGGATGTCAACGTCCACCCGGCCAAGGCCGAGGTGCGGTTCCGGGATCCAGGCCTGGTGCGCGGCCTGATCGTGGGGGGGCTGCGCCACGCCCTGGCGGCGGCGGGCCACCGCGCCTCGACCACCGTTTCCATGGCTGCCCTCGGCGGCCTTCGCCCGCAGACCCTGCCGCCCCAGCCGTCGGCCACGGGCTTCTCGGCCTGGCGTCAGGGCGGCTGGACGCCCACGCCCCAGGGCGCCGCCCTGGCCGCCGCCGTTCAGGCGATCCCCGGCCTCTCCGAGCTTTCCGCCCGGGCGGAACCCGACGCCTATGGCGCGCCGCCGCCTGCCGATCAGGCCGGCGTGGCCGAACCCGCCGGGCCGGCGCCCGTGATCGATCCGGTGGACTATCCCCTGGGCGCGGCGAGGGCTCAGGTGCACGAGACCTACATCGTCGCCCAGACCCGGGACGGCGTGGTGATCGTCGACCAGCACGCGGCCCACGAGCGCCTCGTCTATGAGCGGATGAAGGCCGAGATGGCCGAGGGCGGCGTAGCCCGTCAGGCCCTGCTGCTGCCCGAGGTAGTGGAGCTGGATCCGGCCGAGGCCGAACGCGTCGTCGCCCGCGCCGGGGAGCTGGAAGCCTTGGGCCTCCTGGTCGAGGCCTTCGGTCCGGGCGCAGTGCTGGTGCGCGAGATTCCGGCCCTGCTGGGCGAGACCGACGTCCAGGGGCTGGTGCGCGACATCGCCGATGATCTCGCCGAGAACGGCCAGGCCTTGGCCCTCAAGGAGCGGCTGGAAGAGGTCTGCGGCACCATGGCCTGCCACGGCTCGGTCCGCGCCGGCCGCCGCCTCACTGCGCCGGAGATGAACGCCCTGCTTCGGCAGATGGAGGCGACGCCCCACTCCGGCCAGTGCAACCACGGCCGCCCCACCTATGTGGAGCTGAAACTGGCCGACATCGAGCGCCTGTTCGGGCGGAGATAGCGGGCCCACGCCGCAGCCTGAGCCCGCGTTCTCGGCGGACTTGCCGTCAGCCCGCGAGCCTGAGGAACCAGACCCGGGCCGCCCCGTAGTCCCGGGTGTCGAGCATCTCGTAACCGGGCGCCTCCAGCGGCGCTTCGCCGACGCCGCGTTCGACCACCGCCGTGGCCCCGGGCGCCAGCCAGCCGCCCTCGGCCAGCTTGCGCAGCACCGCCTCGGCCAGCCCCTTGCCGTACGGTGGATCGAGGAAGGCCAGGTCGAACGCCGGCCCGTCCGCCCCCGGTCGCACGCCCAACTGGGTGGCGTCCCGCCGGTGGACGCGGGTGCGGCCGAACAGCCCCATGGCGTCTACATTCTCGCGGATCGCCCCCCGCGCCGCCTCGTCGGTCTCCACGAAGAGGCAGAAGGCCGCCCCCCGCGACAGCGCCTCGAAGCCCAGGGCGCCTGAGCCTGCGAAGAGGTCGATCACGCGTCGGTCCCGCACCCCGTCCGACCAGGGGGCGTGCTCTAGGATGTTGAAGATGGCCTGACGGGCGCGGTCGGACGTCGGCCGCGTGCCCTGCCCCGGCGGCGTGACCAGGGTCTTGCCGCGGAAGTCTCCGGAAACGATGCGCATGGCTCAGCCCCGCCGCTTCGGTCCGGGCCGGCCGCCGCTGGGCCGCCCAGGACCCGGCCTCGTCGGACCGCGTCCGCCCCCCCCTGGACCGAGCCGCATCGGCTTGCCCTCCGGTCTAGCTGTAGGCGCGGCCAGCGACCGGCCGGACGGCCGGGCCGGTCCGCGCGCCGGCGCCGCCCGCCCCTCAGCCGGCGGCTTGGGCGGAGCACCGATGGTCTTGCCTTCGATCTTCGCCTGCAGCAGCGCCTTCGGCGGCTTCTTCGCATGGGGCCTGGGCTTGGCCTTCGGCTTGGCCCAGCCAGCCTTGTACTCCTTCTTCGCCTTCTCCTTCGGCGGCGGGACCAGCTCGGTCTCGCGGCTCTCGGCCTGGGCGCGGCGCGACTTGCGATGGGGCGCCCGATACTGCGGCCGGTCGCCCTTGGGCATGTTTTCCGGTGGGATGAGGCCGGCGAGCTGCTCGCGGATCACCCGCGGCCCGACTTCCTCCACCTCGCCCACGCCCAGCGTCCCAAGGGCGAAGGGGCCATAAGACAGGCGGATCAGCCGGTTCACCTTCAGACCGAGAGCCTCCAGCACCCGCCGCACTTCGCGGTTCTTGCCCTCGTGCAGGGTCACGGTCAGCCACAGATTGGCGCCCTGGCCGCCCTCCCTGGCCTTGTCGAGCCTGGCCTCGATGGCGCCGTAGCGGACGCCGTCCACGGTGATGCCGTCCTTGAGCGTATCCAGCCGTTCCTGGGTGATGCGTCCATGGGCCCGGGCGCGGTAGCGGCGGACGATCCCGGTGGACGGCAGCTCCAGCGCCCGCGCGAGGCCGCCGTCGTTGGTGAGCAGCAGCAGCCCTTCGGAGTTCAGGTCGAGTCGTCCCACCGAGATCAGCCGGGGCAGTTCGGGCGGCAGGGCCTGGAACACCGTGGGCCGTCCCTGCGGGTCCTTGTGGGTCGTCACCAGCCCCACGGGCTTGTGATAGCGGAATACGCGCACCGGCTCCGGCTCGCCCACCACAGCGCCGTCCACCGTCACGATGTCGCCGGGCTCGACCTTCACCGCCGGGGTCGTCAGCACCTGGCCATTGATGGCCACGCGGCCTTCCTCGATCAGCCGCTCCACGTCACGGCGGGAGCCGACTCCCGAGCGGGCGAGCAGCTTGGCGATGCGTTCGCCGCCGCCGTCAGCGGCGGGGTCTTCGGAGGGCTGGGCTTGACCGGAGGAGGCGCGGTCGGTTCGTAGAGGATCGTGGACCATGACTGCCGCACCATGCGCATCGCGCTCGAAGCCGCGCAAGCCGCCGCCGAGGCTGGAGAGACCCCGGTGGGCGCCGCCGTTGTGGATTCCACCACCGGCGAGGTGATCGCCGTCGCCGGCAACGCCCCGATCGGCCGCCACGACCCCACAGCCCACGCCGAGGTGCTGGCCCTGCGCGCCGCAGCCGAGAAGCTGGGCAACTACCGCCTGACGGGCCTTACCCTGGTGGTCACCCTGGAGCCCTGCGCCATGTGCGCCGGCGCGATCAGCCACGCCCGGATCGGCCGCGTGGTATTCGGGGCCGAGGATCCCAAGGGCGGCGCCGTCCGGCACGGGCCCCGATTTTTCGAGCAGCCCACCTGCCATTGGCGCCCCGAGGTCACGGGGGGCGTGCTTGCGGAGGAAAGTTCGGCCATGCTCAAGGCCTTCTTCCGGGCCCGCCGGAAGGGCGCGTCGGGCAGGACCTGAGGCTGGGCGCCGGTCAGGTGAACGCCGCCAGCCGCTGCTCCAGCCGCTCGCGCACCGTCGGCCATTCGTCCGCCAGGATCGAGAAGATCACCGTGTCGCGGATGCGCCCGGTCCAGGTGATACGGTCCTGGCGCATCACGCCTTCCTCCACCGCCCCCAGTTTGGTCACTGCGGCCCGACTGCGGGCGTTAAGGGCGTCGACCCGATAAACCACCCGCCGGGCGCCGCTGGCGAAGGCCTCGCCCATCATCAGGAGCTTGGCGGCTGGATTGACCGGCCCGCCGCGAACCTCGGGCCGGTAGTAGGTGCCCCCGATCTCCAGCACGTGGTTCGATCGGTCGATGGCGTAGAAGCTGGTGAGCCCCACCACTTGGCCGTCCGCGACCACCGCATAGGGCGACATCGCCCCGCTGGCCTGATCGGTGCGCAACTTCGCCCAGGTCGGCTCGAAATGCTCGTTCGCCCAGGAATAGGGATAGAGCTCGGTCCAGATACGCTGGTCGGCGTTCACGGCCACGCGCAGCCCCTCTCGGTGCGCATCGGTCATCGGCTCCAGCCGAACAAAGCGGTTCTCAAGGGGCCGGGGCTCAAGGTTCATGAGCTCGGCCGAAACAGACGAGATGGCGGCCTGTGACATGACGCCGTCGTAGGCGGCGAACGGACCAGTCAGAAGGTCCAATCTGCGCCATTTCCTCAGTCCAGTTGGGGGCGGCCGCGCCTTTCCAGTCCGGCTGCCAAAAAATTTTCAGAGGACCGCTTGCACGGTCGCGGAGCCGACATACCTGAAGGCGTGCCCATCCTGGGCGTTTCCTCCCTATGAACTTCCCTTTGGCCGGGTCCGCGCGACCCGGCCTTTTTTTTTCAGTTCCGGAGAAGACCGGCCGCCTGGATCAGATAGACGCCGCCGATGCCGGTGACGATCCAGCGGGTCCAGCGCTTGAAGTCCACATCGTTCAGGCGGTCCAGGATACGGCCGCCGACGGCCGTACCGGCCATGGACAGCGGCACAGCCAGGACGAACATCGGCCAGGGCGGGAGACCAGACCCGTCCGCCCTGACAAGCAGCGGAGCCCCATAGACGAGGATCTTGGCTAGGTGAGCAAACACCCGGGTCGCGGCCTTGGTGGCCACGATGGCGTGCCGGGTGAGCGTCGTCCGGACGAAAAAGATGTCCAGCAGGGGGCCGGCCACCCCGGCGACGAGATTGAGGCCCGTGACCAGCAGGCCTGAAAGAAACGCCTGCGGCGGACGCGCCGCATCGAGACGGAGCCAGCGTCGCGGCAGCCAGGTGAGGGCCGGCACCAGACCCAGCAGCAGGAACAGCAGCGGCTTCGAGGGCGTGAAGGACAGGCCCGCCACGGTCAGGCCCGCAAGCAGGGAGGCCAGGGCGTACCATCCGACGATGTCCCAGCGAACGTGATGTCGATGCAGGACCGCCCGCCAGCCGTTGGCGACCAGTTGCAGCAGGCCGTGGGTGACGAAGGCCGCCTGCACGGGCAGAACGAGCGCGAGGCAGCCCATCAGCAGGAGGCCGCCCGCCATGCCGAAGACGCCCGAAAGCGCCGCCGTGAAAAAGGCCGCCGCGGCCACAAAGGCGCCGGCGAGCAAGGTCATGGCAGGGAGAGCTTGGCCGTCATATGACGCCGTTCGCTTACACCCAGGCCCGCTCTTCGCCAAAGAAAAAGGCCCCGGCGCGAACCGGGGCCTGATCCTTGAAGCCCTGAAGGCCTGCTAGTTGCGGAACACCGCCGACATCGAGCTGTCGTGCGGGCCTTCGCGGAACTGCTGCAGTTCGTTGCGGCCCACCACCATGTGGTGGACTTCGTCCGGGCCGTCGGCGATCCGCAGGGTCCGGGTATTGGCGTACATCCGGGCGAGCGGCGTGTGCTGCGACACGCCCAGGGCGCCGTGCATCTGGATCGCCTGGTCGATGATCTTGCAGACCCGCTCGGGGACCATGGCCTTCACCATGTGGATCCAGACCCGGGCCTCGCGGTTGCCGAGCACGTCCATGGCCTTGGCGGCCTTCAGCACCATCAGGCGCATGGCCTCGATCTCGATACGAGCGCGGCTGACGATCTCGAGGTTGCCGCCGAGCTGGATGATCGGCTTGCCGAAGGCCACCCGGCTCATGCCGCGGGTCACCATCAGGTCCAGGGCCTTCTCGGCCGAGCCGATGGCGCGCATGCAGTGGTGGATCCGGCCGGGGCCGAGGCGCAGCTGGCTGATCTCAAAGCCGCGCCCCTCGCCGAGCAGGATGTTGGAGGCCGGCACCCGGGCGTTGTTGAACCGGATGTGCATGTGGCCATGCGGGGCGTCATAGTCGCCGAACACCTGCTGGCCGCCGATGATCTCGACGCCCTCGGTGGGGAGCGGCACCAGGATCTGCGACTGCTGCAGGTGCGGCGGGTCGTTCTCGCCGCCGGTGCGCACCATGGTGATCATCACCTTGCAGCGAGGGTCGCCCGCGCCGGAGATGTAGTGCTTCTCACCGTTGATGATGTACTCGTCGCCCACCCGGACTGCGCGGGTATCGATGTTCTTGGCGTCCGACGAGGCGGTGTTCAGCTCGGTCATGCAGTAGGCCGAGCGGATCTTCCCCTCGAGCAGGGGCTTCAGCCACTTTTCCTTCTGCTCCGGCGTGCCGACGCGTTCCAGCACTTCCATATTGCCGGTGTCGGGGGCGGCGCAGTTCATGATCTCCGAGGCCAGCCGGTTCTTGCCCAGCTCCACGGCGATGTAGGCGTAGTCGAGGTTCGACAGGCCCTCGCCGGTCTCGGCGTTGGGGAGGAAGAAGTTCCACAGGCCCTGGGCCTTGGCCTTGTCCTTGGCCGCTTCCAGCACTTCGAGCTGGCCGGGCGCGTAGTCCCAGATGTTCGGGCGGCCTTCGCCCAGGCGATGGAACTCCTCCGACGCCGGCTCCACCACCTCTTTGATGAACTGCTTCACCTGATTGTAGAGCGGCAGCGCCTTGTCCGACATCCGCAGGTCGTTGAGCTCGTCCTGCGGGTTCAGCACGAAGCCGGATTGCGGACGTTCGGCGGGCTTGTTCATCCTGGTCGCTCCCATCGACAGGCCGGCGTCAGCCGGCGATTGGGAGCCATAGGACCACGTTCAAACAACTGTTTCAACGCGCTTGTGGCCGACCGGTGGTCGCCGCGCCACTGGGGGAGCAGTGGCGCGGCGGACGGCCTCAGGCCGTGAGCGGCCGGGCCCGGCGCAGGGTCAGCGCCTGAAACGCCGCCACGCCCAGCGCACCGGCGGCCTGGACGTAGAGCACGGCGTGACCGGTCGGCGTGGGGTTGACCCAGCCCAGGCGGACGATCAGCACGCTTTCGAGAGCCCAGAGCCCGTTGAAGACGGCCAGAGCCCAGACGGCGGCCCGCGGCAGCTCAGACCGCAGGGCAAGCCATGCCAGGAGCGCCGCATAGGCCATCAGGAAGAGACCGACCGGGCCGGTGAACCCAGGCGACAGGCCCAAGGCTCCTGCGGCCGCGGGGCCGCCGACGGCGAAACCGGCGCCCAGGAGGCCGCAGACGGCCGCATCAAGGCCGATCACGGCGCGGAGGAAGGTCGAGCGGATGACGGTCATGGCTAGGCTCCTTGCATGCGGCCTTGCGGAAGCCGCGAACGCTGGGAGCCTCACCCGCCGGGGCGCCGCCCGTCGATTACGTCCCAGGTCAAGGTCTTCAGGCCACCCGGCGGTCCGGGCGGGAGAGCTTCGCCTCGGCCTCGCCCATGTAGTCGCGGGTGATTGGCAGGGTCCCCGAGCGCTTGGCGAGCTGCACCTGGAAGACGAAGTGGCCGCGATGGCGGAAGGCCATCTCCGAAATGCCCAGGTAGAACTCCCACATCCTGCAGAACCGCTCGTCCATCATCTGCGCCACCTCGGCCCGGTTCGCCGCGAAGCGTTCGCGCCAGGCCTTCAGGGTCTCCGCGTAGTGCAGGCGCAGGATCTCGATGTCGGTCACATAGAGGCCCGCCCGCTCGATGGCTGGCAGCACCTCGGACAGGGCGGGAATATAGCCGCCGGGGAAAATGTACTTGGCCACCCAGGCATTGGTGACGTTCGGTCCCTCGGGCCGGCCGATGGAGTGGATCAGCGCCACACCGTCGTCGGTCAGCAGCCGGGCGATCCCGTCGAAATAGGCCTGATAGTTCGGCCGGCCCACGTGCTCGAACATGCCCACTGAGACAATCCGGTCGTACGGTCCCGGCACGTCCCGGTAGTCGGTGAGCGAGAACCGGACCCGGTTCGACAGCCCCCGGGCCTGGGCGCGTTCCTGGGCCAGCGCCAGCTGCTCGGTGGACAGGGTGATCCCGTCCACCTCGGCCCCCGTCTCCTCGGCCAAGGTCATGGCCATGCCGCCCCAGCCGCACCCGATGTCCAGCACCTTCATGCCGGGTTCCAGCGCCAGCTTGGCGGCGATGTGCCGCTTCTTGGCGAGCTGGGCCTCCTCCAGCGTCATGTCAGGGCGGGCGAAGTAGGCGCACGAGTACTGCATGTCCTCGTCGAGGAAGCGCCGGTAGAGCTCGTTCGACAGGTCATAGTGGCGCGCGACGTTGCGGCGCGCGGCGCGTCGGTGATTGGCCTCCCGCCGCCGGTCGCGCAGCCACCGTTTCAATGGCCCGCGCTTCTTGTGCGCCTTGTATTTGGCATTGGCGCCGATGAGGTTGATGAAGTCCGCCACATCCCCCTGCTCCAGGACGAGGCCGCCGTCCATGTAGGCCTCGCCGACGCCGAGACCGGGCTTGGCGGCGATCCGCGCCGCCCACATCGGGCTGGTGATCCGCGCCACCAGCGGCGGGCCCGAGCCGTCGCCCAGCCTCAGCGTCCTGCCGCCCGGCAGGCGCAAGGTCAGGTCGCCCTCTCGCACGGTGTTCTGCAGGAAGGATTGCAAACTCATCCGCTCACCCCACATCACAGTCACCACGGACCGTCGGCCACGGCCTCCGGCCCAGTTCTTCACATGGGTTGCATCGGCGGGTCTCGCATCCCTGCGGGCGCATCATCCGCTCCCGCACCGAGGCTGTCTTGACTCCCGATAGGCGTTTCCCTACCTCCCCCAGCGGACGTTAGCACTCGATAGGGCAGACTGCTAACAGCAGGCCCTGGGGCGGCTTCCGTCACCAAATTTCAACCCACCGTCTCGAACGGAGAAAGAGCATCATGGCGTTTCGTCCCCTGGGAGATCGCGTCCTCGTCAAGCGCGTCGAGGAAGAAGAGAAGACCAAGGGCGGGATCATCATCCCCGACACCGCCAAGGAAAAGCCGCAGGAAGGCGAAGTGATCGCCGTCGGCCCGGGCGCTCGTGACGATAGCGGCAAGGTTGTTCCCCTGGACGTCAAGGTCGGCGATCGTATCCTGTTCGGCAAGTGGTCCGGCACCGAGGTGAAGCTCGATGGCCAGGACCTGCTCATCATGAAGGAAAGCGACATCCTGGGCGTCGTCGCCTAAGCGGCGCGGCAACCGGATCGCCCTTCTGAGATCCCCTTTAGAGAGAAGAGAACAACATGGCTGCGAAAGAAGTCTATTTCGCTTCCGACGCGCGCGATCGCATGCTGCGCGGCGTCAACATCCTCGCCAATGCGGTGAAGGTCACCCTCGGTCCCAAGGGCCGCAACGTCGTCATCGAAAAGTCCTTCGGCGCTCCGCGCTCGACCAAGGACGGCGTGTCGGTGGCCAAGGAAATCGAGCTGACCGACAAGTTCGAGAACCTGGGCGCTCAGCTCATCCGTGAAGTCGCCTCCAAGACCAACGACAAGGCCGGCGACGGCACCACCACCGCCACCGTCCTGGCTCAGGCGATCGTCGTCGAAGGCCTGAAGTCGGTCGCGGCCGGCATGAACCCGATGGACCTGAAGCGCGGCGTCGACAAGGCGGTCGCCAAGGTCATCGAGGAGATCAAGGCCAACGCCAAGAAGGTCTCGGCCAACTCCGAAATCGCGCAGGTCGGCACCATTTCGGCCAACGGCGACAAGGAAGTCGGCGAGATGATCGCCAAGGCGATGGAAAAGGTCGGCAACGAAGGCGTGATCACGGTCGAAGAGGCCAAGACCGCCGAGACCGAACTCGATGTCGTCGAAGGCATGCAGTTCGACCGCGGCTACCTCTCGCCGTACTTCATCACGAACGCCGAGAAGATGGAGGCCGAACTCGAAGAGCCGCTGATCCTGCTCTTCGAAAAGAAGCTCTCCTCGCTGCAGCCGCTGCTGCCGGTCCTGGAAGCCGTGGTCCAGTCGGGCCGTCCGCTCCTGATCATCGCTGAGGACGTCGAAGGCGAAGCCCTGGCGACCCTGGTAGTCAACAAGCTGCGCGGCGGCCTGCGCGTCGCGGCCGTGAAGGCGCCGGGCTTCGGCGATCGCCGCAAGGCCATGCTGGAAGACATCGCCATCCTGACCGGCGGTCAGCTGATCTCGGAAGACCTGGGCATCAAGCTCGAGTCGGTCACCCTCGACATGCTCGGCAAGGCCAAGAAGGTCCAGATCACCAAGGACGACACCACGATCGTCGACGGCGCGGGCGACAAGGCCGGCATCGAAGGCCGCATCGCCCAGATCAAGAAGCAGATCGAGGACACCACCTCGGACTACGACCGCGAAAAGCTGCAAGAGCGCCTGGCCAAGCTGGCCGGCGGCGTTGCGGTGATCCGCGTCGGCGGCGCCACCGAAGTCGAGGTGAAAGAGAAGAAGGACCGCGTCGACGACGCCCTGAACGCGACCCGCGCGGCCGTGGAAGAAGGCATCGTGCCGGGCGGCGGCGTCGCCCTGCTGAAGGCCTCCAAGGTCCTCGACGGCGTGAAGGGCGACAACGACGACCAGGACGCCGGCATCGCCATCGTCCGTCGCGCCCTGCAGGCTCCGATCCGTCAGATCTCGGAAAACGCTGGGGTCGAAGGCTCGATCGTGGTCGGCAAGGTCCTCGAGAACAGCTCGCCGACCTTCGGCTTCAACGCCCAGACGGAAGAGTACACCGATCTGGTGCAAGCCGGCGTCATCGACCCGGCGAAGGTCGTCCGTACGGCTCTGCAGGACGCCGCCTCGGTGGCCGGCCTGCTGATCACCACGGAAGCTGCGATCGTCGAAGCGCCGAAGAAGAACGCGCCGGCCGCTCCGGGCATGCCCGGCGGCATGGGCGACATGGACTTCTAATCCAGCGCTTCATCGCTAAGACGGAGGGCGGAGCCGCAAGGCTCCGCCCTTTTTCTTTGGCGTCCGCTAGGGAGGTCGGATGTCGTTCCGCTACGAGGCCGCCGGCGAGCTCTGGGTCTATGACGGCCCCGGCCGCTGGCATTTCATCACCCTGCCCCGGGAATTGGCCGAGGGCATACGCACCGTCGGCGGACGGCTGGCGCCGTTCGGCTCCCTGCGGGTCACGGCCGCTATCGGCGAGGTCCGCTGGAAGACCTCGCTGTTCTCGGCGAGCAAACTGGGATCGTTCCTGTTGCCGGTGAAGGCGGATGTGCGCCGGCGCGCGGGCGTCGCGGCGGGCGACGTGGTCGACTACGCCATCGAGATCGACGCCTGAATACGCGACCAGGCGAGGGCCCCTCAGCCGACGATGGCGTCCACGGCGGCGTCGTATTCTTCCTGAGCGTCGTCCACTGCGCGCTGAGCGGCCGCGCGCTCGGCATCGGTGGTCACCACATCGAGCATCTGCTTGGCCTCCTCGAGCCGCGCCTCCGCCGCCTTCCAGCGGGCGTAGCCGGGATGGTTCTCGATCGACACTGAAGCGGCCTCCTGAATCCTACCTGCGCGCCTTACCTAGGGGCGGGCGGCGCACCTGCTACTCTAAATCAGATCATTCAGGGAGGCTCGCGCCATGGCCGATTCCGCAGGGCTGAACGCTGAGGTGCTCTACGAGGTGAGCGAGCACATCGCCACCATTACGCTGAACCGGCCCGACCGGATGAACACCATCTCCGGGCCGATGCTGAACGAACTGGCCGAGCTTCTCCTCAAGGCCGACCGCGACCCGGATGTCCGAGCCATCATCCTCACCGGCGCGGGCAGCGCCTTCTGCGCCGGCCTCGACCTACGCGGCGCCAGCCAGGGCAGCCTCGGGCTCAGCGGCGCCTCGAACGCCACCAACCTCGACCTGCGCTCGACCCCGCCGACGGTGCTGTTCAACCTGGACACCCCGACCATCTGCGCCCTCAACGGCGCGGCGGCCGGCTATGGCCTCGACACCGCCCTCGGCTGCGACATCCGGCTGGCGGCCGAAGGGGCGAAGCTTGCGGTGGCGTTCACCAAACGCGGGGTGGTGCCGGAATCCGGCGGCACCTGGCTGCTGCCCCGGCTGATCGGCTGGTCGAAGGCCGCCGAACTGATCTTCACCGGTCGAACCCTGAGCGCGCAGGAGGCCGTCGACTGGGGCCTCGCCTCACGGACCGTTCCCGCCGACCAGTTGCAGGCCGAGGCCCGCCGGCTCGCCGCCGAGATCGCGTCCAACGCTCCGCTGGCGGTTCAGGCGGCCAAGCGGATGATGCGCATGGGGCTCTCGGAAGGCTTCGACGAGCACGTGCATCACGTGTTCCTGCAGCTCATGCCGCTCGTGCGCACCGAGGACTTCGGCGAGGCCGTGGCCGCCTTCATGGAGAAGCGGCCCGCCACGTTCAAAGGCCGCTAGCGCCGCTCGGTGTCGCGGGCGATCATGCTGCCCACCCAGCTGACGACCCCGGTGACGATCGCCGCCAGGACGCCGGGGACCAGGCCGTCCACGTGGAAGCCGCCCAACATCATGGCGACCAGGCCGATCATGGCCGCATTCACCACCAGCAGGAACAGGCCCAGGGTGATAATCGTCAGCGGCAGGGTCAGGACGAACACCACCGGCCGGACGAAGGCGTTGACGATGCCGAGCAGGATCGCGGCCACCACCAGCGTGCCGGTGTTGTCGATGCCGACGCCAGGGACGATCTCCGAGGCCAGCCACAGGCCGAGACCGGCGAACACGGCGCGGACGAGAAATCTGAGCATGCGGCCTCCTTGCGGCTCCGACTACAGCGCCGTTTCGTCGGCGATACAACCGCGGCTCGATCAGGCTCTTCCGCGACGGCGAAGCCTTGACCATCTGAAGGGCCCATGCGTCGTCTGATCATTTTCGCCATCGCCCTGCTCGCCGCCGCCGAGGCGGCCCCTGCTCAACCTCGTCCTGACGGCCCCGCGGGCGGCGGCCGCAGCCTGTACATCAGCCCGGCCGGAGAGCCGTTCCGCGGCGGCGACGGTCTGCGGGCCTGGTTCACAGGCGCTGACGCCGATGGCGACGGGCGCCTCACCCTCGCCGAGTTCCGCGCGGACGCGGTTCGCTTCTTCAAGGCGCTCGACAAGGACGGAGACGGCATCCTGCGCGGGCTCGAACTGCAGACCTATGAGCGGGAGATCGTCCCCGAGATCATCGGCCTGTACGGCGGCGCTCCTGAGTTCGGGGGCGGCCGCGGCCCTGGCCGTGTGGGCGCGGCGCGCTTTTCCCTGCTCAACATCCCGCAACCGGTCACCGGCGCGGACCTCGACGGCGACCGTCGGGTGAGCCTGGCTGAATTCGAACAGACCGCCGGCATTCGCTTCGACCTGCTCGACAGGACCAAGGCCGGAGTGCTCACGCTGGAGACGCTGGCGCCGCCGGACAGCCGCCGCCGACGCCGCTGAGGCAACCAGCGGCTCCCCTTCGCAACCTGAGCCTGCACTCCCATACCATGCGTTGGACCCGGGTTGCCCGAACCGCTATGGTTAACTGTCGGCGCGGCCAAGCTTGTTCGTCCGGCAGGGGCTTTGGGGGGACATAAGCGTGGCTACCACACGCTGGAAGCTTTTGGACGAGCGTCTGGACTACGTGGCCCGGACGCGATGGGAAGTGCTGGCCGTTCGCAGCGCTGCGGGCGTCATCGCGGCCCTGCTTTCGGCCGAACCGTTCGGGCCGACGTTCGCCGCGGTCTGGTTCGTCTGCTTCGCCCTGACTGAAGGCGGCGCCCGTCTGGCGTCGCGGCCCGCGCTCAAGGGCGGCAGCCTGACGCCCCCTCGGCGTATCGCCTATCTCGTGCTCATGGCGCTGGGGTGCCTCACCTGGTGCGCCCTGGCCGTGCGCGGCTGGGCCTCGGGCGAAGAGCCGCTGCGCGTCGCCGCCCTGGCGGTGCTCGTCACCGTGCTGTTCCACGCCCTGGGCTTCTCGTCCCGCGCGCCGGCCGCCTGGCTGGTCATGTGCGCTCCGGCGGCCGCGCTCTGGTTGGCGCTGCCGCTGTTCTTCGGCAACTACCAAGGCTCGAGCTTCTGGATCGCCAACTTCGGCATCCTGGTGGCCCTGATCTATGTGTTGGCGGCCGCCTGGGCCATGGCCCAGAACGCCAGGGACCTCGCCGAAGCCAAGCGTCGGGCCAAGGAGGCCAACGAGGCCAAGTCCGTGTTCCTGGGCATGGTCAGCCACGAGATTCGCACGCCCATGAACGGCGTGCTGGGCATGGCCCGGGCCCTTCAGGCCACCTCGCTCACGCCTCAGCAGCGGCAGTATGTGGACACCATCCTCCGCTCCGGAGACTCCCTGCTCGAGATCCTCAACGACGTCCTCGACCACAGCAAGATCGAGGCTGGGCGGATGGATCTCGAGATCGCGCCCTTCAACCTGCGCGAGGTGGGCCGGCAGTCGGTCGAACTCTGGACCGAGGCCGCAGCCGAGAAGGGTCTGGAGCTCGACTACGACGTCGACCCCCAGCTTCCCGCCCACGTGCTGGGCGATGAGACGCGGGTGCGCCAGATCATCCAGAACCTGCTGTCCAACGCCGTGAAGTTCACCGAAGACGGAAAGGTGAGCCTGGCGCTGCGCCGTGAGCATCGGGCCGATGGCGAGGGCGGCATCGAGATTGCGGTCGGGGACACCGGGCCCGGCATGGACGCCGACCAAGTGTCACGCCTGTTCCGGCCCTATACCCAGGCCGAGGCGTCCATCACCCGCAAGTACGGCGGTACGGGCCTTGGCCTGTCGATCTGCCGGACCCTGGCCACCATGATGGGCGGCGAAATCTCGGTCGACAGCACCCCAGGCAAGGGCTCGACCTTCCGCGTCCGGCTGCCGCTGCCCACCGCAGAAGCGACGCCCGCCCCGGTGGAGGCGCAGCTGGAGCCCCGGCTGAACTCCAGCGCCTCCCTGCACCCCCTGCGGATCCTCGTCACCGACGACAATCCGATCAACCTGGCCGTGGCCCGGGCCCTGTTGGGCTCGGCCGGCGCTTCGGTCGAGACCGCGGCCCACGGCGCGGAGGCGCTAGAGCGCGTCCAGACGGACCTCTTCGACCTGGTGCTGATGGACGTCTACATGCCGGGCATGGACGGCATCGAGGTAGTGGGCCGGATCCGCGCCGGCCTGGCCGGGCCGCAGGACATCCCGGTCATCGCTCTCACCGCCCACGCCGGCCCGGGCGAGGAGGAACGTCTTCAGTCGCTGGGCTTCAACGCCCTGCACACCAAGCCCATCCGCCCCGCCGATCTCGTGGCCACCATCAAACGCGTGATGGAAAGCCGCGGACGGAAGCTGGACGTCGCCTAAGCGGCGCTGGCGTACCCGAGATCAGAAAACAAGGGTCTGTTCACTAAATCGGGGCATCCTGGGTTGTAGTCGGCGCGCGGGGGTGAGGCGCGTCGCGACAGCATGGGAGGGACCGCCGGTCGTGGAGGGCAGCCGTCGGAAGCTATTGGATGAGCGACTGGACTTGGTGGCCCGGACCTCATGGGATGTGCTGGCCGCGCGCATCCTCGGCGGGCTCACCGCCATGGCGCTCTCGATCTACGTATTCTCCCCTACCTTCGGCGTCGTCTGGTTCCTGGCCTTCGCCATCACCGAGGGCGGCACCCGTTTCGTCTCCCGTCATGGAATGCGTGGGGGCGCGCTGACGCCTGCCGCACGGGTCGCCTATGTGTTCTGGATGCTCGCGGCGGGCCTGGCCTGGTGCGCCCTGGCGGTGCGTTGCTGGATCTCGGGCGACGAGGCGCTGCGTCTGGCCGGGGTGGCGATCCTGGTCACACTGATGATCCACGCCGTGGGCTTCTCGTTCCGCACGCCCGTGGCCATGGCGGCGTTGGGCGGGCCGGCCCTGGTGCTCTGGATCCTGCTGCCTGTGGCTTTCGGCGGCTACGATCGAAGCGGCGCGATGGTCCTCGCCTTCAGCCTGGCGATCCCCATTGTCTACATGGCCGCGGCGGCCCGGGCCAACGGACAGACCGCCAACGCCCTGGCCGACGCCGAACGACGGGCGACCCAGGCCAACGAAGCCAAGACCTATTTCCTCAACATGGTGACCCACGAGCTGCGCACGCCGATGAACGGCGTGCTGGGCATGGCCCGCGCCCTGCTGCGCACACCGCTCTCGCCGCAGCAGCGGGACTATGTGGAGACCATCGTGCGCTCCGGCGACGGCCTCGTGTCCATCGTCAACGACGTGCTGGACCACGCCAAGATCGAGGCGGGCCGCATGGACATCGAGTCTGCGGCGTTCGATCTGGCCGCCCTGGCCCGCCAGTCCGTCGCCCTGTGGACCGAGACCGCCGAAGCCAAGGGCTTGGCCCTGGTCTGCGAGACCGATCCGGACCTGCCGGCCCAGGTCGTCGGCGATGAGACCCGGGTGCGGCAGATCGTGCTGAACCTGCTGTCCAACGCCCTGAAGTTCACCGAGAGCGGCAGCGTCACCCTCACAGTCCGCCGTGCTCCCGGCCCGCTCGACGGGCCCGGCGTGGAGATCCGCGTCGAGGACACCGGTCCCGGCATGACGCGCGACCAGGTGGCCCGGCTGTTCCGCCCGTTCAGCCAGGCCGATGCCTCCACGGCCCGGCGCTATGGCGGCACCGGCCTGGGACTGTCCATCTGCCGCAATCTGGCGGCCATGATGGGCGGCGACATCGTCGTGGACAGCGAGCCCGGTCGGGGTTCGACCTTCCGGGTCTGGCTGCCGCTGCCGGCGGCTCCGGACGTCAAACCGCGCCAGGTGGACATCACCGACCTCCGCCTGCCGCCCCTTCGGGTGCTGGTGGCGGACGACAATCCGATCAACCAGGCCGTCGCCCGCGCCCTGCTCGAAGCGGCGGGGGCGGCGGTGGAGATGGCCGCCAGCGGCGCCGAGGCCCTGGAGCGCCTGCGGATCGAGCCCTTCGACCTGGTGCTGATGGACCTGCACATGCCGGAGATGGACGGCATCGAGGCCGTCGGCCGCATCCGCGCAGGCGAAGCCGGCCCGCCCTCGACGCCGGTGATCGCGCTCACCGCCGACACCGCACCCGGCTCGGACATCCGCCTGAAGGCTGTGGGCTTCGACGCGGTTCAGGCCAAGCCGATCCAGCCGGCCCAGCTATTCGGCGCCATCACCCGCGTGCTGAGCGAGCGGCCCGCCCAAGCCGCCGCCTAGGCCTCCACCTTATCCAGCACCGGCACATGCGGCGCGAGCCGCCCGCCCACGCGGATGGGCTCGATGCGCTTGGCGAGGCCCGTGCGGTCGTCGGTCTCCACATAGACGCCGCAAACCGTCGCCGGCCCCTCGGCGGGCTTGTAGCGGCCGCCGGAAATCTTGGTGGTGAACCGCCGCAGCGGCTCCTCCTTCTGATTGCCGATGACGCTGTCGTAGTCGGCGCAGGCGCCGGCGTCGGTCTGGTAGGCCGTGCCGCCCGGCAGGATCTGGGCGTCGGCGGTCGGGACGTGGGTGTGGGTGCCGACCACGAGGCTCGCCCGGCCATCGCAGAAATGGCCCATGGCCATCTTCTCGGAGGTCACCTCGGCATGGATGTCGATGATCACCGCGTCGGCCACTGCCCCCAAAGGCGCGGCCTCCAGCTCGCGGTCCACCGCGGCGAAGGGATCGTCCAGCGGATCCATGTAGACCCGGCCCAGGAGGTTCACCACCAGCACCCGACGGCCATCGGGCGTGTCGAAGAGCTGGGCCCCGCGGCCCGGCGCCTGGGACAGCGGCGGATAGTTCAGCGGCCGGATCAGCCGCGGCTCGCGGACGATGTACGTCAGCGCCTCTTTCTGGTCCCAGGAGTGGTTGCCCAGGGTCAGGCAGTCGGCGCCGGCGTCGAACAGCTCGTTGGCCGTGGCCTCGGTGATGCCGAAGCCGGCAGCGGCGTTCTCGGCGTTGACCACCACGAAGTCGAGGCGGAGCTGGCGCTTCAGGCCGGGCAGGAAGGTGGCCAGGCCGTCGCGCCCGGCGCGTCCCACCACGTCTCCGAAAAAGGCGAGTCTCATCGGCTCTCTCTAGCCACCGGGACGAATTCCGTCTCGGTGAGAATGGCGTCCAGCCGCTGGTCGTGCGGCTCCATGGGGATTTCGTCCAGTTCCTGCCCGGCATAGGCGAGGCCGAGGACGAAAACCGGTTTTGCGGCGCGAAGGTTCGCGAGGGTCCGGTCGTAGTGGCCGGCGCCCTGGCCCAGGCGTCCGCCCCGGCGGTCAAAACCCAGCAGCGGGCAGATGACGAGGTCGGGCGTCAGGACCTTGCTCCCGGGCGGCGGGGCGGGGATGCCGAAGGCATCCGGCGCCAGGGGGCGGCGATGATCCCAGCGGCGGAACTCAAGGGCCTCGTCGCGGCTCTTCGCGACCGGCAACGCCGGCTCCGCCCCGAGATCGGCCAGGCGACGCAGGAGCGGCAGGGGATCGATCTCGGAGCCGCAGGCCACATAGCCCGCAACGCTGGCGAACGGCGGCAGGCGGTCCACCGGCAGCCGTTCGGCCGCGAGGCGCGCCGCGTCGGGGCGCTCGGCCGCCAGCCGTCGGCGCACGCTTCGGAGGCGCTTGCGCAGGGCCGTCTTGTCCAAGTCCAGGCTCACCCGGCCCTTATAGGGGAAAACGGGGTGGCGGCGCCGCGTGAACCGTGAAGGACTGTTTCATCCCCTCGACCTGGTAGACCAGGTGGGCGCCGTATACCCAAGGCCACGGCCAAGGGCAGGGACAGCTCCCTTCGAGTGAATTAAGGTCGCTGGGATATGTCGCCTTCGACGCGAGCCGCAGCAGGACCCGCCGGACGCCCAAGGTAGTGTGCGCCACGCCCGCTCTCAAGCGCGGCCAAACGCCTTCGATGACGGATCGCCCTTCAACTGGCCCCTCGGGAGTTCTAAGTCTCGACCGTGACCGCCGAAGCCCTCGCCCCCGCACCCCCGGCCGCCGCCCAGCCCGCCGCCCCCCGCGCCCCGTCCCTGGCCCGCCTGGCCAACGACCTGACGCGCGACCTGATGCGGCCGAACCCGCGCATCTACTGGGCCGACCTCGTGGCCACCGCGGCCGTGACCTACCTCAGCCTCTGGACGGCGGCGACCGCCAAGGGCGCCTGGGCCCTGGCCGCGGCCGCGCTCTGCGTCCTTGCCCTCTATCGCGGCGTGAGCTTCATCCACGAACTCACCCACCAGCGGCGTGACGAGCTGCCCGGCTTCCACCTCGGCTGGAACCTGCTGATCGGCGTGCCGTTCCTGACGCCGTCGCTGCTGTACGAAGGCGTGCACATGCTGCACCACGCCAAGGACCGCTACGGCACGATCCGCGATCCAGAATACATGCCCCTGGCCCGGCTGCCGCTGAGCCGCCTGGCTGCCTTCATCTTCATCGCCCTGCTCGCGCCGGTGGGCGTGATCCTGCGCTTCGCGGTCCTGGCCCCCGTCTCGTTCCTGATCCCGCCCCTGCGCCGGTGGGTGATCGCCAAGACCTCGGCCATGACCATCAATCCCGCCTTCGGCCGCGAGGACTTCGACCGGGCCGCCAAGGCCCCGTGGCTGGCCCAGGAGATCGGCTGCTGGCTGTGGAGCTGGACGGTGATCGGCCTGACCGTGGCGGGGATCCTCCCGCTCCGCGCCGTGCTGATCGCCGTGGCCATCTATGCGGTCTTCGCCTTCGTGAACCAGCTGCGGACGGCGGTGGCCCACTACTGGGATAACGCGGGCGAGATCATGAGCTTCGAGGGTCAGTTCCTCGACAGCGTCAATGTGCCGCCGCCGGCCCTGCTGCCGTTCCTCTGGGCGCCGGTGGGCCTGCGATACCACGGCCTGCACCACCTGCTGCCGCGGATGCCCTACCACAACCTCGGCAAGGCCCACGCCCGGCTCGTGGCCCACGTTCCCGCCGACCACGTCTATCGCCAGGTCGAGCAGCCGGAGCTGATCCCGGCCTTGGCGCGGCTGATGGCCAAGGCCCGGGGCCGCTAGCGGCGGGTCCTAGGCCGCCTCGTCGGTGACCAGCTTCTCGATCCGCTTGGCCGCGGCCTCCAGGGCCGCCACCGCCTTGCTCTCGACGCGGGCGCGCTCGGCCTGAAGCTTGCTGACCTCCATCTGCAGGGCGGCCAGACGGCTCTTGGCGTCGGCCAACTCGTCGGCCAGCAGCAGGGCGCCCATGAGGAACAGGCGGGTGTCCCCCAGCTGACCCATGTCGGCGGACACGTGGCGGACCTGACGGTCGAACATCCGGGCCAGCTCCTGGAGGTGCTGTTCCTGCCCGTCCTCGCAGCCGACCGCATAGGGGCGGCCGTTCACCTCGACGTTGATCTGGGCCATGCCTACTGCTCCGCCGGCGCCTGCCCGTGCAGGGCGGCGCGGATTTCCTGAATCGCCTTGCCGAGCGCCTCGGACGCCTGGGCGCCGGCCTCCTCGAGCTCGCGCTCGCGGGCCTTGGCCCGATCGAGCTCGGCGGCGAGCCGATCCCGGTCGAGGTCGAACAGCCCGCCGGCCTCGGCATTGGCCAGGCGCAGCTTCTCGGCCAGCCGCTGCTCAAGCTGCTGGACCGCGCGTTCAAGTCGCTTCGCCGCCAGATCGAGGGTGCTCTCGCCCGGGTTCATGCATGACTCCCCAAAGGCTTATGGACCTTTTCTAAAGCGCGTTGCATCGCTTGGGAATTGGCCGGTTTCTTGACCCTCGGCCCCCTGCGTGCGAGGGGGCGCCGCACCCCGCCGTTAACGACTCGCGAAAGATCTCGATGCCCGCGCCGACGAAGCTCATGGCCGACGCCATCCGCGTCCTCTCGATGGACGCCGTGGAACAGGCCAATTCCGGACACCCTGGCATGCCCATGGGCATGGCCGACGTGGCGACCGTGCTGTGGACGCGCTTCCTGAAGTACGACGCCTCCCGGCCCGACTGGGCCGACCGCGACCGCTTCGTGCTGTCGGCGGGCCACGGCTCGATGCTGCTGTACAGCCTGCTGCACCTGTCGGGCGTGAAGGCGGTCACCCTCGACAGCCTGAAGAACTTCCGCCAGCTCGGCTCGAACACCCCGGGCCACCCGGAGTTCGGCCACACCCCCGGCGTCGAGACCACCACCGGCCCGCTGGGCCAGGGCCTGGCCACCGCCGTCGGCATGGCCATCGCCGAGCGGCATCTCGCCGCACGCTTCGGCGAGGACCTGGTGGACCACCGCACCTGGGTCCTGGCCGGCGACGGCTGCCTGATGGAGGGCGTCAGCCACGAGGCCATCAGCCTCGCCGGCCGGCTGAAGCTCGCCAAGCTGACCGTGCTGTGGGACGACAACGACATCACCATCGACGGCCATGTGGGCATTTCGGACGCCACCGACCAGCTCGCCCGCTTCAAGGCCGCCGGCTGGGCGACCAAGCGCATCGACGGCCATGACGAGGGCCAGATCCGCCGCGCCCTGGCCTGGGCGATCAAGCAGGACCGCCCGACGCTGATCGCCTGCAAGACCATCATCGGCAAGGGTTCGCCCACCTTCCAGGGCACCCACGACGTCCACGGCAAGGCCCTGGGCAAGGACGAAGTGGTGAAGACCCGGGAGAACCTCGGCTGGCCGCACGAGCCCTTCGTGATCCCGGACGAGGCCCTGAAGCCCTGGCGCGCGGCCGGCCGCCGCGGGGCCAAGCACCGCAAGGCCTGGGAGGCGCGCCTGGCCGCCTCGTCGCTGCGCGGCGACTTCGAGCGGGCCATGGCTGGCGAACTGCCGAAGACCGCCTTTGCGGCCCTGGACCAGTTCATCGCCGACGCCGAGGCCAAGGCCCCGGCCGCCGCCACCCGCCAGCATTCGGGCGCGGTGCTGGAGAAGATCTTCGGCGAGATCCCCGAACTGGTGGGCGGCTCGGCCGACCTGACCGGTTCGAACAACACCTTCGTCAAGGGCTCCGAGATCCTCGACGGGCCGGGCTACGGCGGGCGCTATGTGAACTACGGCGTGCGCGAGTTCGGCATGGCCGCGGCCATGAACGGCATGGCGCTGCACGGCGGGGTGATCCCCTATGGCGGCACCTTCCTGGTGTTCACCGACTATTCGCGGCCGGCGATCCGCCTGGCGGCGCTGATGGGCGTGCGGGTGATCCATGTGGGCACCCATGATTCCATCGGCCTCGGCGAGGACGGCCCGACCCACCAGCCGGTGGAGCACCTGGCTTCCCTGCGGGCGATGCCGAACCTCAACGTCTTCCGTCCGGCCGACGCGGTGGAGACCGCCGAGTGCTGGAAGCTGGCCCTGGACGCGAAGTCGACGCCCTCGGTCCTGGCCCTGTCGCGGCAGAGGACCCCGGCGGTGCGCACCCAGCCCATCGGCGAGAACCTGTCGGCCCGGGGCGCCTACCAGCTGGCCGCGGCCAGCCTGCCGGCGCAGGTGACGATCTTCGCCAGCGGCACCGAGGTGGCCATCGCCCTGGAAGCCCGCAAGCTGCTGGAGGCCGAGGGCGTCGGCGCCCGGGTGGTGTCCGTGCCGAGCTTCGAGCTCTTCGAGGCCCAGCCGGCCGACTACCAGGAGACCCTGATCGGGGAGTCCGAGGTGAAGGTCGCCGTGGAAGCCGGCGTGCGCCAGGGCTGGGACCGCTTCATCGGCTCGGACGGCGTGTTCGTGGGCATGAACAGCTTCGGCGCCAGCGCCCCCGACAAGGTCCTCTACCAACACTTCGGCATCACGCCGGAGGCGGTGGCCGCCGCCGCCAAGGCCAAGCTGGGCTAGGGTCCGATGCGCCTCGGCACGCCGCTCTCGCCCACCGCCGTGCGGGTCATGCTGCTGGGCTCGGGCGAGCTCGGCAAGGAGGTGGTGATCGAGCTGCAGCGGCTCGGCTGCGAGGTGATCGCCGTCGACCGCTACGCCGACGCCCCGGCCATGCAGGTCGCCCACCGCAGCCACGTCATCGCCATGACCGAGGCGGCGGCCCTGCGGGCCCTGGTGGAGGCCGAGCGGCCGCACCTGATCGTGCCGGAGATCGAGGCCATCGCCACCGACGAGCTGGTGCGCATCGAGGCGGAGGGGCTGGCCACGGTCATCCCCACCGCCCGGGCCGCCCAGCTGACCATGAACCGGGAAGGCATCCGCCGGCTGGCGGCCGAGGAGCTGGGCCTGCCCACCAGCGCCTACGCCTTCGCCTCGTCCGAGGCCGAGCTGGCCAGGGCCGCCGCCGAGGTGACCGGCTTCCCCTGCTTCGTGAAGCCGGTGATGAGCTCGTCGGGCAAGGGCCAGTCCTATGTGGAGAGCCCCGACCAGATCGCCGCCGCCTGGCGCTACGCCCTGGAGGGCGGCCGGGTGGAGCAGCCCCGGGTGATCGTCGAGGGCCGGGTGGAGTTCGACTTCGAGATCACCCAGCTCACCGTCCGCAGCCTGAAGGACGGCGAGGTCGAGACCAGCTTCTGCGCCCCGATCGGCCACCGGCAGGTGAAGGGCGACTATGTGGAGAGCTGGCAGCCCCAGGCCATGAGCCCCACGGCCCTGACCCGGGCCCGGGAGATCGCCGGCAAGGTCACCGAAGCCCTGGGCGGGCTCGGCATCTTCGGCGTCGAGCTGTTCGTGAAGCGCGACCAGGTCTGGTTCTCGGAAGTCTCGCCCCGGCCGCACGACACCGGCCTCGTCACCCTGGCCACCCAGGCGTTCAGCGAATTCGCCCTGCACGCCCGGGCCATCCTGGGCCTGCCCACGGACGTGACCCTGCGCGAGCCGGGCGCCAGCGCGGTGATCTATGGCGGCATGGAAGCCACGGGCATCGCCTTCGAAGGCGTGGCCGAGGCCCTGGCCGTCCCGGGCGCGGACCTGCGCCTGTTCGGCAAGCCCGAGGCCTTCGAGCGCCGGCGCATGGGCGTGGCCCTCGCCCGGGGCGCCGACGTGGACGAGGCGCGCAGCAGGGCGCAGGACGCGGCCGCCAAGGTGAGGCCGGTCCGGGGCTGAGGCCCCGCGGGCCAGCCCTGAAAGCCAAATGGATTGGGACGCCCCTCGGGGCGGGGATCGCGGCGCGCCGGCTCAGGCGCTGCTGTGGAAGCCGCGCGCCTCGCCCGGGCGGGGCGGCGGGGCCAGGGCCCGGACGTCGCCGTCGGGGGTGATCTCGTAGCCCGCGGCGCGGACCACCCGGGCCACCTGGTCGGCGAGCGGCTCGGTCAGGAAGGTGTCGGACAGGGCCTCGCCCTCGACGAGCTCGAACACGTGGCCCTCGAGCTCCTCGTCCTCCTCCTCGTCCAGGCGTTCGGCTTCGCGCCACAGCAGGCCATAGACGCCGGCGTGCAGCTGCTGCTTGCGGCGGGAAACCCGATCCTGCTGGCGGCTGGCCTGGGCGGCCGCCTCCTCGCGCGCATCGCGCCGGGCGTCCCGGCGAAGCCGCAGGCGCAGGGCGTAGGTCAGGCGCAGGGACCGGGTGGTGCGCTCCAGGGCCTTGGCCAGATCGGCGACCTCGGCGGCGTCGTCCGAGGCCTGGGCCATCTGGTGAAGCTTGTCGGCGAGCGCGAGCTGCAGCCGGGCGACATGGGCGAGCCCAGCCTCCATCTCCTGCACCACGTCATCGTCGCTCGACATGAACAAAAAGAGAACATCAGTCGACCGGAAAGTCAAGCAGAACCGCCGGGCGAGGCCTTCCCTCGCGCCTTGAGGGGACGGCGAAAGCGAGAGGACGGGGGCCAGGCGCAATCCATTGTCGCCATTCGTGTTCCCGGAGGGGTTGACTTCACCGCCCCCCGCTTCAAGAACCCCGGCACACAATTCCCCGCAGGAGGTCTCCGCACATGCCCGTTCGCGTCGCCATCAACGGTTTCGGTCGCATCGGCCGCCTGGTCCTGCGTTCGATCATCGAACATGCGCGGACGGACATCGAGGTCGTGGCCATCAACGACCTGGGCCCGGTCGAGACCAACGCCCACCTGCTGCGCTACGACAGCGTCCACGGCCGCTTCCCGGCCCCGGTGACCGTCGACGGCGACACGATCAACGTCGGCCGCGGCCCGATCAAGGTGACCGCCATCCGCAACCCGGCCGAGCTGCCGCACAAGGACCTGGGCGTGGACATCGCCCTGGAGTGCACCGGCCTGTTCACCAGCCGTGAGAAGGCCGCCGCCCACCTGGAAGCCGGCGCCAAGCGCGTGATCATCTCGGCCCCCGGCGACGGCGTCGACAAGACCATCGTCTACGGCGTCAACCACGAGACGCTGACCAAGGACGACCTGATCATCTCCAACGCCTCGTGCACCACCAACTGCCTGGCGCCGGTGGCCAAGGTCCTGCAGGAGCTGTGCGGCATCGAGCGCGGCTACATGACCACCATCCACTCGTACACGGGCGACCAGCCGACGCTGGACACCATGCACAAGGACCTCTACCGCGCCCGCGCCGCGGCCATGTCGATGATCCCGACCTCGACCGGCGCGGCCAAGGCCCTGGGCCTGGTGATCCCGGAACTGACCGGCAAGCTGGACGGCTCGTCGATCCGCGTGCCGACCCCGAACGTGTCGGTGGTCGACCTGAAGTTCGTCCCCGGCAAGAAGGTCACCAAGGAAGAGATCAACGCCGCCCTGGAAGCGGCTGCGGCCTCGGGCCCGCTGCGCGGCGTCCTGGCGGTGACCAACGACCCGCTGGTGTCGACCGACTTCAACCACGTGGCGGCCTCGTCGACCGTGGCCCTGCCGCAGACCCAGGTGATCGACGGCGGCCTCGGCCGCGTCCTGTCCTGGTACGACAACGAATGGGGCTTCTCGACCCGGATGAGCGACACCGCCGTCGCCCTGGGCAAGCTGATCTAGGCGAGCGCCTCGGCTGCGCCCGCCCTCGCCGTCATCCCGGCCGGAGCGCAGCGGAAAGCCGGGACCCAAGCCGGGGCTTAGGGAGGCCGCCCAAGCGGGGCGCCCCTTTAAGTCCCGGACCGGCCGCCGGCCGTCCGGGATGACGCAGTGTAGGACTCCGCGGGTGAGCCAGACCTTCAAGACCCTCGACGACGCCGACCTCTCGGGCAAGCGCGCCCTGGTGCGCGTGGACTTCAACGTGCCGATGGCCGACGGCCGGGTCAGTGACGACACCCGGCTGCGCGCCGCCCTGCCGACCATCGAGAAGCTGCGCGCCGGCGGCGCCAAGGTGGTGCTGCTGGCCCACTTCGACCGGCCCAAGGGCAAGCGCGTCCCCGAGATGAGCCTGAAGCCGGTGGTGGAGCCCCTGGCGGCCCTGATCGGCGCCCCCGTGGCCTTCGCCGACGACTGCATCGGCGAGGCCGCCAAGGCCGTGGTGGACGCCCTGCAGCCGGGCGGCGTCGCCCTGCTGGAGAACGTCCGCTACCACGCCGGCGAGGAAAAGAACGATCCCGAGTTCGCCGCGGCCCTGGCCGCCAACGGCGACCTCTATGTGAACGACGCCTTCTCGGCCGCCCACCGGGCGCACGCCTCGACCGAAGGCCTCGCCCGCCGTCTGCCCGCCTATGCCGGCGAGCAGATGCGCAAGGAGCTCGAGGCCCTGGACGCGGCCCTGGGCAATCCGCAGCGGCCGGTGATGGGCATCGTCGGCGGCGCCAAGGTCTCCACCAAGCTCGACCTGCTGAACAACCTGGTGGGCAAGCTGGACCACCTGGCCATCGGCGGCGGCATGGCCAACACCTTCCTCTTCGCCCAGGGCGTCGAGATCGGCGGCTCGCTGTGCGAGAAGGACATGGCCGACACCGCCCGGGAGATCCTGGCCAAGGCCGAAGCCGCGGGCTGCAAGGTGATCCTGCCGGCCGACGTGGTGGTGGCGACCGAGCTCGCCCCCGGCGTGGCCACCCGCACCATCGACCTGGCCGACGGCGCCGTGGGCGCGGACGAGAAGATCTTCGACGTCGGGCCCAAGACCCTGGCCACGGTGAAGGCCGTGCTGGCCGAGTGCCGCACCCTGATCTGGAACGGCCCGTTCGGCGTCTTCGAGGTGCAACCCTTCGATCTGGCGACCGTTCAGGCCGCGCAGGAAGCCGCCGCGCTGGCCAAGGCCGGCAAGCTGGTGGCGGTCGCCGGCGGGGGTGATACGGTTGCGGCCCTGAATACCGCGCGTGCGACCGGCGACTTCACGTTCGTCTCCACGGCCGGCGGCGCGTTTCTGGAATGGATGGAAGGCAAGGAGCTGCCCGGAGTGGCGGCCCTGCAATCTTAAGGGGAAGATCGGCGATGGCCCGGATTACGCTTCGACAGCTGCTCGATCACGCCGCCGAGTACGGCTACGGCGTGCCCGCGTTCAACATCAACAACATGGAGCAGGCGCTGGCGATCATGGAGGCCGCCGAGGCCACCAATTCGCCGGTGATCATGCAGGCCAGCCGCGGGGCCCGGTCCTACGCCAACGACATCGTGCTGAAGCACCTGATCGACGCGATGGCGGAGATGTATCCCGACATCCCGATCTGCATGCACCAGGACCACGGCAACAACGAAGCCACCTGCGCCACCGCCATCCAGTACGGCTTCACCTCGGTGATGATGGACGGCTCGCTGATGGCCGACGGCAAGACGCCGGCCGACTACGAGTACAACGTCCGCGTGACCCGCAACGTGGTGGACATGGCCCACTGGGTCGGCGCCTCGGTGGAAGGCGAGCTCGGCGTGCTGGGCAGCCTCGAGACCGGCATGGGCGAGAAGGAGGACGGCCACGGCTTCGAGGGCAAGCTGTCCCATGACCAGCTGCTCACCGACCCGGACCAGGCCGTGGAATTCGTGAAGGCCACCGAGGTGGACGCCCTGGCCATCGCCATGGGCACCAGCCACGGCGCCTACAAGTTCACGCGCAAGCCCGACGGCGAGGTGCTCGCCATGCACGTGATCGAGGAGATCCACCGCCGGCTGCCCAACACCCACCTGGTGATGCACGGCTCCTCGTCCGTGCCGCAGGAGCTGCAGGACATCATCAACCAGTATGGCGGCGAGATGCCCCAGACCTGGGGCGTGCCGATCGAGGAGATCCAGCGCGGCATCAAGCACGGCGTGCGCAAGATCAACATCGACACGGACAACCGGATGGCCATCACCGGCGCCATCCGCCAGGTGTTCGCCGAGAAGCCGGGCGAGTTCGACCCGCGCAGCTATCTGAAGCCCGCCAAGGAAGCCATGCGCAAGGTCTGCATCCAGCGCTTCGAGGAGTTCGGCACCGCCGGCCACGCCTCGAAGATCAAGCCGCTGCCGATGTCGGCCATGGCCAAGCGCTACGCCGCGGGCGAGCTGGCGCCGAAGATCGGCGTGAGCAAGGTCGCCGCCGAATAGGCTTTGATTTAGAAAATCGATCTAAATTTCCAGAAGAATCAATTTTCCTTCTGGCCCGCGGGAGCGCACTCTCTGCCGGCAACGGACGAGAGAGGCGCTCCCGATGGACAAGCCCAAGACCCTGACCACCGCCGCCGGCATCCCCGTGGCGGACAACCAGAACAGCCTGACCGCCGGCCCGCGGGGCCCGCTGCTGGTCCAGGACCTGCACCTTTTCGAAAAGCACGCCCACTTCAACCGCGAGCGGATTCCCGAGCGCGTGGTGCACGCCAAGGGCTCGGCGGCGCACGGGACCTTCACGGTCACCAAGGACATCACCCGCTACACCCGGGCGGCCCTCTTCTCGGAGGTGGGCAAGCAGACGCCGGTGTTCCTGCGCTTCTCCACCGTGGCCGGGGAGCGCGGCGCGGCCGACGCCGAGCGCGACGTGCGCGGCTGGGCGCTGAAGTTCTACACCGAGCAGGGCAACTGGGACCTGGTGGGCAACAACACCCCGGTGTTCTTCGTCCGCGACCCGCTGAAGTTCCCCGACTTCATCCATACCCAGAAGCGGGACCCGCGCACCAACCTGCGCAGCAACACGGCCATGTGGGACTTCTGGAGCCTGAGCCCGGAAAGCCTGCACCAGGTGACGATCCTGTTCTCGGACCGCGGCATTCCGAAGAGCTACCGGCACATGCACGGCTTCGGCAGCCACACCTACAGCTTCCTCAACGCCGACGGGGAGCGGTTCTGGGTGAAGTTCCACTTCAAGACCCAGCAGGGCATCCAGAACCTGACCAACGCCGAGGCCGCGGCCCTGATCGCCAACGACCGGGAGACGCACCAGCGCGACCTGTTCGAGGCCATCGAGCGCGGCGATTTCCCCAGGTGGACGCTCTATGTGCAGATCATGCCGGAGGCCGAGGCGGAGACCACGCCCTACAACCCCTTCGACCTCACCAAGGTGTGGCCGCACGCGGACTACCCGCTGATCGAGGTGGGCGAGCTGGAGCTGAACCGGAACCCGGACAACTATTACGCCGAGGTGGAGCAGGCGACGTTCTCCCCCGCCAATGTCGTGCCGGGCGTAGGCTACAGCCCCGACAAAATGCTGCAGTTCCGGCTGTTCTCCTATGCGGACGCGCACCGCTACCGGGTGGGGACCAACGCCGACATGCTGCCGGTGAACCGGCCGCGCTGCCCGGTGCTCAGCTACCACCGGGACGGGGCCATGCGCTTCGACGGCAACGGCGGCGGCAGCGTGAACTACGAGCCCAACAGCTTCGGCGGGCCGAAGGAAGACCCGGCCTTCCGCGAGCCGCCGCTGAGGATCTCGGGCGATGCGGACCGCTATGACCACCGGGAAGGCGCCGACGACTACAGCCAGGCCGGCGCCCTGTTCCGGCTGATGAGCGAGGACCAGAAGCGCCAGCTGATGGACAACATCGCCGCGGCCATGACTGGCGTGCCGGAGGAGATCCTGCGTCGCCAGATCGCCCACTTCGCCAAGGCCGACCCGGCCTATGGCGAAGGCGTGGCCCAGCGCGTCGGCCTCTCCGCACGCCCGGCGGCCGAATAGCCGCCGCAGGGCTGGAGGGGAGCGTCAGGCCTCGATGGCGTTCCCCTTCATCTCCTTCACGAACAGCAGGCCGACCACGAAGGTCACGGCCGCCACGGCGATCGGATACCAGAGGCCGAAGTAGATGTTGCCCGTGGCCGCCACCATGGCGAAGGCCGTGGTGGGCAGGAAGCCGCCGAGCCAGCCGTTGCCCAGGTGATAGGGCAGCGACATGGAGGTGTAGCGGATCCGCGCCGGGAACATCTCCACCAGGGCCGCGGCGATGGGGCCGTAGACCATGGTCACGTACAGCACCAGGAGCCACAGCAGGGCCACCACCGCGGGCGTGTTCACCCGGGCCGGGTCGGCCTTGGCCGGATAGCCGGCGGCCTTGAGGTGCTCGACGAGCTCGGCGGTCCAGGCCTTCTTGCGGGCCTCGAACTCGGCCTTGGGCAGGGCGCGGCCGTCGAAACTCTCCAGGACGTCGCCGCCGATGTGGACGGCCGCCCGGGCGCCCGCCGGCGCCGCCTGGTTCACATAGGAGACCCCGGCGTTGGCCAGGGCCGACTTGGCCACGTCGCACGAGCTGGTGAAGGCGGTCTTGCCCACGGGGTCGAACTGGAAGGCGCAGTCGGCCGGGTCGGCCACCACGGTGACCGGGGCCGCAGCGGCGGCGGCGGCGAGCTGCGGATTGGCGGCGGCGGTGATCCCCTTGAAGATCGGGAAGTAGGTGAGCGCCGCCAGCAGGCAGCCGGCGAGGATGATCGGCTTGCGCCCCACCTTGTCCGACAGCCAGCCGAAGACGATGAAGAACGGGGTCGCCAGGGCCAGGGCGATGGCCACCAGGGTGTTGGCCTGGGCCCCGTCCACCTTCAGCGTCCGCTCCAGGAAGAACAGGGCGTAGAACTGGCCGGTGTACCAGACCACCGCCTGGCCGGCCGTGAGGCCCACCAGGGCCAGGAGGATGAGCTTGAGGTTGCTCCACTGGCCGAAGCTCTCGGCCAGGGGCTTCTTGGCCGTCTTCCCCTCGTCGACCATCTTCTGGAAGACTGGGCTCTCGTTGAGCCGCAGGCGGATCCAGAGGGAGACGCCCAGGAGCAGGATCGAGACCAGGAACGGGATGCGCCAGCCCCAGGCGCGGAAGGTCTCCTCGCCGAGCTGGGTGCGGACCAGGAGGATGACCGCCAGGCTGAGGAACAGGCCCGCGGTGGCGGTGATCTGGATCCAGCTGGTGTAGAGGCCGCGCTTGCCCGGCGGGGCGTGCTCGGCGACGTAGGTGGCCGCCCCGCCGTACTCGCCGCCGAGGGCCAGGCCCTGCACGAGGCGCATGACGATCAGCAGGATCGGCGCGGCCACGCCGATGGCGTCATAGCCGGGCAGCAGGCCGACCACGAAGGTGGACAGGCCCATCAGCAGCATGGTGACGAGGAAGGTGTTCTTGCGGCCCCAGAGGTCCCCCAGGCGGCCGAACACCACCGCCCCGAACGGTCGGACGGCGAAGCCCGCGGCGAACGCCAGCAGGGCGAAGATGTAGCCCGTGACCTCGTTCACCCCGGAGAAGAAATGGGCGGTGATGAAGCCGGCGAGGGAGCCGTAGAGGTAGAAGTCGTACCACTCGAAGACGGTGCCCACGGACGCGCCCGCGATCACCATGGTGCTGCCGCCCCTCGCCGGAGCCGCCTCCGTCGACGCCATCAAAGCCCTCCCGGATTCTCGTTCTTTGCGAGGACCGTAGGGCGGGGCGGGTCAGGCTGGCAACGGGCCTGTGGCCAGGCCGCCAGCCCGGGCCGGGGTCAGCCCTTCTCGCCGAACTCGCCGGCGGCGCGCTGCAGGTAGTTCTGCTCGCCGAGGCTCTTCAGCAGGGACAGCTCGGTCTCGAGGAAGTCGATGTGCTCCTCGGTGTCGTCGAGGATCTCCTTGAGCACCTCGCGGGAGATGTAGTCGCCGGTCTCCTCGCAGAGCTTGATGCCCTCGATCTGGGCCGCGCGGCCGCGCACCTCGACGCCCAGGTCGGCGGCCAGGCACTCGCCCACGGTCTCGCCGATGGACAGCTTGTGCAGGTCCTGCAGGTTGGGCAGGCCGTCGAGGAAGAGGATGCGCTTGATGAGCTTGTCGGCGTGCTTCATCTCGCCGATGGACTCTTCGTAGGTGATCTTGCCCAGCCGGGCGAAGCCCCAGTTCTCGTACATCCGGGCATGCAGATAGTACTGGTTGATCGCCGTCAGCTCGTTGGTGAGCACCGCGTTCAAGAGCCGGATGATCGCCTTGTCGCCTTGCATCGCCGTGCCTTTCGTCCAGATCAGCGTCAGATATTGAGCACGGGGATGCCTGCGCCGGGGCGCAAGGTCAAAGGCTATTGCTGCAAGTGATTTTCGCTAGCCGGGAAATCTGCGGATTTCCCTGAGAATGACTTTCGGTTGCTGAAAAACCCCGGCCGCGCGGCCTACTCGGCGGCGTATTTCAGCGCCTCGCGTTCCTCGTCGAGCATCCGGCGCATGTCGCAGACGCAGCGGGCGCACCGGGCGGTGGAATCACAGGCCCTGAAGATCTGGGCCGGGCGACTGGCGCCCGCCGCGATGGCGGCGCGCACGTCCCGTTCGCGGATGCCGTTGCAGTTGCAGACGTACATGGGGCGTGAAGGCTCCTGGCCGATCCGGTTCCGATCTAGTCCGTTGAGAACGCCTTTGCAAGTCATTCGCAACTTCCCCCAATGCGGCTGCGCGTCGCACCGTTGCAGTGCTATACCGGCGTTCGGCGCCGCCGCCGGCCCGATGCGATCGGAGACCGCCATGGACTGGGATGCCCTCCTGCTGTCGCGGCTGCAGTTCGCCTTCACCATCGCGTTCCACATCATCTTCCCCAGCTTCACCATCGGCCTGGCGAGCTTCCTCGCCGTGCTGGAGGGGCTGTGGCTGGCGACCCGGCGCGAGGCCTTCAAGACGCTCTACCTGTTCTGGGTGAAGATCTTCGCCCTCTCGTTCGGCATGGGCGTCGTCTCCGGGGTGGTGATGAGCTACCAGCTCGGCACCAACTGGAGCGTCTTCTCCACCGTGGCCTCGCCGGTGATCGGCCCGCTGCTGGCCTTCGAGGTGCTGACCGCCTTCTTCCTCGAGGCGAGCTTCCTGGGGGTGATGCTGTTCGGCTGGCGCAAGGTGGGGCCGAGGCTGCACTTCACCGCCACGGCGATGGTGGCCGTGGGCACGCTGATCTCGGCCTTCTGGATCATCTCGGCCAATTCCTGGATGCAGCATCCCACCGGCTTCGAGCGGCTGCCGGACGGGGCCCTGCGGGCCGCCGACTGGTGGGCGGTGATCTTCTCGCCCACCTTCCCCGAGCGCTTCGCCCACATGGTGCTGGGGGCCTATCTGACCACCGCCCTGGTGGTGGGCGCGGCCTCGGCCTGGCGGCTGCTGCGGGCGTCGGACGAGCCGGAATCGCGCATCGCCCTGCGCATGGCCATCGGCATGTTCGCCCTGGTCGCGCCCCTGCAGCTGGTGGTGGGCGACCTGTCGGGCAAGGAGGTGCTGCGGGTGCAGCCGGCCAAGCTGGCGGCCATCGAGGCCTTCTGGGAGACCCGGACCGACCAGGCCTTCCACGTGGCCGCCTGGCCCGACCGGGCGGCGGAGAAGAACCTGTGGGAACTCTCCATCCCCCGTCTGGGCAGCTGGATCACCGCCGGGGACAGCGCCGCCGAGGTCAAGGGCCTGAAGGCCTTCGCGCCCGAGGACCGGCCGCCGGTGGCCATCGTCTTCTGGGCCTTCCGGGTGATGGTGGGCCTGGGCTTAGCCATGATCGCCCTGGGCGCCTGGGGCGTCTGGCTGATCTGGCGCACCAGGGGCCCCGAGCATGTGCGGCCGTTCCTGTGGGCCAGCGTCGCCATGGGGCCGGCGGGCTTCGTGGCGGTGGTGTCAGGCTGGATCGTCGCCGAGGTCGGCCGCCAGCCCTATGTGGTCTATGGCGTGCTGCGCACCGCCGACGCCGTCTCGCCCGTGGGCGCGGGCTCGGTCTCGGCCTCGCTGCTGGCCTTCCTGGTGGTGTACGCCATCGTGTTCAGCGTGGGGGCGCTCTACATCCTGCGGCTGATGGCCCTGGGGCCGCGACCGCCCGAGGCGCTGGACACCGAACCGCCGCTGAAGCCCCGCCCGCCGGGGTACGCCCTGGGGGCGGCCCCTGATCCGGAGTCGCGCGCATGACCCTCGACCTGCCGCTGATCTGGGCCGGGATCATCGCCCTGGGCGTCCTGATGTACGTCCTGCTGGACGGCTTCGACCTGGGGGTCGGCATCCTCTTCCCCTTCGCGGGCTCCCCCGCCGAGCGCGACGTGATGATGGACAGCGTCGCCCCTGTCTGGGACGGCAACGAGACCTGGCTGGTGCTGGGCGGCGGGGGCCTGTTCGCCGCCTTCCCGGCCGCCTACGGCGCCCTGATGCCGGCGCTCTACATCCCCATCCTGCTGATGCTGATGGCCCTGATCCTGCGGGGCGTGGCCTTCGAGTTCCGGCTGCGCGGCCGGCGCCGGGGCAAGCGCTTCTGGACCGCCGCCTTCGCCTTCGGCTCGATCACCGCCACCCTGGCGCAGGGGCTGGTGCTGGGGGGCTTCATCCAGGGGGTGACCACCCGGGACGGGCAGTTCGCGGGCGGCGCCTTCGACTGGCTGACGCCCTACAGCCTCCTGGTGGCCGTGGGGCTGGTGGCCGGCTACGCCCTGCTGGGGGCGACCTGGCTGATCTGGAAGACCGACGACGAGCTGCACGGCCGGGCCCGCCGCTGGGCCTGGCGGGCGGCGGGGG
>Ga0065721_10004073_pt1 | contig 43828 bp, 42 predicted proteins | sample Mesricmetagenome_FD_59108 | JGI IMG/M metagenome (GOLD analysis project Ga0065721, IMG submission 59108) | Mesophilic microbial community from rice straw/compost enrichment Sample: eDNA_1 v2 (version 2) | ecosystem: Engineered > Solid waste > Grass > Composting > Bioreactor | place: USA: Davis...
CTGCGGAAGAATTCAAATTTGAGCAGACAATTACCATTTACCACATGATCAACGATAGCGGCATTATCTATCTTAGGCCAGATAAGTACGACGAAAACCAAGGGTTTATCAAAATCTACGAGGCACTGGATCAATACCTCACCGAGCTTCAGCAACCAGAAAGAGAAACCTTTTCACCTCCCGTCGACCTGCCGCTGACAGGTAAATTGGTCTTTGTAAATGGAGTTACGGAAAAACAATATCTTTTGAAAGAAGGCTGGCTTGGCGATGATGAGAACTGGGTGCCAATGAATGAGCGGGATTATAAAACTCTATTGAGTCTTATTAACGGTCGGCGCAATTTGCCAGGGTCAGCGACTGGAGCGGCAGAACTTGCAGCTTTCACAGCGACGCTACGGGACGCGAACCAGAACGGGATTCCGGATTTTGAAGCACAGTTTGGCAGCAGCCGCAAGCAACAGAGTTTGACTGAGGTCAACGCAAGCGAGGACGCGCCACCCATAAATAACGATAATCATATTGAACGGCACGACGATTTATCGGGGAATTCATCTTCACCTATCCGCGATAATGTTCCGCGGGCAGAGGAAGCAGTCCGCCCTGCTGGCGTTGAACACGCGAAAACCGCTTTCATAAGTAAAACGACTAAACTCTCACCCGACAAACAAGTGATCAGAGAGCATAGCGACAAAGCTGCCCCGGCGGATACAAGTATAAGCGCCGAAAATTCCCAGCCATCACAAACTTGGCCACAAAGCGCACTTTTACTTTTGCTAGCCGGTGGACTGATTTATTTTGTGCAAAAACGAATCTGGCGTAGCTGATAGCAATCCACTTAATTTGGTAATGGAAAGCATATGAACAAAACAATCATCACTGCGACCGTGTTTGCATTTATCGGCGGGCAAATATCAGCAGCCGAACACTCCCCATACAGCGGCGAGGAAACGCGGCAAATCAAAGCTCTCTCTGAAACCGAAATTACCGGCCTGTCGGCGGGGAAAGGTATGGGCTATGCAAAGGCGGCGGAGTTAAATGGATTTCCCGGCCCCAAGCATGTGCTTGAACTCAGCAAAGAACTCTCACTTACGGCCGAGCAACGGAAAAAAACCGAAATCCTTTTTGCATTAATGGACGCGTCCGCCAAATCTCTAGGCGCTGAATTGATTGCAGCTGAGCGGAATTTGGATCAGGCGTTTGCAAATAAAAAAATCGATGAGACGACCCTGGCAGAGCTCGTAAACAAAATTGGCCAAGTTGAATCTCGGCTGCGGGCAGTTCATTTGAATGCGCATTTGCAACAAGTCAAAGTTTTGAACGAGCAGCAGATTGCGCTCTATATGACCTTGCGGGGCTATAACGACGCTGGCGACCACGGGGCGCATCATCACCACCATCACAACAAGTAGATGTCACCACCGCGCCTTCTGCCAAACGCCCTTCAAGGCCGTACATCACCTCGATATAAACTCCACCCGCCGAAGCGAGTGTTTGCTCGCTGTCCGTTTGGCAACTATCGTTAAATTCACCACACGCTGCCAAGCACCCACCGCTGTGACGCAGGCCTCCTCACCCGCCTATGGAGATTTTTTTGGAGGTGTCGCCCTGGAAGTGTGTCTTTCTACACGCATAACAAAATTGATGGAGTTATTTCATGAAATTTCGCGCTTTCTTTGCACTGCTGTTAACAGCAACGCTGGCTGCCTGCTCCAGCGGTGGCGGTAATGGTGGGGGCGGCTCTGGCCCTTCCGGTTCTGTCAGCATTCCCACTAACACCCTTAGCTTTGCAGCCAATGTCAGCAACGGCGAGGCGCCTGTGCAGATACTGACTGGCACCATTAATAATCCTGATTCAGATGTCTTTCTGTTCGTTGATTTCGGCTATAGCAACATCTTTCAGAGCTGGAACTACACCACCAGCGGATCTCAGGCAAATTTGTTGCTTACCCCAACATCCCCTCAACAGATCGGCGCGGGTGTGCACACCGGGCAGATCGAGGTGCGCGTATGCCGTGATGCTAACTGTACTAGCCAATACAGCGGCAGCCCCAAAACCGTGAATGTGACCTATACGGTCACCGGAACCGACTTTAGCCTGAGCGCAAACGAAATAAACCTGAAGTATGTATTTGGCTCGGCATTGCCAGACGTCCAGGAAATTGTCGCGACGGCTGCTGGCCCCTGGGTGTATTACGGATGGAGCGACCCCAACTTCCCGCGGAGTTCGGACTGGATCAACCTGGATTTCAATCAACCAGTCTTTGGCAACCCGGTAATCTATCAATTCGGGCTCAGAAACCCTCTGCCTGCAGGTGAATATTCAACGACCTTCGGCCTGTACTTTGACGGCCCCGCTGTCGCTATACCAGTGGCCGTCAACGTGACCGTGCTGGAACCACCTTTTTTGATTGACGCTAACATCGTCGACTTTTCCTATAGGTCGTCAGATGCCGACCTCTCTGCGTTGCAAAAGACGATTACGGTAAGCGAAGGCACTTATGGACCGCGCACATGGAACGTCAGCACCGATGCAGAGTGGCTGGATATTTCCCATGATTCCGGCAACACCACCGACAGCAATAGTTTTACCGTATCGGTGAATGCCGATGTGGAGAGCCTGCAAACTGGCCAATATCAGGCGTGGATTAATCTCTCCGACTCCGATGGCAACTACGACGATATACGCATTCGGGTACAGCTTGCCAAAGATGCCCCCTCTCAAGTCGTACCGGAAACAGGCTGCCTGGAAGAAGCGGGCGTAATTTTTATCGATTGCGAAAGTAATGAGTGGAATGGCTTTACCGCTTGGGAACAGCGTGCAGACGGCGGCATGCCATCTTATATGCAACCTATGCCGGGATTTCACTTGATCGACTGGTCGATCGTCGATGCGGGAGACCACGGCAATGTGGTTGACGTGCGATACGATCCATTTGTCGACGCTCGCGCGATGCTGCGCGTCTACTCCTTAGGTAGCACTCGTGATTTAAGTCATTACGCCGGTGGCACGGTGGAATTCGATGTTCGCGTGCTCGACTGGGGCAGCGCCGTCAATGGATTGGAGTTCAAACTGGAATGCATCTGGCCCTGCGAAAGTGCCAGCTTCCCGCTCAATATTCCCAACCTCAACCAGTGGTATCACTTTTCTTTTTATGTGGACCAACTGCAAGCCACAGGGTTTGATTTAAGGAAAGCGGATATGGGCTTCCAGATTTTCCCCGCTTGGGAAGGCGGCAGCATGAATGGCGTACATTTCCAACTCGATAATATTCGCTGGAATCGTTAGTCCCACAAAAAAACCTGCTGGTTAACGCCAGCAGGTTTTTCTATCCGGTCTTTTCCGATTTATCGAATCAATACAAACACCGCCGAAACAACCCAATCGCCATCTGATACCCCAGCAACTGCAATTCCGCGTCGTAGCGATCGCCCTCGTCGCGCATAAAGGCGTGCACGCCGTTGAATTCGTGCCAGGTGAAGTTGATGCCTTTTTCCACCAGGTTTTGGTAAACCCGCGCTCTGCCCTCTGGCGGGATGTGCGGGTCTTGTTTGCCCCAAATCATTTGCAGCTCCCCTTTGATATCGGCGGTGCGGGTGAGGCTGTCGTTGCCAAGTTGTGAGGGGGTCATGCCGGAGTGGATGTCGGTGGCGTAGAAGCAGCTGGTGGCGCGTACGGCGGGGTGCGTGGCGGCGCGGTAGGCGAGGCCACCACCGAGGCAAAAGCCCATGGCGCCGAGTTTGCCGGAGTAATACGGGAGGCCCTGCAGATAATCCACCATCGCCTGGGTATCTGTGTCGTGGGCTTCTAGATATTTGGCGACTTTATCGGCGTTGCCTTTATCGCGGCCGGCGTCGTCATACCCAAGCACCGTGCCTATGGGATTGAGTTCGTGGAAAACCTCCGGCACCACCACGATAAAACCGTGGCCGGCCATAATCTGGGCGCTGCGGCGAATGGGCGAAGTCTGCTGAAAAATTTCCGAATAGAGAATAATCGCGGGCCACTGTTTGCCCGCCGTCTCTGCGGTTTCCTTGGGCCGGTAGACATAACAGCGCATAACGCCGGTAGGTGTATCGAGATCGACCTGGTGATTTTGAATCAGCATATTTTCTCCTCAAAAATAAAAGCCCCCAAAAAAAAGCCCGCATCTGCGGGCTTGGTGGCCGTCGGCAAGGCGCATAGCCTAATGGAGGACTCCGGCGCTGGCCATAGACGTTTTTGTCTCTGAATTAGCAGGCTCTCGTCACACCTGTTTTCTGCCGCCGGTTGCGCCGTAAATCTCGCCGGTGACGTAGCTGGCGTCATCGCTGGCGAGAAAAACGTACAAAGGCGCGAGCTCCGCCGGTTGCGCAGGGCGTTCAAACAAAGTGTTCTCGCCGAATTTCCGCACTTTTTCCTCCGGCATGGTGGAGGGAATCAGCGGTGTCCACACCGGGCCGGGCGCCACACCGTTGACCCGCACGCCTTTTTTGATCGCCTCCTCCGCCAGGGACAAAGTGAAATTGGCGATAGCCGCTTTGGTGGCGGCATAAGGCGCTAGGTTAGAGCTGGGCGAATAGGCCTGAATCGAGGTGGTGTTGATGATGGAACCGCCGGGCGCTATGTGTTGCAGCGCGTAGCGGGAGAAATAGAAAAACGCCTCTATATTCGTGCGGAAGGTGTAATCCAGTTCGTCGTCTGGAATTTCTTCCAAAGATTCGTAAGTTTTTTGAAAGGCCGCGTTGTTGACCAGAATATCGATGCGGCCGAAACGCGCTATGCAATCGTCGATGGCTTTTTCGCACTCGGCGCGATTGCTTTGATCCATGCGGATTGCCAACACGTCCTTGCCGCACTCGCGCACCAATTCCTGGGTGGTGCGGGCATCTTCATCTTCTTCCAAATAGGTAAAGGCGACATTCGCGCCTTCGCGTGCGTAAGCGAGTGCTATCGCCCGGCCTATGCCGCTGTCACCGCCGGTGATCAGTGCTACCGCGCCTTCGAGTTTTTTGCTGCCGCGGTAGGAGGTCTCGCCATGGTCGGCGCGGGGTTCCATTTCTTTTTCATATCCGGGTATCGGCTGATCCTGCTGGGGAAACAAAGGTGCGGGGTATTTGCTGCGTGGGTCGTGAAAAACGGCTTTCATAAGGTTTCTCCGTTGCTGGGGCGTACTCTCGCCACCCCTTTTATTAAGAATCTTCACCTCAAGCCGGGCCAAAGTCAGGTGCAACCATCGAGGTTGTAAAACTTGCAGAGGCGTTTCGCTTTTTACAGTGCCCAAACCCACATAAATGGAATTGCAGCCTCGCGAATCCGCCCCACCGGCTTACCCTGCCGCCGCAGCAAGATGTGCTCCATAAATTTGTAAAACGCAAATTGCCAGTGATCCCGCGGCTTGCGTGGCATTCGCTCACCGGCGCGATGCGATGTCGAACCAAACCATTCAAATCTGGCACGCCCGCTGCTATTGGCCCCATACCAAGTGATCGCGGCAAAGGCACCTCTGAGGCGACAGTCGCCAGGAACCTACCGCAAAAGATGACTAAGGGTGCAACAGAGGACAGGGTAAGCGTCACGCCGGAATTTTTTTGGGAGCGCAGGAACTTCCACCGGAAAAGCGCTGGCGCGGGAAGCCGACTCTGAAACCCCATCGATCAATGCAGAAATCAGCAAGGTTACCGGAGATCTATCTCATGAATTCATTACCGCATCCGCAGCAGAACCAGCTTATCGCCTCCCTGTCCGCCGAAACTCAACGTCGTCTTTTGCCGCATCTGGAACCGGTGCATCTGGAATTCGGTAAGGTGCTGTGCGGTTCCGGGGATGTGCTGAGCCACGCCTATTTTCCGGCGAACGCCATTGCTTCACTGGTGTATGTCACCCGCGACGGAGCCTCCTCTGGCCTTGCCGTGGTGGGCAATGAAGGCATAGTCGGCGTCACCTTGTTTATGGGCGGCGACAGCAGCCCAATGCGCGCAATTGTGCTGAAATCCGGTTACGCCTATCGCATGAAAGCCTGCCGCTTCAAAGAGGAAATCAATCGCTACGGCGATTTGAACCGCCTGATGCTGCGCTACAGCCAGTCGCTGATCACCCAGACTGCACAAACGGCTGTCTGCAACCGCCATCATTCCATCGAACAACGCCTGTGCCGCTGGTTGCTGCAAACTCTGGATCGCCTGGAAGACAACCAAGTTTCTCTCACCCAGGAATTTATCGCGGAAATGTTGGGCGTGCGCCGCGAGGGCGTCACTGAAGCCGCAGGCAAACTGCAACGCATGGGCGTGATCGAATATTCCCGCGGTCGCATCACCGTGCTGGATCGCGATGAAATGGAATACCTCGCCTGCGAATGCTATAGCGTGGTGAAATCCGAAACTGATCGCCTGTTGCCTTGTGCGGCGCCATTGCATCACCAGCCGCATCGCCATCAGCCCCAGCACAGTTTCCGCTATGTGCGCTCTGCATAAATTGTTAATAGTGTCTGTAAAGCCCCGTTTATACGGGGCTTTTTTATTTGTGCTGTCGTTTTATTACCTGCGGAAATTAGTCTTTTTAAAGCTCCAAACTGCCTGCCCTTCTCCGCGACACTCCTGGCAATAATTACAATCGCTTGTTCACATATTTACCGCGTTATCAAACGCACGGCACCAGGCCATAGCAAGAAAATAAAAAAATTGCCGAGCAACAATCGCAATTGCCAAAAAAATTAAACAAAGCATTGTGGAGCTGTTTTTGCTTATTCGATCCCACCACAACATGCAATCCATCTATAACAAGAGCGAGACCCGATATGAATACTATTCGCCTTTTACTCACCAGTTTGGTGCTGGCATTTTTAAGCGCTCATGCAATGGCAGAAACATCGGCAACATCACCACAACAAAAAATTGTGGCAAGCGCCATAGATCCCCAGGTATTTATCGAAAAGGCGGCATCCGCCAGTCTGGCGGAGGTGGAGATGGCCAAAATGGCGCTAAAAAAATCCACCCTGGATGAAGTACGTCATTTCGCGCAAATGATGATCGAGAGTCATACGCAGATGAATAAAGATCTGCTCGACCTCGCCAATAATGAAGGACTAACCATTCCGGACGAACCGACACTTATGAAAAAAACCAAGGTTTTTATGTTGTCCCAGCGGGAGGGCGAATCTTTCGATGAGGCTTACGCAAAAAATCAGGTAGAGGCGCACGAACAAACATACCAACTGTTCCGCCAGGCCGCTAATTCACCCAGCGAAAACGTGCGCAAATTTGCCGACTCTCAACTGAAAAGTCTTGAGCACCACATGAATATGGCGCGAGCGCTGGCAACCACCGTGGCGCAAACCCGCGCGAGCGAAAGCGGCCCCAAAGGTGTTTACACACCCTAACCATCAGCGAACGAGGTCCGATTATGAGAGGCAGCAAAGCAAAATATACCGAAAAGCAAAAACGCAAGGCCGAACATATTGAAGAGGCTTACGAGGACAAAGGTGTGTCCAGCAAACGCGCCGAGAAAATCGCCTGGGCGACGGTGAACAAACAATCCGGCGGCGGGGAGAAATCCGGCTCGGGGCGTAAAAAAAGCGCCGGCGCCAAAGCTGATGCCCGGCACGATTCGGCGCAGCGCGCGGCCGACACCAAACGCTCGCAAAATAAAGCCGGTGCATTGGAAAAACGGACAAAATCAGCCTTGCTGGAAATCGCGCGCTCTCGAAATATCGCCGGGCGTTCGCAGATGAACAAACAGGATTTAATTACGGCTCTGCGCAGTCCGCGCAATTCTTAACTCAACGAGGCAGGGAAATTCATGTCCACGCGTGTACAGCGCCACGGTGCTCAAATCAACGGCGGCACCACCCGTTTTAATTTGTGGGCACCAGATGCCAAAAGCGTTGCCGTTGATATTCGCGGTGAAAAAGAACTGGTTCCTATGCAGGCTCAAGGAGATGGCTGGTTTTCCGCTCATATCAGCTGCGGCACTGGAACCGAATATTGTTTTGTGATCGACGACGAGCGCCGCGTGCCGGATCCCGCATCGCACTGCCAAGTGGATGACGTACACGGCTACAGCCGCGTCGTCGACCACAATCGCTATCAATGGCAAGCCAACGACTGGCGCGGCATCCCCTGGCATCAAACCATTATTTACGAATTGCACGTCGGCGTGCTCGGCGGTTACAAAGGTGTTGAAAAACGCCTGCCGGCGCTGGCCGCACTTGGTGTCACCGCTATCGAATTAATGCCGCTGCATCAATTTCCGGGCACCCGCAATTGGGGCTACGACGGCGTATTGCACTCCGCTCCCGCCAATGCCTACGGCACCATTGAAGAATTAAAAAGCCTGATCGATACCGCGCATCAACTGGGGCTGATGGTCTTTGTGGATGTGGTGTACAACCACTTCGGCCCCGACGGCAATTATTTGCACTCTTACGCCAGCGCATTTTTCCGCGAGGACATCAACACCGGCTGGGGTTCCGCCATCGATTTTCGGCGCACCGAAGTGCGCGATTTTTTTATCGAAAATGCACTTATGTGGGTTCTGGATTATCGCGTGGACGGTTTGCGCTTTGACGCGGTGCACGCGATTTCCGAGAAAAATTTTCTGGTGGAGATGGCGACGCGGCTGCGCTCAGCCATTCCATCCGATCGGCATTTGCATCTGGTTCTGGAAAATGAAGAAAACAGCGCATTTCTTCTCGAGCAGGGTTTTGACGCCCAGTGGAACGACGATGGCCACAATGTGCTGCACCACCTGTTGACCAATGAAGATGAAGGTTATTACGCGGATTTTTGCCAGGACGCCACCCAAAAACTCGCCCGCTGCCTGAAAGACGGGTTTATTTATCAAGGTGATGCCACCCGCCACGGCAAAGCCCGCGGCGAACCCAGCGCACATTTGCCGCCCACGTCTTTTGTTTTGTTTTTGCAAAACCACGATCAGGTGGGCAATCGCGCTTTTGGCGAACGCTTGCCGCTGCTGGCCAATCGCGATGCCCTTAAAGCAGCGACCGGGCTGTTACTGCTGTCGCCCATGATTCCGCTGTTGTTTATGGGTGAGGAGTGGGCTTGCGAACAACCGTTTTTTTATTTCACCGATCACCACGATGAACTGGCAGTGGCGGTACGCGAAGGCCGACGCAATGAGTTTGCTGATTTTGCCCACTTTGTCGATAGCGAAATTCGCGAGCGCATTCCCGATCCCAACGACGTCAAAACCTTCAGCGCCTGCGTGCTGGATTACGACAACTGCAATCAGCCTCTGCAAATGGAGTGGCGCGATCTGTACCGCAATCTTTTGGAATTGCGTCACGTGGAAATTATTCCGCGGTTGCAAGGTGCGCATGCAGAGGAAGTGCAGATTTTGGGTGATGCGGCCGTATCGGCGCGCTGGCGTATGGGCGATGGCAGTTTGCTGCGCATAGATCTGAATTTAAGCAGCTCACCGATTGCAATTCCGGATCCGCGCAATTACGAAAAATTGATTTTCCGCCATCGGGTGGATCATCAGAGCGAGCGCGATGGTTTTCTACCGCCCTATAGCATCATCGTGACTCTATAGAAGGTTTGTTTTTTTAATGACAACTGTCGGTTTTACTCAGGAAAACTGAATTATGACGGAAATACGGGCGAGTGTTCGTTTGCAATTTCACCGGGATTTCACCTTTTCCCGGGCGCTGCTGCTGGTACCTTATTTCGCCAGTCTCGGCGTTAGCCATATCTATGCCTCTCCTATTTTAAAAGCGCGCCCCGGCTCCACCCACGGTTACGATGTGGTGGACCCGAGCTGCGTCAATCCGGAACTCGGCGGAGAGGAAGGACTGGAACAATTGATCGCGGAGTTGCGCCGCCACCGCATGGGTTTGATCGTCGATTTTGTGCCTAACCATATGGCCGTCGGCGGCGACGCCAACCCCTGGTGGTTGGATGTACTCGAGTGGGGACGTCGCAGCCCCTACGCCAAATTTTTTGATATTCATTGGAATTCACCGGACCCCATGCTCAAAGGCCAATGTCTGGTGCCTTTTCTCGGCGGCGATTACGGCGATGTGTTGAGCAGCGGCGATATTCAACTGCGTTACAACACTAAAACCGGCGCTTTTTACGCGCAGTATTTCGCGCATCAATTCCCCATCTATCCACCGAGTTACCAGCAGATTCTGTCCCTCTGCGACGATGCCAATCTGCAGAATCTGGGCGCGCGTTTTGCCCAATTGGAAAATGCGGAAAATCCCTGGGAAGCCGCTTGCGAATTGCGCAAGGAATTGCGCGAGGCCGCGGCTAGCGCACGCTTGGAGCAGCAAATCGGCGCGGCCATCGGCCAGTTTCAAATAAGCGAAAATTCCCAGGAAAAAATTGACCGCCTCCATCAGCTATTGGAAGCGCAGAATTATCGCCTGGCGAGCTGGCGCACCGCCGCTGACGATATCAACTGGCGGCGCTTTTTCGATATCAATGAACTCGCTGGTTTGCGCATGGAGCGCCATGAAGTTTTTGAGGCGGTACATGCCAAAATATTTGAATTGATCGGCAGAGGTCTTATCGACGGTTTGCGCATCGACCATATCGACGGTCTCGCCAATCCCCGCGCCTACTGCCGAAAATTGCAGCGCCGCATCCGACGCCTATTGCCGCGCCATCCGCAGCATACCAAGCCTGCGCACTTTCCTATTTACGTGGAAAAAATTCTGGCTGCGGGTGAACACCTCGCCGACAATTGGCAGGTGGACGGCACCACCGGTTATGAGTTTATGAACCAGGTAAACCTGCTGCAACACGACGTGGATGGCGGCGGGTTGTTAACAAAATACTGGCACGAATTCACCGACCGCCCCGCCGATTTTCAAGAAGAGGTTTTGGAAGCGCGCCGGCTGATTTTAAATACCTCACTCTCCGGCGATTTTGAGGCGGTTGCCCAAAATCTTTTATTGATTGCGCGTTCGGATATTCATACCCGCGATCTGACGCTCGCCTCCATTCGCCGGGTGTTGACGGAATTGATTGTACATTTCCCGGTGTATCGCACTTACGCCGGCGCTTGTGAGCGCACGTCTCAGGATCAGGTGTATTTCAATCATGCCCTCGAAGGTGCACAGCGTACGCTGCCGGAATCCGAATGGCCGATTTTGCAAAAATTGGATTCTTGGCTAGGCGCAGAACCCCTGCACTCGCTGCCGCCCGGTCCCGACCGCGCTCTGCGCGCACGCACTTTGGCGCGCTTTCAGCAATTAACCTCGCCAACCGCCGCCAAAGCAGTGGAAGATACCGCATGCTATCGCTCCGGCGCGGTGCTCAGCCGCAATGATGTAGGTTTTGATCCTGAACACCACGGCATTTCTCTGAAAGATTTTCATCAGTTGTGCATGGAGCGGCAGAGCCGTTTTCCTCGCAGCATGTTGACCACTGCCACCCACGATCACAAACGCGGCGAAGACACCCGCGCACGTTTGGCGGTCATCAGTGAGCGGCCGGACTGGTTTATGGAAAAACTGAATTTGTGGCACACCCAAATTGGTGCGCTGCGCGAGGAACAACACGATGGTCCGGCTCCGTCTCCAGGCGACGAGTGGATTTTGTTGCAAACATTACTCGGCTCCTGGCCGCTGAATTATCGTCCCCATGAAGAATCTGGCGAGCAGGCGGATATACAACGCGATAATTACGCTGAACGCCTGCAGGGCTGGCTAGAAAAAGCCTTGCGCGAAGCCAAATTGCGCAGTTCCTGGAGCGCACCCAACGCCGCTTATGAGCAGGTCTGCCGCAAATATCTGCATGAATTTATGCACAACCCGGCGATGCTGGAACTGCGTTGCGAAGTCGCCCGCGCCGCGATGGAAATTGCACCCGCTGGCGCGCTCAATGGCTTGGCGCAAACTTTATTACGCCTGACCACGCCAGGTGTACCGGATCTATTCCAGGGTACCGAATTGTGGGATTTTAGCCTGGTGGATCCGGACAACCGTCGCCCGGTGGATTTCGCCGCGCGCGCCGCGGCTTTGGCGCAACAGGAATCTGCGGAATCGCTGATCCAACACTGGCGCGACGGCCATATCAAACAGCGTTTGATCGCCTGCCTGCTGAACGAGCGTCAAGCCTCACCGGATTTGTTTAGCTACGGTCATTACATTCCACTCACCACCTCCGGCGAATATGCCAAACACTGCTTGGCATTTATGCGCGAGTGGCAGGGCAAACGCTGCCTGGTGATCGTACCGCGACTGGTGGCCATCCTGCTGCACGGCATTGATGCGCCGCAGGTGCCGACGGATAAATGGAGTGACACCTCGGTGGAGCTGCCCCAGGAAATGCAGGACGCCAAATTCACCAGCCTGATCACTAGGCGTGAATGGCGTGCACAGCGCGGGCATCTCTATCTGAGGGATATTTTGAGCGATTTTCCAGTAAACGCGTTAAACATTTAAATTAGCCATGTCGGATAAAAATGAAATGAGGAGACTGTCATGAATATTGCAGTAATTTTTCAATCCGCCAGGCTTGAAGGCGACGATTTATCCATGAGCGGCACTCCGCAGGAGACGCCACCGGAATACCCTACTCCGATTGATATTCCAGATCCGACGGAAATTCCGGACCCGGTACCGAATCAAGATCCTGTGGAAATTCCAGTGCCGGAGCGGGCGCCGCCCGGCCAGGATCCGGTGCCGGAAATTGAGCCGCCGCAGGAATAACCGATTTAGAACGCATTATGGAACCAATGGATGGGTCGCCACCGATTAATCAATGATTAACGAATGATACCCCGCTTGTGCAAGGAAGACGCAGGCGGGGAAATCTGTCAGGAGTCTCTATGGCTAAAACAGCTGCCCCCGAAATTATGACCCGCTCGCGTATTACAGAAGGACGTCCTTTTCCCCTCGGTGCAACCTGGGATGGTTTGGGCGTAAATTTCGCACTTTTCTCCCGCCACGCCACCAAAGTGGAATTGTGTTTGTTTGACAGCACAGGTGAAGTGGAGTTGGAACGCATCGAATTGCCGGAATACACCAATGAAATCTGGCACGGCTATTTGCCGGATGTGCACGCCGGCCAAGTTTATGGTTATCGTGTTTACGGTCCCTACGAGCCGGATGCAGGCCACCGATTTAACCCCAATAAATTGTTGATCGACCCCTACGCTAAAGAATTGGTTGGCTCTTTAAAATGGAATGACGCTTTATTCGGCTACACCATCGGCTCGCCAGATGGCGATTTGAGTTTCGACGAGCGCGACAGCGCCGCTTATATTCCCAAGGCGCGCGTTATCGATCACGCGTTTACCTGGGGAGATCATCGCTCCATTCAGATGCCGCCGGATCAAACGATTATTTATGAAAGCCACGTGCGCGGCCTGACCATGTTGCACCCCGGAGTGCCGGACGAGTATCGCGGTACGTTCGCCGGTATCGCGCATCCGGCGACGATTGAACATCTACAATCCCTGGGTATTACCAGCATTGAATTGATGCCGATCCATGCATTCGTCAACGACAAACATTTGCTGGATAAAGGCCTGACCAATTATTGGGGTTACAACACCCTCGCCTTTTTTGCGCCGCACACGCCTTATCTCGCCCGCGGCCATTTAAATGAATTTAAGGAAATGGCTGCGCGTTTACACGCCGCCGGCATCGAATTGATTTTGGACGTGGTGTACAACCACACCGCCGAGGGCAACGAAATGGGCCCTACTCTGTCCATGCGCGGCATCGACAATTCCACTTATTACCGTTTAATGCCGGATAATCCGCGTTATTACGTCAATGACTCCGGCACCGGAAATACGCTGGATTTAAGCCATCCTTGTGTTTTGCGTCTGGTAACGGATTCGCTGCGTTATTGGTCAACGGATATGGGTGTCGATGGTTTCCGTTTTGATTTGGGCACCATTCTCGCGCGTGAGGAAACCGGCTTTAATGAACGCCACGGATTCCATTTGGCGTGTTTGCAGGATCCCACATTAAGTCAGAAAAAATTAATTGCCGAACCTTGGGACTGTGGTTGGGGCGGGTATCAGGTGGGCGCATTTCCCTCCGGCTGGTTTGAGTGGAACGACCGCTATCGCAACAATGTGCGCAGTTTCTGGCGCGGCGACCACGGCCAATTGGCAGAGCTCGCCACACGTTTAACCGGATCGGGTGATATTTTTAATCATCGCGGTCGCCGCCCCTGGGCTAGCGTGAATTTTATTACCGCTCACGATGGTTTCACCTTAAATGATCTGGTGAGCTATAACGATAAGCACAACGACGCCAACGGTGAAGATAATAAAGACGGCTCCAACGATAATTTGTCGTGTAATTACGGCGCGGAAGGCCCAACGGACGATCCCAATATTATCGAATTGCGCCAGCGTCAAATTCGCAATCTTATGGCGACACTGTTATTTTCCCAAGGCACCCCCATGGTCCTCGCCGGCGACGAGTTTTGCCACAGTCAAAAAGGCAATAACAACACCTATTGTCAGGACAATGAATTGACCTGGCTGAATTGGGATTTGGATGAAGCCGCCGAACGCATGTTTACGTTTACACAACGTTTAATACATCTGCGTAAAAGCTATCCCATTTTGCGACGCGGGCGTTTTCTGGTCGGTGATTACAATGAGGAATTAGGCGTTACCGACGTTACTTGGCTGGCGTCAGATGGACCTATGACGGAAGATAAATGGCGCGATGGCGGCCGTGCGTGTCTGGGTATGTTGATGGATGGACGCGCACAACCCACCGGTATTCATAAAACCGGAGGCGATGAAACGCTGTTGCTGATTATCAACGCTCATGCGGATCCGATTCCATTTATCCTGCCGGAAGTTGCGCAAGGCGATGCCTGGAGTTGCTTAATCGATACCAGCCGTCCGGAGTTGGATGAGGAAGAGGAACTGTTCGAATTTGGGCATGAATATACAGTTCCAGATCGTAGTTTGATGTTATTCAAACTGGAAAATAGCAGTGAGGAAGAAGCCGACGAAAAATAATAATTAATCAAGGCTAAGAAAATCGCCCCGCCCGGGGCGTTTTTTTTGCTGAAAATTTCAGATTATTTGAGAATAAGGATAGTTTTTTCGGGAATAAAAAAAGGGGCCTAAGCCCCTCTTTATCTCTTTATGGATTGTCACCCATTAAGGTGAAACGCTCGCACTAGAAGAGCTGCTGTGGCTTGCGCGGCCACCTTTGCGACCTGCTTCCGCGGCACGCTCAGGATTGTTGCGGAAATTGCCGCCACTTTCGTGGCCACCTTTGCGGCCAGCTTCTGCTGCGCGCTTGGGATCATTTTTAAAATTGCCGCCGCTGTGCTGACCGCCTTTGCGCCCGGCTTCCGCCGCACGGGCAGGATTAAATTTAAAGTTGCCACTGCTCACTTGGCCGCCTTTGCGTCCGGCTTCCGCTGCGCGCGCCGGATCGGCTGCAAAACCACGGCCGCCGCCGCGTTTTTGTTGGGTGGCACCCTCGGCAGAAGCTTGTTGTGCTGTCGGCTGTTGCGCCTCTTGCTGAGTGTCTTTTTGATAGTCGTCTCGATCGCTATGCTGTTTCATCTCGAAATCCTCACGCTGAAGAATTTTGTATTAACCAATTAAGCCGGCAAATTGACCTTTTCATGCCCGGCGGATAAGCCGGAAATCACTCTAGCCTTGCCCGCGTATGGCCTGTCCAGGTCCACCTAAGAAACACCGCTTTTTCCTTGAGAAAGACCAGCAAAATTTGCTTTCTTACCACAGTGCGGTCTTTGAGGCGTTTAAGCAACTTTACTCAATTGTTAGGTCGGGGTGTGTTGGTTAACGAACAGAGGCATAAATATAAAAAGAATAATTTTTTGCTCACATACATAAAGCCAACTCCAGCATAGGAATAACGTTATGGTAGCCACGGCAAAAAAATCGAATACTGTCACCAAAAACAGCAAAGCCCAAGAAGCGACAGCCCTTCTGCGCGCTGACCATAAATTGGTAAATGAACTTTTCGAAGAATATGAAAACGCCAAAACCGTGAGCCAAAAAAAGGCATTGGTACAACAAATTTGCGAGGAGCTGACGGTCCACGCCCAGATCGAGGAAGAGATCTTTTATCCCGTTGTGAAAAAGGCACTGAAAGATCATGATCTGGTACCAGAAGCTGTCGTTGAGCATCAAACATTAAAAAATCTGATTGCTCAACTGCTCAGCGAAAATATTTCCGATGACAAAGAACTTTATGACGCTAAAGTCAAAGTGTTGTCTGAGTATGTGAAACATCACGTCAAGGAAGAACAAAACGAATTATTCCCAAAAGTCAAAGAGACCAAATTGGATCTTCTTGACCTTGGGGCGCAACTGCAACAGCGCAAAGAGGAACTCAAAGCCGCTTTGCAATAATCCCGGTTCGCAGAACCCATTAGAGGCTAACCAAGATGAACGGCATCAACGAACACAACCTGCGCGAACTCGCCTACCAGATCTGGGAAGCAGAAGGCCGTCCACCTGGACAGGCAGAGCGTCACTGGCAGATGGCATTGGAGCAAGCCGGTCTGCAGCAGGAAGCTTATACCACTGGTGAGAGCTTTCTGGGTGAGACCATTACTTCGGAAAATCTGGTCCAAGACGAGCGACAGTACGCCACACAAAACAATCCTTTCGCCGACGAGATAACTCAAACCACAATGGAAGCGGAAGGCATGAATACACCACAGCAGCCGCTGGACACGCAGCTGCCTGTCAAAGGCGGTAAACGTAAAAGTTCTAAAAATAAAACCAATGACACCTTTGCAAGTCAGGATACGGGGGCAAGTCCACGTAAATCCGGCAAACGTAAATCATCAGAAAACATTCTGGTGTAGCTAGCTGTGATTCCTAAACGCGGTTGAGGTAAAGCCGATCGGCGCTTACCAAGCGCCTATCTAACTAATAAAAAGCCCTTGGGATTACTCAAGGGTTTCAACCGAATCGGAGGAACAGGTTATGAAAATCAGCGACATTATGACCCGTGATGTGGAAACCGTGACGCCGGAGCAAAGTATTTGTGATGCTGCCCGCATCATGGAGAAAGCCGATTGCGGCGCAATTCTGGTTCACGATGGCGATAAGTTGGTGGGCATGGTGACCGACAGGGATATTGCCATTCGTGCAGTAGCTCACGGTTTAGCGCCGGAAACCTCCATCAGCGAAGTCATGACAGACAATATTCTGTATTGTTTTGAAGATGAAGACGTACAGCATGTTGCCGAGAATATGGCGGATATTCATGTGCGGCGCCTGCCGGTAATGGATCGCAATAAGCGTCTTGTCGGTATAGTGTCACTAGGCAATTTTGCCAGCTGCAGCAATTCCATCGCTGGTGCCACATTGCTCAGAGGCGTCGCGCAAGCCCATTAATTTTCCGTGCGGGCACCGACTGCCCGCCTTACAGCGCATTCATCGATGTTCGTCCCGCCGCAATTGCGGACGCTAGTGTCAATGTGCAACTATCACCCACTGCCTAAGCGTTGGCGCATGTAAACATGCGTTTGGCAGTGACCGCGAAGTTGCCAAAGCGAGCGAGTGCGCTGAATCATGAATGTATTAATCAATATCGATGTACCAGATTTGCCCCGCGCCATTGCGTTTTATCAGGACGCGTTGGGGCTGACGTTATCGCGCACTCTGGATGATGATGTGGCGGAGCTCAGCGGCGCCGGCACCGCAATTTTTCTGCTACAAAAACAGGAATATTCAACCGCGAACAAAACCCATCCCGCCCTGCGCCAGTACACCCGCCACTGGACGCCCGTGCATCTGGATTTTGTGGTGGACGATCTCGCTGCCGCCGCACAGAGAGCCGAGGCGGCCGGCGCGGTGCGAGAAAGCGCATGCATCGAGTGGCGCTGTTCGAAATGCATCACTTTCTCCGACCCTTTCGGCCACGGCTTCTGCCTGATCGAATTTACCCACGGCACCTATGAGGATTAATCCTCATCGAGCAACTTTCCTAAGCGATCAAAACGGCGCTCCCACAATTTGCGACGCTCCTGCAGCCATTCCTCCGCAGCCGTGAGCGCTGTGGTTTCAATTTCACAAGTGCGCACCCTGCCCTGTTTGCGGGTTTTGATCAGGCCGCAGCTCTCCAGCAAATTGACATGCTGTACCACTGCGGCCAGGGACATATCGAGCGGCTCTGCCAGCTGTGAAATCGACAGAGGTCCGCGGCTCAACTCCTCCACCATAATCCGGCGGGAATTGTCGCTTAACGCGTGAAATATACGACTGATATCCAGCGATGCACCCATAGCTTAACCACCTAAATCCTGTGCCAAGCGCTGCAACAGAAATTCCCATCCCTGCTTGCGGATATCGCCGCCGTCGGCACCCTCGTAAAACGCACCCTGCTCGGTGAATTTCAATAAGGTCTTGTCGCCAACGGCCACCAATTCCACGGTGCTCAGCGAAGAGGAAATGCGGTTTTCGCCCAAGGTCATGTTGTAGGCAGTGACGATGCGACGATCGGCCACTATGTCCAGAAACCAGGTGTCATTGCGACACGCCTGCCCCGCCACCGGCCCGCCCTGAGCCCGGAAACAACAGGTTTCCTTGCCACCCACGGTAAAATCCATCTCAAACGAATCCACAATAAATCCCTCCCCTTCCGCGAACCAACGCCGCTTTTTCACCGGATCGGCAAAGCCCTGAAATACCTTTGCCGGCGGGTGGGGATACTCTCGTTCGATAGTAAACGTACTGTGCTCAACGCTTGACTGGCTCATAAGTGATCTCCTGATTTACTTAAGCTTCAACTTAAGTATTCACCCAGAACCAACAATAGTCAAGCATTTGCTTTAGTAAAGTTCGGAGGGCTAAGTCCCAATAACCTCGCCGTCATCCTTGGCGAATAAACACCATTGCCGAGCGCGGGCTGTGTTTGCCGCCGTCGGCCCCAGAATCAGTGTTTAAAAAAATCTCGATGCGGACGCAATATATATAAATCATCGCGGCGATCTTTGAGATTGTTCACCGCCCCTTCGTTGCGCAGCACGCGCAATTTATCTAAATCCAAATCCGAAAAAATGATCATTTCCGTATTGGGCGTGGTTTCAGCCATTACCGCATCCTGGGGAAACGCAAAATCCGAGGGCGAAAATACTGCGGACTGCGCATATTGCACGTCCAGGTTGTCTACGCTCGGCAAATTGCCGATGGAACCGGCGATGGCCACATAACATTCATTTTCGATGGCGCGCGCCTGGGAACAGTGGCGCACGCGCAGATAAGCGTTCTTGGTATCCGTCCAAAAGGGGACAAATAAAATATCCATTTTCTGCAGCGCCAGCAGACGCGACAGTTCCGGAAATTCCACGTCATAACAAATCAAAATCCCGATGCGCCCGGCATCTGTATCAAAGCAGCGCAATTCGCTGCCGCCTTCAACCACCCAGTGGTGGCGCTCCTGCGGGGTGATATGGATTTTGCGCTGCTCATCCACCGAACCGTCGCGCCGGCACAAGTAGGAGACGTTATAAATCCGATCATCTTCCAGCAACGGCATAGAGCCGGTGATGATATTGATGTTGTAAGACACCGCCATATGCGACATTTCATGGCGGAAACGCTCGGTAAAGCCGGCGAGAAAACGGATGGAATCGTGGCTGTTTTTGGATTTTTTCAGGCCCATGAGCGGCGCGGTGAAAAATTCCGGGAACAGTACAAAATCACTGCTGTAATCCGACACCGCATCGACGAAATATTCCACCTGGGCCAACAATTCCTCAATGGAATTCACCATGCGCATCTGGCTTTGCACCACGCCGACCCGCACCACACTCTTGCGGCCGAGCACCATTTTTTCCGCCGGGTCATACAGAATGTTGTGCCATTCCAGCAGGGTGGCGAAACCGGCGGACTTTTCGTCCTGCGGCAGATATTTGCGCAACAGGCGTTTCACCTGGAAATCGTTGGCGAGTTGGAAGGTCAGAATGGGATCGTAAATTTCCCGGCGCGCGACTTTTTCAATATATTGCGCCGGCGTGAGTTCGCCCATGTATTCGTGATAGCGGGGGATGCGGCCACCCGCCAATATGCCGCGGTAATTATCGTTGCGACACAACTCCTTGCGCGCATCATAAAGACGCCGCCCGAGACGGTAGCCCTGATATTGCGGATCGATAAAAACGTCGAGGCCGTAGAGCACATCGCCATCCGGATCGTTGATGGCCTCTTCTTTGTGATTGATCAGGTCGTCATAGGTGTGCGGATTGGAAAAGCGGCTGTAGCGCACCCGCAACGTCAGGGCGACCCCCACCATTTGATCTTTATCGATAATGCAAATCTGCCCTTCGGGAAAATCCGCAATCAATCGCGCCAGCGTGCGGCGCGACCAAGCGCCGCCCAGGTCGGGATAGACGCGGTCCATCAGCGCTTTTAATTGTGGGTAATCCTCCTCAGTGATATTGCGCAGGGTCAGGTGTAATTCTTGATTGTCCACAAAAGCGATCTCTACTTAAGAACGGTTAAAGCATAGGTCAAGGAGGCATCTTTGACTGCTCAAAGTCAGCGATTCTCCAACCGGTTGTAGTCCAGCAGCGCGGCTTCATCGGGATACAGGCGGCGATAATCCGCGTGCACCTTGTCGCTGAAGGCCCAAAAATCGGGGGCGGTGCGGCGCACACCATAGCGATCTCGCAGTGCAACAAAATCCTCTTCTGTGCGCACCGCCGCCAGCTGCTGCACAAAATCGTTGAGCTTAGTCGGTTCCACCTGCATAAAACTGTTGGGATAAGAACCGACCACTCCGCGCACCAGCGTGATTTCATCCTCCTCCGGCCAGCGGCGGGTCTCTTCGCCAAACAGAGAGGAAAGGTTGGTGAACTGATTGTTGCGCAGCAGGCTGTACAAGCCGTGTCCAGGAACTTGGATCAGTGTGGTCTCCGGCAGTATCCGCACCGCTGGACCGCGCAGTTTGCGCAGCGGCTCCAGAATGGAATGATCCTTAAAATCGATCTGCATGGGGCTTCGCCCCTCTGGGCCGAGATGCTCAGTGAAGTGCGCCAATAATTCGGTTTTAGGATCCGCCGTTTTGAATTGCAGTTGCGACTTCACCTTGAGTTGATCCAGATAAAAATCCAGATATTTTTTCTGCGCAGCCTCCGCATTTAAATACCAGCCTGCCACTACGCTTTTCTGCACCTCGGCTGGCATAAATGCGACAAAATTCATCTCGCCTTCCATGCGTAAAAAATCCATGTACAGGCGCGTCAACATCTGGTGGGAGACATTGCCATAGACATCAAATCCCGCAACCAGCAGATAGTGAATCCGCTCCAGCAAGGGATAGCCGATCACCCAAGCGGTTTTGGGCATTTCGCCGATCAATCCCCGATGAACGCTGGCGCTGTCGTTGTGGCGAAAAACCGTGAGCGCCGCATTATGGTTGTGGCCATCGCCGTCCCAGATCATATCCAGATTGAGCGGGGTTTGATTTTGGCTGAATTGTGAAATGGATGCGGCTTTGGCGCTGAGATATTTGCGCTGCATATCCGAATAGCGCAGCCAGGCGCTCACGGGCATAAAGGTATTGCCTTTTTCCGCCGGCATATGCAAATAGTTTTCCGCCTGACGAAAAAGCGCCTCTTCGTAGCGGGCGATATTATTGTCCGGCGCCAAGAAAAACACCCAGAAATGATCCTGAATCACGTTTAAGGCCACGTTACCGCGACACACCGGCCCTTTGATGAAATTCATGATGCTGAATTGCGCTTCATCGAGCAGAAATTTGTAGCGCGAGTTGACCGGCAGCTGCGCAAAAGTGGCAAATGGATTGGCCGCGACAGAAGGCTCATAGGAGGGCAATTTAGCGACGACATAATCCGTCTGCAAAAACCATTGTTGCCAATTGGCCCAGCGTTTTTCGTCGAGTAAATACGGCATATGAGTTTTGCTGACTGGTGTGCTCGGGTCCTGCCACAAACGGTAATACACGCGATCTACGCCTGGGTCGTCGAAAGGACGCGTCGTGACAACGCGGTCCAGCGGTTGATTCGGCGGTGTGCGCGATCGCACCAGGCGGAAATAAATATGCGGCGACGAGGAAAAATGCAGATTGGCAAGAAACAGATGCTCATATAAATAGCGCCCCACCAATTGCGATTTAAGATCGTCGCCGTTAAAAAATGCCTCCCATTGCGCAACCTGGGTAAGTAATTCCGCCGGCAAGGCTGCAGGAGCGCCAGACGGCGCGCCATTTTTCAGCCAGCGCATCATCAAATCGTGCTCTTTTTTCGCAAGCCCAGGCAGCGCATAAGGCATGCCCCAAAGCGGATGCTGTTTTTTGTATTCCACCATTTCATCGGAGCGCGGACAAAATTGCTCGCGCACCAAGCCCAAATCAAAATCGGCGGGCAATATCGTCTGCTCCGGTAGCGGGTGCTCCTGTTTGAGCTCCAGCAATTGCGCCATCACGCTGTTGCTCATATTGGCTTCCGCCGTATTTTCGAACTCATTTAACACTGGATAAAACGCGCGGTCGCGCCATTGCGCGGTGGTTTGGGCATCTTCAAACAAACGCGTGGGGGCAGCGCCAAACAGGCGCGAGCCGTGATACACCAATTCTTTATTAGCGCCGCGCAACAGCCCTTGAAAGGATTCCAATTTCAATTGGCAAGGAGCGTCGTAACAGCCGTGACAGACGGTGCAGCGTTGATCGATCAGGGGTTTTATGTCGGCAAAATAATTGGGGTGACTGGCGCGGGCGGGCGCGTATTCCCGCGGCACTTGCCGCACGTCGGCTTTGCTTTCCGCAAACGGCCCGTAGGAACAGCCTGAGATAAACACGAGAAGACAAAAAAGAACAAAAGAATGGAAATAGGCTGATCGGGTCATGAGGGTCCAACGGCAGGGTAATAAATTCAGCATAGTACACCAATCCCTGGCCCCGCTCCGACCCGCAACTTATAACCAGCGCGCCAATACTTGCTCCATCTGCTGCTGATTCAATAAACCCGCCTGCTGCCACTGCAGCTGTCCGTCACTGAATACGGCGAAATTAGGAATGCTGCGGATGTTGTACTGCACGGACAATTGCTGTTCCTGTTCAGTATTCACTTTTAACACTAACGCTTTGCCCGCCAGCGACTGCGCCACCTTGGCCACCTCCGGCGCCGCCATACGACAGGGCCCACACCAACTCGCCCAAAAATCCACCAGCACCGGCACAGTGGCATTTTTCACAATGTCATCAAATTCCACCTGATTCACGTCCAGCGGCTCCGCCTGCGGTGGCAGAATTTCTTTGCACTGACCGCAACGGCCGCGACTGGCGAGATGGCGTGTGGGTATGCGATTTTTGGTTCCACATTGGGGGCAGGTTCGGATCATGGTTTTCTCCATTTACGTTGAAGACTTAGGAAGCGGCTTTGCCTTTGCGCCTATCCCTCACCCACAACACATTACCCACTTTCTTCGTCTCAAATAAATCAATCGCCTTCAATAAATCGCTTAATTTTTTATAGCCATAATTGCGCGAGTCGAAGGAGGCGTGGTTGGCGATATGGGAGCCGAGGGCGCCGAGGTGGGTCCAGCCTTCGTCGTTTTCACAGGCTTCCATACCCTGGCGCAGCAAATTGACCAGTTTGGTATCGCCTTTTAAATTCACCTTGGTTTCTGCCTGAATCTGCTCCGCCGGCTTTTCATCGACAAACAAAAACCGTGAACAGGCATTTACAAAGGCTTCCGGTGTTTTGCGCTCGCCGAAACCTATAACAAATTTGCCATCGGCAAGGATTCGCGTCACCAAGGGTGTGAAATCGCAATCGGAGGAAACCAGACAAATAATGTCCACCTGTTTGGTGTAGAGCACATCCATCACATCGATAACCAGGGCGATATCCGTGGCATTTTTGCCTTTGGTTAGATCGAACTGCTGCATGGGCTGGATGGCGAATTCGTGGAGCAGATTGGTCCAGCCTTTTAGATTGGAATTGGTCCAGTTGCCGTAGGCTTTGCGAATATTGACGACGCCGTATTTGGCGAGTTCGGCGAGGATAAAATCGATTTTGCTTGCCGGCGCATTATCCGCGTCGATAAAAACCGCGATTTTTTGTTTGCCTGTGGTGATGTCATCCATCGTTTTATCCTCGGCTCTTTTGGTATCGGGTGATGTAAGCGTCCAACTGATTGGCAAATCTCTGGCGATCAGTTTGATCGTAGGGAGGGCTGCCGCCGGACTGAATACCGCTGCTGCGCAGGGTTTCCATAAAATCGCGCATATTCAGGCGCTGGCGGATATTTTCCGCGGTATACAATTCGCCACACGGATTCAGCGCCACACATTTTTTTGCCACCACGTCTGCTGCCAGAGGAATATCCGCCGTCACCACCAGATCACCCGCCTCGGCTTTTTGCGCAATTTCGTTATCCGCCACATCAAAACCGGCAACCACCTGCACACTTTTGATAAACGGCGACGGCGGCACGCGAATATATTGATTGGCCACCAGCACCAAAAGTATTTCGCTGCGCATGGCGGCGCGAAAGAGGATTTCTTTGGCCGCTACCGGACAGGCATCGGCGTCGACCCAGATGGTCATAAATATTCCTGAGATTTGATCTGTTTAAAGTCTGTACAGCGATGGAGGTTTTCGAAAGCGGCTTCTGCCATGAAGCCATGCGGCGACGGGCGACGTGTGAGCGTCCGAACTTGTCAGTGTGCCGCGAGCTCAGTTAATGGTAATAAAACGTGTTAAGGGAGTAAGAGAGCGCGGCTAATGCCGCGCCTTTTCGTTTTAAAAGCGTGCGGCGATACCGATTTGAATAACGCTCTGATCCGCATCCTGCACTTGTATCTGTCGCTGCGCATCGGAATGGGTAAACTTGCGGCTGTAATGCTGCTCGTAAGTCCCAAAGATCGTTACTAGGTCAATCAAACGATACTCAATTCCTGCCGTGAATTTGTATTGAAACTCGCGATCTTCAAAATCACCGCCAATTTGAGCATTGTCGCTTTCCAAGTCAATCTGCGCTGCACCGATGCCCGCCCCTAAAATGCCGTGCAGTTTCGGCACATATAAATTCGGCGTCCAATAACCGCTGTAGAACAGCCCCTGCTTGGTGTAATCCGCCCCGATTCCGGTGAGATCGCCGGACTGGTGGTAATACTCTATGAGAAACCGCGCCGATACATCCGCGACACCGCCAGTGACGCTTACCAGATCGGTTTCATCGCTGGCGGACGTCAACCAAGTGGTAGCAGAAGCATCACCACTGGTGCGAATCATTACATTGGTTTGGTCATGATCGAAGGTGCCACCGCTGACCGAAAAATACATTTTCCCGTCCGCCATGGCGACATTGGATCCCAGTAATAAGCCTGCCAATACACCCAGACGATATTTCGCATTCATTATGTGTTTCCTTTTTAATTGGGAATGGATTGGAAATAGAGCCATGCCTTAAAGATTGCGATTGCGCACCGTTTCCAGCGCCACTAATACTCCGCGCAATTCCGCCAAGCCTTTGAGACGTCCCAGATAGGAATAACCGGGATTGACGCCGGGCTGGCCGATCTCGTCCGCCAATAAATGGCCGTGGTCGGGGCGCATGGGGATCTGCCAGTCGGCGCGCCCCTCGCGCTTGCGGCGTTCTTGCTCGTCCAACAATGCAGACATCAAACCGACCATATCGTTATCACCGTCGAGGTGATCGGATTCGTAAAATGAGCCATCCGCCTCACGTTTAACGTTGCGCAAGTGAACAAAATGCACTTGCGGCCCAAATTCCCGGGCGATGGCGACCAGATCGTTGTCGCCGCGGGCGCCGAAGGAGCCGGCGCACAGGGTCAAGCCGTTGTTGGGGCTGGGCACGCGCTCAAACAGGATGCGGGCATCCTGCGCCGTGGACACCACCCGCGGCAGGCCGAATAGGGAGAACGGCGGATCGTCCGGGTGGATACACATATTCACTCCGCTCTCCTCCGCCACCGGAATCACTTCTTCGAGGAACTGGATAAGGTGATCGCGGAAGCGCTCTTCGCCGAGCTGGATAAAGGCATCGATGGCCGCGCGCACGCCATCGCGGTCATAGGAGCCTTCGCCGCCGGGCAAGCCGGCGATGATGTTTTTCTCCAGCAGCGCCTTCTCCTCGTCGCTCATGGCGTTGAAGCGCGCCTCCGCCTTGGCCAGCACCTCGGCGCTGTAGCTGTCCCGCGCGCCCGGGCGCTGCAGCATATGCACATCGTAGGCGGCAAAATCGGTCATCTCAAAACGCAGCGCCTGGGCATTGTTGCCGAGGCGGTAGCTGAGGTTGGTGCGGGTCCAGTCCACTACGGGCATAAAGTTGTAGCAGACGGTGGTGACGCCGGCTTGGCCGACGGCGCGAATGGATTCTTTGTAGGCTTCGATCTGCTCCCGGTAGCGGCCGGTGCGCAGCTTAATGTCGTTGTGCAGGGGAATGCTCTCCACCACCGCCCAGGTCAGGCCGGCGCGCTCGATCTCCTCCTTGCGCTGGCGTACCTCCTCCTCAGGCCAGGGCTGGCCGGTGGGAATGTGGTGTAGTGAGGTGACGATGCCGGTGGCGCCTGCCTGCCGGATCTTCTCCAGACTGATGGGATCTTTCGGGCCAAACCAACGCCAGGTCTCTTGCATGGAACCCCCATAGCTATCACGGATAAGTCGTTACACGGCAAGGCATCGCCGTGCAAACCAGAGCGGCATGCTACCCAACCGCACGCCATAAACAAAGACCAACAGGACCGGCGCAGCCACCGCCTGGCCAATGGGAACCCCCGCGGCGGGGGAGTATGATGGCCCTCACAAATTTTTCACTTATTGTCGAGGTTGTTATGTCAGTAGCGAGCATCGAGAAAATTCCCAGGATCGTTGTCGTCGGCGGGGGTGCCGGCGGCCTGGAACTGGTCACCCGCCTTGGGGATACCCTGGGCCGGCGCAAGAAGGCCGAGATCGTTCTTATCGACCGCAACACCTCCCACCTCTGGAAACCCCTGCTCCACGAAATTGCCGTCGGCGCCATGGATGACGGGGTGGATGCCGTCAGCTACCGAGGCCACTCAATCAACCACCATTTTCATTTCCGTGTCGGCAATGTCACCGGCATCGACCGGGAAGCCAGACAGGTGATTCTGGCTCCGATGAAGGATGAAGATGGCGAACAGTTTCTGCCGGAGACGCGCATCAGCTACGACTATCTGGTGATGGCCCTGGGCTCCATCTGCAACGACTTCGGGACGCCCGGCGTCAAAGAGCATTGCATTTTTCTGGACAATCCGCGCCAAGCCCAGCGCTTTCGCAATAAATTGATTAACTGTTTTCTGCGTATGCAGCGCCTGCCCGAGCAGTATCGCGAGGTGAAAATCGCCATTGTCGGCGCGGGCGCCACCGGCGTCGAATTGTCAGCCGAGCTGCACCACGCGGTGAAGGAAATTCACAACTATGGCTTCAGCGCCGTCAGTAATGAGCAGCTGAAAGTTACCTTGATCGAAGCCGGCCCGCGCATACTCGCGGCGCTCCCCGAGCGCATTTCCACCACCGCCCACCGCGAACTGGAATCCCTCGGCGTCACCGTCAAACTCAACACCAGCGTCACCCGCGCATCCGCCGACGGGCTGGAAACCAAAGCTGGCGAATCCATACCCGCCGATTTAATTGTGTGGGCGGCGGGAATCAAAGTGCCAGACTTTATGCGCGATATCGGCGGGCTGGAAACCAACCGCCTCAATCAATTGGTGGTGAACGCCCATCTGCAAACCTCGCGCGACCCCGCTATTTTCGCTATCGGCGACTGTGCCGAATTCACCCTGGGCGATGGTAAAAAAGCGCCGCCGCGGGCGCAGACCGCGCACCAGATGGCCTCCACCTGCTACAAAAATCTCGTTGCGATTTTGCAGAGCAAACCGCTGCAAACTTATGTGTACCGCGATCACGGCTCGCTGATTTCCCTGTCCGAATATTCCACCGTGGGCAATTTAATGGGCAATCTCAGCAGCGGCAGTTTTTTTGTCGAAGGCAAGCTCGCGCGCATCGCCTATATTTCCCTGTATCGCCTGCACCAGATCGCCATCCACGGCGTGATACGCACCGGGCTGGTCATGCTGTCCAGTGGGCTCAACCGCTGGCTGCGCCCCGCATTGAAGATGCATTGACAATCGAAGGCGCTAAAACGGAGGCGCGGGAAGCACAGAAATAACCTGTGCTACACTCGCGCCCTCCGCTTTGCAGCAGCAGGCGCCTTGTGCATATCGACAGTCCCTACATTCAGATCGAACCCACCACGCGCTGCAATTTCACCTGCGGTTTTTGCGCGGGCCGACATATGCGCCAGGGAGACCTCGATTTCCAGCGGTTTCGTTCTCTGGTAGATAAACTGAAAAATCCTCTGCACATTGAATTGCAGGGCGAAGGCGAGCCACTCTTGCATCCGGATTTTTTTGCCATGGTGGCATATCTGCGCGAACGTTTTCCCGCGGTCAAAATTTCCACCATCACCAATGGCAGCCTGCTCAACGATGACAATATCGAGCGCATACTGGAGGCGCGTATCGACAGCCTGATGATTTCCTTGGAAAGTGCTGACGAGCAGATATTTCAGTCCATCCGCGGCGGCAAACTCGAACGCGTTAAACGCGGCGTACAAAAATTAATGCAACGCAAACGGCAAACAGCGGCTTCCACCCCAACCGTCGGCTTCTCCATAACCTTACTCAGCTCGACCTGCGAGCAGCTGGATAAAATTGCCGACCTTTACGACGAGCTGGAGCTGGACGGCGGCATGCTTTTGCAGCCGCTGCAAACCATGCAGACCTATCGGCAGTTTTATGACGAGGGCATGTCGCGCAATCTGCTGACCCGCGAAAAAGCGCAAAGCGTAAACCAAATCATTGCCAGTAGCGCCGATCTGCGGCTGAAATTGGCGACATATCAACAGCAAACGCATTTTTATTCCGCGCTTTACGGCAGTGTAAATACGCCCACCTGCCCGTGGCTTGAACGTGGTTTGTATCTGGCGGCCGATGGATCCCTGACCAGCTGTTGTTTTATCAAAGACACAAATCAGCATCGTCTCGGTGACGCAGAGGACAACTGGAGTCTGATCGCCAGCCGGCGCGAAGCCTTGCTGCAAGCCCTCAAAAGCGGTGCTATCCCACCGCAATGCAACCATTGCGGAATTGCTCACAAAATGCAGGTGTCTCAGTCCAGGCGCCAATCTGCGGAGATACCACATGAGCGATAACGATTCATTGGAATTTTTCGACACTCACTGTCATTTTGATTTTGAGGATTTTGATGCGGATCGCGAGGAGCTGTGGCGCAATTGCCGCGCGCAGGGTATTCGCCATATGTTGATTCCCGGTGTACAACCAGAGCAATGGCCGCGGATGCGCGACTTGTGCACAGGCGATAATGGAATTTATTTTGCCGCCGGTCTGCACCCCTGCTGGTTGCAAGGCAATGTCAGTCGGCAGGATCTCCAGCAACAATTAACGCAGCTAAAGAAAGAATTACTCAATTTGGCGCAATTGCCTGAATGTATCGCTATCGGTGAATGTGGCCTGGATCAATTTATCGATGGCGATGAAATTCTGCAGGAAGCGGTGTTAACAGCCCACCTGGAGGTCGCGCAAACCAGTGGCAAACCCATCATTTTGCATTGCCGACGCGCCCACAACGCCATGCTGCGCACACTGAAAAATTATCCCTTAGAGCGCGGAGGCATTTTGCACGCCTATAGCGGCAGCCGTGAGCAGGCGGAGCAGTATTGGAAAATGGGTTTTTCTCTCGGCATCGGCGGCACTATCACTTATGAGCGCGCCAATAAAACCCGCATGGCGGTTAAAGAATTATCTTTGGAGTCATTGGTGCTGGAAACGGACGCGCCAGATATGCCACTACACGGGCACCATGGCAAACGCAACACGCCGCTGCAAATCCGCGAAGTGGCCCGTACCCTCGCAGAACTGCGCAATGAATCCATTGAGTTGATCGCGCAACAAACCACTGTAAATGCCAAAAAACTATTTCAGTTGTCGCACTAAAAACCTCATGACGCAAGACGATCTCTCCTCCGTAAATATTGCCGCACTGCGTGAAAATCGGCAGTGGCAGACGCAATATCGCATCTTGATGGAATGGGGTGGAAAAATTCAGCCCAAGCCGGAATTGCGTTTACCCGAATATAAAATCCGCGGCTGCAGCGCCGATGCGTGGTTATGCCGACAGGACGACGGTTTTTATTTCGACAGCGACAGTCGCATTATCAACGGCCTTGCCGCATTGCTGCTGGTCCAGGTAACACAGGAGGGCGGGCGTATGCTCGATGTCCAGGTTTGGCGAAATCTGTTGCAGGAATTGGGTTTACAAAAACACCTCAGCCCTTCGCGCAATAATGGTTTCCAGGCGTTGGTGTTGCGTATGAATGAGCTTTGGTATAACCCTCCCCTCCCGAGAGGAGAGGGTCAGTAACGATGATTTATCAGCTTGGTTTATCGAGTAGTGTGCTCGCCTTTGTCACCACGTTTTTTACGGTTCTCTTTCAGAGAAGCCAATTTTTCCCGCTGCTCAGGCGTCAGCACTTCATACACTTTCGCGTGGATTTCGCCGCGCTGAATAATGGCCTGCTCCACCTTCGCGCCCTGCTCCCGCGCTATTTCCGCCACGCGCTGGTTGTAGTCGGGAGAAGTCGGATCGAGATCAGCAAGACCATGTTTGAAAGCGCGCTTGTCATGCTTTTTATCCGGCTTGCCATTTTTATCTTGTTTGCCATAGGAGCGGTGAATTTCTTCAATCGCTGCTTTTTGCTCGTCCGTCAAATCCAGTTTTTTAGCCAGAAAATGCACATGATCTTTACCGACACCGTGGCCGTAGCCAGGACCGGCGTATGCGGTAGCACCAGTTAACAGGGTTGCGCTCAACAATACAGAAGTCATTAATCGTTTCATAAACATGTTCTCCAGGGGTTTCTGTTTACCGTGATGTCAGTATCGTCCCACGCCCTGCAAAGTAGGGTTAAGCTGATGTAAAGTTGTGTAAAGCCACAACACCCCATTCCGCCTTCGGATACATTTTTCCCATGACTACGACATCTATTACCAATGACCAAGCCCAGGTACTGCTCGTCGACGACGATCAGTATTTATGTCAATTACTCAGCGAGTATTTGACCGGAGAGGGTTTTGCCGTTGCGACCGCCGCAGATGGCGAGCAAGCGCTGCTGCAGCTGCGGGATGGCGGCAAAACCGATGTGGTGGTGTTGGACATTATGATGCCGAAAATTTCCGGGCTCGATGTGCTGAAGCAGCTGCGCCAGTTTTCCTCTCTGCCGGTGATCATGCTCACCGGGCGCGGCGACGATATTGACCGGATTCTCGGGCTGGAAATGGGTGCCGACGATTACCTCGCCAAACCCTGCAATCCGCGCGAGTTGAGCGCGCGCATCAAAGCGGTATTACGACGCACCCGCCCCAACGAATCCGTCGCCACGCCCAAAACTCTCGGCGGGCTGCATCTGGACCCAAGCGCTCTCAGTGCGTCCCTGGACGGCCAGCCCTTGGGGCTAACCGGCGCTGAATTCCGCGTGCTGCAATTGCTGGTGGAGCATATCGGCCAAGTGTTGAGCAAAGAATTTATGACGGAGCAGGTGCTGCAGCGCAAATTGACCCGCTACGACCGCAGCATCGACGTGCACGTCAGCCGCGTTCGGCAAAAACTTGCCCAGGCGCAGCCGGCCCAGGAGGGGTTTCATATCAAAGCGGTGCGCGGCATGGGTTATCAATTATTGACAGGCGCAACCGGCGATGAAAATTAAACGACTTTTCTGGAAAATTTTTGCCGCCTTCTGGCTGGTCAGCTTGTGCATTATGATCGCCACCAGCTATGCGATTCTCGCCTCCGTAGAGACGGAAAAATTCCGCAATCAGTACGAAAAAGTGTTGAGGAACTTTACCGAGCGCGCCGTCGATCATTATGAAAGCCTGCCAGATGATCGCCCGTTCAAACGCAGTATTCTGCGGCGCTATGGCCCGCCGCATAATCTCGTCAACCACCGCCATATCGTCAGCATCAGCCGCAACGACAGAGTAATTTTCCGCCGCGATTCGCCCGATATTCGCGATGAAGAAACCTTTAAATTCAAATTCACTTCGGAGCAAGGTAATCAATACACAGTGGAGGCTTTGACGCCGCGGCCGCCGCGACATCTGGTGAATATGTTGCAGCGGGTCAATACTCTGAATTTTTTTATTATTCTGGTCGCCTCCACGCTGGTGAGCTTTTTGTTGAGCTGGAGCATCACGCGCCCTTTAAAAAAACTCGGTCTCGCCAGTCGCCAATTTGCCCAGGGCGATCTGCACACCAGCATCGACGTTAAACTGCTGCGCCGTGCCGACGAATTGGGCGATCTGGCCAAGGATTTTTCCAACATGATGCGCCAGATCCAGCAGACCATCAGCGCGCAGAAACAATTGCTGCACGACGTATCCCACGAATTGCGCGCACCGCTGGCGCGCCTGCAGGTGGCAGCGGAATTAATTCAGCAGCGGGAGGAAAAACCGNCNNGTTATATTCAGCGCATCCACGCNGAATGCGAGCGTATGGATCAATTAATTCAGCGCATTCTGAATTTCGCCCGACTCGAAGANTCCACAGCAACCTTCACCAATATAGATCTGGTCAAACTGCTGCAGACACATATCGACAATATTTTGTTTGAACATCCGCAGCGGCAGCTCCGTTTTAACCATGCGACGCCGACACTGTCGATCGAGGGCGATGCGGGTTTTATCGGCGAAGCGGTGGACAATATTCTGCGCAACGCCTGCAAATACACACCCGATGATTCGCCAATTGATGTGGATCTCACCCGTCAAAACCAGAAAGTGCTGATCAGCATCCGCGACCACGGACCCGGCGTCGCCAGCGAGGATTTGGAAAAACTCACTACGCCGTTTTACCGCTCCGGCAATCGCATGCACGGCGATGGTTTTGGCTTGGGTTTGAGCATCGCGCGCCGCGCGTTGGAAAAACACGGCGGCAAATTGCAATTGAATAACCATCCCGATGGCGGTCTGCTGGTGCAACTGGAACTGCCGCAGAAACCTTAAACGATCTCCCGCCCGATGGATTTTTGCAGATAGCGCTCCACCGCCCGCGCCGCCGCAGCAAAACCGAAGGCACCAGTGACCATCACTGACGAGCCAAAACCGCCGGTGCAATCCAGGCGCACGCCGTCCTGCATTACCTGTTTCTCCATACACACGGAGCCGTCGGGCTTGGGATAAACCATCTGCTCCGGTGAAAACACCGCGTCCACCCGGAATTTGCGGTGGCCGTCGCGGGCGAAGCCGTGGCGGCGAAACAGCTCGGTGCGGATTTTAGCGAGCAGCGGATCGCCCTCAGTGCGCGCCAGATCGTCCACGCGGATGCGGGTTGGGTCAGTTTTGCCGCCGGAAGAACCCACCACCACCTGACGGATTTTGCGTGCACTGCAGTAGGCCACCAGTGCGCCTTTGGTAATGGCCGCATCCATAGCATCCACCACTATGTGATGCTGCGGACCGATCAGCGATGTCATATTTTGAGTATCGAGAAAATCTTCCACGCAGTTAATGCGGATTTCCGGATTGATATCGCGCAGGCGCGCGGCCACCATCTGGTTTTTTGAACGGCCAACCTGGGACGCGAGTGCATGGGCCTGGCGATTGGTGTTGGTGATGCAGACCTCATCCATCTCGATCAGCGTCAGCTCGCCAACTCCAGATCTGGCCAAGGCCTCCGCCACCCAACTGCCGACACCACCAAGGCCGACCACCACCATATGTGCCTCGGCCAAAGCCTCCAGGGCGGCAGCGCCATACAAGCGGCCGAGACCGCCAAAACGCTGCCGATAATCGTCCGACAGGGCCATAACTCTCACCTTGCGCAAAAAATGCGCGCGTTTTAACGCAAAGCTTAGCTTGTCGCAAGACGCTATCCAGTTGCCGAATAACGCGGGCTCGCATTCAATAGTCACCCCTCTACAGCTGCGATGCCATCCATGACCCTGCTGCAATTGTTCGGCGCCTTTACCCCGGTCCTCGCGATTTTGATCTTGCTGGTCGGCCTGCGCCTCCCCGCCACCCGCGCCATGCCCCTGAGCCTCCTCGCCACCGCTACCAGCGCCCTGCTGTTCTGGCAAGTGGCGCCGGTGCGGGTTGCCGCGGCGGTGATCGAGGGCTGGTTCGTCGCCCTGTCCATTCTCTGGATCGTGCTCGGCGCCATTACCCTGCTAAACGTGTTACGGGCGACCACCGCCATCGACGTCATCCGCCACGGTTTTATCGCCATATCGCCGGACCGGCGCGTGCAGATGATCATCATCGCCTGGCTGTTCAGTGCGTTTCTGGAAGGCATTTCCGGCTTCGGCACTCCCGCGGCCATAGCTGCCCCCCTGCTGATGGTTCTCGGTTTCCCCGCCCTGGCGGCGGTGGTGATGGCGTTAATCGCCGGCACCAGTCCGGTGTCCTTCGGCGCCGTGGGCACACCGGTGTTGATCGGCGTCGGCCAAGGCCTGCTCGACCCGGCGCCGGAATTGGTCAATCGCATCGCTCTTGTGGCCATTACCCTCGATCTGTTTTTGGCCAGCCTACTGCCACTGCTGATGTGCGCCATGCTCACGCGCTTTTTCGGCGCGCGCCGCAGCTGGCGTGAAGGCTTGGCCGCTTGGCCTTTTGCCTTATTGGCAGGTTTCGCCTTTACCGTGCCGGCGTGGCTGACCGCGCGATTTCTCGGGCCGGAATTTCCCTCCATCGTCGGCGGCTTCGTCGGTTTGTTGATCGCCGCCTACTGCGCCCGCCGCAATTGGCTGACGCCAGGGACTGTATGGCTATTTCCACAGGACTCGGAGTTGGAGTTCAAACCGCTGACAAGCCACTTAAGCCTGCTGCGGGCCTGGTTGCCCTACGCGCTGGTGGCACTCCTGTTGATCGCCACACGCTTGGACGCTCTGCCGCTGAAGGCATGGCTCAATCAGGTGGTCATCCACAGCGGCGATATACTCGGCACCGGCATCCAGAGCGAACTCAAACCGCTCTACCTGCCCGGAACCATATTTCTGCTGGTCGCGCTGCTGGCCGGCTGGTTTCAACGCGGCACACCAAAAGATCTGACCGAAGCCTGGCACGCCGCCCTGCTCAAGGTGGTCCCTACCGCCATTGCCCTGCTCACCGCCATTCCTATGGTGCGGATTTTCCTGCGCTCGGATGTCAACGCCGCCGACCTGCAATCCATGCCTATGGAATTGGCCGCGCTGGCCGCGAGCGGATTGGGATCGCAATGGCCTTTGGCGGCGCCCTTTATCGGCGGACTGGGCTCCTTTATCGCCGGCTCCAGCACCTTTTCCAACATGATGTTTTCCAGCTTTCAGGCGGCCGTGGCCGCTCACGCCGGTTTCCCGCTCACCTTGACCGTGGCACTGCAGATGATCGGCGCCAACGCCGGCAATATGATCGGCGTCGCCAACGTTGTCGCCGCCGCGTCTGTGGTCAATCTCAGCGGCCGCGAAGGTCAGATCATTCGCTTTACCTTAGGGCCGATGCTGCTCTACTGCGCCAGCGCCGGGCTATTGGCAATGGCTTTGCTGTCTCTGGGGATTGCGCCGACATAGAACCGATGGCGCAAAATTCATCCTCGCTGATACCCAACCGGCCTTAAATAATCTCCACCCAGAAGCCGATAGATCTGATGACGACCATCACCGGGGCCTCACCATGATCATCAGCCAATCTCAGATTCAGCTCGCCGCGCAGCACAGCTATCAGGAAAAAACCGAGGTACAGCAGCGGTTTAGAGTTCTGGAAATGCAGGATGTGGAGGCGCAGTCGGTGGCACAGGAACAACCCGCTTCCGGCTTCATCTCTACCGGAGTCCGTGTGGCAGCGCCGCAGAAACACTCGTTGAGTCTGAGCGGCTCCGTCGGCGCCAATGACCGATTGCAGATGCTCATCATTGCCCAGCTTTATAAACAGATCACTGGCCAGGAATTGCGCCTGCTCTCCCCTGAACAGGTCAACGCGCCCGCCCTCGTCCAGGTGGAATCGCCTGCCCGTCCGCCAACTCCCGCCCCGGCTCTGGTGTACGAGCGCCATATCCGCTACGAGGAAACCGAGAAAATGCAGTTTGCCGCTCGCGGCACGGTGACAACACAGGACGGACGGGAGATTGATATCAGTGCCAGCTTGAGCATGAGCCGCTCCTTCGTCGCGACTTCGTCCCTGACATTGGGCGGCAACGCCGTGATGACCGACCCGCTGGTAATCAACTTCGACGGCACCGGTGCGCAACTCGACAACACCCGCTTTGATTTCGATCTGGATAGTAATGGCATCCCCGAGCAGATCGCGAGCCTACGGCCCAACAGCGGCTATCTCGCCCTCGACCGCAACGGCGACGGGCAGATCAATAACGGCAGCGAGCTGTTCGGGCCGGCGAGCAACAATGGCTTCGCCGAACTGGCGGTCTACGACGAGGACGGCAATGGCTTTATCGACGAAGGCGACAGCATCTACAGCCAGTTGCGCATCTGGCAGCGCCACAGCGACGGCAGTAGCAGCCTCGTCGCTCTCGGCGACAAAAACATAGGCGCTATTTACCTCGGCCACGCCTTGAGTCCCATGCAGCTGAAAGACTCCGCCAACAATAGCCTCGGGGAGGTTGTGTCTTCGGGGTTTTATTTACGCGAGGACGGCTCCAGCGGGGTGATCCAGCAGATCAATCTGGCTGTTTAGGCATGCGGAGGGAAGCAAGCGACATCAGAGCGAAAAGGGCCAAACAAATCAGTTGCGTCGGGCGATATTTCCTGTAGAATCCAGTTCGTTGAAAATCCTGCAAGCATACTTTTTCCTCCTCGACGCCAGTCTTTCGCAGTTCCAGACCCGAAGCTCCACGTCAGTTGCAAATAAGTAATCCAGTATTTCCAGCACCCCCGCAGTACGCGGATTTTATGATTTTTTGAACAAAGGTTAATGAATATGGCAAATGAAACAACTGGAACTGTTAAGTGGTTCAATGACAGCAAAGGCTTCGGCTTTATCGAGCAACAACGCGGCCCCGACGTCTTCGTCCACCACAGCGCCATCTCCGGCACAGGTTTCAAGACGCTGAAAGAAGGTCAACAAGTTAAGTTCGTCGTAACTCAGGGCAAAAAAGGCCCGCAAGCTGAAAACGTAACTCCGCTCTAAGAGCTCTCCCGCCACACAATAGGCGGAACCCGATCCCCGAGGCTTTGGTCACTTCAGTGACCAAAGCCTCTTTTTTTGCCTCTCTCTTGGAGCATTCCTATGAAGTCACCCCACGTTCGCTCCATTCATGGCATCCAAATCCTCAAAAGCAAACACCAGATCATCAAACGCCTGCGCAAGGAAGAACCTGCTCCCAAGCTCTATGGCGACCAAGTTTGGCACTCCAGCTTTCTCATCATGGAGTATCTGGCGCAACATCCCCTGCCGCTGCGGCAGCGGATCATGGACATAGGCTGTGGCTGGGGCTTGTTGGGCATCTACTGCGCCAAGCACTTCGCCAGCGACATAGTGTCGGTGGATGCGGACAGCGGCGTATTCCCTTATGTACGCACTCACGAAACCCTGAACGACGTTTCCGTGCGCACGGAGCAGGCGACTTTCGGTGAATTGAAACATGCGGATTTTGTCGAGCAGGATGTCATAGTCGGCGCCGATATCTGCTTCTGGCCGTCCATGGTCAAGGAACTCAAAGCCTTAATCTCGCGGGCCATGATGGCTGGCGTGAAGAAAATCATTCTCGCCGATCCCGGCCGCACCACTTTTCTGCAGCTCGCCGAGCACTGCAAGGAAAACTACATCACCCGCCTGGAGCCATGGCAGTCCCAGGAGCAGACCACCTCTAAAGGCATGCTGCTGATCATCGACAATCCTCTGGCGCTGGCGGCCTGATCCGCAGACGGTGCCACAGCTCGCCGCTCGCCGCGTAGAAGCACACCATGGCGAGGGCGAAATTCCACTCCACTATGTTTTCCGCCTGAAACTGGTTGGCCGGTTGCACGATGGTAACGGCCAGGGAAGAAAGGCCGATGCACCACTGTGCAATTACCAGCCCCCACAAGACCCGCAACCAGACCCGCGCCAGAGGTGGCATCTGCAGCTTGGCCGTGCTCAGCGAGTGTAGGCTTAGCAGTTGCGCCAAGGCCGCAAAGGCAAAATAAAACGTCACACCGAAGCGGCGCATAAAGCGGTAAAAATCACCTTGCGAGCCAAGGAAGTTGGCGTAAAGCACTAGCGCCAGAGCGGAAATGATGCCGAGAGCGAGGATCACCTGGTGCTGACGGCGCCGCCCGGCCATAGTTTCCAGCCAGCTGAACTGCAACACCCAGTAGAAAACCAGCAACATGCTGAGCGGCATCATAAAGCCACGAAACCAGAAGAGCGCGTCGCCGTTGCGCACCCCGCGACTGATGGAGGTGCACCCCTCCCAAAGGGGAATACAGGCTTCGGCCACCTGTTGGTGGATCGCAATCTGATAACCGCCGATAACCGCGAGCAGCGGAATGATGGTGTTGAGCCAGGCAACGACTCGTGGGATGGTCGCGAGCATCTTATTGGGATGCCCGCTCAATTAACGGACTGGCTTTGGCTGCGTAAAAATTCGTCATGGGAGGGCAAATTGCCGACCATGCCGCGAATGGCCTGACGCGCCATGTGCAGATTCGAGGTGATGCTCTCCAACTCCAAATTATCCACCCGCGGGCAGTGTTTGCGCGGGCGTATGCCCATGCCTTCAAACACCGACTGCCAGCTGGCACTGCGGAAAAGTTCATCCACGCCTTCCCGCAAGGCGCCGTGACCCTGGAACAGCTCAATGCGTTCGCGCAACGAATCCGGCATGGTCATATTGCGGCACCAGCGCCAGAAGGGTGTGTCCTCCCGATTGGTGGCGCAGTAGTGCAGCACAATAAAGTCGCGCACTTCTTGATAGTCCGCTGAGATACGCCGGTTGTATTCGCGCACCAGCGCTTTATCGCAATCGCGGTCGGGGAAATACCTCAGGAAAAAGTCCATGCCGCGGGCGATCAAATGGATGGCGGTGGATTCCAGCGGTTCGACGAAACCCGCCGCCAAGCCCAAAGCCAAACAGTTGTTATGCCAGATCTCACGGCGCCTGCCAGAGGTAAATGGGATGGTTTTGACCTCCTCCAACACCTCACCCTCTGCGTGGCGAAGCAAGGTCGAGCGCGCATCAGCGTCGGAGCAAAACGCGCTGGCATAAACATACCCCTGCCCCACCCGATGCTGCAGTGGAATATTCCACATCCACCCGGCGCGCCGTGCCGTGGCTCGGGTGTAGGGGGGAATCGGAGAGACACCCGTAGTTTTGACGGCGACGGCGCGGTTGCAGGGCAGAAACTCGGACCAGTCCTCGAAGCCAACCCCCAGGGCTTTATCGATCAGAACGCCGCGAAAACCGGTGCAGTCGATAAAAAAGTCGCCTTCCAAGCGGCGACCGTCCTCCAGCAGAACAGATTCCAGAAAGCCATTTTCACGCTGCTGCGCGGACACCACCTTGCCCTCCGCACGAGTGACGCCGCGCGCTTCGGCATAACGGCGCAGGTATTGCGCCACCATAGTCGCATCGACATGGAAGGCATAGCCGGCGCCACCAATGGGTGTGTTCTGCGCTTCACCGGGCAGGAAAAACCGGCCACTCTCGGCCATCACAGCGCAGGGAGAAAAATCCTGTAATGAAGATGTGTCACCCGCTTGGCGCGCGCGCAGCCAACATTGATAGAAATCGTGCTGGCCAATGCGCTTACCAATAACGCCGAACGGATGGAAATAGCGCTCGTTGCGCTCGCGCCAATCCACAAACTTGATGCCCAACTTATAAGTGGCCTGGGTGGCCTGTATAAAATCGCGCTCATCAATTCCCAGACGCTGGATAAGCCCGACAAATGGTGGGATGGTCGATTCACCAATCCCAATAGTGCCTATATCCGCAGATTCCAACAGTTCGACGCGACACAAATCTCGCTTCAAATGATGCGACAGCATGGCTGCAGCCATCCAACCGGCGGTGCCACCACCGATGATTACGATTTTGCGAAGAGGATTCATAGGGCTTTATATCTCTCGTTAATCGGCACTGTGGGTTACCAATCGCGGTTTTCCACTAGCAGACCTGTCGGATCCGGTTCACGTCCTGTGCTGTATCGCCAATAAGCAGGGCTACAAGCCTGGACTGCCCGCCTCATAACGTCAATGGCCTTGTGGCGGGGGAAGCTCGCGCGCCAGGTGAGCACCAACTGGCGCGACGGCGCCGGATTGGTAAAGGGACGCACGCTGATGACATTGGTGGCATAGATCGGCAACTGCGCCGCGGCCAGTGGCAATATGGTCACGCCGAGGCCGGACGCCACCATATGCCGAAGGGTCTCCAGCGATCCCGCCTCTGCCACCCCAGGGCGTGCCGCCGTTCGCAGGAATGGGAAAGTGGTGAGGATCTGCTCGCGTATGCAATGGCCCTCCGCCGGCAGTAACACATCCCGATCCAGCAAATCCTCCGCCTGGATTTCCGCCTTGCCAGCTAGAGCATGGCCGGCAGGCAACAACAACACGAATGGCTCTTCGAACAACACCTGCGTCACTACATCCACTTCGCTGAACGGCGCTGTGACAATCAGAGCGTCCAGATCCCCCTGGCGTAACTTCTTAGCCAAACCCGGGGCGAAATCTTCTTCCACACGCAGAGGCATCTGCGGTGCGAGGCGCTGCAACAGAGGAATGAACTGCGGCAACAGATAGGGGCCGACGGTTGGCAGCACGCCGACAGACAGAGGGCCGGTCAATTGATCCATGCCGCTATTGGCAAGATCGCGAATATCGGCCGCCTGCTCCAGAATCCGCCGCGCCCGCTCGAGAATCTGCTCGCCCACAGCCGTAGGATGGACTCGCGCTTTGGCGCGCTCGAACAGAGCTACACCCAGCTCGTCCTCCAGCTTTTTCACGGCGATACTGAGGGTCGGCTGACTGACATGGCAGCTCTCCGCCGCCCGGCCAAAATGCTGCTCCTGCGCCAGGGTCACTATGTAGCGCAGTTCAGTCAGCGTCATAGTTTTTTATCTCATTGATTGCCATTGCGTCTTCTGTCGCCGCTCGCCATAGCCAAAATTTATGGGATTTTAATTGCCGCCACCACAAACAGTCACTATAAATCGCCACAATCCTGCGTGTTGTTGAGTAATTGGTCGCAAGTCATAGCCTTATCCCTATGACAATCCAAGCCCTCCCACCTCGCCTCTAAACATCACAATAAAAAGTAGCAGTCATGACCATTGCCCAATTGTCGGTAACTTTCTTTCTTCAGATGTTTGTCATTCTCGCCACCTGTCGGGTGGTTGGCTGGTTGGGGCGCAAGTATTTGCACCAACCGCAGGTAGTGGGTGAAATGATCGCCGGTGTGATTTTGGGGCCGTCGCTGTTTGGACTGCTTACTCCTGAGATCCAGAAATTGGTCTTCCCCCCTGAAACCAAAGGCATTTTGTACGTAGGAGCACAACTCGGTGTCGGCCTTTATATGTTCCTGGTGGGCCTGGGTTTTCGCAGCGATCACTTCCGCAGCAATGTCCACAAAGCCGCCGCCGTGTCGATCTCGGGCATGGCAGCTCCATTTGTTGTGGCCCTGCTGATCGCGCCCTGGCTGATGACCGTGCCCGGCCTCTTTTCGGAGAGCGCCAGCCGCTTCGACGCAACATTGTTTATGGGCGCCGCTATCGCCATTACCGCCTTCCCTATGCTCGCCCGTATTATTCATGAGCGCGGCCTGAGCCATACGTCCCTGGGCACGTTGTCACTGTCTGCTGGCGCCATTGATGACGCCGCCGCCTGGTGCATTCTGGCAATCGTCCTTGCCAGCTTCGGCGCGGGAGCGGGCGTTGCTATTACCGCGATTGCCGGTGGTGCCATGTTTGCGACCGTCGTTATCTTCCTCGGGCCGAAGCTTCTCGCCCCCTTGGGTCGCCTTGCCGAACGGGATCAAGCCATAGGACGGCCGCTCAGCCCTACCCTGCTCTCCATCACCTTGATGCTATTTATGCTCAGCGCTTTTACCGCGGACGCCATCGGCCTACACGCAGTCTTCGGCGGATTCCTTCTGGGTACAGTTATGCCGCGAGGCGCATTAAGCGAACAGGTGAAACGCCTATTAGAACCTTTCACAGTGGTACTGCTGCTGCCAATGTTTTTTACCTACTCGGGGCTGAACACTCAGCTGACCATGGTGAACAACATGGAACTATTGTTGATTGCGGCAGTGGTGCTGGCGGGATCGATCCTCGCCAAATTCGGCGCCTGCTGGGCAGCGGCGCGTTTATGCGGCCAGGATAATCGCACCGCCCTTGGCGTCGGCGCGCTGATGAATTCCCGGGGTTTGATGGAGCTGATCATCATCAACATAGGTTTGCAGGCGGGCGTGATTGGCCCTGCACTGTTTTCCATGCTGGTGATGATGGCGATAGTGACAACGCTGATGGCATCGCCGTTGTTCGAGCTGGTCTATGGCCGGCAGGCCCGAGCCAGTGGCGAGCTAGATGCGGTGAGTAGCTCGCCTGGGATCTGACTACTTCTATCGGTTGGCGGCGGCCTGCAGATCGCGCAGGAATGTCGCCTGCCAAGTATGAATATTGTGGGTGCGCAGCACATTCATCATATGCCGCCAGCGATCAACTCGCTCATCCAGCGGCATGCGCAACGCCTGCGCCAGACTCTTCGCAACATTGGCGATATCGTAGGGATTCACTTTCACAGCGGCATCCAGCTCATCCGCCGCTCCCGCCATATGGGATAACACCAGCACGCCCGGATCCTCCGGATCCTGCGCCGCCACATACTCTTTGGCCACCAAGTTCATGCCGTCGCGCAGCGGCGTCACCAAGCCGACGCTGGCGCGGTTATACATCGCCAGAATCGTATTGCGGCGAAAGCCGCGATTCAGATAACGCAGCGGCATCCAGTCGAAATCCGCATAGCCGCCCACAATATGGCCGACGTGCCGGTCAATGGTCTGCGCCAAATCCCGATAAGCTTCTACATCTCCCCGCGATACCGGCGCAATCTGCAGATACACCACTTGGCGCAAGAATTCCGAGTGGTTTTTCAGCAGGCGCTCATAAGCCTGCAGGCGCTGGGCCAGGCCTTTGGAATAATCCAGACGGTCCACGCCGATAATCAGCTGCCGCTCCGACAAACTGGAATTCAACCGCTTGAACTCCTCTGAAGACTCGCCGCTTTTGCTTACCGCGCGCAGCGCTTCGGTCTCGATGCTGATCGGATAGACGCCGGCAGTGCAGGTCAGATCGCCAAAGCGATAGCGGTTACCCGGCAGAGCCTCGCCTTTCAAACCATAGCCCACACTCATATAAAAACCGCGGTAATCCGCCTCGGTCTGAAAGCCCACCAAGTCGTAGGCCATCAGCGCCAACAGAATTTCCTTGAAGTCCGGCACCGTGCGCAGCAGATCCAGCGGTGGAAACGGCGTGTGCAAGAAAAAGCCTATGGCGGATTTCACTCCCGCTTCGCGCAGCATTTTCCCCATCGGGATTAGGTGGTAGTCATGAATCCAGATAACGTCATCAGGGCGCAGCAACGGCAACAGACGCTGCGCCATTTTCTGGTTGACACTGAGATAGCCCTGATAGTCCTCCAGCTCGTAGGACATAAGGTCCGGTCTTTGGTGGAACAAAGGCCAGAGCACGCTGTTAGCGAAGCCTTTGTAATACTGGCCATACTCTGTGGGCTTGAGGCTGACGGTGGCGTAATCGATCTTGCCGACCGTCTCCAACTTCGGCGCCGGATCTTCACGACTCTCGACCTTGCCATTCCAGCCGAACCACAAGCCCCCGTCGCGACTCATAGCGGCCATC
>Ga0065721_10049158_pt1 | contig 43818 bp, 37 predicted proteins | sample Mesricmetagenome_FD_59108 | JGI IMG/M metagenome (GOLD analysis project Ga0065721, IMG submission 59108) | Mesophilic microbial community from rice straw/compost enrichment Sample: eDNA_1 v2 (version 2) | ecosystem: Engineered > Solid waste > Grass > Composting > Bioreactor | place: USA: Davis...
GACCGGAGATTTGCCGCCGGCTTCCTTCAGATTCCGCCTCGCGGCGGACACCCTTGCCTTAAGCTATGGCTACTACTGCCTTCACCATTCGGGACTTTAACCCTAGAGATAGCGCCCATGCTGGGCGCACACAAAAGCTGCAGCTGATCCTCCGATCTGCTGCAGCTTTATTGATTGAACTATTGTTCCCCGTTTGCTTAATCAATTAACGCATTATCGGAATCGATACATACTAATGGTTTGAAAACTAAATGTCAGCCTTTTCATCTAATTTCCATTGAAGATCTAATAAGCTTGGTGGAAGATATATAGGGTTCATCCACAAATAACTAAAATCAAATGTCAATTGTCCTAATAACATTGTTCCCTGTTTATTCTTTTGGATTTTCCACTTACCACTGGTTAATGCTTTATCATGTTCTAATAATTCTATAGCTTCGGACCAAGTATATTTCTTACCTTCTCTTTGATCAATTTCAAATATCTTCTTTTCATATGTTTCGCTATTCTTTCTCTCAATCTCCTTGGTTATGTCCGAGTCCCATTCTAGATTAAATTCAATACCCTCCAAATTACTTTTCTCTATTATTTCCTTCATTTTATCCGTTACAAAAATTCTTTTATTTGCAAATTCAGGCGTCTTGAATATCAATCTATTTTTAACCATATCTTTATTAAAATATAGTCTTTTAAAATGACTAATTTTCCCTGATGGCATGGTCACGTACTCTGTACGACTGTAATCCAAACAATCAATAACAGTAGTAACATTGATAAAGAATAACGTTTGCTTGCCATGCTTAATAGGTAGAAATTGTGTGTAATCACTGAAAAAATCGTTAAGTAAATTTCGTGCTTTTTCAGACATTACCAGTACGTTGCTTAAGAAATGTGGAAAATCAACAAGTTTGTTCTTTTTATGCGTTTTCATTTCGATTGCTTCCCAATTCAATATTGGTTCTCCATTAAACTCTACTTTATCACTATCGTCATCGAAATTCTTTAAACCAATAACCATGCTGTTAATGTTAGGTACAAGGCTCCAAACTTTCAATTTTATTAGACCTCCTTCTACAATTCACTTAAGATTACTGGGTTTGATCCTTTCTCAAAATCTGTATACGTACTCACAGTAAGTTTCACTAAAATTAACGTTACAGAACGGTCGAAATCACACCACTCATATTAACACATATTGGAACTGTCCTGCCCTTTAGTTCAACAAAAAAGCAACCAGACATAAAAGCGCCGGTTGCAGTCGTATTGCTGAACAAATGCTCCTCGTTAGCCTAATATTTAGGCTAAGCCTTTGCCCCTAAGAACTTGAAGTTTTTCAACCGGTATACTTCTAACAAGGTCTCCGCCTTCAATGTCAATCGCTTCCCATTCTGAATAAACAACAAAATCCTGCGTCACTGGAAATATGTCATTCCAGCTGATGCAATTTAATTGATAGGCAACTTCGAAACGCACTGTTTGACATTTCTCCCAAGTTTCTTTCCAATCATCATCTGCAGTTAACTCCACGAACTTCCGTTGTTTATCTTCAAACGTCTTTGTTAGTACTGTCTGATACCTACCTGGCATTTCAGCAGAATTCCATAGATACCATAAGTCTGAGTCTTCTTCTTGAACCATCTCATCTCGATACGATCTTACCCCAAGAGTGATAAGCCCCAAGATAGGTTCGGGATCCGTGCCCATAAGGGAGATGTAACAAACTTCATCATTAAAATCTAATTTTATATTATTGGCTCAATCTTAAAATCAGTGCTTGACGATTAATGCCCCCTGCGATGCAGATTGCACTCCAATAGGATTCCGCCTTTGTAGTTGAGACGATTGCGAGTAAAGTAACGGCGACGCTGGAAAGCCTTAATGCGATTATGCCGGCCTTCTACCGTGGCGTTCGTCCATCTGCAACGATGGTAGTTGAGGATTTCCACCTTCCAATTTCGCATCGTTTTTAAAGTGCTTTGAACGGTCGGATGATCCATTCGATCCCCTTGCGCACACCAACGCTCAAAGCCAGATTCGGCGATGGCAACGCTGGGCGAACAGTCGTACCAAGTGGTGAAGGCTTCTTTCCATTCCCACACACTGCGCAAGAGCGGGGAGTAATTCAGTAAAACATCCAGGCGTTCTCTGCCTTCCTCATTCAGTGCATTCCCTGGCGGGTTTAGCAAGCGATGATACGATTTCAGTTGCGCCTTCGCACGTAGTGATAAGGTAGGCTGAACGGATTTTCGCACCGTCTGTATACACTCGATCACATATCCGTGTACATGAAAGCGATCAGCGATTCGAATCGCATGGGGAAAGCATTCACTAATCCAGGTATGATACGCCTGAGCCAAGTCCATCACAACCGCCTTAGGACACAGATTGCGGAAGTCTGGATGAGCAGCGGCGTAGGCTCGCAAATCTTCTAGTTTACGACCTGGCAGCAAATCAAGCATCGTTTCACCGCGAAGATTATGGATGCCGGTATTGTAGGTGTGTCCCTTCTTGATTGCGAAATCATCCACACCAAGCACCAACCCGGTCATCGTTTTAGCTTCTGCCCAAGCTTTCGCTTGAACTTGCTCGCTCATCTGCGGAATGGCTTCCTGGTACAGTCGTTGCACCGTGCTTGTCGGGGCTTGCTGCATGCGGGCACTATGCACCGCTGTAGAGCCTAGCGCTTGCTCCACCGCAAGAGCGCGAAAGAGCTTGCTATAGCGCTGTTTCTGTCCAACAAACTCGTACGTCCATCCGAATCCGGCGTGACAAGACGTACAGTACAAACGAATCGCTGGTACGTGCAGATAGGATTTTTTCTCAAAGATTGGCAGATGGCGTACGGTTCGTACCCCATTTGTCCCTTTGCGAATCACATGTCGTACCGACAGGCAGATCGGACAGCTTTGACGATGAGCGATCGGAACGGCTTCGATATGAAGTTCATTAAGGTCGACAAAAAGAATCTGGTTCACTTGTAGCTCTGGTATAGCGAGCAATTCATTGATATACTGGTTCTGCATCTGCTTATTCCTTTTTGTTGTTCGGTGAGACTTACAACAATACAGGAGTAGCAGATGTTTTTCCATTTCTACCCTCGAATATTACGTCAAGCACTGATTTCGGTGTTGAGCCATATTATTCAAAGCATTTTTGATCTCAAGTAGCATTTCTTGCTTCATTTCTTTAAGTAACTGCTCTTTTTCCATCCCAGCACCTCTTAGCTTCTTGATGTTAGTACTTAATTACAGTATAAATTCTTGGTAATTGCCCTATTATCCTGCCCTATCGTTGAATAGCGGCGGCTAAACGGGAGACCGCCGCCAATACACACTAAAAAAATCACTTATAAAGTTCTCTTCGACGCTCACCGCGGAGCTGTGCGTAGATTTGAGTGGTCGATGCTTTCTCATGACCGAGCATACCTTGGATAAAATCTAATGGAGCACCTTTATCAAGGAGTTGGCATGCATAAGTATGTCTAAAGCGATGAGGATATACGTTCGCTTCAATTTCTCCCCGAACAGCAAGCCGTTTTAATGCCCATCTAATCGTAGGTATGGCCATTCGTTTTGTTGGATGCGTATCGGTAACAAACAAGGCCTTGCAGGAGTCCTCACGGCTGGCTAGGTACTTCTTTAGCCATACTTTGCACTCTGTAGTAAAGTAAACTTCTCGCTGCTTCGATCCCTTGCCATTAACGATCGCTGAGCAGTTCTCCCAATTCAGATCCTCGATGTTGATCTTCTCCGCCTCCCTAACCCGGCAGCCGGTACAGTAGAGAAACTCTAGCAGCGCTCTTTCCCGGAGTGATTGGCATGAAATCTTCAAATGTATGACATCTTCCTCAATTAAGAACTTAGGAATACGCTTATCTAATTTTGGTTCTCTTAGTTTTAAAGAGGGATTCGAAGTAAGATACGTCTCTTCATAAGCATAACGGAAAAGAGAACGAACAAACCGAATTCGATGGCCTAGGCTGCTTGGCTTCAGCCGATCTGCCTGTTTTGCTAAGTATTCCTTCAGCATTGCTAGTGTCACTTCTGTTATGCCTAGATCACCTAGCTCCAACATTAACATTTTGTGCTGAAGGGCATATGCCTTTAATGTTTTTGGACTGAATCCTTGAATTCGTTTGTCAGCTTCATACAACCTCCACAACTCACTTAAGTTCATAACAAAACCTCCCATTAGAAGCTATTAAATCTAGTTTGCTTCTAAAGAGAGGTTTTAATAATCTGCATGGCTCGTTGAACTAGCGTTCTCCCGTTAGTTGAATGAACAAGTGGTCTCTTTAATCCTAAGGTATTCATCATCTTTTATTGATAACTATCAGCTATTTCGCCATCACGTTTTTCATACACAGATTCTACGTGCTTCTCTTTGTCATCAATAAAATAAAAATACGTAGTGAATTCCTGATCTCCCCACGTAGAATTCTTAAAACTGTAATATGTCTCTCTAATCCTAAAGTCCCTGCCTGGATAAGTAGCATTCAAATGCGCAATAGCCTTTTTCTCGAAAGTATACTTCGTAATGGGATTGCCCCAAACAAGTGAGTATGCTCCAAAACCAACAATAAATATAACTGCACAAATAACTGTAATGTATAATTTGAAGAAAAGTTTCACCTACATTCTCCTTTCAGTTTCGAGTGCATTCTGGAAACTTTTTTTGGTGGTCGCTCTTATTTATCTTCTGAATAACAACCACTGCATTAATCATAATAAGTTGTGGTGTTGATTCAAATATCTTATTTAGTGGTCCCCAGTTGTGGTACGCTGCCTCCCACTCAAATTGATGCTTTATTGTCTTAGAACACTGCCAAAAAGTATCAATTTGCTCATCAAGTTTCTGATAAATATTTTTATTATGATCATGAATTATATTGTACAAAGCGTCCATAAAACACCACCAAGAGTTCATTTCAATATTACCATATATTGGTGCTTTTTCTGTCCTTTAGCTTAATAGGAAAACCAACATCACACAGTATCACAAAGCCAAAAATTAAGAGCCGTAGGGATGCTTTCCCATACGGCTCTCTTGTACGCGCGCTTCACGATTTAACCAAATATTATCACGTAATCGAGTAAGCTATCTATCTTCAGAACATCACCATTAGTGAAGAAGTGTTCCTTTTTTTTAATGCCTACCCACTAATGACCAGGCTAGCGGTAATGATTAAGGATAATATATCCTTGTACTATCGATATAATGAAATGAAGTAATCGTCCAATCATTAACCTTCTTAGTCATCTCAGCTTCAATTCCGTAGCTATAGTCATAATCGCCAACAATCCCATCTGAATGAAAGACCGCTTTAAATTTAGTAAGACTTTTATTCCATTGGATATACTCTGACTCAGGAAGACCTATTGCTACGTTATTTTTATGAAATTGAATCCATTGCTTCTTCTTGGACATCGCATTTGTCGCAAGAGTCAATGCTTGATTATCTGTCAATGGACGAGCATAAACCGTAATGTGCTCAGAATTTCCTGTCAAAGTAGATGCATCCCATTTGATATAATCGTTCGGATAGAAGAAGTTACTTAAAGCTTTAAATTGCACATACACTGCGCCATTCCTCAATAATACTCCATTACCAACAGTAGCATTAAAAGTCTTCCCGCCCTTAGTTAGTGAAGCGGTTTTTGTCTTCTGATTCCAATTTATTTTCACTTCAAGATATTTATCAAGTTGTTCATCGTATCTGAATAGACTATTCGTCGCCAGACTACGGAGAGGGGCATATAATCTACCCTCAGAAAGCAGACCGTTTACTCCGCCATATGCATCATAATCATCATTTGCGGCATAAGAACTCATTGGACCAATCATTAAAGCGCCAATCATTACACTTACACATACTAATATTATTTTATCCATTTTAACCTCCACAATTTTACAACCAACCGAGAAATTAATTGTTATATAAATATTAACAGCTATACTTACACGTTGGAAGTTAAAAACTGTAAGGCTGGATTGAGCTAGACTCAGCGTAGCCGGCGACTCCCCGGCCGGCGAACACTTTGAGTGCAGCCTTTTTGATTTGCTCTCTCCGTTCTTCGTAGTTGTTGCGATCAGCCGGGTTGTTCGTTTGTGTCATAGCAGCCATTCTCCTCAATCATATTCCCGAGTTCCGGGTTTGTCTTTCGCTGACTTCCCATAATTTCCGTGCAGCTTCTTGGCTGCTGGCCGGAGCCGTGGGAATGGCTTCCTTCATATCGACATAGTACCGTCCGCTCTCTCCATTGATTTCGTTCGAATCTGCCAGCCAGACAAGCGTCTCGGCTCCTTTTTCCGGCGTTCGGGAAAACCGCTTCATGACCGCCATCGTCATCCGCGCCAGCATGCCGTTGTCCTGATTGAAATTGGTAGCGACAAGCCCCGGATCTAAGCAATTAGCAACAACTCCGGTTCCTTCAAGGAGGCGGGCCAACTCGGTAGTGAACAAAATGTTCGCTAACTTCGTCTCTCCGTATCGGAAGTTGGCACCTCCCATTAGAACCTGCGGGAAGCTATAACGCTTCTGGGCGGTTAAGTCGTCGAAATCGATGCCTTTCTTCGCCATCTTGTGTCCGTGGGAAGAAGTCGTGATGATCCGGGCTTCACCGCTCATCTTGATCCGGTCAAGGAGCAGTGTCGTCAGCAGGAACGGAGCGAGATGGTTAACCGCCCAAGTCTTCTCCATACCGTCATTGGTCAGTATCCGCTTGACGAACATTGCACCGGCATTGTTAATCAATACGTCGATGCGGGGACACCGGGCCAAAATTTCGGAAGCGACGCGGCGGATCGACCGCTGATCTGTCAGGTCTGCCAGGAAGACATCCACTTTCGTATTGCCGCCAGTAAGAGCCCGGAGCTTGTCGGCTGTCTCGTTCGCTTTGGTCTGGCTTCGTGCCACGATTCCCAAGTCAGCTCCCCGAACCGCTAGTTCCTTGGCCGCTGCAAGCCCGATACCGCTGGTTGCTCCCGTAATGAGCACATATTTGCCTTGCACGCTCCAAGCCTTATTTTTCATTATATCCATCATGATCAAACTCCTTCTTTTGTTTATTGAATGAACCATTCATTCATTTTATGATTTGATCATACTCCCGGCTCCAGGATATGTCAATCGTTTTTTATGAAAATAACCTCTTGTTTGCAAACTTTTGAACGGGAACGCCAAAGAGGGCTGCAACAGCCTGCCTTCCAGCAATCTGTCACAACCCCCAAGGTTGTTCTCCTATAACACTCCGGATTGGCAGCTACTGTGCAGTCTGCCATCCGCCTTGAGAGACTTGATAAGTAAACCGGTCATCGTCGAAGTCCAGACCAAATCCCGCTTTACGCGGAACGTAGAACATCCCTTCTTTCACGGAATAAGCGCTGGCGTCCATTCCTTCGATCGCAATGTCATCCCATTCCACGAATTGGAATCCTTTGATGCTGGCGGAGAGATGCCCTGTCGCATAAATGCCATAAGTATTTCCATAACAATGCGGAGCGGTCAGTAGAGCATGTTCATCCAGCCTTGCGCCAAGCTCCAGCCAATGGGTAAAGCCCGGATGTATAATATCGTATTGCAATACATCAACGTTCCCTTGTATCGCCCAGTCGATCAAGCGGGGAGAAGCATAACCTTCACCGTCCGCGATCAACACATGCTGATTCCGCTCCTTCAACCACGACTTTAAGTTTCGATACAATTGATCATCCTCATGGAACATTTCTTCAATCCAATACAAGCCTACATCCGATAAAGCGGTCAATACTTCTTTCGTAAGGTTAAGGTTATAGGCATTGTTGGCATCGATCATCAGCTTGCCCTCCGGGCCGGCGATTTCCCTCACGCCCTCTACAATCGCAATATCCCGTCTCGTCCCTTCCATCAGAGGCATATGCATTCCGCCGCGGCCTACTTTTATTTTGAAATGGCGATGCCCCTTCGCGTATCCTTGCTTGGCTTCTTCCTGAATGAGAGCGACGGCATCTTTGTCATTGGATAGATGCAAATCGTCGAAATAAAGGGATGTATCGTAGCATGGAACAGCCAGCCCGCTTTGGGAAAAATGACGTGTTTCATTAACGATTTCATACACCGGTTGATTCCATCTGCGCCCCAGCCAGTCCAATAGCGGATATTCGAGACAGGTTCGATAAGGCTCTAGAATTTTGCCGCTGTCGTCGAAGAAGTCTCGCACGTTTTTCCCTATGAGCGATTTCGCCTGTTCCGTCGTGATATGCGAGGCGCCGTAGGCTGTTTTACCGTCAATTGTTATTCGGACAAGGCTAACTTCACAATTCTTGCCATGAACGCCTAGTCTGCCGTTCGCACCGGCACTGCGCGCCCGCTCCCCATGCAGCTTGGCGAATTCAATCTTTTCGATGATCCAATCTCTTTCGATTCCTGCAAGATTCAATCTAATCCCGCTCCCTCATTAATAGACGTTAACGATATCGTTATTTCTCGTTCATCCCCCGGTATTCCCCGGGCGTCTTGCCTACCAGCTTCTTAAATACGCGGTTGAATGAGACCGAATGGGTGTACCCGACCAGGTTGGCGATATGCTGAATAGGTTCGGTGGTTGCCTTTAAATATTGTTTGGCTTTCTCTATGCGGAAATGGATCAAATAACTAACGAAGCTTTCCCCGAACTCCTCTTTGAACAGCCGGCTTAAATAATTTCCGCTCAATCCGAAATTATCGCTGATGGAAGTCAAAGACAAATTGGAATCATGGTAATTCATTTCGATGTACTTTTTAATTTCATGAATGGTTGCATGATTGCTGTTATTTTCCCGCATCGCCTGAACGTCGTTAAATAAAGTCAGAAGAATGTTCTTCAAATTCTCCTGCGTATCTGTAACAGACTCAATGATGTACATTTCCTCGCGTATATGGGACAAGCTGTTTTCCTTTAAGGACTCAATGGAGCCAATATCGAGGCAGGACAGTTCCCGATCCAGCACGAAAAGCAGGTAATTCAGCAAATTTACCATATCTTCCGAGGTTAATATCGCTCTCTTCACTTCGCTGAACAGCTGTTCGAAGATACTCTCCCATTTCCAATCTCCCATTCTGAACGAGTCGGCGAGGGCATGGACAAGATGCTGATATTCGTAATAAACCTTGCCCGATTTCCCTTCGACATCCCCCCGGGAAATAATCTTGCGGTCTTCAAGCAGCCACTTATAACGCAGCACTTCCTCCGCATCCCGGTAAGATCTATGCAGCTCGTGTATATGGAAGACTTCATTGCCTATGCCGACGGTAATACTGAATTTCATATACCGTTCCATCCAATTCAGCACTTCCCGCCACAACCCATGCACCGTCTCGGCCATGTTGCACGAATCGGATTCGCATAGGGTGAACAAGAGAATCAGGCGGTTCTGCGACATCCATTCGCTCTGAATATCGAAAGGATAATATTCCGATATTTCCTGAATGGCTTTAGTAACGGCGTATCTCAGCAAATATTGATCCGAAGCCAGGTAAAGACGGTTGAACTGGTGGAAACGGTCAATCTCGGCAATTGAAACCTGGAACTGCTTGGACTGGATCAACAGATCTCCATCCTTTAATTCCGAGAGCAATTGCTCGACCTCCTCCGTGACATCCCCGCTCATAACCTTTTGAAATACATGCTTGCGCCTAATCATTTCATCCTTTAACGATTGCTCCCGGAATTTGCCGAGCTCCTCTTCCATATTTCCGAAGATGGATTCAATAAATCCGAATTCATCCATATGCCGGGCATCGGCGAACCCATCGTTTCTGCTTGGTGCATTCATACGGATGCGGGTTAATATCGATTCGATCGGCTTGTAATTTCTGCGTGTGGCATACACAACCCAGATCACGCCTACTACGGTGACCAGCGAACCGAGGATGATCCATAAATAAGAAAAGGTGGAGGCATAACTGAGTATTGCGCCTTGCTTGATACCGCTCTCGAATGTCCAGCCTGTATAAGGCGATACGACACTTGCCAGCTTCACATGACTTTGTCCAGAAGGTGTCTGTGTTGCCTTGCTCGTATCGAGCAGCATATCCCCTTGCCTGTGAATCGCGATAAAACCTAACGTCAGGGCCGTCTTCTCTTCAATGGATTGGGCAATCGCTTGAGCCCGAATATTGACGACTACCACCCCTTGACCGCCGTGATCCAAGGGTACCTTGCGTACAAGGGTAACGACCTTCTGCGACGGATCATGTGGTCTGAACGGATCTTGTCTGCCGATCCAATTCAGAGGTTTCATGGAGTTTTGAGCTTCCTTAATGAACGCCGCATCCATAAATTCATCCAAATTGTCCAATCCGTCTTGAGCCAGCAGCAGACGATCGGACCAGCGAACCGCATAGATGGAGGAAATCAAAGGATTGGAGTCCATCCATCCCCTCAGCCTTTGACCCATTTCGTAATTCAGGAAATAGGCGTTCGCTGTTGTCTTCTCCTGAAAGAAAGTGGATAACACCTCATCCGTCTGAATCCCTTGCATAATGACACTGTCGATCGTGCGCAGCGACTGATCCACAGATTGCATCACGCTCTGCACGAACATGTTGTTGGCCCGGCCTGCCTCTTCCTGCGACAGCTTCACAATGAATAGGAAGCAAGAGATAATTAATCCCGAAACGACAAAGAGAAAGATCGGGAGATAGGAGAACAACAACCGATAAAACCAGTTATTTCGTTTCACGCCTTTTCCCCCGCCTTTCTCTCTCCAATGTTCTGCTTGCTTACTTCGTATATAAATCTTTCGTCAAATAAGCCGTGTCTTTATTGGTAGTATACCAATCCTGCCACCAAGCGTCGATTTTCTCGCCTCCGACCTGCTTCCAGGCATTTTGCGCATCGACAATGGCCTGATCCGATGAGTAGCTTTCACCGCTAACGATAGCTTTCTTCAAAATATTATCGATCTGCCCGTTCACAGTAGATGAGATGGTCTGCAGTTCTTTCGGCAGCACTGGCCTAAATTCCGTGAAAGTAACTCCCGGATATGGACGATCCGGGCTCAGGTAATTCTCGGTTGCCTGATCATATAGCTCAAGCCATGCCTTCTCTATCGGATTCTCAAGATTCAGAGAATTAATATAAGCAGGTCTGCTTCCGAAGAAGGCGGGCGAATATAACAGATTCACATCGTTCGTCCAGGAAAACTTCGGATTATCCGGCTGCTTCAATGCGGGATAACCAGCCTCCGTCAACGTATAATCTGTTCCTTCATCACCATAAGCCAGCTTGGTCATATTCGCTTTATCCGACAGGAAATCAACATACTTCATGACGGCTTCCGGATCTTTGGCATTGGCATTAACGATGCCTACTACCTGAATCGGCGGGATCAGACCGCCGCTGAACTGGCCGTATGAGCTCGCAGGCAGCGCAATACACAATACTTCCGCGTCCGGATTATTGCTCATTAAGGTAGCGAAGACCTGCATTTCGTCAATTCCGTCAATCGAACCTCCATAGATCCCAAGCTTGCCCGTGACCCATTCTTCCTTCGCGTTGGCGCCATCCTTATCGTTCAGGAAATCCTTATTCACAATACCCGCATCGAATAGCTGCTTCTTGAAGGCCAGCGCATCCTTCTTGCGATCCCAGCCATTCACCAGCTCATCATTCTCCACGACGGGGCTAATATTTCCGAACATCATATCAATCAAGGAATTGGTAATAAAACTAAGGGATATCCCATACGTATCGTCCGCCCCGTTCTTGTCCGGATCTTCGGTTGCGAATGCCTTAGCCACTTCGAAGAGCTCCTCCGTCGTTTGAGGAACGGACAGGTTTAATGCCTTTAACCAATCTGCTCGAATAAATAATGCATCATTAGGCTGCAATCCGTTAATTCGGCCGATTTGATAGATATGCCCATCCGGAGCGGTCGTAAGCTTTTTCAGACCTGGATATTCCTCCAGCAGCTGCTTATACGTGGTGCTCGTTTCATTAATGAGATCTTCAATCGGCATCGCTTGACGCTGGGTTATTAATTGCCCTTTGAAATCGCTGCCATAAGACCATACGATATCCGGGGCACTGCCTGCAGCAAACAAGGTATTATATTTCTCATTATCCGAGAACCGCGGAATCGGCACGAAGTTGACCTCCGCAGGTCCCGCCTCGTTAATCCACTTTGTTGCCCAGTTATCCCGAATGGTGCCCTGATCAGCCGGAACATTCCCCCGATCGTAGACGGCTGCAGACATTTTACCCTTGGCCGCAGATTTCCCCCCGTCCTTACCCGCCGGATCAGACTCCCCGGATGAAGCCGTAGAGCATCCCAATAACGTAACGCTGCACAATAAGATGTACACGATTACCATCAGCGAACCTCGTCTAATTTTCCCATTTACCAAGTGATGCGCCTCCCTTTGTTTTCACTCTGTAATAACTACATGAATGCTTCCACAATGCCTAGCCGCTAACCTTTTAATGACCCGATCATCACCCCTTTCACGAAATGCTTCTGAACGAAAGGATAAGCGATCAAGATCGGCATCACCATAACCAGTACACCCGCCGCCTTCACACCCTCCGGCGCAATCGCTCTCTGCAGATCCGGTTCAATCGCCAGCTGCGGGTTCGAGGCGGAAAATATCATTTGCTGGACTAATACGGCCAGATTGTATTTGCTCGTGTCATTCATGTAAATCAGGACGTTGAAGAAATTGTTCCAGTAAGCAACGCCATAAAATAAGGAGATCGCTACGATCATCGGCACGGATACAGGAAGTACAATCCGCATGATCAGGCGGAGTTCGCCGCAGCCATCGATACGGGCCGCGTCCTCCAATTCTCTCGGGATGTTCTGGAAGAATGTCTTCATGACCCACATATTATAGGTGCTTATAAGTCCAGGCAGCCATAGGGCCCAATACGTGTTAACAAGACCCAATGATTTAACCAGCAAATAATTAGGAATTAGACCTCCGCTAAAAATCATAGTAAAAATGATAGCCAACGAAAAAAACCGGCGGCAATAAAAATAATCTTTGGACAACGGGTAAGCCACGGCGATTGAAGCTGTCATACTGCATATCACGCCGACAAGTGTAATCACAATGCTGTTGCCGAACGCCCCCATAATCCGGGTCCCCATGAATAAAGCTTTATATGAATCCCAATTCCACTGCAGCGGCCATAACGTGACCCGGCCTGCCATAATCATGCCCGGATCGCTGAACGAGGTCGCGAATATATGGACCAACGGCAGGAAGCAAAGCATGCCCGCTATCAACAAGACAAGGTAATTCACCGCGTAAAATACTTTTTCCCCAGCCGATGCACGCATCGATTCATCCCTCCTTTACCATAATTCCTTCCCCATGCGCCGGGCAATTTGGTTCGCAGTGAGGATCAGCAGCAGCCCTACCAACGATTCGAACAGTCCCATAGCTGTAGTCAGACTGAATTGCCCTCCCTGCAGCCCAAGCTGATACACCCAGGTGCTGATGACTTCCGAGACGCTGGACACGGCGGGATTGCCCAAAATATAAATTTGATCGAACGAGACCTCCATAATGCTTCCCATCGACAAAATGAGCATCATCACAACAACCGTACTGACGCCTGGCAATGTAATATGCCATATTTGCCTCCACTTGCTTGCGCCATCAATCGCCGCCGCTTCATATAAGACCGGATCGATTGCAGCTAGAGCGGCCATATAAATAATGGCGCTGAAGCCAGCCTCCTTCCATATCCCCGATCCAAGGTAAATCGTTATCCATGAGGGAACCTGGTACATGAAAGAATGTGTGTATCCGAACCAACGTTCCAGCAATATGTTCAAACTCCCCGATTCCTGCGAGAATAGAGTCAATACGATGCCGCCCACTATGACCCATGAGAAGAAATGCGGAAGGAACACCATCGTCTGTACGGATCGTTTGAACCACGTTGCCCGCACTTCATTTAATAACAGCGCCAGAAGAATCGGAAACGGAAAACCAACAACAAGTCTGAGCAAACTTAGCCATAGCGTGTTCACGATAATATCAATCGTTAAATCATTGCTGAAGATCAGTCGAAAATGATCCAGGCCGACCCAAGGGCTGCGTACAATCCCATCATAAAGATTGTAATCTTTGAATGCGATCACAAGGCCCGCCATCGGCGTATACTTGAATAGAAGATAGAAGACTGCTCCCGGAATAAACATCCATAAGAGCGGCACATTTTGCTTGAACCGTCTACTTGCGCTTGTTTCCATATGTCACCTCCCGGTTGCTTGTGGACCTTGCGTTCATTGCATTTCATTCCTCCCCGATTTCGAATTCATCCTCATCATCAAGGTTTGGCAATCCCGCGACAAGATACAATAAACAGGGGGCTAAACCAAACAGGGAAAAGCGAACTAAACACTTTCAATAGAACATACCTTTTCAGGAATTCTCCCTAGACAAACCCGTTGTAACGGGCATAAGCGACTCTATTGACGCCCAAACCGCATGAAAAAGACGGAAATGCACCTGATAGCGGCATCTTCACTTAAATTCGATCATGGGATGCAATAGCTTGACATGTTCGTACACAAAAAAGAGCCGTGCATCAGCACGACTCCAAGAGATCTATAGACTAATAAACTAAAATTGAAATTTTCCAATACCGCTTTGCAAAGCGTGGGTCATATTTGTTAATTCGTTGGAGGCTGCCGCAATCTCCTGAACCATTGCATTCTGCTCTTGCACAGATGCTGAAATCTTGCTCAGCTTCTCCGCATTCTCACCTGCCACGTCGGCTACCCGCTCCGCGCCGGAAAGCATGGCATTCATTTTCAAGGATTGTACGTCCATTAACTCCGCTATGCGATTGACCGCCTGGACGGTTCGATCTACAGATTGCGAAATCCGTTGCAGACTGTCCACCGTTTCACCTGTTTTGGATAGTCCTGTATCGGTATGCCGAGCCTGCGATTCCATACGGCCTACCGCAACGGTCAAATCGGTTTGAATCGTCTCGATTAAACCTGCGATATGCTTCACTTCCATGGTCGTATGGTGGGCCAGCTTTCTAATTTCCGAAGCAACAACCTGGAAGCCCTGCCCATGTTCACCGGCGTGTGCCGCTTCAATGGAGGCATTCAAGGCAAGCAAGTTGATCCGGGCTGAAATCTCCTCCACTACATGAATAATGTCGCCGATCTGCTCCGTATGCTGCTCCAGCATTCTCATCATGACCGTTGTTTCATTCCCCTCTACCGCCAGACGATTCATAGCTGACGACAAAGAAGTGATTGACTCGCTGCTCTCGACCATCGCCTCTGCCATTTGTTCGGCGTCCTGCTGGGCGGCAACTGTGCAAGCTGCCGCATCCGCCGAGATTTCGGCTATCTCCTCAATAGAGGAATACATCGTTCTCGACAGTTCTGCCTGCGTATCAGTATTGCCGGATATTTCCCCCACCCGCTCCGACACATCTGTCAGGAGCATCGCCGCTTGCTCCAGCGTTAGTCTCAGCTGTTCCACTTCGGACCCGGTGGCGGTCGAATGTGTATCAATATCGGTGACGATACCGCGCAAGCTCGCAATCATCTGATTAAACGATGCGGCCAGCTGCCTTAATTCATCCCGCGAGTTCGGAACGGCCACCCCTGCTTTCAAATCTCCCCTTGCTGCGATTTCCGCCGCTCTCTGCAGCTCATTAAGCGGCTTAACCAGCCATCGCGCCGTTATCCACCCGAGAAAGCCCGTCCAAAACACGCCTAATCCAAAAATAATACTCGAAAATAACAATGATTCCATTTCCGGAGCCAAATAATCCTTTAACACAAAAATAAAAAACGCGCTCGTACCATATGTAGCTGTTGCCACTGCGGAAATACCTACAACAATCTTCGTAACCAGACTGGTTGAAATTCTCATTCATCTGCCTCCTGCTACATGGGGATCACGAGTTGCATGATCATCAATCAAGCTGCTCTTCTTCCATTATGTACATTTACAGATCCATCCACTGTGATTTAAATCACATTTTTGTCTTTGTTGAAAATTTCGGGTTTGTAAGCCTATCCATCTGTGAGCTGGATTTTAGAAATGCTCATGATTTTATAATTAGGTTGTTGACGAATAATTAATCATAAACTATTCTAGGATTATATTTATAAAATCACTGTCTGTCGGATACAAATCATAAATCTCAAGGAGGCTTTGCCAATGGAGACAATTGCCTTTAAGGCAACATGGAAGCATGCTGTGCTCGAATACCAGATCAAAGAGATTGATACTAACCAGGATTTATCAAGATCAGCTATTACAAACAGAGCTATTGATGCGGCAAAGAACGTTGTCGATTGGAACCCTGTAAAAGAGAAATTGGCCTTGTTAAAGCGACTGGATATACCTGTTGCCGTATCCATGCAAGCCAAACCGGATGAAGAATGTGCAAATGAAATACCGCAGATCAAGAAGAAAATATTATTGGATTTGAAGGACAGTATCGAAAGACTGCAGACCTCGTATTTCATGCAGCTGCTGTGGATGAATTATCTGGAGGAGCTTAAGAACCAGGCAACGCGTGTAGGTGCAGAACAGCATATTCGGCCTGACGATATTTCTGGACCAGACATGGTGAAGCTTCTGGTTGAACTAATTCTTCTCAATAGGGATGCAGATGCAGAAACAATAAATAATATTAAAACTCTTTTGGTAGATTGGAGGAACAGCAGATGACGAATCATACCGCACTTTATGAACAGGCTAAAATCAAATTGGCTAAGCTCCCAGCTGGAAAATTCAGATTAGCAGATATCTGCGATAATCCGCCGGCTAACTTAGGCCGTGTTTTCCGAAATGATGTGGTAGTGAAGAAAATCTATCCCGACATTAGACGTATAGGCGTGGACGATCAATCTGTCATCTATGAGAAACTTATTAGAGAGGACAACAACAAACAGCTAAGAGGATTTATGCTGAACCAGAATGCATTATTGTAAATGGGTAATGGTATTGAATAGCTACGACTCCCTGCTGACTTCCCGGCATAAAAAATACATCACCAAGACGTGTAGGCCACTTGGCGATGTATTTACAATTTGTATTCGCTATTGCTTCTCTTCAATTCGATACCACAACTCACAATACTGATAGCCGTCTTGATTCGTACAATACATCTCAAAATTGCCGCCATCAATAATGTTATACTTCGATGTTTGCATCCATTCAGAGAATATCCGATTTTTCAGAGAACGCAAATCATAGTTACCGCTACCGTTTCCGTCGTTCAAGGTCGAGAACACCGCCCATATCGAACTCGGAACATCGACAACCGTATAATCATCAATCTTGCTATCCACTAACCTATAGCACCCGATTAGATAAGGGAATGTTGTATTGCTCGAGAATCTGTAGGAATCGAATGCAAAGACCTCGCTAATTTCTTGGCCGAACCGCCCCTCGGCACGCCAATCCCCGTCAATCGATTGGATCAATCCCTCCATGTATCCATTGCTGCATATGTTCTGCCATACCTCCGGGATCGATATGCCTTGTTGATTGGCGATGCTGTCCATCCCGTATACATCTTCCAGACCGAATACTTGAAAAGCCTCGCGTTCCTCGATGCGATAATTCATCTCGACAACTCCTTTTAGGGTCAATTGAAAGGAGATACGAGGATACGCCTTCAACTGGCTGCCTGCGCGGCGCGCCGCAGTAGGGGTCAGGCCGTGAAGATTCTGAAAAGCTCTTGAGAACGACTCGGGCGTCTCATACCCGTATTTCAAAGCAATGTCCGTGACTCTGCTCCGCTTGTTTTGCAAGTCGAATGCCGCAAGCGTTAGCCGTCTACGTCGAATATACTCGGATAATGGAATTTCGAGCACAAACGAGAATATCCGTTGAATTTGATACACGGAGCACAGCGTGATCCGCGCAATCCGATCATAATCGATATTACTGTCCAAGTGATCCTCGATGTAGTCGATGGCCAGATTCATTCGTTGAAACCACTCCATATCGATCCCTCCTTCCATAAGGAGCATATCATTCGGTTATTCTATTAGCCTGACAATTGATGCCGGATAATGACAGGCAATCAGGCATTCGGAAGAAATGCTAACAATCTCCGTATGAGTTACTTTAGATTCTTCGTTGAACATCCGAATATTTTTTTGCGCTGTACGCTGGGCGCAACGCCAGTTTGACGAGAACAGGTCTTACGGAAGCCTTAACCCGCTCCGCTTAGCCCCAATCAGCATAGGAATAGAAATCAGAAGACTGATAATAACCGGAACAAAAGAGCCCTCAAGTCCGAAATTGCCACCTGTGAGAAGTGCAGTACCGTGAACCTTGGCCATAAACAGACCAGCAGCCGCGTGTCCGGATACCGGAATGCCAAGCAGACCCTCAAGGGTATTCCATGCAAAATGTAGTCCTATGACGAACCACAAGTTCTTCCGCCACATAAATGCGGCTCCGAGCAGAACGCCTGCTTCTAAGGTTATGGCAAGCCCACTCCATAGCGTTGCCCCAGGGTTTCCAAGATGGGCAACTCCAAAGAACAGCGAAGTCACTGTGAGGGCAAGCCATTTTCCACCCCATTTTTGAATCACTTGAAACAGGAGTCCACGAAAGATAAGCTCCTCGACAATGGCACCGCCCAAAGACACTTCAATGGACGATAGTAGAACAGAACCGGTATCCGCAGCATGATTCCACTGAAGGGAGTAACCTCCCAACGCAACAATAATCAAAGTAGATACTGCGATGAAGATTGTCCCGGTTAGTACACCCATAACCGCTTCAATTCCTGCTCGTTGTCTGGATATCTCTGAAGTTGACAGCTGGGCCATGTATTTCATCGCGAGTATATAAACCATGATGACCACAAAGCCTTCCGTTAGTGTCAAAAAGAGGGCAGTAATCCCCCCTACTCGGTCTGTTAGCGATCGGAATAACGCATCCACGACAATAATCCCGATAGCCCCCACAATCAACCAGGTGATTGGAAAGCGCCAAAATGAACGCATACCGCTCAATTTCCTACCGTGCAGCATCTCTTCTTTTGCAGACAATTTTGCCTTCATGTCTTACTCAGCTCCTTTATTGCTTGGTAGCTATGAGTATAGAATGAAAAAGTCATAAAGAGGCAGTGCGCTTTGGTCATCATTTCGTCTTCTTAATGATCCATGATTCCCGAGTCACGGGCTTTGCGTGCGGCCTCCCTCCTTCCTTTCACATTAAGCTTTGAATAAATCGTTGAGATATAATTCTTAACTGTCCCTTCACTAAGAAACAGTGCCTCGGCGATGTCTTGATTACGCAAGCCAGAAGCCAGCTTATGTAGCACTTCCAACTCTCGGGTACTGAGCCCATATTCATTGTTTTTGGCAGATGGGGTATTATTCATGCTTTTGATCATTTTGCTCGCCATCTCTTGCGAGATCAAAGTCCCTCCCGCGTGCACCACCCGTATGCCTGCAGCCAGGTCCCTCGGATGAATGGCTTTGAGTAGATAACCTTCTGCTCCATGGCTTAATGCGGTCAACACATATTCTACTTCTTGAAAGGATGTCAGCATGATAATTTTGATTGCGGGTATTCGCTCTTTAATCACAGCTGTGGCGGCAACGCCGTCCATGACCGGCATATTGATATCCATCAGCACGATATCCGGCACAAACTGCTCGCAGCCCTTAATGGCTTCTGCCCCATTCTTGGCCAATCCGACAATCTCCAAATCCTCTTCCATAGAGAGTACGATATGTAAGCTCTCCAGAATCAACTCTTGATCATCGGTAATCAGTACTTTAATTTTCGCCATGCACCATCACTCTTTCCAGCGGAATTTCGCATCTGACCTCGGTTACAGCTGCCGCCCCCTCTTCAGAAGATACCAACAGGCTGCCCCCCAACCGCTCAATCCGATGTTTCATAGTGGTCAGTCCGAAGCCATACTCCAGCTTGTCAATCCGATTGCCGTTATTCTGAACGACCAATTGCAGAGCGTTCTCGGAGAATGTAAACTCCAGATTCAGTCGAGACGCCTTTCCATGTTTGAGGGCATTCGTAAACGATTCCTGGATGACCCGAAGGATCGCTTGCCGCACTTCCAAACGCACCGGCCGCTCTGCCCCCAGCAGACTCAGAGTCAGGTCCGTTCCCGTGTGCTCCTGGAAACTGGCCGCAATCGCCTCAATTTGTCGGCTAAGACTCGACTCTTCTTCCTCCCCCATCTCATGGACAATATTTCTCATTTCGTCCAGATTCCTTGCAGCCAATTCCCTTAAATGTGTTAAGCGCTTCTTAACCTCGGCAGGCTTATAATCCAACAGGGCAATGGAAGCATCAAGGCTCATAATGAGTGAGATGAAGGAGTGCCCCAGGGTATCATGGAGCTCCTTGGATATGCGGTTACGCTCTTCAAGCAAGGTCATCTTCTCGATCTCAGCCGTATAGTGGGTTAACAGCTTGTTTTGCTGCTCCACTTCTGCAAGCAATTCATTTTTCTGATAATACGCATTGGCTACGAAGCTTGCCCATATGCCGATGAAGCAGAACAACAGATTGTCTGTTCCGACGCCAAGGGTGTACTCCCAGGTTAATCCTAAGTAAAACTGAGAGAGAGCTGGAATTAAAGTAACCGAGGGGATGACCCAGAGTGTCTGCCTCGTCATTAAGTACCCTATTGTAAGACTCGGCAGCAAATAATCCGCTTTGGAGGTCAGATCCGGATCGATGACAGAATGCAAATAATAAGAACCGCCCAGCGATAACTCCAGTATGCAAAACCAGACTTTGTTCACCCGCCATTGTGGAAACCAGAACATCATAGGGACGACAAACGCTATCATCAGCCAGATAACGTTTAATAGCGTTCGGTTCGAAAACTCACTCTCTGCAAGTACCCGAGAAACCAGCAAGATATAATGGTAAAAACGAAGAGCAAATATACCCCAATCCATAAACAATAATGTTTTTTTCATACCATTATCATACAGCAAATCCGGAACCTTTGGAGGAATAAAAGGATATGAGACCACTCCCGGGACTGCTCCCTGTTTGTGAGACAGGGAGCAAACGCCTTTTTTTGTACAGGTTCAAGATGCTCGACAAATAAATCATCGTGTTGCCGTAAGAGAGATGCGTAATATCGGTGACCAGCTTTTGCAAAGGACGTTCTGCATGAAATTGCTGCTTAAGTAGTAACGGCCAAAGCATTTCTATATCCATTTAACTCGGAGGAATTAGCCCCCGAAAATCGATCTTAAAGAACCCTTTGCTTGATAAAAAAACTACTTCACGCGGTTATCAGAAACTTATATCCGGATATAAGCCTGAATAACAATTTCAGCGGGGAAGCCAATCTGCTTGCCGACTGGTGAAGAAATCAGTATGACTCAAGTTGAAAGCATCGTTGGGATTAACAACAAGTTATGAGAATATATTCTGTGGGTCACGATGTAAGCATTTTCCGAACCCGATTGTTGGCTCCGTGTTGACTTCGGAGAATAAAAAATACAGAGCAACGGCATCCCTATCGCCGTGCTCTGTATTCAGCTTCATACTACTATTCATCTCTCCGCCCTTACTCTTCCCCAACCTCAATCGGATTCTCCCCATAAGAGATCCAATCACTCCAACTCCCCGCATACAACCGTACCTTCGTGAAGCCCGCTTCCTGCAAAGCAATCACATTCGGGGTGGCCGTTACGCCGGAGCCGCAGTAGACGATGGTCTCTTGGTCCTTCGGCAGTCCCTCGAACCGGGCTGCCTGCTCGTCTGCACTTTTCCACTTGCCGCCTTCTCCCTTGCCTTCGGACCAGAGATGATTGATGGCGCCGGGAATATGGCCAGCCTTCTTGTCCAGCGGCTCGACCTCGCCGCGATAACGTGCGCCGTCACGCGAATCGATGAGCGTCACGTTCTCATTGCCAAGCTTCTCTTTAACTTCGTCCATCTCCACCAGCATGTTATGCTGCACAGTAGCAAGGTAGCGCGAAGGAATGAGCACCTTCTGCTCCGCATTCACCGGGAATCCGGCATTTTGCCATGCTGTAAAGCCTTCATCCAGCACAGCTACTTGTTCATGGCCCAAATATTTCAGCAGCCACCACAGACGCGAAGCCATTGCGCCGCCTTGATCGTCATAGGCGATAACGCGGGTTTCGTTGCTGATGCCAACCTTGCTCAGAGCAACGGTTAATGCCGTAATATCCGGCAACGGATGGCGTCCGCCATGCTCTTCTACCGGGGCGGACAGATCCTTTTCCAAGTCAAGATATACGGCCCCCGCAATGTGGGATGCTTCATAAGCCTCGCGGCCAAAGTCCGGCTTGCCGAGCTGGAACCGACAGTCGACGATGACGATGTCTGTTTCATATAAGCGGGCCAGGAGCCATTTTAACGATACGATATTGTTCATGAAGGAATAACCGCCTCTCTCTTATCCATGCTATATGTGCCATTATACATGATTCCGCCCCCTATCTTCTAACCTTGCTGCATCTCTTTGCCAACATTGTATATAACGGCGATTATCCGTGAATACTAGGTGGCTATAATCTTCTTCGGAAATAACAGCTGATTAAAAGGAGATGGATGAATGTTCAAGCGTTCCTTCAGAACGGCAGCCATGGTCCTCGTACTAGGAATGGCACTCGTTACCGAGGCCGCAGGCGCACCGGCACCAGCCCCTGCAGCAAGCAGTATGTTCCCGGAATATGAGGTCAAGCTGCTCATGAATCCAAGAACAACGCTCGGAACGGATTACAAACTGACCAGCACTGTACTCAATGCCTTCTCGATGCCAAAGACGGTAACCAAGATGAACGTCGCTTTCCTCGACACGAACGCCAAAGACATCTCGGGCAACGGATGGAGCATCCGCATTCGCAAGATAGAGGACAAGGATGATTTCGAATTAACCTACAAGAAGCGTTACGCCATTGACAATGATGATATTAATGCGGCTTTGGCACAACCCAATAACGATGGCTTTGGTTCCGGCGATACCAGCTATGAGACGGAGGTGGAATGGGGCGGCCTGCAAAAGACGCTCAGTATTACCCATACCGCAACTGTCAGCAAGTCCGGTTACAGTGGCATGGATCTTCCGATCATCGGCGATGCCCGCAACCTGATGATTGGCAACTCCCCGGATAAATTCAACAATTGGCTCTCCAGCGGTTGGGGGAAAAACAAGCTGCTTGCCTCCCGTTACTACGGCCCCGTACTCGCCAAGCGTTCCATGGGCACATGGAGAGGCATCAAGCTGTATATTGAAGTATGGCCGATCAAGAACGCTGCAGGCACCGGCACGGAATATGTGGTCGAGGCCTCTTTCAAAACGCACAGCGCTACTTCGGCTTCGTCCAAGCACAAGGAGCTGGCTGCTTATTTGAAGAACAAAGGCTGGTTACTCGCTCAGGATTCGCTGAAAACACAGTTAATTATGGAACGTTACTAATCTGGATGAATGATATAAAAGCTCACAAACGCAAAAACTTTATGCTGCGATGGCGGGCTTTTTTAGCGAAAATAGGCTTACAGCTTGATGTCACGAGAGAAAGGATTGCTGCATTGGGAATGGGAATTACTCATCATCACTAAATAAAGGCCAGATTTCCTCAATGAGGATTTCTGGCCTTTATCCACTCTTCGATTTTTCTTACAGCCTATTCTACACCCAAGCATCAATATCATAGCCGCGCTCTTCCCAGTAGCCGACATGATCCTTATCGATAAGTTCGATCCGGTTCAGCCATTTCACGGATTTGTACGCGTACATCTTGGGCACGATCAGCCGGACCGGGCCGCCGAGATCATTCGGGATCAGATTGCCGTCATGCAGCATGGCGACCATTATGTCGTCCATCTGCGCCTGCTCAAGCGTCAGCGAGTCCGTATACACCCCGTCACCCGAATAGAATTTGACCGTCCTCGCGGTCGCTTTCACCCCCGCCTCCTGCAGGAACTGCTTGAGCGGGATACCTTCCCAAGTATTCTTGTACACTGACCAGCCTGTCACACAGTGAAAATCACTCACCTGCACCTTTCGAGCCAGCTTTACGAACTGTTCCCAGTTCCAGGTCATCGGCTTGTCGACCAAGCCATCAATAGTGAATGACCACGTCGCATTCGAGAACGAAGGAATCGGCGTCACCGAATAGATCCGGAAATCTCCCTTCGCTCCCCCGCCAAGCGGTGGCGCAGAGGCCGGCATAGGCTGCGGCAACGGCACAAGCTGATTCGCATCCCTCGTCACAATCTCCTCATAAGTTGGACTGCCGATACTGACACCAAGCGTGTTAACGGTCCATTTCAGAAAAGACGGCCCTACCGCTATCGCAATCCCTCCGCCAACCGCCCATTTTACAAAAGAACGCCGGGACATATACGATTGCGGACTCGCTGCTGGATGAATCGGGGCTGCTTCATCTTTTGCCTCACGTTCTGTGCGCACCGTCCGGCGATTTGGCTCCTTCAGCCATTTGGTCCGTGTAATGGAGTGATAGATAATATAAGGCAGGCCAATCCAGGTCAAGAGATCATGCACGGTAAGTGCCTGATTGGACACCCGCGGTCCTACCGCCCGGAACTGCCAGAGCAGCACCCCCGAAATGAGCCAGCCAACGAGAAGTCCCAGAACAACAAAGACATTAAACTTCTGCCAAGGCTTGCCCCTCAGCTGCTTCCAGTGCTTAGCGGCAAGCAGGAGGTAGAAGACGACAGGCACAAGGGACAGCAGGCCCACAATAATATGCAGCTCCTTCAGCCATACCCTGCCCTCACCCAGCACGCCCCGCCAATAATTCATAACCAGCATAACCCCGGACAATGCCAAAATAACAACAATCCAGCCGTTCCACATATGCAGGATAGCCAGCTTTCTGCCGAACCCCTTGCGCAGACGTTTCAATAGCTCGCCCACTTGCCTTCCTCCTCTGCTTAATGAACGATTTTTGCTTCGTTAACCGTGAACCAGAATCGGCTCCCTTGTCCTTCAGCCTGTTCCACCCCGATACGGCCGCCATATTGCTCGACCAGCAGCTTGGCAATCGATAATCCGATTCCAGCCCCGCCGCCCTCACGGCTTCGGGAACGATCCGTCCGATAAAATCGCTCGAAGACGCGCTCCCGTTCCTCCTCGGCTATCCCGACTCCTTCATCCGTTATGGATACCCGGATCATGTCGCCCGTCAGCTCCTCCGCTTCAATAACGACAATCCCGTTATGAGGGGAGTAACGAATGGCATTTTCGATTAAATTTTGAAGGATCCTCTGAAGATGCCTTGCCAGCATCGCTAACCGCAAAGACCGCTCCGGCAACCGGACACGAAGCTGGAGCCCCTTGGCATCCAATCCAATCGAGAACCTTGGATGGAGCTCCAGCAGGACATCCTCCAGCACAGCCGGCTCGTTCCCTTCCTGGCCTTCCGGCCTTCTGTCTAGCGTGGATAGTTCGAATAAATCCTGTATAAGCTCACTAAGCCTTACCGTTTCCGAGCGGATGGTCGCCAAATAACGGCGATATGTCGTTTCATCCTCAATAACGCCATCCTCTAACGCCTCTGCATAGGATTGCATGGAAGCAAGCGGCGTCCGCAAATCATGCGCCATGTTCGCAACAAGCTCCCGTTGGGCCGATTCTGCTGCTTTCACTTGACGAAAGCTTTGCTCAAGGCTCGCACCCATTTGGTTGAATTGGTCTGCGAGCAGCCGGAATTCCGCCAGTCCCGCGCTATCCACTCTGGCTTCAAGCTCTCCTGCGGCAATCCGTCCCGCCCCTTCGCCAACCCGGCGAACCGATGCTTCGAGAGGGCGAATAAGCAAGAAGAACAAAACAGTTGATACGATACCGGCTCCTGCGGTAGCAAGCCCGAGCCATATCAGCTGAGCCCGTGTCACAAGCATATATTGAAAGAAAACAAACAGCAAAACGATAATAAACGCAATGCTTATCGTATTGGCAAGCAACAGATAAGAGCGAAGCTTCATATGGTGTTCCCCTTATTGTCGAGCTTGTACCCGATCCCCCATACCGTCTTGATCCAGGTTGGATCAGATGGATTTGGTTCGATTTTCTCCCTCAATCGCCGGATCTGGACCGTTACGGTTGTCGTATCGCCGTCATAGGCCATATCCCATACTTGATTAAGCAGCTGACTGCGCGAAAAAACCTTGCCCGGGTAGGTAGCCAGCAATTGCAGCAAATCAAATTCCTTGGCGGTCAGCTCGATATCGCTCTGCTGAACAGTCACACGTCTTTCCTGCGGGTAGATCGATAGGCCCTCGAAATGAATGGCTTTATCCGCCCCTCCGCCATCAAGAGTATGGCTTCCTTCCCCTATCCCTTCCCGGTTCCTTGCGGCAAGATCATTCTTCCAACCCATTCTGCGTAAAATATTGTTTACCCGAAGCACAAGCTCCCTTGGGCTGAACGGCTTGGTCATATAATCATCAGCGCCCATCGTAAGTCCAAGCAATCGATCTGGCTCTTCCCCCCGCGCTGTAAGCATAATAATTGGCGTATCATCGGTCTGCCGGATTGTATCGCATACTTCCAGCCCATCCATCTTTGGCATCATAAGGTCGAGCACAAGCAGATCCGGCCGATGCTCCCGCCATAACCGAAGCGCCTCCTCGCCATTCTCGGCAACCCACACCGTATTGCCCTCCCGCTCGAGATACCGGCGGCATACATCCGTAATATTTCGTTCATCATCCGCTACTACAATACAGGCGCCCACCCGCTGCCCTCCCGTCCAACAACCTGTTGATGCTTTTATTATACGACTTGTTTATACCAGATACGACTCTGTCTCCCAGCGAAAAAAACAGAACAATCCCTTGCCGCGTGGCAGAGGGATTGCACGACGGACATTATTTGCTGTCGTTCATAGCCTTGCCGTCATTCATATTCTTGTCGTCGTCCATCATCTTGCTGTCGTTCATAGCCTTGCTGTCGTCCATCATCTTGCCGTCATTCATAGCCTTGCTGTCGTCCATCATCTTACTGTCGTTCATAGCCTTGCTGTCGTCCATCATCTTGCTGTCGTTCATAGCCTTGCTGTCATCCATCATCTTGCCGTCGTTCATAGCTTTGCTGTCGTCCATCATCTTGCCGTCGTTCATAGCTTTGCTGTCGTCCATCATCTTGCCGTCATTCATAGCTTTGTCATCGTCCATCATCTTACTGTCGTTCATAGCTTTGTCGTCGTTCATCATCTTGCTGTCGTCCATAGCTTTGCTGTCGTCCATCATCTTGCCGTCGTTCATAGCCTTGCTGTCGTCCATCATTTTATCGTTGTTCATCTCTGCAGCCGGCTTATTGTTCATGTTGTCTTTGTTATTCGCATTACATGCGCTCAGCAGCAGCACGCTCCCCAGCACGACAATGGCCCACACTTGTTTCTTCATTATTAATCTCTCCTTTAAGCTTATGAGTGTCATTCCTGCTCTCCACGACTCATAGCTTACCGGACAAAACTAACCATCCAAGAACGATACCCTTGCAAAAGCATTATCAAATCCTTACAAAAGAATTACATTCCATTATTCCAGCACAAAAAAGGCTTTGCATCTGTATGCCACAGATGCAAAGCCATCTTTATGTGCTCAACTGACCGAGGAGTTGATCTTGCCCATCTCGTCTTCCACTAAAATTGTTAATTCATCCTCGTAGCCGCCCGTAATTCTGTACTTCCGGATGTATTCCTTGACAAACTTACGCGGGTCCTTAGGTTGAAAAATTCTCGTGAGTTCCTTCAGGCTTTCCTTGACCTCATTCTGGCTATGCTTCGCCATGAAATCTCCTCCCCTATACGTTGGATGGTCGTCCTAAACAACAAATCCGAGAACGGATGCGGCATACACCGCAATTACCCCCACTTAAGTGCAGGCAACTCCATGGTCAATGAGTCACAATGTTTGCATTTTTCTTACTATTATAACATTTCAGTCAAGATTGTAAAATAAACAAATATTAATCCAACACTTGCCTTATTGGTCCCGAGGCGGCTCAAGATCCGGATTGGCATCCTCTGCTGAAGCCGATTTGGGAGGTGTGGGAGGCGGGATATCTACGGATGAATGATGCGTTTCGCTCTTATTAAACATTCGTAAATAAGCAAATACGCCAATCAAAGCAACCGCAATGCCGAATATCAATACAACTGCCGTAATCCATCCGTCGACCAATCTCCCCGCCTCCTCTCTTTCTATATTTATCGGCTGTTTGCTGTTCTTGTTACAGTGCATCCGCCCATCGTTTTTTCTTCCATATATAGGAACATTATATCGGACCGGCTGCCCGGCAGCAACTCGGACCAAATGACTAAATATACGAATTAGCGCGATACAATCCGGTAAGTCCCGCTTCCCCAGGCAATCAGTTTGTCGTTCTCATCCTTCACGCTGGCCTGGAGCGTAATGGTCCTGCCAATGCGATGCACAATCTCAGCCTCACACACCAGAATGCCTTTCCCCGCACTCTCCAGAAAATGTGTATTCAGGCCGGCGGTCACGGTCTTTTCCCGGCAGGCGATCATCACCACCAGCCCCATCGCATTGTCCAGCATGGACATCATTACCCCGCCATGAACGATGCCAATCAAGTTCAGATGACGTTGTTCCGCGCGCAGACGGATCGCCGCTTTCTCTGCATGGGCAAATACGACCTCGCAACCAAGCTCGCTCCAAAAAGTCCCGCTGGCCATTTCTTCAAGCTTTGCCAAATGCCTCTCGATATCCGCCTGCTCCGCGGCAAAATCCTCCGCCACGCACCATCACCGCCCGCCTTATGAATTATTGTTCTTTCTCCAGCTCTTCGAGAAGCTTGCGCCGTAATACTTTGCCGATCATCGTCTTCGGGAGGGATTCCCGGAATTCATACAGATGTGGCACCTTATACGCAGCAAGCCGTTGCCTGCACCAGACATCGAGCTGGGCAGCCGATACGTAGGAGCCTTTTTTAAGTACAATGTAAGCCTTCACCGTCTCGCCCCGATAGGGATCTTTGATCCCAAGCACGGAGGCCTCCATGACGGCTGGATGCTCATACAGCACCTCTTCGATCTCACGGGGATAAATGTTGAAGCCGCCCGCAATAATGACATCCTTAATCCTATCCACAATTGTAAAAAAGCCGTCCTCGTCCATAAAGCCAAGATCGCCCGTATGCAGCCACCCAGCACGCAGCACAATCTCGGACTCCTTCGGATTGTTCCAGTAGCCTTTCATCACCTGCGGACCGCGAATAACAAGCTCTCCAACCTCACGGACAGGAAGCGGCTTGCCTTCCGGACTAAAGATTGCGACTTCCGTATCGGGAAAAGGCATGCCGATCGTGCCGATTTTTCTTTTGCCCCAGATCAGATTGGCATGGGTCACCGGTGAAGCTTCCGTCAGGCCGTAGCCTTCAATCAGCTTGCCGCCTGTCATTCGTTCGAACTGCTCCTGCACCTCCAGCGGCAGCGCCGCCGATCCGCTTATACAGGCTTCAATGGAGGAAAGATCGGTGCTGGCCGATTTCTTGTGATTGATCAGAGCGACATACATCGTTGGTGCGCCGGGAAACAGTGTCGGCTGCTGCCGGCTGATGGTGTCCAGCACGGTCTCGGTCTCAAAGCGCGGCAGGAGCACCAGCGAACCGGCCCGCATGACCGAGAAATTCATTAATACCGTTAATCCAAATACATGAAACAATGGCAGCGCCGCCAGAAATCTCTCGTAGCCATCCTTCACCTTGTAGCACCAGGCTGAGGTCTGCATCGTATTGGCGACAAGGTTCCGGTGCGTCAGCATCACCCCTTTCGGCGTTCCGGTAGTACCTCCCGTATATTGAAGCTGGGCAAGGTCGCTGCCATGGATATCTGTAAGGACGGGAAGATTGGAGCTTGCGGCAAGCAGCTTCCGGTAAGCAACAACGCCGTTTCGGCCGTATGGAATATCTGCTTTGAAGCCTTCTTTGCGTTGTTTGAGCGGATAGAGGAGGTTTTTGGGAAAAGGAAGTCCGTCCTTCAGCGACGTAATAATCGCGTTCTTGAGTTGTGGTACGGCGCCAGCCTCCGGAAATTCGCCGCGCACGTTGGCGAGCCGCTCGTAGAACAGATCGACGGTAATAATCGTTGTCGCTCCGCTGTCCTTCAGCTGATGCTCCAGCTCCCGCTCTACATAGAGCGGATTCGTCTGGACCACAACGGCGCCAATCATCAGGGCGGCGTAGTAGGAGATAACCGCCTGCGGACAGTTCGGCAGCATAATGGCAACACGGTCGCCGCGATTGATACCAAGCGAGATAAGACCGTTGGCCAGCCGGCAGGTATGGTCGTACAGCTCACGGTAAGTAAGCGACTTGCCCAGAAAATGAACGGCTTCATTAGCCGGAAATTTCTCTACGGCATTAATCAGAAACTGCGGAATACCATGATTCGGATAATCCAGCGAAGCCGGAATTTCCGGCGGATAATGGCGCAGCCATGGCTTCGGAATTGCTGCCGGAGCCCCAGGCTCCTCCGGCGGCGAGGCCGCGGAAGCTACTGCTTCCTTCGGGGCTGGCTCGCCTCGCGGTGCGGGCTCGACTGCAGTGAAGTTCTCGCTTGGTACAGCCTCGGCAGCCGGAGCTGGCTCCGCCGCTGGCGGATCGGCTGCTAGGAGCTGCGGGGCTGCGGCTTCCTCCTGCTGTGGCGATAGTGGCGTTTCGATTGGTGCGGAATTGGTCGGCTCCTGCCGATCCTCGGGTACAAGCGGGTTTTCCGGATCTGCCTTATCCATATGGCGTTCCCCCTCCTACACAATATATTGCTCCCCGTGAATGACACGCGCGGCAATATCCCGTTTGGCGGCAATCGTATCGATCAGCGGCCCACGCATCAGCTTCTTCAAGACCGACAGCTGCATTTGCAGGGCATCTCCCCGCGCCAGTGCAGCCAGAGCAACCTTCGCAATCGATTCAATTTTCTCGAGCGCTTCCTGAACGAATATTTCCGTCATTTGAATCGCGTTCCTCGCATCAGCGCCGCTTTGCACAAGCTTTTGTGTGCGGAGCAGGGCACTTTCAGCCGCAAACAGCTGAATCATGATATCCGAAAGCGAGCAGAGCACCTCCTGCTCCTGGTCGAGGCGCGTACCCAGCTTTTGCACGGCAAGCCCGCCGACGGCAAGAAAAGCCTTTTTCCCCTGCGATACGCGATATACCTCACGGCTAAGCGGCTCATCAAACGGCGGAACAGGCATTGGCTGCAGCAGCTCGGCCTGCAGGGCCTGCGCTTTTTCGAGCAGCGGCAGCTCGCCTTTCATCGCTTTTTTCAGCAAAGTTCCCGGAATGAGCATCCGGTTAATCTCGTTGGTCCCTTCGAAAATCCGGTTAATCCGCGAATCCCGGTAAATGCGCTCCACCTTGTATTCCTTGATATAGCCGTATCCGCCATGAATCTGGACACCCTCATCCGCAACGAAATCCAGTGCCTCCGACGCAAACACCTTTATAATGGAGCACTCCAGCGCATATTCACTAATCGCCTTCGCAGCCCTTACACCCGCATCGGGAGCATCGGCTCCTGCCCCTTCGGCGCTTAACATCGCGTCAATCCAACCCGCGGTCCGGTACACCATGGATTCCAGCACGTAAGTTCTGATATTCATATCCGCCAGCTTCGCACCAATGAGCGGGTAAGAGGAAATGGCACGGCCGAACTGCTTGCGCGTGTTGGCATACTTTGAGGCCAGCTCGATTGTTTCTTTGGACCCGCCAAGGCAGCCCGCTCCCAGCTTGAACCGCCCGATATTCAGGATATTGAACGCGATTTTATGCCCCTGCCCGATTTCGCCAAGCACGTTCTCCACCGGCACCGCCACATCCTCGAAAAATAACGGGCGGGTCGATGAGCCTTTGATCCCCATCTTATGTTCCTCCGGCCCCAGGCTGAAGCCCGGCATCCCCTTCTCAACGATAAACGCGGTAAAAGCTTCCCCATCCACCTTCGCATAGACGATAAACACATCCGCGAAGCCGGCGTTCGTGATGTACAGCTTGGAGCCGTTCAGAATGTAATGGCTGCCGTCCGGCGACAGCTTTGCTGTTGTTTTGGCCCCCAAGGCGTCCGATCCGGAGGCCGGTTCCGTCAAGCAATAAGCGGCGATCAGCTCACCGGTAGCGAGCTTCGGTAAGTATTTGCGCTTCTGTGCGGCTGTTCCGAAAAAAACGATCGGCAGCGTACCGATCCCCGTATGCGCACCCACGGACAGCGCGAAAGAGGAGGCGCGGGCAAGCGTCTCCGACAGCAGGGTTGTGCTTACTTTATCGAGTCCGAGACCCCCGTAGGCTTCGGGCACATCCGCTCCAAGAAGGCCAAGCTCGCCTGCCTGGCGCATCAGCTTTACGGTCAGCTCATAGTCCAGTCCCTCAATCTGCTCATCAAGCGGAACAATCTCTCCCTCCACAAACTGCTGCGCCGCATCCGCCATCATCTTCTGCTCGTCGCTAAAATCCTCCGGCGTCACCGTCGCGGACGGCAGAGCATCCTCGATTACGTAACGACCGCCAAACCGAATGTTTTCCCCCATGCTTTACGTCCCCTTTCCCTCTCGCCTTCCTGCTTCCTCCACTTGCGCGCTGTGCTATGCGTATACCTCAAACACGCCCGCAGCTCCCATTCCGCCGCCGACACACATCGTAACAACGCCGATTCCGCCGCCGCGTCTCTTCAGCTCGTGAATAAGCGATACCGACAGCTTCGTCCCCGTACAGCCAAGCGGATGACCAAGCGCAATCGCCCCGCCATTTACGTTCACGCGTTCAGGATCGATGCCAAGCTGCTCGATAATTGGCACGCATTGCGCCGCAAAAGCTTCATTAAGCTCGAAAATATCAATGTCGTTAACCGTTAGGTTAGCGGCTTGGAGTGCCTTTGGAACGGCCTCAATCGGGCCAATGCCCATTACCTCCGGCGCCACCCCGGCAACCCGGTAGGTACGGAAAGCAGCAAGAGGCTTTAGCCCAAGCTCCTTCGCCTTGGCACGGCTCATCACAACAACCGCGGCTGCGCCATCGCTCATCTGCGAAGAGTTGCCAGCCGTGACCGTACCTTCCCTTGCAAAAGACGGCTTCAGCGGCGCAAGCGTCTCCGGCGTTGTCTCCGGGCGGACACCCTCATCGGTATCGAAGGTGAAGGTTCGCTCAACCGGTCTGCCTGACTCATTCACATCAGATCGCGTGGCCGTCACGGGCACGATCTCATCCTTGAAGCGGCCCTCCCGGATAGCAGCCGCCGCTTTGCGGTGGCTGGCGGCGGCGAAAGCATCCTGTGCCGCGCGGGTCACATTGTAGCGGCGTGCCACTTCCTCGGCCGTATGGCCCATGCCCATGTACACCTCCGGCATCGCATCCACGATGCCCGGATGAGGTGCCAGCTTGAAGCCGGTCATCGGCACATGACTCATGCTTTCCACGCCGCCGGCGACCAGAATATCGGCATCGCCAAGCCGTATGCGTTCCGCGGCATAAGCAATCGACTGCAGCCCAGATGCACAGAACCGGTTAATCGTCACAGCTGGCGTTGTGACCGGGAAGCCCGAATAGAGCGAAATAATTCTCGCCATATTCAGCCCTTGCTCTCCTTCCGGCATCGCGCAGCCGATAATGACATCCTCGACGTCGGCCGCATCAAGCCCCGGAACCCGGTCAACCGCCGCGGTCAGTACGGCCCGTCCGAGGTCCTCGGCCCTCGTCTCCGCCAGACTCCCCTTCTTCGCCTTGCCCACCGCGGTTCGTACCGCGGATACGATAACGGCATCACGGTCATGATCTGCAAACTTGCCCGCTGCTCCCATAAGCGTCCTCCTTCTTTTTGGTGCCGCACACGCCTCGTCGCGCAGGCGGCGCCTTTTGTTGCAATGCTTGCCACGAGTGTGATAAGCCCTTGCGGGGGTCTTATCACACTCCAACTACCGGTGAACGCGGCTGGTACGACCCTCGCATGACCTTATTTGCTGCGCTTCCCTTGCTTTCGAGCAACCTTTGGCCTGCTCGCGGAGGGATAAGACCCCGCGGGGGTCTTATTGCATCCCGACTCCCGGTAAACGTGGAAGGTAAAGCACCCACAGGGTCTTATTTGCTGCATTTCCCTTGTTTTCGAGTAACCTTTGGCTTGCTCGCGGAGGGATAAGACCCCGCGAGGGTCTTATCCCTCTCCGACTCCCGGTAAACATGGTAGGTAAGGCACCCACAGGGTCTTATTTGCTGCGCTTCCCTTGTTTTCGAGTAACCTTTGGCTTGCTCGCGGAGGGATAAGCCCCCCCGAGGGTCTTATCGCACTCCGACTACCGGTGAATGTGGTTGGTAAGACCCTCAAAGGGTCTTATTTGCTGCACCTCCCTTGTTTTCGAGTAACCTTTGGCTTGCTCGCGGAGGGATAAGCCCCCGCGGGGGTCTTATTGCGCTCCGACTCCCGGTAAACGCGGCAGATAAGGCACCCACAGGGTCTTATTTGCTGCGCTTCCCTTGTTTTCGAGTAACCTTTGGCCTGCTCGCGGAGGGATAAGACCCCGCGAGGGTCTTATCACACTCCGATTACCAGTGAACGTGGCTGGTACGACCCTCGCAGGGCCTTATTTGCTGCGCTTCCCTTGTTTTCGAGTAACCTTTGGCCTGCTCGCGGAGGGATAAGACCCCGCGAGGGTCTTATCACACTCCGACTACCAGTGAACGTGGCTGGTACGACCCTCGCAGGGCCTTATTTGGCCAACACGAACGCATAACCATAAGCTACGTTGGATTTGCTCCAGTAAAATAAAGGATTTTCCCCTCATGTAATGGCCCACGCTGGATTTCCTACAGTCTATTTCGCCTATTCAAGCTACTCCGCAAGCAATTAGCTGATTTTATTGGACGAAATCCACTGTAAAGCTAGTTACTGGTCGATAACGCGTCATTATGTTGGATGAAATCCAGTCTGAGCGAGAGTTTCTTTTACCCGAATGGCACTGGAGTTCTCGTGAAGCAACCTAGCACCGTTTTCAGCTAATAACGCAATCCCCGCCGACCAGCCCCGAACGATCTGGCCCTACTACTTCGCCCTAATTTCTCAGCGGCTTGCCGGTGGAGAGCATGTGGCTCATGCGGTCCTGCGTTTTGCGCTCGCCGCAGAGGCTAAGGAACGCTTCGCATTCCAGGTCAAGCAGGTATTGCTCGCTTACCTCCGCTCCCGGCGCGGCATCGCCGCCGGCCATCACATGCGCGAGCTTACCCGCAATAAGCGCGTCATGCTTGCTGATCTGACCGCCCAGCAGCAGGCCGTGCACGCCCATGCGAAGCACGGCTTTGCCCTCGCGGCCAGCCACGCGGACGCGGGCCTCGGGCTGCGGTGTATAACCTGCCCGGTCCAGCTCAAGCACCGCCCGCTTCGCTTCGGCAATCCGCGCATCCTGCCGCATAATGACGCGGTCCTGCGGGCGCTTCAGCCCGATGCGGCCAACATCAAAACCGCTGGCGGACGTACGCGCCATCGCTACCGTCTCGAACAGCGCGTTCAAATGCGGCTGAATTTCGCCGCCTCCTGCTCTTGCCGCAGCCATAACGGCGGCCTCCTTCGAGCCGCCGCCCGCCGGGATCAGGCCAACCCCGGTCTCCACGAGGCCGAAATACGTCTCCGGCGAGAAAATAATCTGGTCAGCCGGCAGGCAGGCCTCGACGCCTCCGCCAAGCGTCATCCGGTGAGGCGCGGCGACGACGGGACGGTCCAATTTTTTGATCGAGAGCATGCTGCTCTGGAACATCCGGATGATGTCCTCGACTTCATCCCATTCGCCGTTTTGCGCCTCCATCAAGAGAAGCAGCAGGTTCGCGCCAACGCAGAAGTTGCGTCCGTCGTTCGCAATAACAAGCCCGCGCCAATTCTTGCCGACCTCCTCGGCCGTCCGCCGGATCGCCGTCAGAATCTCGCCGCCGATGGCGTTGTTCTGCGAATGGAATTCGAGACAGACCACGTCGTCGCCAAGATCGATAAGGCTGGCATCCGAGGTGCGCAGCACCGTCCTGCCGGCTTCCTTCAAGGCAGCAAGCGAGATCTCATCCGATGACAGCTCTTCGGCCGCATACCCTCCGCCCCCGCCGGAGTACACGAACCGTCTTCCTTCCTGCACCTTATAAAAGCTGCCGTTCCCTTCCGCAATCCATGTCAGTACCCATTCCGGCACCACGTCTCCTTCGGCCTTCATCCGGGCTACGGACTTCTCTAAGCCAAGCGCATCCCACAGCTCAAACGGACCCAACTCCCAGCTAAAACCCCACTTCATCGCTTTATCGATATCTGTGATGGAGTCGGCAATAACGCCAACCAGGGCTGCCGAATAGAGAAGCGTACGCTTAATCGTCTGCCAGGCGAACTGGGCATATTTATGCTTCGGATCTGTGCCGATGAGTGCCCGGACTTTGCCGCCAGCCCCTTTCGCTGCTTTGGCCGCCTCGATGATAGACCCCTTCACCGAGCTCCGCGGCCGGTAAGCAAGCGATTCCAAATCAAGCGATTCGATCTCGCTGCCGCCCTTCGGACCCTTGATTTTCCGGTAAAAGCCGCCGCCGCTTTTTTCCCCCAGCCGGCCCGATGCCACCAGCTGCTCCAATAACGGAGGCCTTGCAAATGTCTCGCGTTCAGCCGCATCCGTACTTTTCTCCCGGACATTGTCTACAACATGCAGCAGCGTATCGAGGCCTACCAGATCTAGCATCCGGAACGTTGCCGTCTTGGGCCGCCCCATCGCAGGCCCCGTCAGCGCATCCGCTTCCTCCACAGTAAGTCCAAGTCTCAAGCCCTCCTCCAGCGTCACCAGCATGCCGTACGTGCCGATCCGGTTGGCGATAAAGTTAGGCGTATCCTTTGCCACAACAACGCCTTTGCCAAGCCGTTCCTCGCATAAAGCGGTCAAGAGTGCCGTAACCTCGGGAGCCGTATCGCTCGTCGGCACTACCTCAACCAGCTTCATATAACGCGGAGGGTTGAAAAAATGCGTCACCGCAAAATGCTGCCGGAACGCCTCGCTCCTGCCCTCCACCATCTCGGCTACCGATAAGCCCGATGTATTGGAGGACACAATCGTGCCCGGCTTCCACACGCTCTCCACCCGTTCGAACAAGCTTCGCTTCACATCCAGCCGCTCGACAACGGCCTCAACAATCCAATCCGCCTCGGCTAATCCCGCCAGATGATCCTCGAGATTACCCGCCGTAATCCGCCCGGCAAAAGACGGTTCATACAGCGGCGCAGGCTGAGCCTTCGCCATACGGGTAACTGCGGCTTGGGCGAGACGGCTGCGTACTTGCGGAGAAGCGAGCGTCAATCCGCGTTTTTCCTCCTCCGGCAGCAGAGATCGCGGCACCACATCGAGCAGCAGCACACGCATGCCGGCATTCGCCAGATGCGCAGCGATTCCAGCCCCCATCACACCGGAGCCGATGACGGCCGCACTCCTCACCGTACCCGTTCGATTCGTCGGCATTTAACAACACCTCCTAAATTGAATATTCAGGCTGTTCATGATGATTCTTTCCTCATAAGCACAAGCTGGAGGAATTGCATCTATAAAGCGGCTGAACGTATGCAGCTTGCGACCGACTTCATAAGCATGAGCTGGTTTTTCGGGAAAATTAGATACTTGACTTAAGCGGGCTCCCCGCCAAACACGCTTGCTGCAAGAAGCTCCGCCACATCACGAGCCGCTGTCCGCTCATCGGCCTCCAGCAGCTTCAGCCCATCTTCCATCATCGTCAGACAGTACGGGCAAGCAGACCCAATCACCGTCGGACGCGTCTCCAGCGCTTGCGAGACTCTGGCACGATTAACGCGGACGCCGCTATTTTCCTCCATCCACATCAATCCGCCGCCCGCTCCGCAGCACATGCCGTTCTCGCGGTTCCTTGCCATTTCCTCAAGCTCAATACCCGGAATCGCCTTCAGCACCTCGCGCGGCGCCTCGTAAACCCCGTTATACCGGCCGAGGTAGCAGGAATCATGATAAGTGACCCGTTCTTTCACAAGATGCTCGGGCGTTAACCGCCCCTCCTTCAACAGCCCGGCCAGCAGCTCTGTATGATGCTCGATCTTAACGTCCGACGGCAGTCCAAAGTCCGGGTATTCCTTGCGGAAGGTGTTAAACGTATGCGGGCAAGCCGTAACAATTCGGGTTACTCCGTACCGGGCGATGGTCTCGATATTTTCACGACACAACTCTTGAAAAAGCAGCTCGTTGCCGATTCGCCGCGCCGTATCGCCCGAGTTCCGTTCCTCCAGTCCAAGCGCAGCAAAGGATAACCCTGCCCGATCAAGCAGCCGCACGAGATCATACAGCACTTTCCGGCTGCGGGTATCGTAAGAGCCCATAGATCCGGCCCATAGCAGAAACTCCGGCTTTGCCGCTCCCGCTTGTTTGATCTCCTGCATGGTCCTGACACGGACGCCGGTGCGACTCTCGCAATCGTCAATCCATGCTGCACGTTCTGCCCGCGGAAGCCCCCATGGATTGCTTTGGCGTTCGATATTTTGCAGCGCACGCTGGCCGTCGAACGGCAGCTTACCTTCCATGAGCACGAGGTAACGGCGCATATCGATGATTTTGTCGACATGCTCATTGCCTACCGGGCATATCTCCTCGCAGTTGCGGCAGGTGGTGCATGCCCACAGCTCCTCCTCCGTCATCACATCACCGATTAACTCCAGTTCCTCCGCCTTTGCACCCTCCCGGACGCCCCATGCCTGCTTCTGTGCGGCCATCGTTGGGATAATCGAGGTCACACTCCCTTCCGGGCTGTCCTCCCATACCGGAATAAGCGCCCCCATCACATGTGCTCCGGCAAGCCGCCCGCCCATCGCGGTTGGAATCCAGGGAGACTTCGACGTAATAGCGGCCCCCTTCTCGGTCAGATGATCCCGCAGCTTCGTCATCAGATGCATCGGCGACAGCAGCTTGCCGGTATTGGAAGCCGGACATACATTCGTACAGCGGCCGCATTCCACGCAAGCATACAGATCAAGAAGCTGTTTTTGCGTAAAATGCTCGATTTGCCCCGCGCCAAAATACTCGGCTTCTTCATCCTCCAGATTAAGCGGTGTCAGCCGGCCTATCGGCGCATTCCGCCCCAGCCACAAATTAACCGGAGCCGTCAGCAGGTGAAAATGCTTGGACTGCGGCACATACACAAGGAAAGACAGCAGCACCAGCAGATGCAGCCACCAGAACAGCTCATAACCTGCTTCCGAGACGATGCTGCCTGTCGGCATGCCAAGCTTCCCGATCCAGTCCGCAAGTACGGAGGAGACAGGAGCATAACGGTCAGCCACGGCATGCGGATCTCCTGTGAGCCGTTCGAAGGCAAGCGTCATGAGAACGGTAAACATCAGACCGCCGATAAACCATAGGACAAGCGAGGATTTCCAGCCTCTCTTGAGCCTCGGCAGCCGCTCGACGTACCGGCGGAAAGCACCGTACAAAACAGCCAGCAGGACAAGGGATACCGTCAGCTCTTGCGACCAGGCAAACTGCCCGTAGAAGGGAAACGGAATCGGGTGCCCGCTGAGTTTTTTCCAAATAAGGTCCGCCGCTCCAAACTGCAGGATGATAAATCCGTAGAAATAAATGAAATGCATGATACCGCTCCGGATATCCCGCAGCAGCTTGCTGTGCCCAAGCACCTGCCCTGCAACCGAGGGACGTCCGGTTTTCTTCCTTCGCTCATCCGTTGGCATCGCCTCGTGCACAGCCGTCCGGCCAAGCTTTATATAGCCCACCCTGCGCAAGACGACTGTTGCAAAAGCTGCAGCGGCAAAGCCTATTACCGCTGCAAACAAGATCCACCTGAGTGCCGCTGTCACCACATCTGCCGACCACCACTCCAGCATGGCCATAACGCGCTTCACCCCTTTTGCAGCCCTCGATTCGGACAAGCTAAAAAGCGCTCTGACAAGGTGAAACGGCTGTCGCCATCCTTGGTGGCGAAGCGCGTTTCAATCCGGAGAATTCTAAGCCATGTTTATAAGAAAAAACTTATAAATTCTTAGAATTCAAGCATAAAAGGCTGTGCCGTCCTTAGGAGGGGCAGCATACGTTTTGCGAATGAAATATAAGCACAGTATGGAACAACTTATACTTTCTTATATTTCAAGGTGAAACGGCTGTCGCCATCCTTTGATGGCGGAGCGCGTTTCAATTCGGAGAATTCCAAGCCCTATACAGGCTTAGAATCCAAGCGTAATTGGCTACACCTTCCTTGGGAGGAGGAGCAGCAAATGTTGCGCGGATGAAATATAAGCGCAGTATGGAATCGTCTATACTCTCTTATGTTTTTCAAAATACCGCGGTGCTCCAGTATATGAGCCCTCCAGCATGAACATGCCGCCCCTTTCGCCGGGCAGGACGGTCTATTTGGCTGTGCTGTCTCATATCGTAGCACTGATGGAAAGCGGTTTAGCCGAGCCTTGCAGCGGGATTATTCCTGCTCCGTCCTGGGAAGCCAACCTGCTCTATACCCAGCACGTGCTTTTGTGTGTACAGGATAGTTTGGCAGGCTTGCAAGAGAGAGGCCGGATGGTCCAGAGTGGAACCTATTTAGAAGCCTGGAACAATAGTCTGAGGAGGTTGCCGTTGTGCTGAATATTGTCGTTCTACTCAAGCAGACGTTTGATACGGAAGAGAAAATTATGGTGAAGGATGGCGCTATTGCCGAGGCAGATGCCAAACTCGTCATTAATCCTTATGACGAATACGCCTTGGAGGAAGCGCTGCGCCAGCGCGAGCTGCATGGCGGCGAGGTGCGGGTCGTCTCCTGCGGCGGTGACCGTTCGGAGGAAGCGCTGCGGACAGCGCTGGCGATGGGGGCCGATGAAGCAATCCGGCTGGACAGCGCCAGCGTGGAAAGTGAGGACAGCTTCGCGCTGGCCGCCGCGCTGGCGAAGGTCATTGCGCCGCTGAAGCCGGATCTATTGCTGGCGGGCTTATTCGCCGTCGACAGCGGCTCCGGAAGCGTAGCGCTCCAGATTGCGGAGCGGCTGGGATTGCCTCATGCATCCGCTGCGGTGAAGCTTGGCATTGTGGGCCCGGATGAAGCCAAGGCATCCGGCGGGCTGCCGCCGGGCGCTGCATCGGCGGCCCGGTTCGCTGTTGTGGAGCGCGATGTGGAGGGCGACGCGGAGACGGTTGTCATTCCGCTGCCAGCGCTGGTTACAGCGCAGCAAGGTTTGAACGAGCCGCGATATCCATCGCTGCCGGGCATTATGAAGGCGAAGCGGAAACCGCTCGCCCGTGTGTCGGCCGCCGCAGGCGGCGAGGAAGAAGGCGCGAGGACATCGCGCCTGGCGCTTTTTCCGCCGGCGCCGCGCGCAGCCGGCCGGCGCCTGGCGGGGACGCCGGCCGAGCAGGCGTCCGAGCTCGTCCGCCTGCTGCAGGCCGAGGGGCAGCTGCCGCAGTAAGTTAGCGGTTGTTGCGGCAGTGCTCGATGCTCGTTTGATGCACGCCGTTAATTATTAAGGCCATTAACTGGCCTGTTACGTGGTCAGCTGCCATTGGAGCCGAGCATTTTGCTCATTCGGGTACTGTTAAGATCCCTGAGGAGCCTTGACCTAGCTCGCTCTGCTCCATTTTGGCCGCTTAAGGTCCCTCAGGGACTTTATCCTTGGCGGAATCGGCAGATTCAGCCGTCTCTTTTCTCTTTTGGCTACTGTTAAGATCCCTGGGCGGCCTTAGCCTAGCTCGCTCTGCTCCATTTTGGCCGCTTAAGGTCCCTCAGGGACTTTATCCTTGACGGTAACGCCAGATTCAGCCGTCTCTTTTCCCTTTCGGCTACTGTTAAAATCCCTGGGCGGCCTTAGCCTAGCTCGCTCTGCTCCATTTTGGCTGCTTAAGGTCCCTCAGGGACTTTATCCTTGACGGTAACGCCAGATTCAGCCGTCTCTTTTCCCTTTCGGCTACTGTTAAGATCCCTGGGCGGCCTTAACCTAGCTCGCTCTGCTCCATTTTGGCTGCTTAAGTTCCCTCAGGGACTTTATCTCGGCGGCCAGCTGAATGAGGCGCTGCCTCAGGCTAATTGGCTTTATCCAGCTAATAGCGCTCTAGGGTAACAAGACCCTCGCGGGGTCATATTGCCCCGAAGGATAAACAAATAGTTACTCCAGTAACGTTTGAGTTCCAATATAAGCTGCAGTTCTACCTGCAATAGAGGAGGAATTGACAATGGGAAGAACCATACTCGTGTTCGCCGAGTGCCGGGACGGCAAGCTGCGTCGCGTGGCATTTGAGGCGCTTGGAGCCGCGCGGCGGCTGGCCGGTGCGGACGGCTCGGTCCACGCCGTCCTCTCGGCCCCTGACGGCGCGGCCGATGAAGCCGCCGCGCTGGCTGCGCGAGGGGCGGGGGTCGTCCATGTCGCGGACGACCCGGCCCTTCGCGCCTTTGCGCCTGAGGCGTACATCGCCGCCTTGCGCGCAGCCATAGAAGCGGTAAGGCCGGACGCGCTGCTGCTCGGCCATACCGCTATGGGGCGCGAGCTCGCGCCCCGCGTGGCCGCAGCCATCGGCGCCGGCCACGTCGCAGACGTGACCGCCATCGATGAAGACGATGGCGTGTTCACGCGGCCGCTCTACGCCGGCAAGGCGTTCGAGCGGCGCAGCTTCACCCCGGGCCGGCCGTGGGTTGTCACGATCCGGCCGAATAACTTCGAGCCGGCCGAGACCCTGCCGGCCGGCCAGCCTCAAGGCACCGTGCAGACGCTGCCGTTCACGGTGCCGCCGCTGCTGACCGCCGTACGCTCGCTTATTCGTCGCGCCGGCGGCCAGATCGATCTCGCCGAAGCCGATGTTGTCGTCTCCGGCGGCAGAGGCGTGCGCAGTACAGCGGGCTTCGAGCCGCTGCAAGAGCTGGCCGGCGTACTCGGCGGCGCAGTTGGTGCCTCCCGCGGCGCCTGTGACGCCGGCTACTGCGGCTATGCCCTGCAGATCGGGCAGACCGGCAAGGTAGTTACGCCTCAGCTCTACATTGCCTGCGGCATCAGCGGTGCGATCCAGCATCTTGCCGGCATGAGCCAGTCGAGTGTCATTATCGCGATAAACAAAGACCCCGACGCGCCAATCTTCAGCGTCGCTGATTACGGCATCGTCGGGGATCTGTTCGAGGTCGTTCCCTTATTAACGGATGAGTTCCGCAGAACCCAATCCGATTAAAACATGGATTAATGGATTTAATGGATTTAATTAATATCCATCTTAATCATTTTGGCTGCTTAACATCTCGTCCGCCACGCTAACGAAACCTCAGGCACTTAGAACGCCAAAATGAGCTACTTCAGAACTTTAACGAAACCTCATCACGCTATTTGGGCAAGTTGCCCCATAGGATCGGCGAATATAGCCAAATAGCGATACTAGGATTCGTTAGATTCCGCAATCTGTCCATATTGGGCATATAAGGCTACCTGGTTTCGTTAGCCGGGAGACCGGACCCCGGATTGGACCGGTGCGTTCATCAGACCACGTTCACCGAGCCGTATCCATCCGGCCACACATTTTGGCTGCTTAGCATCTCGTCCGCCACGCTAACGAAACCTCAGGCGCTTAGAACGCCAAAATGAGCTACTTCAGAACTTTAACGAAACCTCATCACGCTATTCGGGCAAGTTACCCCTTAGGATTGGCGAAAACAGCCAAATAGCGATACCACGTTTCGTTAGATTCCGCAATCTGTCCATATTGGGCATATAAGGCTACCTGGTTTCGTTAGCCGGACGACCGGACCCCGGATTGGACCGGTGCGTTCATCGGACCACGTTCACCGAGCCACATCCATCCGGCCACACATCCTGGCTGCTTAACATCTCGTCCGCCACGCTAAC
>Ga0065721_10049159_pt1 | contig 43804 bp, 42 predicted proteins | sample Mesricmetagenome_FD_59108 | JGI IMG/M metagenome (GOLD analysis project Ga0065721, IMG submission 59108) | Mesophilic microbial community from rice straw/compost enrichment Sample: eDNA_1 v2 (version 2) | ecosystem: Engineered > Solid waste > Grass > Composting > Bioreactor | place: USA: Davis...
CATCAACCCGACCTGGTGCTTGTGGCGTTCGGGCTGAACGATTCGCTCGGCGGTCCTGCCGGACTCGCCGCCTTTGGCGAAGCCTTGGCGGAAATCGCCGGCCGCATTCGCAGCCGGACCGAAGCCGATCTGGTGTTTCTGACTCCGCCCTTCATGGCAGAGGGATTTTCTGAGCGCATCCATCCCGAACACCGGGACTTTGCGGAAAAAATCATCCGGACCCAAAAGGACGGAACCCTCGCCGCGTATGCGGAAAAAATCCGCGAAGTGGCCCGGGCAAACGATCTGCCCGTCGCGGACATCCATGCCGGTTGGGCACGGTTGGCCGCATCGGGGGTCGATACGGACCTATGGCTGGTCAACGGGCTCAATCACCCCGACGCGCGCGGCCATCGCTTTGCGGCGACAACGGTCCTTCATCTGCTTTTGTCCCGATATCCGTCTGAATCCCCGCATTGAGGCGCTTCCCGGCGGAGGGCGCCCCTATCGTTCGCCGTGCGGTGATCCGGAGACGTTTGTCTCCGCGGGTGCCGTCGGGGCCGGACTCTTGTGTCCGTGGCGGTAGATCAGGAGGGCGGTGAGGTGGCCGGCAAGGGGAATGGTCAGAAAGCTGAAGGTGATGACGAGGAAAATTTTCAGCCCGGAGATTTCGTCGTTGAGGGTGATCCAGAGGGCGAGCAGCAACAGGCAGATGCCGCACGTGCTGGCCTTGGCCAGGGCGTGGGCGCGGCAAAGGGCGTCGGAGAAACGCAGCAGCCCGAGGCCGGCGAGAAACATCAGGAGCGAGCCGGTGAGCAGGAGGAGGCAGACGAGAATCTCGCGGATCATGGATCGGTCGGTTCGGAGGGATTTTTCGTGCGTCGGGTGGCGCGAAACTTGCCGGGGTTGTTGTGCAGGTAGGAAACGAAGGCGACGGTGCCCACAAATCCGAGGAGCGAAAAGATCAGCATGATCTCGATGAAGAGATGTGTGCGCCACCAAACCGAGAGCAGGACGATCATGCCGCCGACGGTGGTGGCGACGAGGTCAAAACCGATGATGCGGTCGACGATGGACGGCCCCCGCAGCAACCGCACCAAGGCCAGGGCGGCCGTGGCACCGAGCAGGAAAAAGCAGAAGAAAACGACGTAGACAGTCATCGGGTGAAGGCGAGAATGCCGCGTTTGAGTTCCTGGTCGAGCGAGTGCCGGATTTCCTCCGGCGTGCCGGAGGCAAAGGCGTGCAGGATGAGCACGGTGCCGTCCTCACTTTGTTCCGCCACGATGGTTCCCGGGGTCAGGCCGATGCACTGGCAGATGATCAGGGTTTCGAAGTGGTTGAGATCCCCGATCGGATAGGTGATGAATTCCCCCTGCAGGGAGGCCGCGTCCCGGCGCAGGGCGGCGCGGGCGATGCGCAGGTTCGAGATGACGATCATAAGAAGAAACCGTCCGAGAAAAACGACGGCGGCCACCACGCGGCGGATGTAGTCGCGGCATCCGAGCGGATTTTGAAAGACCCTCATCATGATGAACCCGCCGATCAGGCCCGCGATGAGGCCGCCGAGTGTGGTGTTGCCGCTCAGGAACATCCAGGACAGCGCGATGACAAAATGAATGGCGGCCCAGCGAATCATGGCGCCCCCTTTCCGGTGAGGTTGAAGACGGCCCGACGGTAAATGGCGGGATCCAGCAGGGAATCCGCCGCCGATTGGGCGAGGGGAAGGAAAATTCCGACGCCGAAGCCGATGGCGAGGGAAAGCGTGGTGAGGGCGCACACGATGGCGGTCATCGCCCGCGCGGCGCCCGAAGTCTGCGGTTCGATGGTGCCATCGCGCGGCACGTCCTCCCAGAATGCACCGAGCCAGATTTTCAGCATGCTGACCAAGGTGAGAATCGATGCGACCAGGGCGGCCAAAACCAGCCAGTAGTGGCCGTCCTTGAAGCCGGCAAAAAGGATGAGGTATTTGCCCCAGAAGCCGCTCAGCGGCGGCACGCCGGCCAGCGAAAACGCCTGCAAGAGGAAGCAGACGCCGAGCACGGGACTGGCCTTCCACAATCCGCCCATGCGAGGCAGATGGTCCGTGTGGTTGTAATACATGGCGGTGCCGCCGATGAGGAAGAGCGATGACTTCACGATGATGTGATGGATCACGTAATAAATGCAGGCGCCGATGGCCAGTGGCGTGAAAAAGCCGATGGCCAGGACCATGTAGCCGATCTGGCTGACGATGTGGAAGGAGAGGATGCCCCGGATGAAACTGCGGGACACCGCGCCCAGCACCGCCAGCACCATGGTCAGTCCCGCCAGCCAGGCGAGTCCCGTGTAGATGGGCGTGAGGGTGTGGGGAAACACCGTGCCCAGCATGCGCAGGAGCACGTAGACGCCCACCTTGGTCAGCATGCCCGAATAAAACGCCCCGAGCGAAAAGTGCAGGATCGGATAGCTGTTGGGGAGCCAGTAGTAGAGGGGGAAGATGCCGGCCTTGATGCCAAACACCACCACCAGAAGAACGGCCACGAGCAGCGCCCCGAAGTCGCCCGGCATGTCGGCGGCCCGGCGGGAAATGTCCGCCATGTTCAGCGTGCCGAAGACGGTGTAGGCCATGCCGGCGGCGATGAGAAACAGCGAGCTGCCGAAGATGTTGACCGCCAGATAGGGAAACGCCTCCTTGATGTCGCGGTCGTTGGCTTCCAGCGTGAGCAGCGCGTAGGATGCGACGAGCATGATCTCGAAGGCGACGAAGAGGTTGAAAAGGTCGCCCGTGATGAAGGCGAGGTTGATGCCCGCGGCGAGCAGCTGCATGAGCGGCAGGCGCAGGGGCTGTTCCACCTCGACCGGGGTCTCGGCGTAGCCGAAAAGCACACAGGCCAGTGAGACGACGGAGGACAGGCACAGCATGATGCCCGACAGGCCGTCGGCCACCAGGACGATGCCCAGCGGCGGCGCCCAGTTCCCGAGCGGCAGGACCAGCGGCGGACCGTTGAAGGCGCGCCAGGCCAGCCAGAAGGCGACTGCGCACTGCACCGCGGCGGACGCGGCGATGAACACGCGCCGTTCGACGGAGGGCCGTCCCACCAACAGACAGCACACGAGTGCGGTGCCGAGAGGCAGAAGCAGAGGGGCGGTCAGCGCATTAGTCATCGCCTGGCTCGGGTCGGAAAAGTTCGTCCGCGTTGGTGGTCCGCGCATCCAGGAAGATGCGATACAGCAGCATAATGAGGTAAATCGTCAGACCGAATCCGATCACAATCGCGGTGAGCACGAGGGCCTGCGGCAGCGGGTCGACCATCGGCCCCGTGCCTTCCGCCAGCACGGGGGAGCGTTTGCCGTCCGGCGTTCCCGACAGGGCCAGGATGAAAAGATTCGCCGCATTCGAAAGCACGACGAACCCGAAGAGGATGCGCACGAAACTTTTGTTCAGCAGCAGATAGGTGGCGATGGCGAACATCACCCCGGTGAGAACGGCGGTTTCAATTCCCATGGCTTTCCTCCGCGGGGGGTTCGTGTTCGATGGGATCTTCCAGCGTCGAGCTGTAGTAGGGCACCTCGCCGGGGGTGAAGGCCGGCAGGCCGGCGGTGGACCGCGCGAGGACGATGATCAGTTTCACCGTGATGCAGCTCACCAACAGGAAAACCCCGAAGTCGAAAATCAGCGGCGTGCCGAGATGAATCTCCCGGAAGAGCGGCACGTTGGTCAGGTGGAACTGCCATTGGGTGAGAAAGGGCTGTCCGACCAGCATCGGCGCCGCACCGGAGACCGCCGCGAGGGCCACGCCGAAGGTGGCAAGGCGCAGCGGTGGCACGGGAAGCTCCCTTTGCAGTTCGGTCCATCCGCGTGCGAGTCCCAGCAAAAGGAAGGACATCCCGGTCATGAGTCCGCCGATGAATCCGCCGCCCGGCAGATTGTGTCCGCGCAGCAGAAGGTAGATCGACACGATGTTCACCAGCAGGAACACCAGTCCGATCAGGGCCCGCAAAAGAAAGGAATCGACGACGGCTTTCATGGCTGACGTTTGTTGCCCAGGAAGAATCCCGGCGGCGGGGCCGGATCATTGCGGGTGTCGGTTCGTTTGTAGCGCATCATGAGCCCAAGGGCGCCCAGGGTGGCGATCAGAAGGACGGTGATTTCCCCCAGCGTGTCGAAGCCGCGGAAGTCCACGAGGATCGTGTTCACCGCATTGGTGCCTTCGGCGAGAGGTTCGGAAAGTTCCAGCAGCCGCGGTCCCACGGGGTCGGGATGGCGGTGCAGGCTGGCGAAGATGAGGAGCAAAAAGACCGCCGTGCCGAGACCGACGGAAAGCGCGATGCGAAAACCGTGGGAGAATCCCTCGCGGGCCTGCGAACGGATCATCATCTGCGAGCTGGGAAAGCGGGACAGCAGGAGCAGGATCATGATCACGGACGCGGACTCCACGAGGATCTGCGTCATGGCCAGATCCGGCGCGCGGTAGAGGACAAAATAATACGTCAGAAAAAAACCCGCGGCCGACAGGCTGATGAGCTGGGTGGTCCAGCGGCGCAGTCGCACCACGCCGATCAATGTTGCGACGATCAGGGCGGCCACCAGGGTGCGCAGCGGATCAAAGTTCCATCGCACGCCGGAAAATCCGGCGAAAAACTGCGTCGGGGAAATGACCGCCGCCGCCGCCAGGGCGACGAGCAGGGAGCTGATCAGGATGGGCAGATAGGCCGGCGGCCAGTCGGCGCGCAGGGCGAGGGTGAGTTTTTTGGATGCCGCCGAAAGCCGGTCGAGTCCGCGTTCAAACCCTTCGTCGAACTGCAGCCGGCGCGGAATTTGCGCAAACCGCCAGTGGGTTTTCTGCGCCCACAGATACAGGCCCGCGCCGGCGGCGAGGATGCCGGCCGTGGTGAAAAGCGGGAGCGTGAACCCATGCCAGAGGGCGAGATGAACGGGCCCGGCGGTGTGGAGACCGGAAACCTTCAGGGCGTTCACCATGCCGTCCAGGGCGGACGGGAAGGTGCCGAAAACGAGGGCGGCGAGGGCGAGTACGAGCGGCGGGATCTGGATGATCCAGCCCGGACGGTGCACGGAGAGGCCGGCGGGAACCGGCCCGGTGAAGACATTCAAAAGGAGCCGGGCGGCAAAGGCGACGGTGAGGATCGCCGAGACGGAAACCATCAGGAACCACGGCCACGCCTGCGCGTCCGCCAGATCCGCGAGAAGGATTTCCTTGCTGACGAATCCCGTCGTGAAAGGAAGCCCCGCCAGGGCGGCGGCTCCGATGGCGGCGGAAAACGCCGTCATCGGCATGAAGCGTCCCAGTCCGCCCAGCCGCCGCACGTCGCGCAGCCCGGTGCAATGATCGACGATGCCGGCGGTCATGAAAAGCGAACCCTTGTAGAGCACATGACTGAGCACATGGACAAAGTCGGCCTGCACGCCGGTGCGGGTGCCGAGTCCGTAGGCGCCGATCAGGAACCCCAGCTGGCTCACGGTGGAGTAGGCGAGGATGGCCTTGAGGTCGTTCGAGCGCAGCGCGAGGAAGGCGCCCAGGAGCATGGTGAAGAAGCCGGTTCCGCAGACGACCCAGAACCAGAGCTCAAGCGAATGAAAAATCGGAAAAAGACGCGCGGTGAGAAAGACACCGAGTTTCACCATCGTGGCCGAATGCAGGTACGCGCTCACCGGCGTGGGCGCAGCCATGGCCCCGGGAAGCCAGAACTGAAACGGAAACTGGGCGGATTTGCCGAAGGCGCCGAGCAGGAGCAGGACACAGGCGGCCTGCAGCCAGCCGTCGGTGACCGGTCCGGGCAGGCCTTTCGCCGTCATTGCCGCCAGCGAATACGTTCCCGAGGAAAGACCCAGCATGATGAGCCCGGCGAGCAGGCAGAGACCCGTGGTTGCCGTGATCAAGAGTGCCTGCCGTGCGCCGCGGCGGGATTCGGCCTTGTCGTGAAAAAAACCGATCAGCAAAAACGACGCCACGCCGGTCGCCTCCCAGAAAATGAAAAGCAGGAGCAGGTTGTCCGAAAACACCGTGCCCAGCATGGCGGTCATGAACAGCAGCAGGCAGGCATGGAACCGTCCGTGGGCATATTTCCCCCCGAGGTATTCCGCGGCATACCAGCAGACCAGCGCCCCGATGCCGCAGATGACGAATCCGTAGAAAACCGACAGGCCGTCCACGAGGAACGAGAACCGGAGCCCGATCTCGGGAACCCAGGGAACATCCAGCAGCACCCGCGGCCGGGTGCCGGTTTGCGTCACCAGCCAGGCCAGAAGGATCGTGGACAGAAGCGGCGCCCCCATGGCCAGCCAGCCCGTGCGGGCGCGCAGCCGTCCGGCGACCGCCAGGACGGCGGGCAGCATCAGCGCCGGCAGAAAAATGACGGCGAGCAGAACCGGAAGCAACGCGGATGACATGAGTTGATGGCGAAAGATGCAGGGGTCCGCCCCGGCGGGATGTCGGGGCGGAGACGAATCGGACGACCGGCTCCCGATGGACGGGGCGGATTACGTCGGTTTCGGAATGAGGAGAACGGGTCGGTCGTCGCGGGCCACGACCGCCTGGGCCACGGATCCGAGCAGGCTTTGGGTGAGGCCGGACCGGCCGTGGGTGGTCAGGCAGATGATGTCCGCGCCGAATTGCGCGGCCGACTGACAGATCCCCTCCGCGACCTGGCGGTTTTCGATCACGGAGATTTCCGTGTGAATGCCGCGCGCCTCCGCCTCGGTGGGAATGAGGGCGCGCAGCTGTTCGGTGAGTTTGGCGGTGTCCTCGCCGAAGCGGCTTTTGACATGGAGCAGCCGGACATAACCGCCGAGAGGCAGCAGCGAGTAGGCGTAGGGAATCGCCACGTTGCCGAAGTCGGAAAAATCCGTCGCCACCAGCACGCGCCGCACCGGGGTGAGCGGCAGTTCGGTGGTCATATGCGACGAGGCGGGAACGACGGTGACATTCAGTTGGGCATTGTGGAGAATGCCGCGGGAGGTTGATTCCCCAAAGAACCGCCGCATCCCCGGTCCCCGTGATCCCACCACGATGAGGTCGGCCTGGTTGCGCTCCGCCATTTCAAGGAAGGGCAGGTCGGCGCGGCCCCAGCGGGGTTCCACGCAGACCTCCACCGGGAGGTCGCCCAGAATGCTCCGGGTTTTTTCGCGGAGATCCCGCACGAGCAGGGAGTGCAGTTCGGGCGGGTTGGAGGAAAATTCCAGCGGTCCCTCGATGCCGAGCCGCTGGGATTCGTCGGGAATCCAATTGAGGTAGCCGACGGTGATTTCACAGTCCGCCACCCGGCTCAGCTCGCCGATCCAGACGAGGGGTGCATTGGAGGAAAAGGAAAGATCCGCGGCGACAAAAATGCGCAGTTTGCGGGTGCCGGCGAGCCATTCCTGAAGCACGGCGGGATCCCGCACCACCAGGGTGGGCGCGGGGGCCACCTGAACGAGGCGTTCCGTCATGCTGCCGATGAGCCAGCGCTCAAAAACACCGAGCCGTGCCGTCGAGGCGGCCACAATGGCAAAGGGGTTCAATTCGCGCGCGAGCGCGGCAAGGGCTTCATGCACGGAGCCGTGCAAAATCACGTCCTTCACCTCGGCGCCGGTCTGCCGGATCCGGTCGGCCTCAGCCTGCAGGCGGTTTTTCACCGCGCTTTCCAGATAAAGCGAGGCTTCCGGTCCGCCGGCATCGGAATGATCGGTGACATGCGCGAGGGTGAGGGAGCCGCCCATCCGGGCGGCCAGCGCCGCGGCGACATCGGCCGCCGCCACGGAGGCGGGTGAGAAATCGGTGCTGCAGAGAATTTGCTTTTTCATGATGTGGGGAAGCTGCCGCCGGACCCTTCCGGCGTGATTGAAGTGAACCCGACTCCAAGTCGATTGTACGACGGTCGGGGGGTGCAGGCAAGCGTCCGGGAGACGCTCCGCGCCGGGTGTTTCAGTCCTGCGCGGACAGGGCCAGGGGACGTTCCGTGGGCGGGGCGGGCGGTTCGCGTCCTTCCGCGGCCAATCGGTGAAGGGTCGGGCAAAACTCCGGATACACCTCGTCGAGGCCGTCGACATGGCGGATCACCGACCCGCCTTCGTCGGCCAGCAGACCGGCGATGGCAAAGGCCATGGCGATGTGGGGATCTCCGAAGGAATCCAGTTCCGCCCCATGCAAATGACCGGAACCGGTGATCACAAGCGCGTCGGGCAGTTCCTCGACATCCGCTCCCATGCGCTGAAGGTTGGTGACAATGGCGGGGATCCAGTCCGGCTTTTCCCCGCGCAATGCGGCGAGACCGCGGATGGAGGACAGGCCGCGCGCCCGGGCGGCCAGCACGGCCAGAAGGGGGATTTCCCCGCTCAGGTGCGGAATTTCCTCCGGCTCGATCTGCACGGCGCGCAGCGGACGTCCGCGCACGTCCAGATGGCCAAACCATTCGCCGGCCCCGCAGGAAAGCACCTCTTCGCGGAGGCCCGCCCCCATGCGCACGAGCACGTCGACAAAGGCCAGGCGGCCCGGACTGAGTCCGACATTGCGCAGGATCATGCGTGAACCCTCCCGCGGCGCGGCCCAGGCCAGCCAATGGGCGCCGAGGGAAAGATCTCCGGGGATCGTGGCTTCGAAACTGTTCGGGATCTGCCCGCCCTCCAGACTCACCCGGGATCCCCGGGTTGTCAGGCGAATGCCGGCCATTTGCAGGGCGCGTTCGGTGTGGTCCCGGGTCGGACGTCCTTCCACCACGGAGGTCGTTCCCGTGGCCTGGAGTGCGGCGTAAAGCAGGGCGCACTTCAGCTCGGGTTGGGGGGAGTCCATGACAAACTCCCGTCCGCACAGCTCCTGGCCGCGGATCCAAAGGGGCAGCGTGCGGCCCTTTCCAAACGTGACGATGCGGGCGCCCATTTCGCGCAGCGGACCCGCGATGGGCTCCATCGGCAGACGGCGCAGGGTTTCGTTTCCGTCCAGGACGGCCTCAAAGGATTGTCCGGCGAGCAGGCCCATCAGGAGCCGCGCCGTCGTGGCGGAGCCCGCGCAGTCGAAGAGCTCGGCGTGGGGACGGAACACGCCCCGGCATCCGGTGATGTTCAGGGTCGCCGGCGCGAGTTCCTCACAGGCGACCCCCAGCTGCGCGAGGACACGCAGCGTCGTCCGGCTGTCACGGCCGGTCGGAATGTTTCGCAGGCAGGAAACACCGTCGGCGAAGGCGGCCAGCAGGGCCAGTCGATGGAAGATGGTCTGGTCGCCCGGCAGACCGATGTCCCCGCAGACGCGTTGTTGCGGACTGATCTTGAGGTCCATGATGGCGCGGACTCACGAGGGCTGCATGGCGGCTTCGGGCTGGAACAGGATTTCTTCGATGCGGTAATGACCGTGGCCGCCGGGCATGTCCCATTCAAAGCTGTCGCCCGCCCGGTATCCGAGCATGGCCGTGCCAAGCGGCGCGAGGATGGAAATGCGCCCCGACTGGGCATCGGCCTCCTCGGGCAGCACGATGGTGAATTCCATTGTCTCGTCCTCGTCGAGATCCCGCAGACGCACGCGGCTGTGCAGTGTCACGACATCCGGCGAGATTTCATCCGAGGGCACGATTTCGGCGCGTTCGAGTTCCTGGCGCAGAGCCTCGCGACAGCCTTTGTCCTGCGGACCCGTCACCGGGTGGTCGCGGAGCAGTTTCTGCAGTTTGGTGTAGTCGGACTGGGTGATCTGAATCTGGGAAGTTGGCATGGTGTTAGCTAAGGTTGGGGGTGATCGATGGATGAAAATTCGGGCGCGACGGATCGGGTTTCTTCGGCGGGCGGGACATCGGGACGCGCGCATCCCTCTTCGCTTCGGGAGGACGTTTTTTACGGCCGGGAAGAAAGGAAGGCGGCGAAAGATTTCCTGCGGGAGGGGAAGAACGGCGCGGTTACCTGCAGGTCCCGCTAATGGGCAGGCAACCGCTTAGGAATGGCAAATTCGGGGATGGCACAAATTCGCGGTACGGTCCGCCGGAACGCAAAAAGGACGCGCGACGGCGCGGGCATCTCTCATTTTGACGTTCGTGTGCATGGGCCAAACCTAACGCGTTTTTTTGCTAAGTCAACTGAACACGGCGCGCCGGCCTTCTTTTTGAAGGGATTCCGGCGCCGCAGCGTCGGAAGGAAGCGTCCGGCGATTCCGCGGAGGGAATTCGCCGGACGCCGGGAGAGAAACTATTTGCTGTAGCCGATCGTCGTGGTCCTCGTCACGCCGGTGGAATGGTCGGTCGTTTTGGAGGCGCAGGCCGTGGTGAAAACAGCGACGGAGGCAAGGGCGAGGAGTGTAAGCAGGGTTTTCATAACATGGCCGGATCGTCGCTGACCGCAGGGATGGATGGGTTTTTCCGCCGGGAGTGGGAAAAGGACATGCCGGTCGGGGAAGCGGCCTCCGGAAAAACGCAGGGAGCCGGGGGACAAGGGTCCCGCCGGCTCCGGGCGTCGGGCAGGGTCGGGGGTCAATTGCGTTCGATCTGGATCTCCCCGTCGTCATCGACTTCGACGCGGCTGATCACGCGGTCGTTGCCTTCGGTCGCGTAGGTGACCGAAACCGGGGCTCCGACCTGCATGCGGGTGCGGACTTCCTCGGCGGTCAAAACGCGTCCCTTCTTCGTGACGTAGGTCACGGAGTCGGAGTAGCGGTAGGTGACGGGGCCGGCGGCTTCCTTCACCACCAGGACGGAACCGGGTGTGTATTCCGTGATGGTGCCGGTGCCGACGGTGGTGGTGGTGACGGTTGTCTGGGCAAACGCGGCGGGACCGGCCGCCGCGACAATGAGGGCGATGAGTGTCTTTTTCATGGTTGGTTTTGGGTGTCGCAGGGGGATCCCCTGCTTCACGGGGGAATCGGCGGAGTCCCGATTCACACGGGTCTTCCGGCGTCCCGATTGGGGCATCGGGCGGATGCCCCACGGACACCCCGATGGGGTTCCACGCCTCCTTGCTTGATCGAACGGCGGAAAAGTGGATCATCCGCCGACAATTTTTCGATGAAAGAGAGACCGTTCGGAAAAACCGGAGTAAGCGTATCGGAAGTGGGCCTGGGCTGCTGGCAGCTGGGGGGTGCGGACTGGGGTGACGTGTCCGAGGAGCAGGCCATGGCCATCTTGGGCACCGCGGCCGATTCCGGAGTGACGTTTTTTGATGTGGCCGATGTCTACGGCAGCGGACGCGCGGAGACGCTGGTGGGCAAATTTGTCCGCGGACGCAGCGGCTGTTTCGTGGCGACGAAGATCGGACGAACCGGCGACCTTTATCCGGATCACTACACCGAGGAAGGAGTGCGGGCCGCGGTGGAGGCGTCGTTGCAGAGGCTGGGCGTGGACGTTCTGGACCTCGTCCAGCTGCATTGCATCCCGACCGGGGAACTGAAGCGCGGCGAGGTCTTCGGGTGGCTGCGCCGGCTTCAGCAGGAGGGCAAAATCCGGAATTTCGGCGCGAGCGTGGAGACCATTGACGAAGCGCTTTTTTGCGCGGAACAACCGGGTCTCGCGTCGCTGCAGATCATCTTCAACATCTTCCGCCAGCGTCCGATCACCGAGCTGTTTCCGGTGGTGAAGGAGAAGGGCATCGCCGTCATCGTGCGTCTTCCGCTGGCCAGCGGACTGCTTTCCGGGAAGTTCACCAAGGACACGACCTTTGCGGCGAACGATCACCGGAATTTCAACTGCGACGGCCAGGCGTTCAATGTCGGTGAGACCTTTGCCGGCATTCCCTTCGAGAAGGGGGTGGAACTGGCCGACGAGATGCGGGTGTTTGTGCCGGTGGGACTCACCATGGTGCAGATGGCCCTGCGCTGGATCCTCGATCACCCGGAGGTGAGCGTGGTGATTCCGGGGGCGAGTTCCGTCGAGCAGGTGCGGCAAAATGTGTCCGCCTCCGGCCTGCCGCGGCTCACCCCGCAGCTTCACGAGCGTTTGAGCCAGTATTACCGCACCCAGGTGGCGCCGTTCATCCGCGGACCGTATTGAGCGTTGCTCCGGGGAGGGGTTCCGGCGTAGAATGGGATTCTATGCGCATTCCCGCCCTTATCGCCGCCGTTCTCGCCCTGCTTCCGGTGTCCGCGTTCTCCCAGTCCGCGGCCGAAAAAGGCGCGAAGTTCCTTGAGGAAAACGCCAAACAGGAGGGCGTGAAGGTCACTCCGTCCGGCCTGCAATACAAGGTCCTCAAGGAAGGGACGGGCAAGTCGCCGTCGGCCACCGATGTCGTGCAGGTGCACTACCGTGGCGCGCTTCTCGACGGCACGGAGTTCGACAGTTCCTACAGGCGCGGGCAGCCGGCGACCTTTCCGCTCAACCGGGTCATTCCCGGCTGGACCGAAGGTGTGCAGCTCATGAAGGAGGGTGCGAAATACCAATTTTTCATCCCGTCCACCCTGGCCTACGGCAGCACCGGCACGCCGGGCGGCCCGATCGGACCGAACGAGACGCTCATCTTTGAGGTGGAACTGCTGAAGGTTCAGTAATTCCCGAACCGCCCCCGCACCTTGATGCTCAAGGTTTACACCTACGCGAAGTGCGAAACGTGCCGGAAGGCGGTGAAATTCCTGCGCGCGAACAACGTCGCGTTTCAGGAAGTTCCCATCCGCGAAACGCCGCCTTCCCCCGCCGAATTGCGTGCCATGCTGAAAGCCTGCAACGGGGAATTGCGCCGGCTGTTCAACACGTCGGGGCAGGATTACAAGGCGCTGGGTCTGAGCGCGAAATTGCCGGCGATGTCCGAGGCGGACGCGCTGAAGCTGCTCGCGGAGAACGGCAACCTGGTCAAACGCCCCTTCGCCGTCGGGGAGGGCGTGCACCTCGTGGGTTTCAACGAGGCGGCCTGGCGCGAAAGCCTGGGCTGACGCCGGCGGACCCGGAGGGTTCGGGTTCGTTCGGGTTCCTTACGCGGCGGATGTGCCGTCGTCCGCGGAGCCTGCCAGCCGGACTTCCGTTCCCTCCAGCACGCGTTCCGGTCGCGAAGGATTCGGTTTCCAGACAAACGCTCCGTCCTTTTCCTCGCGGGTGAACGCGCGGAAAAGCGCGGGGGCGTCGCGTTTCTGCAGGTCGCGGGTGACCAGACCCCCCGCGCCGCAGCAGAGGAGTTCGCAATGGGCCTTCATGGCCCGGGCGCGTCCGATCACGCGTTCGGCGGCGGCCGGCCAGCGGACGGGGTGACGCGAGGTGGCGAGAAAACTGAAGGGCAGCGCGCGCAGATCAATTTCCAGCCGCGTGGAAAATTCCCGCCAGAACGCCGACTGGAAAATTTCCGGCGGGGCCGGGGCGAAAAAATGACACCAGTCCCGCTCGCAGGAATTCATCGGACACGGCCGGTCGTGCGTGCAGGGGGCGACGGGGTGGTGTCCCTGTTTTTGAAGTTCGTCGTGTGCCAGGGTGAGCCGGCGGCTGATGTCGCGGGAGCCGGGTTCGACCCAGAGAACTTCCGCGGCCCCCGCCGCGCCGCGCGCCAGACGGAGAAGGTCCTCGTCGGAGAGTTCGCCGGCGACATGACTGATGAGCAGCAGGGTGTCGGCGGGGATTTCGTCCGGGCGCACCGTCGCGACCGAGAGTCCCCGCGCGCGCAGGCGGGCGCCGGCAAAGGTCATGGCGGCCGCGGAGCGGTCGAAGACAAACGCCTCGCGAATTCCGGTCCAGTCCGCGACGGCCCGCCCGGCAATGCCGGACCCGCAGCCCCAGTCGAGAAGCCGCGGGGATTTCGGACGCCAGCCGGCCCGGTCGAGGGTTTCCAGCACCGCGTCCCACTTCCATCCGATGCGCTGGGCGAAGGTGGCGTCGTAAAGCTCGAGGTCGCGCGGGGTCCAGTATTCCCCGCGCGCACCGGAGAGAAAACGGTCGCGCAGGGCGCGCAGCCGCTGCCAATCCGCGGGGGAAAGACGGGGATTTTCCGCGGGCTCGGAGGGTTTGCCCCGGTGCGGAGCGCCTCCTTTTTGACCTCCCGGCCTTGGTTTGGTCATGGGATCCGTTGTCTACGCCCGCAAACCCTCGATGGCCTGGCGCAGGTCGGCCTCGGTGAGGTCGCCGGAAACAAAGGCGCTGCCCGGCTCGGAGGTGAGGACAAAGCGGATTTGTCCGGCTGCGAATTTTTTGTCACGGCGCAGGGCGGCCATGAGGTCGTCGGTGGCGAGGTCGTCGGGCAGGGTGACCGGCAGTTTGTATTTTTGCAGCAGCGTTTTGACGCGGTCGGCATCCTTTTCCGGAAGCCCGGCTTTCCGCACGGAAAGCCTCAGCGCGGCCACGAGTCCGAGACTGATGGCTTCGCCATGCAGATAGCGGCCGTATCCCGCGGTGTTTTCGATGGCGTGGCCGATGGTGTGCCCGAAGTTGAGCAGGGCGCGCAGTCCGAGTTTTTCAAATTCGTCCTCCGCCACGATGCGGGCCTTGATTTTGACGTTCCGCGCCACGAGCGAAGGGAGGTCGAGCGTGTCGGGGTCCTCCAGTTCGTCCAGCATGGCGGCGTCGCGGATGACGGCATGCTTGATGACCTCCGCGAGGCCCTCGTTGAACTCGCGCCGCGGCAGGGTGTCGAGGGTGACCGGATCCGAGATGACCACGGCCGGCTGGTGGAAGGCGCCGATGAGATTTTTGCCCGCGCGGGAATTCACGCCGGTCTTGCCGCCGATGGAACTGTCCACCTGGGCCACCACGCTGGTCGGGATCTGCACGTGCGGGATGCCGCGGTAATAAATGGCGGCGACAAATCCGGCGAGGTCGCCCACCACTCCGCCGCCCAGCGCCGCCACGAAGGCGCCGCGGTCGAGACCGGCCTCCACCATGGCGTCACAGACCTTTTCCACCTCCGAAAGCGTCTTCGAGGTTTCCCCCGCGGGAACCGTGATCACCGTGGGCTGCAGGCCGGCGGCTTCGAGCGCCGCGCAGACGGCCCCGGCGTAAAGCGGACCCACGTTGCTGTCCGTCACCACGGCGCCTTTGGTCGCGTCCGGCAGGGTCTGGCGCACAAATTCCCCGGTGCGGGACAGGATGTCGTGTCCGACAATGACATCGTAGGGTTTGTTTTTGAGCAGGACGGGAATACGGGCGGCCATGGGGATGTTTTAGGCGGTGAGAAAGAAGTGGAAAGTCTGAATCGCTGCGGTTCCGCGGAGTTTGGGGGCGGCCCCGCGGGAGGACGTTCGGGCGCTGCGGCCCTGCGGATGGGGACGTTCAGGCCGTCGGTAGGGGAACGTAGGGATCCTCCCGCAGCGGGCGGGTTTCCCGGCCGGCGAGCATTTTCCACCAGCCCACGGCGTTGGCGGCGACGATGAGGACCACCAGAATCAGGAAGATGGCGGTGACCGCCGTGTTGACGTGGCAGTTGAAGAGCTGGTGCTGCCAGGTGGCGATCTGCTCCGGTGTTCCTCCCGCGGCGATCTTCGCGGCAAAATCACGGGCGGCGCTCAGGAAGCCGAGGCGCGGATCGGCGGCGAAGATTTTTTGATATCCGGCGGTGAGGGTGATCGACAGCAGCCAGGCCAGCGGCACGGCGGGAACCCAGAGGTAGCGCCGGCGGCCCATTTTCAGCAGCACGGTGGTCCCGAGGGACAGGGCGATGACGGCGAGAAGCTGGTTGGCCACGCCGAAGATCGGCCAGAACGAATTGATGCCGCCCAGCGGATCCACCACGCCCTGGTAGAGAAAATACCCCCAGGCCGCCACGAAGGCGACGCTCGCCAGCCAGTTGCCGGCCGTGGAGTTCGTGTTGCCCAGCGGTTTCCAGACGTAGCCGAGAAGATCCTGCACGAGAAATCGTCCCACGCGGGTGCCGGCGTCGATCGTGGTCAGGATGAACAGCGCCTCGAACATGATGGCGAAGTGGTACCAGATCGCGATGGCGGTCGGGTTGTCGATGAGGCGTGAGAACATCGCGGCCATGCCGACGGCGAAGGTCGGTGCCCCGCCCACGCGTCCCACCATGCTGTGCTCGCCGACGCGTTCGGCCAGCGAGGTCATGTCCTGCTCGGTCACCGGGAACCCGAGGGCGGTCACCTTTTGGGTCACCGTCGCCACATCCCCCTTCATGTTGATGGCAAAATACTCCCCGGGCGGCAGCGCACAGGCGGCGATGAGGGCCATGATGCCGACCAGCATTTCGGTGATCATCGCGCCGTAGCCGACGACGCGGATGTCCTTCTCGCGGGCCAGCAGTTTGGGCGTCGTGCCGGAGGAAATGATGGCGTGGAACCCGGAGACGGCCGCGCAGGCGATGGTGATGAAGCAGAAGGGAAACACCGCGCCGGCAAACACCGGACCGGAGCCGTCGATGAACCGCGTCAGCGCGGGCATCTGCAGGTCCGGGGCGATGACAAGGATGGCAACCGCCAGAAACCCGACGGCGCCGATTTTCAGGAACGAACTGAGGTAGTCGCGCGGCGCCAGCAGCAGCCAGACGGGCAGGACCGAGGCCAGCAGGCCGTAGCCCATGATGGAAAAGGCGAGGGATTTTTCCGAGAGGTGAAACATCGATTCCAGCGGCGTTCCCTGAATCCACCGGCCTCCGAGCACCGCGAGGATCAGCCCGACCAGCCCGAAGAGGCTGACGGCCTTCATGCTGCCCCAGTTGTGTTTCATGCCCACCCCCATGGCCATGGCGAGCGGGATGGTGGCCACGATGGTGAAGAGCCCCCACGAGCTCTCCGCCAGAGCCTTCACCACCACCAGCGCCAGCACGGCCAGGATGATGACCATGATGGCGAGAATGCTGACGAGGGCGATGAAACCGGCGAACGGTCCGACCTCGTCGCGCACCATCTGGGCGAGGGATTTTCCTCCGCGCCGGGTCGAGCAAAAGAGGACAATGCAATCGTGCACCGCGCCGCCCAGTGTGGCCCCGATGAGAATCCAAAGCATGCCGGGGAGGTATCCGAACTGCGCGGCCAGCACGGGGCCCACCAGCGGCCCGGGCCCGGCGATGGCGGCGAAATGGTGGCCAAAAACCACCCAGCGGTTGGTCGGCACGTAATCCTTGCCATCCTCGCGCACGACCGCGGGGGTGGCCCGGTCATCCCGCAGGGTGAGCACCCTGGCCATCAGCCACGCGGAATGGAACCGCCAGGAAATGGCAAAGACGCAGACGGCCGCGACCACCATCCACAGGGCGTTGACATGCTCGCCCCGGGCCAGCGCCAGCACCGCAATGGAGCCGGCGCCCGCCAGCACGACCAGGGACCACAGGAGAATCTTCAGGGGAGAGAAGGGGAGTTTTTGCGACATGGAAGCATTCACAGGAAGGGAAACATCACAGAGCGGGTGCGGCAGCCCTCCGGATCAGATCCTTTCGGAATTTCTTTCAGGGCCGATGCACCTTGGGCCGACCCGTCATCGGTTCGATCTGGATCGTGGCGAAGTTGGCGGGAAGGTTGTTGGCCTTGATGGGATCGGTCTTGTTGACCAGGGTCAGCGTGAACGCCGGATTCGAGGGCACCTCCGCGCTGCCGTCGGGGCGATAGCGGAAGCTGCGATAGCGGTAGTTCGGGCCGGCCGGCGGAACCGGCGCGTCGGCCGGGGCCGCCTGCTCCGGAAAGGCGGTTTCATTCATCAGGGTGCTGACCGTTTCATCCGTCGAAATGATGACCGGCGTGGAAAATTTCACCGGCTTGGAAATGGCGTTGGTGGTTTCGTAATCCACCAGAAAAATCTGCATGGCGCGGTAGTCGGTGGGCGTGCCGGACGGCTGGCCGTCCTCCGGCAGCTTGTAGAAGCGCACCTCGACCGGCCGGTTTTGGGTCATGGCGGTCTGCCGTGCGAGATCCAGCGTCCCGGTCACCGCCTGGACCACGCTGTTCAGGGAGGAGGATTTTCCCATGGAATTCATCGCCGGAATGGTCAGGGCGGCGAGGACGATGATGATGCCGATGACGACCAGCAATTCCGGAAGGGAGAAAGCGCGTTTCATGGAGTGAAGGTGAGGGCTGCCAGGAAATGGGTAAATATAATACCGGTTGAGCTCCGTCGAGGGGGCAATTGAACAGGGTCGCGCCGGGCGGGGCGAGTCAATTGTGCCGGATCCCGGCGCCCCTGCGAAAACGGCGTGATGCGGGGCTGGCAATTTGCGATCGGATCGGGCAGGGTGGGGCCTGTTCTTATGCCTGCCTGGGGATCTGCCTTGGAAATCATCGCTCATCGGGGTGCCTCGTACGACGCCCCGGAAAACACCGTCACCTCCGCCAAACTCGGCTGGGCCCAGGGGGCCGACGCGGTGGAAATCGACATCCATGGCGCACCGGCCGGAATCATCGTCATTCACGACGACACCACGGACCGCACGACAAACCGGTCGTTTCCGGTGGCCGGGCTGACCGAGGAGCAGCGGCTGAGCTGTGACGCGGGATCCTGGAAGGGGCCGCAATTCGCCGGGGAGCGGCTTCCCGTCCTCGGCGAAATCCTGGAAGCCATGCCGTCCGGCGGCCGCCTGGTCATCGAGGTCAAAAAACCGTCGGCCTTCCCGCCGCTGCCGGAGGCGTTGAACGCCTCCGGACATGCGCCCGGGCAGTTCATGATCATCGCCTTCGATCCCGACATCGCCGCCCGGGCCAGGCAGGCCCTGCCCGAATCCAAGGTGCTGCGCCTGGCCTCCCACGAGCCGGAGAATCCCACGCATCACATCGACGAACTCATCCGGGTGTCGCGCGAGGCGGGGCTTGACGGATTGAATTTGAGCCGCCGGTGGCCGATCACGGCGGAGTTGGTGCGCAAGGTCCATGACGCCGGACTTTTCCTTTATGTCTGGACGGTGGATGACGCCGGAGAGGCGCGCCGCCTGAAGGAGGCCGGGGTGGATGGAATCACCACCAACCGTCCCGGATGGCTGCGGGAACACCTGTCCCAGCCCCCACGGTCCGAGCCCGATGCCGGAAGCCCGCAATAAGACGGTCCAGCAATACCTCGACGAGACTCCGCGGTGGGCCGACGGAACCGCGGTGGCCGATGCGCCGATGACCCCCATGCAGTGGCGGATCTGGTGGCTGGCCACGGCGGGAAAATTTTTCGAGGGTCTGGTGGTGTTCATGACGGGTGTGGCGCTCCCGCTCATCACCCTCGAATTCGGGCTGAGCCCCGTGCAGGCCGGCCTCACCGGCGCCGCCAGTCTGGCCGGCATTCTCATCGGGGCGACCGCCCTGGGCGGCCTTTCGGATGTTTTCGGCCGGAAGCTGATGTTCATCGTCGAGATGGTGTTGTTCACCGCGTTTCTCGTCCTGATGACCCTGAGCCCCGACTTTCCGTGGTTGCTGGTGTGTCTGTTCGGCATGGGGCTGGCGTTGGGATGCGATTATCCGACGGCGCACCTTGTCATTTCCGAAAGCATCCCGAGCCAGTATCGCGGCCGTCTTGTGCTGAGCGCCTTCGGATTTCAGGCGGTGGGGGCGCTGGCGGGAACGGCCCTCGGTTTTTTCATCCTGAAATCCGATCAATCGCTGATGGACTGGCGATGGATGTTCGGTGCGGCCATCCCGCCCGCGCTGGCCGTGGTGCTGGGACGGTTCTTCATTCCGCAAAGCCCCCATTGGCTGGTGGCCAGGGGACGGGTCGGGGAGGCGGAGCGGGAAATGGAAAGGCTGCTCGACCGCCGGCCGCCCTATCCCAGGAAGGTGGTTCTCGATCCGGTGCTGCCGGGACAACACGCGGGACACCCGGGTTTCCGGGCGCTTTTTGCCAAACCCGCCAATCGCCGTGCGACCATCCTGGCGGCCGTGCCGTGGTTTTTGCAGGACCTGGGAACCTACGGCATCGGAATCTTCACGCCCACCATCCTGGCCGCCACGGTGGGGCTGACCCCGGCGCACGCCAACACGCTGGCGGCCGTCATTTACCGCGACATGGAGGCGGCCAAGGGGGCGGCCATTGTGGATGTGCTGCTCATCGTCGGCATTCTGGCCGCGATCTTCCTCGCCGATCGCGTGGGCCGGATCAAACTGCAGGTGGTCGGATTTCTCGGGTGCGCCGCCGGACTGCTGCTGGCGGCGTTATCCGGTGCCGTGACCGGTCCCGCGCGCATCTTCCTGATCTTTGCCGGCTTCATGCTGTTCAATTTCATGACCAACATGGGGCCCAATGCCATGACCTACCTGCTGGCGGGCGAGGTTTTTCCCACGAAGATCCGCGGTCTCGGGGCGGGCTTCGCCGCATCCGTCGGCAAGATCGGCGCGGTGCTGACGGCGTTTTTCTTTCCCATCCTGCTTCATCACCTCGGCACCACGGCCCTGCTTTTTCTGCTGGCCGGCACCTCCCTCTTGGGCGCGCTGGTCACCTGGTGCTGCCGAATCGAAACGCGGGGGGTGAATCTGGAGAGCATTGGCTGGGATTGAGCGATCGGGCCGCGGAGGCCGTGACGGCCCGATGCGGTGGGTCGCGGAATCCGGGAAATTCGCGGGCGGACCGAAATTTTGAAAAATTCCGCTGGCGAAATTGTGAGGACACGGCAAATTGCGGCCCGTGTTCTGGGGGGAACACGCAGGCCGGCGCGACCTTGTGGTGCGCCGGCCTGCTTCTTTCCCGGTTTCGGCGGCGGATTTGACATTGCGGGGGGTGTGCGGCCGCCTTGAATCGGGCGTTCCGCCGTCCCAATTTGCGGATGTTTTCAAGGTTGCATGTTCCCGCAGTTGACATCAGGGCGCGACGCGGGAAAATCCTCCTATGAAAAGTGCCAGCGTACATCGCAAGGGAGCGTATTCCCCGCAGGATGTGGCTGCCGCCGCCTTGGAGCTTCGCGAAGCGACCGGCGGGGTGGCTCCGCTCGTTTTTGCGTTCGTCACGCCCGATTACCTGCCCCATATCGAGGAATTCAGCGAAATCATCCGCGTCGACGGCCATGTGGTCGACCTGGTCGGCAGCACCGGCCTGGGTTTGACCCGCGACGGCGAGGAGGAGGAGGAACAACCGGGATTCAGCCTGCTGGCTCCCGGCTTTCCCGCCGACGGTTTCCAGATCGTGCCCCTTTCCCAATCGATGCTCGAGAATTCCTCCGGCCCGGAAAGCTGGCGCCGCCGCACCGGCGTGGAAAAATCCCCCATCTGGCTCGTCCTCGCCAATCCCTTCACCTTTGACGTCGAGGAATGGCTTTCCGAATGGAACGCCGCCTATCCGGCCGTGCCCGCCATTGGCGGACTCGCGGGAGGATCCGCCGACGGCACCGGGGTGGGCGTCTTCCACAACGGGCGGATCGTCGACGCCCTGGTGCTTTCGGTGACCGGGGTGCGTGTCCTTCCGGTGGTCAGCCAGGGATGCAAACCCATCGGCGAACCGCTCACCGTGACGAGGGCGGAAAACAACGTCATCTATTCGCTGGGCACCCGCCCGGCCTACGAGGCGCTGGAATCGGCCTTCGAGGGGCTTTCCGACGGGGAGAAGGCCATCGCGAAAGGCAACCTTTTCGCCGGGCTGGCCGGCACGGAATACGTGGAGGAATTCAAATCCGGAGATTTTCTCATTCGCAACATTCTCGGCGCCGATCCCAATTCCGGCGCCGTGGTCATCGGGGGCTATCCCCGCGTGGGCCAGACGCTGCAATACCAACTGCGGGACAAAAACTCCGCCGACGCCGACTGGCGCTCGGCCCTCCGGCACGCCGCAATGGAATCCGGCCGGGCTCCGACCGCCTCCCTGCTCTTTGCCTGCGCCGGGCGCGGCGCGGGGCTTTTCGGTTGCAAGAGCCATGATGCCAGCCTGCTCGAGGAGATTGTCGGCGCCCATGCCAGCGCGGGTTTCTTCGGCAACGGGGAAATCGCCCCCCTCGGGGGACGGAACTACATCCATTCGTATTCCGTCGTCTGCGCGCTCTTCTTCCGGGAGGAGAAATGAAATCCGCCGTGCGTTGGATCCTGACGCTCGTCGTGATCGGCGGGTTGATTGCCGCGGGCTTTTGGGCCTGGGAAAATTGGGGGCAGTCCGCGCCGCCCTCCGACGATCCCGCCCTCGTGACGACGGCGGAACGTCGCGACATCGAGGCGAACCTTCTGCTCACCGGCGAGGTCACCCCCGCCTACAAATCCGACATCAAGTCCGAGGTCGGCGGCAAGATTCGCAAGATCCACGTGCAGGTCGGCGATTTTGTGAAGAAGGGCGGCCTGCTCGTGACGATCGACGACACGGATCTGCTCACCGAAAAAAGGTCCGCCGAAACCGACATCGAAGGCGCCGAACTCGCGGTCGAAAAGAACCGCGGCAACTTCGAGCGCGCGGAGTCCCTCTACAAACAGAAGCTCATCAGCAAGGAGGTCTACGACAACCTCAAGGCCGATCTCGACATTTCCATCAACACCCTGGAGAAGGCCAAAAGCCGGCTCCAGATCGTGCTCGACAAGCTGGCCAAGACCAAGATCACCGCGCCGGCGGACGGCACCGTGCTGGAGATTCCGGTCACCGAGGGCCTCGTGGTGGTGGCGGCGGCGAGCGTCAATTCGGGCACGATTCTGATGACCTTTGCCGATCTCTCGCAGCTGCTCATCGAGTCGCATGTCAACCAGGTCGACGCCCCGCGCCTCACGCGCGGCCAGGAGGTCGAGGTCAACATGTCGGATTCCAACGAGGCGCCCGTCAAGGCCCGCATCGAATTCATTGCGCCGCTGGCCGTGGTGAAAAACAACATCAAGGGATTCCAGGTCAAGGCGCTCATCGAGGACACCGAAGGACGCCTCAAACCCGGAATGTCCGTGAGCATGAACGTGCCGATCGGATCCGCCCGCCAGGCGGTCAGCGTGCCGGTTTCCGCGGTTTTCAAGGAGCGGAAACAAAACGTCGTCTACGTCCGCAAGGCGGATGGATTGACCGAAAAGCGGAAGGTCACCGTGGGCGTCAACAACCTCTCCTACGTCGAGATCAAATCCGGCCTCAAGGAAGGTGAGGAAATCTTCCTCGTCGAACCCAACTCCACGCCGGCGAAGTCATAGGATGGGAGATTTTTTTTGGTCATTGGTCCTTGGCGGAAGTGGCCATGGGAAAAAACCAACCAAGGGCTGCGGACCAATGACCAAGGACCGATAACCCATGTCCCTCGTTTCTCTCGAAGATGTCAGAAAGTCCTATCGCGTCGGCGATCAGGAGATCCGTGCCCTGGACGGGGTGTCGTTGCGCATCGAAGAGGGGGAGTTTCTGGCGATCATCGGTCCGAGCGGCAGCGGAAAATCCACGCTCATGCACCTGCTGGGCTGCCTGGATACGCCGACCTCCGGACGGATGGAAATCTGCGGGCACGACCTGAGTTCGGCGTCCGCCGACAAGCTGGCCGAGGTGCGCAACCGCGAGATCGGCTTTGTTTTTCAGGCCTTCAATCTCCTGCCCAAACTCGACGTGGTGCGGAACATCGAGCTCCCCCTGGTTTATGCCGGCGTTCCGCCGGCGGAGCGGCGGCGGCGGGCGATCGAGGTGGCCAAGGCGGTGGGCCTGGGGGAGCGGCTCGGCAACCGTCCGACGCAGCTCAGCGGCGGTCAATGCCAGCGCGTGGCCATCGGTCGGGCGCTGGTCAACCGTCCGCGCATCCTCTTCGGCGACGAGCCGACGGGTAACCTCGACAGCGCGACGGGCGAAATGATCCTGGAAATGTTTCGCCAGCTGAACCGCGAGGGCAAGACGGTCGTCCTGGTGACCCACGACCCCGACGTGGCGGCGGTCAGCAAGCGTGTGATTGAGATCAAGGACGGGCGGATCCGCCGGGAGTACGTGCCATGAATTTTCTGATCTGCCTGGAAACCGGCCTGCGGGAAATCGCCGCGCACAAGTTTCGCAGCGCGCTTTCCATGCTGGGCATCGTGCTGGGGGTGAGCAGCCTCATTGCGACGATGGCCCTGACGGCGGGCATCGAGAAGGGCACGCGGACCTTCATGCAGCAGATCGGCGGACTGGAATTTGTCAGCGTGCAGAACAAGGAAATCTCGAACGCCATGATCGATTTCTGGAACCTGTCGCCCGGCCGCACGCTCACGGATGCCTACGCCATCCGCGCGTCCGTGCCCAACGTTTCGCATGTCTCCCCCGAAATGTCCCATGGCGCGCTGGTCGCCAGTCCGTATTCCTCCGAACGCAAGGGCGTGCGCGGTGTCTGGCCCGACCATTATGTGGTGGCCCGGCACGAGATGGCCGCGGGGCGTTTCCTGACCCAGCTCGATGTCGACCAGGCCACCCATGCCGTCGTGCTCGGGGACGGGATGGCCCGCCGCCTCTGGCCCAATCTTGAACCGAAGGACATTGTCGGGCGGGTGGTGACCCTGAACCAATCGCCCTTTGTGGTGGTGGGCGTGCTGAAGCGGTACGAGCGCGAACAGGACAAACGCATGCGGGCCATTCTGGCCGCGCAGGGCAAGGACAGGGCCCGGAGCGGGGCGCCCGCGCGGGGGCGGATGGCGGGAAGGTGGGATCCCTTTCGGCAGAAGAACGAATCGGTGCTCATCCCCCTGACGACGATGTTCCATGAGTTCAAGTCGGGGCAGTTCCCCGATGACTCCGTGGAGTCCGTGCGCCTTGACACACTGTCGTTCCGCGTCGCCAATCTGGATTATTTCCGCGAAACCCTCGACCAGGTCCGCCGCGCCCTTGATGTGACGCACCGCGGGGTGGACGACTACGATCTGGAGACGCGCGAAGAGTGGTTTGACCGCATGGAGGCGAGCATCTCGGCCACACGGTTGAGCGGCGGGTTGATCGCCGCGATCAGTCTGGTGGTGGGCGGCATCGGGATCACCAACATCATGCTGGCCAGCATCACCGAACGGGTGCGGGAGATCGGCATCCGGCTGGCGGTGGGCGCCAAGGGCCGCGACATCTTTTTCCAGATCCTCATCGAAAGCGTCTCCATCGCCGTGATTGGCGGCGTCATCGGCATCGCCGCCGGCGCGGGACTCATCCAACTGCTGGGCGTCGTGGCTCCGAGCGAAAACCCGCCGCTGATGACCTTCGATTCCGTGATCATCAGCGTGGCGTTTGCGGTGCTGGCCGGCATTGTGTCCGGCATCTATCCCGCGCTGCGCGCCGCACGGCTGGATCCGATCGGCGCGCTGCGCTACGAATGAGCTGACGCCGCGAATGCCGGCCTACTGCGGCAGGTAGCCCTTCACCAGGGTCTCGAATTCGCGGACCTGGCGGGCCTCCCATTCGGCGTCCCTTCCGAGCTCCGCGGCGAGAATTTTCGCCGTTTCCGGAGCCATTTCCAGGGCGGCGCGGGCGTCGAGCAGCAGGGCGCGGGTGCGGCGGGAGAGCACATCCTCCACGGTGCGGGCCATCTCGTGACGGACCGCCCAGAGCACGTTGGCCCTGGTGTAGGGCAGCCGGGGATGGAGCGGTTCGTTGGCGCCCAGTTCCTCCAGCTTGGAGGCATCGGATCCGTAGACGGCGTAGGCCTCCGGAAGGGGGGGCGATTGTGGACTGCGGTAACCGTGGAGCTGCAGGGTTTCGGTGATGCAGGGTTTTTCGGCGAATCCCCCGATGAGCATGGCATGATTGAGGGTGTCCTCGGCCATCTTGCGGTAGGTGGTCCATTTCCCGCCCACGATGGTGACCAGCCCGGCCTCGGAAACGAGCACCTCGTGGTTGCGCGAAATGGTCTTGGTGGCGGTCCCGTCCTTGCCGGGTTTGCGCACGAGCGGACGTTGTCCGGCGAAAATGCTGAGAATGTCCCCACGCTTGGGATCCCGGGCGAGGTAGCGCGCGGCGTTGCGCAGGATGAAGCCGATTTCCTCGTCGAGGGCGCGCGGCTCGAGTTCGGCCTTTTCCATGGCGGTGTCGGTCGTTCCCACGAGCACCTTGCCGTGCCAGGGAATGACAAACAGCACGCGGCCGTCGTCGGTGTGCGGCACCATGATGGCCGAGTCGCCCTGGAGGAAATCCCGTTCGAAGACCAGGTGGACGCCCTGGCTGGGCTGGACGGCGCGCGGGGCGTCGGGCTCGTCCATCAGGCGGATTTCGTCGGCGAAGATGCCGGTGGCATTGATGACGACGCGGGTTTTCACCTCGTAGGTGGCGCCGGTCTCCCCGTCCCGGCAGGTGAGGCCGGAGATCATGCCGTCGGTTTTCTGCAGTCCGGTCACCCGCATGTAATTCAACAGCGTGGCGCCGTGGTCGGCGGCCGTCTGCGCCAGGGTGATGGCCAGGCGGGAGTCGTCGAACTGACCGTCGAAATATTCCACGCCGCCGAGCAGGTTGTTGGATTCGATGTTGGGAATGCGCCGGAGGGTTTCGTCGCGCGAGAGCAGGCGCGAGGGCGAGAGGTTCAGCTTTCCGGCCAGCGCGTCGTAGACCTTCAGGCCGATGCCGAAGAACGGCCCCTCCCACCACTTGTAGCGCGGCACGATGAAGGACAGGTGGTGAACGATGTGCGGGGCGTTGCGGTGCAGAAGGCCCCGTTCGCGCAGGGCCTCGAGCACGAGCGGAATGTCGCCCTGTTCGAGGTAACGCACCCCGCCGTGGACCAGTTTGGTGCTGCGGCTGGAGGTGCCCTTGGCGAAGTCGTCCGCTTCGAGCAGGAGGGTTTTCAGGCCCCGTGTGGCGGCATCGACCGCCACCCCCAGGCCGGTGGCCCCCCCTCCCACAATGACGATGTCCCATTGCGGGGTGGAAGTGAGGGCCTTGAGGAGATGTTCGCGATTCATGGTGTGTTTTTGGTGATCGGACGGATCAGTCGGCGGCCCAGTTCCGGGCGCGTTTTACGGCTTTTCGCCATTGTTTGAGCTGGGCGCGGCGTTCCTTGGCGGAGGTGGCGGGCTGGAAGACGCGTTCGACTTCGCGGATGCCGGCGAGTTCGTCGGTGTTTTTCCAGAGGCCGACCCCGAGGCCGGCGAGCATGGCGGCGCCGAGGGCGGTGGTTTCCAGGTTTTTTGGGCGCTCCACCTGGACGCCCAGGGAGTCGGCCTGGATCTGCATGAGCAGGTTGCTGGCGGAGGCGCCGCCGTCGACGCGCAGCGTTGTGATGCGGCGGCCGGAGTCCTTTTCCATGGCCGACAGCAAATCGGAGACCTGCCAGGCGATGCCTTCCAGGGTGGCCCGGGCGAGGTGCGCCGCGGTGGTTCCCCGGGTGATGCCGAGCAGGGCGCCCCGGGCGGACGAGTCCCAGTAGGGTGCGCCCAGTCCGGTGAAGGCCGGCACGAGAAACACCCCGCCGGAATCGTTCACCTGCGCGGCGAGTTCGTTCACTTCGGGGGCGCTGCGAATGATCTTGAGTCCGTCCCGCAGCCACTGAATGGCCGCGCCGCCGACAAACACGCTGCCTTCCACCGCGTATTGCGTGGGTTCGTCGCCGATCTTCCAGGCGACGGTTGTCAGCAGGCGGTTCCGGCTTGTCACGGGTTCCGATCCGGTGAAGACCAGCATGAAACAGCCGGTGCCGTAGGTGCATTTGACCAGGCCCGGGCTGTTGCAGAGCTGGCCGAACAGAGCCGATTGCTGATCGCCCGCGGCGCCGCGGACGGGGATCGTCCGGCCGAAAAGTTCCGTCTCCCCGAAGTCGCCGCTGCTCGGGACGATTTGCGGCAGGATGGCCTTCGGAATGTCAAAGAGGGCCAGCAATTCGTCATCCCACGTGCTGTTGTGAATGTTCATCAGCATCGTCCGGGAGGCGTTGGTGATGTCGGTCACATGACGGCGCCCGTTGGTGAGTTTGAAAATGAGCCAGGAGTCGATCGTGCCGGCGGCGAGTTCGCCGGCCTCCGCGCGCTGGCGGGCGTGGGGGATCTCGCGCAGGAGCCAGTGCAGCTTGCTGGCGGAAAAATACGGATCCAGCAGCAGCCCGGCCTTTTGCTGGATGAGGGGTTCCTTCCCGCCGGCGCGCAGGGCGTCGAGATATTCCGCGGTGCGGCGGTCCTGCCAGACGATGGCGGGAGCCACCGGTTCGCCGGTGCGGCGATCCCAGACCACAATGGTCTCGCGTTGGTTGGTGATGCCGAGCGCGGCGATGGAATCGGCGCCGGACCGCGCGATGGCTTCGCGGGCCGTCTCCACAACCGTGTTCCAGATTTCCGCGGCATCATGTTCCACCCAGCCCGGCCGGGGGAAATGCTGGGTGAATTCCTTTTGGGCCGACGCCAGCGGTTCGAGGCGTTCGTTGTAAACGATGGCGCGGGAGCTGGTGGTGCCTTGATCGAGGGAGAGAAGGGCTTTCATTGATGCAAAATGGGAGAGTGGCGAAATCAGTATTTTCCGAGGGCGACATAAAGGCCGGCGGCGACCGCGGCGCCCGCCAGCGGGCCAAAGACGGGAATCCAGGCGTAGGGCCAGTCGCTGTGGGTTTTTCCGGCCACCGGGAGGAAGGCGTGGGCCAGGCGCGGACCAAGGTCCCGGGCGGGATTGATGGCGTATCCGGTGGGCCCGCCGAGGGAAAGTCCGATGGCCCACACGAGCAGCGCCACCGGCAGGGCGCCGAGCGCCCCGAGGTCAATGGGCACGGACGCGCCGCTCAGGGGCTTTTCCACGGCGCCCTTGATGGAGAGCACGCCCAAAATGAACACAAACGTCGCGATGAATTCGCACAGAAAATTGGCCGGGGCATTCCGGATGCCGGGCGCCGTGCAGAAGATGGCGCGTTTGGCCTCGGCATCCTCGGTTTCCTTCCAGTGCGGAAGGTAGGCCAGCCAGACCACCGTCGCGCCGGCGAAGGCCCCCAGCATCTGGGCGACGATGTAGCCCGGCACCAGCGCCCACGGAAAGGCGCCGGTGAGGGCGAGGGCCACGGACACGGCGGGATTGAGATGCGCGCCGCTGATGCTTGCCGTGGCGAAAACCCCGACAAAAACCGCAAAGGCCCAGCCCGTGGTGATGACGATCCAGCCCGAATTCTGGCCCTTCGATTTGTTCAAAAGCACGTTGGCCACAACTCCATCGCCGAGCACGATCAGCAGGGCTGTGCCGAGGAACTCAGCGGTCAAGGGAGTCACATCCCTAGCATATCCTTCCGGGACACTTTGTCGAGCGAACACCGGCCGGACGGGCCGGAACGGAGGCCGGGCGGGGAAAATGCGGAACCGCTATTCGCTTCCGGCGCGCAGGTCGGCGAATTCCGGGTGACGCCGGAAAAACACGTCGACATAACCGCACTGCGGCACCACGCGCAGTTTTTCGGAGCGGGCAAATTCCAGGGCCGTGCGCACGAGGAGTTCGGCAATTCCTTGTCCGCGGCACTCCGGGGGAACAAAGGTGTGGGTGATGATGAGGAGATCGCGTTCCCTCCGGTATTCCACCACGGCGGATCGGGGGCCGCAGGCGAATTCGAAACGCCGGGCCGCCGGATGGTGCACGACCCCGGGCGAAGATTTCCATCCGGGGATGGCGGCCTTCAATTCGGCCTCAAACCGGGCGTCCAGACCGGTGTCACGAGGCAGGGCGGGGTCCATGAAGTCATTCTTCCCCGGGAAGGCGCGTCAGGCAAGACTCCGCGGCGGGGAAGAACGCTTTTTCGCCTTCGCGGAATCGCCTTCCGCCGGGCGGAGGCGGTCCTTTCCGGGGAAAAATTTCAGGGTTGGCAAAATGTTCGCCATGCGCGAAACGGGATGTTTTCCTTTCCGCTCTTCCCATGCGTATTCTTTCCGGCATCCAGCCTTCCGGCACCCTTCATCTGGGCAATTATTTCGGCATGATGCGGCCCGCCATCGAGCTGCAGGACAAGGGCGAGGCGCTCTATTTCATCGCCGACCTGCATGCGCTCACCACGGTGCATGACGCCGCCGTGCTTTCGGCGAACATCCGCGATGTGGCGGTGGATTTCCTGGCCTGCGGACTCGATCCGCAAAAGGCCCTTCTTTTCCGCCAATCCCATGTTCCGGCGGTGACGGAGTTGTCTTGGATCCTCAGCACGCTCACCCCCATGGGGCTGCTGGAGCGGGCGCATTCCTACAAGGACAAGCTGGCCAAGGGCATCGCGCCCTCGCACGGGCTGTTTGCCTATCCGGTGCTCATGGCCGCCGACATTCTCATCTACGACAGCGACGTCGTGCCGGTGGGCAAGGACCAGAAGCAGCACATCGAAATCACCCGCGACCTGGTCATCAAGTTCAACGAGACCTACGGCGAGACGCTCAAACTGCCCGAGCCCAGCATCCAGGAAAGCACCGCGGTGGTGCCGGGCCTGGACGGGGAAAAGATGAGCAAGAGCTACCGCAACACCATCGGCATGTTTGAGGAGGAGAAGGCCCTGCGGAAAAAGATCATGAGTCTCAAAACCGACTCGACTCCGGTGGAGGAGCCGAAACCCACCGAAAATTCCACCATCCTCGGCTTGTACAAGCTGGTGGCCTCCGCGGACGATCACCGTCGGATGGAGGAGGAATTCCGCGCCGGCGGGGTCGGTTACGGCGACTTCAAGAAGCGCCTTTTTGAAGCCATCTGGGAATATTTCGCCCCGATGCGCCGGCGGCGCGCGGAAATCGTGGCCGATCCGGGTTATGTCGAGCGTGTCCTGAAGGAAAGTGCCGAAAAGGCCAATGCCATTGCCACGGGGGTGATGGACCGGGTCCGGAAAGCCGTCGGACTGTGACCCGGCCTCCCTGTCGGAGACTCCGACGGGGCGGTTTCTTGCGAAAAGGATGGATGTTTTCCCGGGATTCGGGAAAATGAAATTTTCTCCTTCCGCCCTTGGCCAGATTCAGCAGCAACGCAAATCTCCTTCACAAGATCGACGCCTCCCTCGGCGTGCTCGCCTGCTTTTGCGCCACGCTGCTGCGCAAGGTGACGGACGCCCTGTTCCCACCGGACCTCTCCCCCCCGAAGACGATCCTCTTCCTGAAGCTGGCCGAGCAGGGGTCCACGGTGCTGGCCCATGACGCCATCCGCCGCGCGGTGGAAAAGGTGGGCGCCCAAAACGTGTATTTCCTGCTTTTCGAGGAAAACCGCTTCATCCTCGACCTGCTCAATCTGGTGCCGCATGAAAACGTGCTCACCATCCGGACGAAGTCGCCGGCGGAAATGGTCACCAGCGGGCTTTCGCGGCTGTTTCAGATCCGCCGCATGCGGATCGACGCCTGCATCGACATGGAATTTTTCGCCCGCTCCACCGCCGCGCTGGCCTGGCTGACCGGCGCGCGCATCCGGGTGGGATTCCATGCCTTTTTCGGCGAGGGCCCCTATCGTGGCGACCTGCTGACCCACCGCGTCATTTACAACGCACACCTGCACGCCAGCCGCACCTTTTCCAGCCTGACCATGGCGCTGGACAATCCGGCCGGCAAATTTCCCACCTTTCCCGCGGTCCCGCCGCCGGGCGCGCCGCCGCCGCCGTTCGAGCCGGGACCCGAGGAAAAGGCCGAGGTGCAAAAGCTGCTTGCCTCGCTCATGCCGGCCGGCTCGCCCCGCCTCATTCTTCTCAATGCCAATGCCAGCGACCTGCTGCCCCTGCGTCGCTGGGATTCCGCCAACTATGTGGCCCTCGCCAAACGCCTGCTGGCGGAGTTCCCGGAGGTGTCCGTCGGTTTCACCGGCGCCCCGGACGAGGCGGAGAAGGTAACCAAACTCATCGCCGCCATCGGGTCGGAACGCTGTTTTGTCCTGGCGGGAAAAACCACCCTGCGCCAGCTGCTCATCGTGTACGGTTTTGCCGAGGTGTTGGTGACGAACGACAGCGGTCCGGCGCATTTTGCCACCCTCACGCCCATCGACGTCGTGGTGCTCTTCGGTCCGGAAACGCCGCTGCTTTTCGGCGCGCCGTCGCCGCGCAACCACGCCCTGTGGGCTGGCCTCGCCTGCAGTCCTTGTGTAAACGCCCTCAACAATCGACAAACCGCCTGCCGCGACAACGTCTGCATGAAGACGATCACCGTGGATCAGGTTTTTGACACCGTATGCCGCGTGTATCGCCAAAGAACAAAAGCCTGAAGTCCGAGCCCGCCCCCGCCGGGGAGGTTCCCTCCGGCCATTTTGAAATCTGGCTGCTCAAGCTCCTTCTCATTGTGATTGCCGGCCTCCTGGTGTATGCGCCGGCCTTCCACGGGGACTGGCTGTGGGATGACGACCAGGAAATCACGCAGAACGCCATCCTGACGGATCCCCAGGGGTTGATCAAAATCTGGAAGGGGGAGTCCGGCGCGGATTATTTCCCCCTCAAATCCACGGTCCAGTGGATCTATTTCCGCGGGTTTGGCACGGATCGCACCGCCTGGCACCTGCTGAATGTCGGGCTTCATCTGGTCAATGCGCTCCTCTTCTGGAAAGTGCTGGCCCGCCTTGGCATCCGGCAGGCGTGGCTGGGCGGACTGATTTTTTCCATCCACCCGATCCTGATCGAATCCGTGGCGTGGGTCTCGGAGCTGAAAAACACCCTGTCGCTGCCCTTCCTCCTGCTGGCGATGCTGACGTGGATCAGCTTCGACGAACGCGGCCGGGTGCGGGATCTGCTTCTGGCCTTCGTCTTTTACCTCATGGCGGTGCTCTGCAAGACGTCGGTGGTGATGTTTCCCTGTGTCATCCTGCTCTACTCGTGGTGGCGGGACCTGCAGGGGGACCGGCCGGAAGGGGAGTTTTCGTTCAAGGCTCTGGATGATCTTGCCGGGAAACTGCCCATCCTTGCCCGGGGGCTGTGGCGCGCCGTTCTGGCAAGTGTGCCGTTTTTCCTCCTGTCGGCGTGCGCGGCGTGGTGGACCATTGAATTCCAGCACGACCGCGCCATCGGTTCGGAAACCATTCCGGTCGGAAACCTGCTTTCCCGCACGGAGATCGCCGGCATTTCGGTCTGGTTTTACCTCTGGAAGACGGTCTTTCCCTTCAAGCTGTTTTTCTCCTACGGCCTGCTGCCCATTTATCCCCGCTGGACGCCCCAGATTTGGATGCTGGTTTCGTGGCCGGTGCTGGCGGCGATCCTTTTCTGGTTATGGCTCCGGCGCAAAACCTGGGGCCGTCACGTGCTTCTCGGGTTCGGCTTTTTCCTCATCAATCTGTTTCCGGTCCTCGGGTTCATCACGATGTCCTACATGCGCATCACTTGGACGGCGGACCACTTCCTCTATCTGCCGGCGCTGGGGATCATCGGCCTGGGCGCGGCCGGACTGGGATTCCTTTACGACCGGGCGGACCGCCACAATCAGACCCTGCTGGCCGGCCTGGGCGCGGCGGTTCTGGCGGTTCTGACCATTTATTCCCACCGCTACGCGGGGATCTTCGCCAACGAATACGAGATGTGGACCTACACCCTGAAATACAACCCCGACGCGTGGCAGGCGCACAGCCGCCTCGGCAAGGTGCTGATTGAACGGGGGGAGCATGACCGGGCGTTCCATCACATCGGGCAGTCCCGGAAGTTGCGCCCGGATCTGGCCGAAACCCACAACAACTACGGCGCGATGCTGGAAAAACGGGGCGACATCAATGGAGCCCTTGCGGAACTGCGTGAGGCCGTGCGACTGGCCCCGGACATCCACATTTACAAAATCAATCTCGCCAGTCTCTGCATTCGCGCCAACCGGTATCAGGAGGGGCTCGAGGTTTATCAGGAGCTGCTCAGGGAGGATCCCGACAATCCGACCTTCCTGTGCAATCTGGGCGTGGCCCAGTATTTCCTCAATCAGACGGACGCCGCCATCGAGAGTTTCGAGCGGGCCCTCAGGATTCGTCCCGACCTGCGGGATGCCTGGGAGAATCTGCAGCAGGCCAAAAAGAAACGGGAAAGCGAACGCGCCGGAACTCCCGCTCCCGCCGCTGCGTCGGACGGACCCCCGGTCCAGGCACCCGGCATGCTCGACAGCGGCTCCGAAATCCGGCTCTTTGGGAATTGAAGCGCGGCGGAGCCGACTCCGCGCGCCGGGAGGTTTTTGCTATCTCCGCCTGCCGTTTTTTCCCGCGGGGAAGCTCCCTGCGCTGAGCCGGGAACCCTGCGGATCCGTCGTGGTTCGGGCGTAAAAGAACCGCCGGGCGGCCTCGCCGGCGGCGTGGCGGTTGTCCACGCCCAGTTTGTCATACACCCGCTGGACATGTTCGCAGGCCGTGGCGTGTCCGATGTTGAGGATGGAGGCAATCTCCTGGTTGGATTTTCCCTGGGTCATCCAAAAAAGCACCTCCGCCTGCCGGCGGCTCAACCCCATCGCCTCCAGGCACGCAATTCCCGGATCGGGAGGGCCGTTGAGCGGCGGCAGAATGGCGTCCTCGCGAAGACACAGGGCAAGGACCCTTTGCAATACGGGACGGAAATGGTGGAGCAGGGCCTCGTCGCGGACGGAGAACACCCGCGCCCGTCCCGTTCGAAGCTGAGGGAAAGTTTGCGCCGGCAGCCGGACAGGCCGGTGAGCATGCTGAGGAAATCCTCCGTGCCCGCTTCGCGGAGCCATTCGTTGTAAAGCACGGTGGAACGCCATTGGGCGCGGGTGAGGTGCTCCAGGAGGCGCGCCGGGCCCTCCGCCCGGCCGGCGCGAAAGGCCGGCAGAAAGGGAATTTCCCGGCTGTGGCTCCAGAGCAGGACCCGGCGCTCGGGGAACGGCTGGGGCGCGGATTCGTACAGGGGCACCAGCCGGCCGGGAAGATGAAATTCAAAGGTGGAAATCCGCCGGGCCGGGATCAACTGTTCGAGGGTTTCCACCACCGCCCGGCTGCACTCCGCCAGGGACCGATAGGACTCGAATACCTGGAGGGAGGCACGATGCAGCCTTTTCCAGTCCCTGGCATCAAGCTGGTGCATGATCGGGTTCTAGGAAAATGCGGGGACGCTGAAAAGGGGAAACGGCCTGGTTTCTCCCCGGGGCGGCCCCGGCGTCCGGGGGGGAATACGGGAGGAGCGCCTACAACACCTGCACGATCAACACCGTGGTGTTGTCGCGGCCGGCCTGGGCCACGGAGGTGTTTACAAGGTGCACGGCAGCCTGTTCGATCGGCAGGCCGTTGCGGAGGTAGTCGGGCAGCTGCGAATCGAAGATGCCGTCGACGAGACCGTCCGTACAGAGGAGAAATATATCCCCGCGCTCCGGGGCCACCGCGCCGACCTGCGGGTCAACAAACTGGTGCCCGGCCCCCAGCGCTTTCTGCAGGGAGTGGCGGCCCGGATGCGAACGCGCCTGCCATTCGGTGATCTGCCTGTTGCGCAGGAGCCAGCCGACATGGGTGTCGTCGTGGGTGAGTTGCCGCACCGAATCCTCGCCGGCCGGCAGATAATAAATCCGGCTGTCCCCGATGTGTGCGAAATACATCCAGCCCGGAGTGAACCAGCAGAGGCTCAGGGTGGCCCCCATGCCGGCGCAGTCGGGATCGCTCGCGCCCAGATACAGCAGCGAACGGTGGATTTCGTGATACAGCTCCGTCAGGATGTCCTCAAACCCGGTGGACAGGCCCGCGGCGGATTGCTTGAAGGATTTGGGCAAAAGACGGGTGATCTTGTCCACGGCGATGCGACTGGCGAATTCCCCCGCCTTGGCCCCGCCCATGCCGTCGCTCACCGCAAAGAGGAAATCGACGTTGTGAGTGTAGGCGTTGCCGATTTTTCCAAGATAACGCACTTCCTGCGCGTCGAACTGCAGGCACAGGAAGGCGTCCTCGTTGTTGGGACGGATCCGCCCCCGATCGGTGTGCCCGGACCAGCGGAGTTCTGCAGGGTATTCGGTTCTGACAGGTGGTTCGATCATCCGGCTTTTTCTTCGAAGCCGGGAAGAATGGTTGCGAACTCGAAGTCGATCACGCAAAAACGTCCGTCCGCCTGCCGGTAGGTGATGTTGCGCATTTCCGCGTCGTCGTGCCGGACGCCATAGGCCAGCAACTCGTCGTAGATTTCCTTCATCCGCGCCTCATCCAGATGCTCAATCCGCGTGCCGCAGTTGGTGGTGACAATTTTCAGGCTCGCGGGGTCGGCTTCGAGGAGCCGGGGCACAAACGGACAACCCTGCCTTTCAAGATGCTGGAGCACCCTCACCTCGTTGGCGAAGCGCTCTTCGGCCTTCGGACCCCGGAACGTTTTGTGCACCCGCCCATCGTACCCGATGCGAACCGTGGCGCGGAGAGTGTCCTTCACTTCCAGCATGCCGTCAGCATGCCCGCGAGGTGTCGGACCGTGCAAGTCTGCAGCCGAAAAAGGTTTTTTCGATTTTTCTATGACTTTGGCATCCTTCCTGCTTCATTCCGTTTGCGCCAAGTAGGGCATCAGGGTCCAAAGCAAAAAAGCAACACCGTGCGGCCAAACCAGGCGCTGTCCGCTCAAAAAAAGACACATCAACCACATTTATGGCGAAGTATAAACTGGAATACATCTGGCTCGATGGCTACACGCCCGTTGCCAACCTCCGCAGCAAAACCCTCATCAAGGAATTCGACAGCTTCCCGACGCTGGAGCAGCTTCCGAATTGGGGATTTGACGGCAGCTCCACCCGTCAGGCCGAGGGCCACAGCTCGGACTGCATTTTGAAACCCGTGGCGGTTTTCCCCGACGCGGCCCGCACCAACGGTGTGTTGGTGATGAACGAAGTGCTTCTTCCGGACGGTTCCCCGCATCCCTCGAACTCCCGTGCGACGATCATCGACGATCCGGACGCGTGGTTCGGTTTCGAGCAGGAATACTTCCTCTACCGCGACGGCGCTCCGCTCGGCTTCCCGCAAGGCGGCGGCTTCCCGCCCCCGCAGGGTCTCTACTACACCGGCGTCGGCTACTCCTCCGTGGGTGACATCGCCCGCGAGATCGTTGAGGAACACCTCGACCTCTGCCTGGCCGCCGGCATCAACCACGAAGGCATCAACGCCGAAGTGGCGAAGGGTCAGTGGGAATTCCAGATCTTCGGCAAGGGTTCCAAGAAGGCCGCGGACGAACTCTGGGTGGCCCGCTACATCCTCATGCGCCTGTGCGAGAAATATGGCGTGGATGTGAACTGGCACTGCAAGCCGCTCGGCTCGGATGTCGACTGGAACGGTTCCGGCATGCACACCAACTTCTCGACGAAGTACATGCGTGAAGTGGGTGGCAAGGAATACTTCGAGGCCCTGATGGCGGCGTTCGACAAATACAAGAACGAGCACATCGCGGTCTACGGTCCGGACAACCACCTCCGTCTGACCGGTCTGCACGAGACCCAGTCCATCGACAAGTTCAACTACGGCGTGGCCAACCGCGGTGCTTCCATCCGCGTGCCCCACAGCTTCATCAACAACGGCTACAAGGGCTATCTGGAAGATCGGCGTCCGAACTCGCAGGGGGATCCCTACAAGATCGCCAGCCGGATCCTTCAGACCATCGCCACCGTTCCGACCAAATAATCGGACCGGACGAAAGTCTGCGCGGCGCCGTCCCGAAAAACGGGACGGCGCCGTTTTTCTTTGGCCGGAACACTTCGTCGTGTGGGGCGGAATCCGGATGGAGGATGGCCGCGGAGAGGGCAAATGGGGGGTCGGCAACGCGTCCGGCGCATTGAAACTCGACAATGCGGACGCTCTTTGGTTCTACCGGGCGCATGGCGTGGATATTCGACCGGGGTGCCAAACGCAAACGCCGCATGGGCGAGGTGGCGCGGCCAAGCTGGCGGGCTCGCTGGGAGAATTTTTGGTCCCATCGCCAACGCGCGGGAGCCCTTCCCCCTTCCCGGCCGAAGAAACCCGTGCGGCCCCCGAAGATAACCGATTATGACGAAGCCGATCGGCCGCCAAGGGGACGGAAACTTCCCCGCTGGCAGCGGGAGCTGCAGGCCGGCGTATGGAAAATCACCCGCCCGGTGCGTCGATTTCATGCCCGGGTGCCGGTGGGCGTCCTGATTCTCTTTTATTTGGGCCTGCTTGCCGTGCTTTCCGGTGGGCTCGTCCTGGCGGTGCTTGGAGGGGATTCTCCGGCGCCTCCGGTGGCCGTTCAGGAGGTGGAGGAAACGACTGATGAAGCGCCCATGACTTGGGAAGCCGGCTTGTCACCGGGGCGGTCCGCCGCATCGTTCAAGTTGTCGGACGGCGGGGATCCCGACGTTCTTCAACAGATGGCTGACATCGAGTTTCGCGCCGGCAATTACGCCCGGGCCGAAGGGCTCTACCGCCGGTATTTTCCGAAAAGTTCCTCCCGGCCCCTGATCGGGTATCGAATCTACGTCTGCGCCTTGATGCGGGGTGATCAGGTTCGGGCCAACGACCTGCTGCCCCGACTCATGCGGGTCGGCGCGAAGACACCCGCCTGGATTTACGGTCGAGCCACCCTGGCGTTTCGGGAAGGTCGCCGGGAGGAGGCCGCGGCGCTCCTTGAGGAGGGGCGTTCCTTATACGGCGACGACTGCGCGGACTATGATGAGGTCCTGCGGGTGCTGGGGTATGCACCATGAGGCCCGGGGATGGGGATTTCCGGGCGCCTGAGTGATTTCCCCCCTATCGCGGTCCTTCAGACCGCGTCTTTTGGGGCTCTTCCCGATGAGGGTGCCGATTTCACAATCCTTGGTGCCGACCAATGGGGCGGCCTGAAGGACCGCGATCCGAGGGGTGGATGCACCGGTCGGGGGAAGGCGACGCGGAACGTGCCCTCTCCCCGGGACCGACGGGATCATTTCAAGGTGCGGACCGACGGCCCGGAGACCTCAATATTTCGCGACAGTGGGGTCGATGCGTTCGGCCCAGGCGAGGATGCCGCCCTCCACGTTGTAGAGCTTGGCGAAACCGGCTTTCTGGAGCTGGCGCAGGGCCTTGGCGCTGCGAACCCCCGATTTGCAGTGGATGACAATTTCGTCCGCGCTGTCGAGTTCGCTCATGCGCGAGGGCAGTTCGCCGACCGGAATCAACTTCGAGCCGGGGATGCGGGCGATGTCGTATTCGTAGGGCTCGCGCACGTCGAGGAGGACGAATTTGTCTCCGCGGTCCTGCTTGGCCTTGAGTTCCTCGACGGTGATTTCCGGCACGGGCGGTTCGGCGTCCTCGGCGGCCTGGGCCTGCGGGATGCCGCAGAACTGCTCGTAATCAATCAATTCGGTGATGGTCGGATGGTCGCTGCAGACCGGGCACTTGGGGTCCTTGCGCACCTTGAATTCGCGGAATTTCATCTTCAGCGCGTCGAAATGGACGAGCCGTCCGATGAGCGGTTCGCCGATGCCGCAGATGAGTTTGACCGCCTCGATGGCCTGCATCACTCCGATGATGCCCGGCAGCACGCCCAGCACGCCGCCTTCCGCACAGCTCGGAACCATGCCCGGAGGCGGCGGTTCCGGATAGAGACAGCGGTAACACGGGCCGCCGAGATGCGGGGCAAACACGGTGGCCTGGCCTTCAAACCGGAAGATGGAGCCGTAGATGTTCGGCTTTTTCAGGAAGACGCAGACGTCGTTCGAGAGGTACCGCGTCGGGAAATTGTCCGTGCCGTCGATGACGATGTCGTAGTTCTCGACGATTTCCTTCGCGTTGTCGCTGCGGAACATGGCGTCGTGCAGGACGACCTGGACGTTCGGATTGACATCCTTGATGCGGTCGCGGGCGCTGTTGAGCTTCTTGCGGCCCACGTCCTTCGTGCCGTGGAGGATCTGACGCTGGAGGTTGGAGAAGTCGACGATGTCAAAATCGATGAGCCCCAGCGTGCCGACCCCGGCGGCCGCGAGGTAGAGGGCGATGGGCGAGCCGAGTCCCCCCGTGCCGATGCAGAGAACGCGGGCGGCCTTGAGGCGTTTCTGACCCTCGAGCGTGACTTCGGGCATGATGAGATGCCGGGAGTAGCGGGCGATTTCATCATTGCTGAACTCGATTTCTCCGAGTCTGGCCGGGTCAAGGATGCTGTTCATTCGGTCTGATTTGGGTTGGGCGGGATACTCTAGCGGTCCGGACAAGGATTGCAAGAAACGCCCGGATTTATGACGCGGAACGTTTCCGGGCTTCTAGGGCGGTGTCCGGGCGGTTCCCCGGAGGGACGGCACGGATTCCAGGAAGGAAAGTATGTCGTCCACCCGGTCCGGATAGAGGGTGAAGGCATGGCCGCCCTCCGTGATGAGCAGGCGGGTGGGTACTCCGGAGGCCTTCAGTTTCCGGGCCAGCCGGCGGCTCTGCCCGACGGGCACAATGGGATCGGCGGATCCGTGAAACAGCAGGGTCGGCGGGTCGCCCGGCGACACGTGGGTGATGGGGCTGGCTTCCCGGGCGGATTCGATCCGACGGTTCAACTTGTCCCCCAGCAGCAGGGCCACGGGATGGAGGGGATTGTCCCGGGCGCCGGGAGGCACCAGTTGGAGCAGATCGGTCGGCGGATACATTGCGGCCACGGCCTTGAGGGTGCCGCGGGGCACGGCCGGACCCCAGCCTTTGCGGGCTTCGCCCTGGGTGAGGGCCAGCAGGAGGGCGAGATGGCCGCCGGCCGATTGACCCGCCACGACAAATTTCCCCGGATCCAGCTCCAGATCCCCGGCGTGTTTCCAGAGCCACCATGTCGCCGTGCGCACATCGCGGATTTGCGCCGGAAACGGTTCCGTCTGCGCCAGCCGGTATTCGATGCTCGCGATGGCGTATCCATACCGCGGAAAATGCCGCACAAAGATGTCCTGGCGCTTGCTGCCGAGAATCCATCCTCCGCCGTGCAGCCAGATGATGAGGGGATAACCCCGGGGCGGGGGAGGCGTGCGGGGATAATAGATGTCGAGGGCGAGGTCCCGGTCCGGCAGTTTTCCAAACACAAATTCCCGCCGGACCGCGTCGATGCCCAGACGGTCCCGGACGGTTTTCAGGAAAAAACTTTCCCGCGGCCTGGCGGAAACCTCGGCCGACCGGCACGGGACGGTCAGGGCCAGGAACAGGAGGAAAAGAAGAAATCCGCGAAAAATCATAATCCGATACCGGCCGGCCGGTCGAAGGCCGCCCTCCCGTATCGGACGTCGCGGGGAGTCAGGACGGGATAATCTGCGCCGGCGATTCCACCACGACCTGCGGACTGCCGTGAAATTCGCTGATTTTTCCCGTCACCCGAATCCGCCGGCCGACCAGTTGGTCCAGCCGCTCCCGGGCAAATTCCGGATGGCCGTCCCGGAGCGGCAGCACCACGGAAAATTCGTCGTGGCGCACGTCCTCGAAATTCAGGAACCGCACCGTGCCGGGGGCGTTTTCCCAGACCTTTTCCACCACTCCTTGGATGGTGGCCTGCCGGTGCAGACAGGCTTTCAGCCGTGCCGTGTCGGGCAGGGTGATTTCCTCGGGGGGCTCCGTCTCGCCGCGCGAACCGGACCGGACATTGCGCGCCCCGGCACCCGCCGAGACGGCCGCGATCAATTCCTGCAATGCCGATGGGGCGTCGGAGAGACGGTCCGCCGGTTGGCGGGCCATAAGCCGTTCCACCCAGTCGCAGACACCCGGAGGCAGGTCCGGACGGCGTCCGCTCAGCGGCTTCACCGCATGATTCAGGTGGGCGTCGATGATCTCCTCCACCGTGGCGCCGCGGAACGGATCCTTGCCCGTGAGCGCCTGGTAAAATACGCAGCCCAGCGAATACAGGTCCGTCCGGACATCCACCGGTTCGCGCAAAAGCTGCTCGGGAGCCATCGTGTAAACCGAGCCCAGCACGGTGTCCTCATGCTCCGTGGCCGTGGCCTGCTCGATCATGGTGGCCAGACCGAAGTCCAGAATCTTGATCTGAAACTGTCCGGTGGCCAGCCAGGTGAACATCAGGTTGGTGGACTTGATGTCGAGGTGGATCATGCCCAGTGTGTGCGCCGCGGCGAGGCCGTTGAGCGATTGACGCGCCACGTTCAGAAAGTCCTCCAAAGTGAGCGGGCTTTTCAGTTCCTCAAAGGTGTATCCGTCGAGAAATTCCATCACCATCAACAGATCCCCCTCGTGGTCCAGCACGTCGTAAACGGTCACGATGTTGGGATGCTGGAGGCGGGCGAGCCGCTTGGCCTCGTTGATGGCAAACCGCGCCCGTTCGTCGGAATTGCCCACCTGCACAAGGATGCGCTTCACCGCCACCATGCGCTCGAGTTGCAGGTCCCGGGCCAGCAGCACCTCGCCCAGCCCGCCGCGACCGAGCTCCCGCTCCACCGCATAACGCCCTCCGATCACCTCCGGCAAATGGGTTCGCTCCCCGCGATTTCGTAACTGAATGGTGACCTTTCTACTCATCAATGCCGGCTCAAGGTTTTGCCCCCAAGTCCGGAATTTTCAAGCCATTCCACAAGGGTTGCCCGACTGGCGCCCGTCAAAGGGGTGGAGACGGGGAAAAATTCGGAGCCAACGGCCGGAGCGCGCCCCGGAAACGGAAATGCGCCCCGCGGGTCTGGGGCCGCAACCGGAGGTTCCCTGATGGTTCCGCGGGGCGGAACAGTTGCCGACGACAGGCCGGCAGGATCTTACGGCGTCGGGGGAGCCACGCGACGCACAATCACCTTGGTGGCGATCATTTCCGTGGGCGTTTTGGCATAAAAAACGGTCACCGGCACGTTGTCTTTCAGGTCCGTGACCGTGATGGGATTGTTGGCCTCGTCCACGAGCTCGGTTTGGGAGTTGGTTGTGTAGCTGATGGGGGCCGTCGATTCCGGCGTCGCCACCACCAGCGCCCGGGTCGTTGCATTGCAGGAAATCAGTGTGCCCGCCGTCTCATAAGGACTGGCCTCCGTCGTCGCCGCTGTGCGGGTTCCTTCCTCGGCGTGGACCGCCAGAGTTCCCCCAAGGATCGCCAGAGCCAGGATCAAGGTCTTCATGCAGGGGGATCGCAGACGACCGTCCCGGCGGTCGGGTTTTTCCGGCGGGGGAACCGGGTCTCTCCGCGGGAAAAGTTCCGTAACCGGGCTCCGGCCCGCCAAATTGAAATCCCGGGTTTCGCGACTTGGGGCCGCGCGGTCGCGGAATCCTGCGGCGAAATTTTCAGCGTGGGAAAACTTCCGGATCTTCGGCCGACTTTCTTCTCCGGGGTGCAAACAGCATGATCAGACCGCTTCCCAGGAGCAATGCTCCGGACGGTTCGGGGATGGTGACAACCAAGGTCACGTCGTCGATCCCGAGAGCCTGGCCGTCGGAGCTTCCCCCGGCTCCCACGAGCGTCCATCGGAAATAAAAGGTGGATCCATTTTCAATGGACAAATCGGAAATGGTCACGCTCATGTTTGCCGTGATGGGCGGATTGAAGACGGTCGAATTGTTCATGTCCGCCGCCGAACTGATATCTCCCGCGGGAACCGCCTCCCAAGATTCGCCATCGGTGCTGGTGTGGAAGTGCCAGGTCCATCCCCGCATGCCGGAGCGGTATTTTTCATAAACCCACTCCAGGGAGAGTTCGGTGATGGTTGCGCCCGTGGCGTTTGTGAAGGCGAACTCGATGGATTTTCCGCTGACAAACGAATCGTCATTGAGAAAGCCGATGGCGCGATCCGTAGAAGTGGCATTGTCGCCGTCCGCGAAATTGTAGGCGCCGCCGGGTGAGGTATCGCTGAGGGCATCCGGTCCGGTGGTTCCGGCGGCCTGCGTGGTCGAAGTTTCGAGCAGCGTATAATTGGTTTCCGTACCGCCGGGGGTCGTTTCCATCCTCCATCCGGTGGGAAGAGTGGCGGTTGGGGAGCTGCCCAATCCGTCGAAATTCTGTGAAGTGGTCGTGCCGGTGAGAACGAGTTGGGCGTTCGACATGGTGTTCCCTGCGAGGATCAGGGCAACGAAGGCAATGAGCTTTTTCATGGGGTTTCGACGGTCACATCGTTGTTATGCAATGACTTGTGAACTTGTGTTCACGGGCCGGAACGTCTTTGTGGAAACAAGGAAATCTGCGGCGCCAGCCTTCCCCGTGCGTTCGCTTTTGCCATTGCCGAATGAGTCTTTGCATTCCGGATGCCCATGGTTGAATCTGCTGCGGCGAATACACGCCCGGCGCCGAGTATTGGAGTCAGAAGAAAAGTTTAGTTAGGGCTAATGCGGTTTGGCAAGGAGAAGTGCAAATAGAAATAGGGTGGGTGTAAGTATTTTATATACTGGCGCTAATGGCTTTGAAAGACAGGATGTCAGGTCCTTATGGAGAATTTTTCACAAAGCTGAGGCCGATGTTTGTATGGCCCTGATTCTGTGGCCAAGGCATCGCCCGGCAGTG
>Ga0065721_10002117_pt1 | contig 43793 bp, 34 predicted proteins | sample Mesricmetagenome_FD_59108 | JGI IMG/M metagenome (GOLD analysis project Ga0065721, IMG submission 59108) | Mesophilic microbial community from rice straw/compost enrichment Sample: eDNA_1 v2 (version 2) | ecosystem: Engineered > Solid waste > Grass > Composting > Bioreactor | place: USA: Davis...
CGGTTATCACCATCACCCTTATCCTGCTGAATCTGTTGGTCTTCCTGTTATATCAAGGGCGGGACTCGGATATTGCCCGGGAAGCGGCCCGCATTTATCAACAGCACCAGTTGCTGACGCTGGAGCGCGATCACTTTATAGCGTACAGCCGGCAGGTCCACCCGGGCGTGCAGGACGAACTGGCTGAGCTGAGCGCGACAGAGCGGGATGTTTATCTGAGACAGGGTATTTTCTTTGACCGTGGTTTTGATCATTACCTGCGCGCGGGCTGGAACAACGGCAGCATTGCTATACCCGATGAACAGGCAGACTGGCCGGAACACCGCCGGGAATTTGAAGCGCAGCGAAATCGCCTGAGCAGCATAGAAGGCGGCATGACACCGGCTGAAGCCCGGCCGTTCACCTTTATCTCCAGCCAGTTCCTGCACGGTGGCTGGGATCACCTGTTCGGCAACATGGTATTTCTGTTCCTGTTCGGCTTTACCCTGGAAACTGTCCTGCGCCCCCAGCTGTATCTGGGCATGTACCTCGCCGCCGGGCTGGCCGCAAACCTGTTGCATCTCGCGTTCAATCAGGGCTCTTACATACCCGTTGTCGGAGCATCCGGAGCCATCTCCGGGCTGATGGGGATGTACCTCGCGCTCTACCGGCTGCGTCGGATCCGCTTTTTCTACACCGTGTTCGTTTACTTCGGTGAGTTCCGGGCGCCCGCNCTGTTCATCCTGCCACTGTGGCTGNCGAAGGAGCTGTACGGCCATTTCTTTACGGAAACCAACATCGCCTATTGGGCGCATATCGGCGGTCTGCTGGCAGGGGCCGGCATGATGCTGCTGGCACGGCGGACGCAGGAGGAATTTTCAGAAGTTCAGGAGGAGAAGATTCAGGATGATGCCTTTGAACAGAAACTTAAACGCATCCAGCAGGCCATGACCGCCCTGGACTTTCCTAAAGCACGGATGCTGGCACGGCAGGCCTGTGAACAACAGCCGCTCGACCCGCGCCCCTGGCGACTGCGTTACGACCTGGCCAAAAGCCAGCCACAGAGTAAGGAATTTCATCAGACGGTTTTTGCGGTGGTAAAACAGTTTACCGTCCGGGAGACCCCTTACCCGCAATGGAAATCCACCATCGACGATATCCTGCAGCAGTATCGCCAGCTCCATCCGCAGGCGCCGGCCCTGACCGGCAATCTATCCCTCGCACTCGCCTATAAATACTGGCAGGCCAGCGCCATCAAACCCGCTGAAGAGTTCCTGCTGCGCGCCCGGGACCACAAGGTTGAAAATCCAGCGCTGGGCAGGCTACTGAACCAGATGGCTCAGTATTACCAGCGCAACCAGCAACTGGACAAAGCAAAAAAATTTCTGCAGCTGAGCTGAGAAAGCGTTGAAGGATGCCCATGGAACTGCTTGAGCGGTTCCCTGGGCAGGTCTCAGGTCGCCACCGCTGTCCGGTTGATCGAGTCCAGCAACTGCACTAACTGCGGCTTCTGCACTGCCTGCGGATATTTCTTCAACAGAAATTCAACCAGCGCTTTCGCCTTGGCATCGTCATTAAGGTACTCGTGAAAAATCCTGGCCACCATGAGATAGGCCGCCGGCAGGTGGAGGTCATTGCCCCGGGTTTTATGCAGGTTGTGGAACAACCGCACTACTGCGCGGTGTTTGCCCTGCTGTTGCAGCAGGCGCGCCAGATCCAGAGCCAGCCGCAGGTTATCCAATTGAAAGCCCGGCACCCGGGTCTGCACATCCAGCACCACCGGCACCGCTTTGCTCAGCATGTTTTTCCGCTGGGCCAGCTCGACAAAGAAGGTTGCGTGATTGGTTAGCGCATCATCGTCGTCCAGCAGCATCAGCAATTTGTGATAGCTCTGGTGCAGCTCAAGGTCATCGCGCACCACGTCCAGCGCTTTGCGCAGGCTGGTGCGGGCGCGGACATAATCGCCTTCTTTAATCAGCACCGCCACTTCACCCAGGGCCTTGGCCTTTTCGAATTCATCAGCCTCCATCGGCTCTTCGTCCGCTACCGATTCAAAGCCCAGCTCGTGCTGATACTCAAACAGCACATAGCCGAGCATGGTGTAGAGCACGAAGGTGAAGTACACACCAATGGCAACCAACAAGGGCAACAGCAGGATATCCGGTAGACTGCCGCTCAGCAGTTCAAACCCATAGTAGGGGCCCGCTGAAATAATCTGTACGCAGAACCACAGCAGCAGGTAAGGCCAGCCCACCGCCATCATCAATGAGAGCTGGGCCAACGGATTCAGGGCGCGGCGCACCGACTTCTCCACCGCGAGCAACATAGTGCTGGCCGGCATTGCCAAGGTGATAAAGCCACCCACCAGCACGCCCAGTAACTCACCCACTTGATAAGCCAGGCCAATGATGACCCCCATCAGGAACAGCACCGCCATCTGCTTTAAAAACAGATGNTCCTGATCGCTGGTCAGCACCTCCGCCAGCCCCGGCGGCGTCACCGCACCACTGCCGCGNTGCTCGATGATGGCGAAGCTGTACTTGATCATCACCGCCGAGCCGAACAGCAACAGGAACAGGGTAAACAGGCCGCCGCCCAGCAACAGGCTNCCCANGGCCAATCCCACAATGACGATCAGGCTGTTGAGATGGAGCGGNTAATGAAAGAAGTGCGGCAGCATTTGCCAGAAGGGCTTGGCGCCGGTGGCACTACCGAGATAGCGCAACTCGGTGTTACACAGGATACAGCGCGGTCCGCGCCGTCCCCAGTGAGGGCTGTGGCCTGCAGGAATGCAGCGCTCACTGTATTGCGCATGACACTGGTTGCACTGCCAGTTGGCCGGCAGGTCGGGGAAATAATTGCAGAACAGCTTTGCCATGGAGGCTCCTTGCCTGATGAAGTTAGCGGAGGAAGCTCGCATTCTGCCGCAACGACTGATGCGACACCAGCTTCGCTTCGTCAGTCCTGCATCAATCGGGATAGGCTGCTACACTGCAAAGGTCGCCATTAAAACGACAGAGAGAACCAGAGCCGGCTGGTCCGCGCTCCCATAAAAACAACTGTCCATCAACCCCACTCAGGTCCCACGACCTGCAGGATTCACAGGCCTGTGGGAGGCTGTCTTTCACAGCCGGGCCCGGGTGTCACAGGGCAGTAAAAACCCAAAGGTATGCACACTCATGAAGAAACTTCCGTTGTTGCTGGCCGGGCTGCTCAGCCTTGTCGGTGTTTACGCCTGCACCTCCCCATCCGAATCTGTATCCGCTGACAGCAAACCTCAGGACATGAGCGAATATCGCGCTCGCTCCGAACACTGGAAAAAAATCGATGATGATTTNATGCAGGCCGAGCTGGCCGCACTGGNNCTGAAAGAGCCCACGCTACCTGCCTANACCAAAGAATTNGGATTTGATCCGGAGCAATCGGTTGAATGGTTTACCACTGCAGAAGGCCAGCGTATCGCCGATATCCTCGTCTCCTTCCAGACTCCTTCCGGCGGCTGGTCCAAGCGTACAGATATGAGCCAGCGCCCCCGCCAGCCCGGCGAAGCCTTCGGTGTGGAAAAAAAATACATCCCTACTTTCGACAATGCCGCCACCACTACCCAGGCGGACCTGCTGGCAAAAGCCTACACCGCCACCGGCAAACAGGCCTATGCGGATGCGTTTTACAAAGCCATCAACCTGATACTGGAAGCCCAATATCCCAACGGCGGCTGGCCGCAGAATTTCCCGCTGGTGGGTGGGTATCACGATCACATCACTTACAACGACGCCCTGATGCGCGACATCATGGTAGTGCTGGCCAAGGTTGTTGACGGTAAAGATGAATACGCCTTCGTGAACGCGGACGTAAAAGCCAAAGCCGCAGCCTCGCTCAAGAAGGCTGTTGACTGTGTATTGATGACGCAGGTGCGCCAGGGAGATACGTTGAGCATCTGGGGTGCGCAGCATGACGCCACCACCCTGGAGCCAGCCCAGGCCCGCGCTTATGAGATGCCTTCGCTCTCTACGGCAGAAAGTGTATTTATGCTGGAGTTTCTGATGACGCTCCCCAATCCNTCTCCCGAACTGNTCACTGCGATCCACGCGGCAGCGGACTGGTACGAGGCTAATAAAATCATAGGTTACAGCTGGAAACGCGGCGATAAGGCCCTCACCGCTGATGCCAATGCTGAGCCCATGTGGTCGCGCTTTGTGGAGTTGGAAACCAATCGCCCGATCTTCGGTGATCGCGACGGTTCGGTGTACTACGACATCGGCCAGGTTTCACAGGAACGCCTTGATGGTTACGCCTGGTTCACCACAGCACCGAATAAAGTGCTGAAAAAATACGCCCAATGGGCCAAGAAGTACCCGCGCAAGTAAACGGCGCGCGGTCGGGTCAGGTCTCACTGATCCGACCGCATTCTTCGATGCGGCAGGTTGATCCGCCGCCTGCTAATCAAACTTTCCGGCTTCCTCACTGCTCCAGACTTTCATCGTCTGCACCGACAGCAATTTGCACTGCCCGTTATGCGCAACGTAGGTACGCATAAAACGATAGCGGGACGTGCGAAAGGTTTTCCCGTCAGGATTGTATTTATCCACAGAACTCAGCCCATCCAGCACCACTGTGTTCGCCAGACGATGCGCCGTAATATCATGACTGACCCGCGCCTTGGGAACTTCATCCAGATCTTTCAGACGTTTCAACAACCCCGGCTTGGTTTCGATGTCTGAAGCGAGGTTGTGCACCCAGACATAATCGTCGGCAAGCAATTCATTGAGGAACTTGGTATCTCCCACGCGCAGCGCCTCTTCATACTGCGCATCCAGAACTTTCAGGCGGGACGGCTCCAGGCATTCAGCAGCCATCAGGTGGGCGGAGGAAATACAACACAACACAGCACACAGACGTAACAACATAATCTCTCTCCGCTCAGGACGCTCACGATATGATTTTTTTAGTGCGACAAATTATATGCCGTAAAAGAGCGAGCGAGAAATGAAGAGTAGTGCGAAAAAGCGGAGCGGCTATAACTGAAAACTCAGTTACAGCCAGAATCAGTCGAGCTTGCGGCGCTTGCCAGTCACCATGGACAGTGGCAGATTCTCTTTCAGACGATAGCTTTCAAACAGCGCGGCAAGCACATGCGCAATCACCAGCGCCAGTAAGGTATTGGCAATCCAGCCATGCAGATTCTCCACCCAATCCTCACCCCAGAAGTAGTCAATCTCTTCCATCATGTATCCGGTAATGCCCAGCCCCAGAAAACACAGCATCATAAGAATCATGACCAATCCACCCAGTGGCGAGTGGCCCATGCGATGGTATGGCTGACCGCGCACCAACGCCCGGGTATGCTCAGCAAGACGCGTGGGCGTTGGAAAAAAATCCGCCCAGCGCGCCGCACCGCGCCCGAAAAAACCCCAGAAAAAACGTATCGCCAGCCACACAACGGCGGCATATCCCAGCCACTGATGCCAATCATCGCCCTCCTCATTGAAGAAATAATTGGCGAAGAAGATGAACACCAGTGACCAGTGAAACACGCGGATCAGCGGGTCCCAGAGTTTTTCGGTTGCAGCACTCATCAGTCTTCGATTTCCTCTTTAACCACAGCACCGCTCACCGGGTTGTAATAGATCTCTACCTTTTGCTTGTCCTTGTTCCAACCATAGATTTCGTAGCAGTTACCATCGGTGATCTTGAATTTCTTGATCTCGTAACCCTGCGCCTTGAGGTTCTCCTGGAATTGATCCTTATCCTGCCACTCAGCCTTATCGGCAGTTGTACACTCAGGACCGGCAAAGGCAACGGGACTCAGAGCAATCAAAGCGGTTAACAGAAATTTGCGCATAACATTCTCCTTCGATTAGACATTATTAGAAACGGAAGCAGCGATTAAAAATTAATCCGCCGCAATATACAACATCCGCTGCCAGTCAATGTGAAATTCGCACCAATCGAACGGGTGTTTTTCACCAGTAAACAACGAATGTACCCACAAATCAGACACGCCAATGCGTGCGGCATCTCCGACAGCTACCGTGAACCAATCCGCACTTCTTTCAACCCGTGATGTAACTTTTGCAAGCATGCTTCGCATAAATCCCGCGTTACCGCTCGGGTGACAGTTAAACACGTGTGGATCGCAACAAAAAAGAGAAAAGAATGCCAGGGTATGGGGATTGCATCGGCAGGGCACACACCGCGTTAATTACTCGCAACGCAGGATGTAGGGTTAACAGTAATCTTGAAGGAGATAATAAATGGCCACTATCAACACCCATCCCGCCGAAAGACGCTACACCCCTGACAGACGGGTCAACAGCCTGAGCAAAAGCCGCCTGAGCACCATCGACTGGATTGCGATGGCCCTGATCATCATCGGCGGCGTCAACTGGGGCCTCGTCGGCCTGTTCAACCTCGACCTCGTCGCCACCATCTTTGGTGAGATGAGTGCAATCAGCAGAATTGTCTATTCACTTGTCGGGCTGTCTGCGGTATGGATGATATTTGCTTGCACGAAGATGTCTGGCAAAACGTCTTGATACTTTTTAGCTTGTCCAGGGATGGACCGTGTGATTTACAAGATAAATTTTTTGAGGAAATCCAGTTATTTTTTGATACTTAAATCCATTTCAACCTGAGCATCATGCAAGCGCATGGTAAATATAAGCCCTCTTCTATCTAGACTCCATTCGTTAAAAACTGACTTTCTCTTTTTCGTTCATATGCACGCACGGCGTTACAGGCAATGCCTCCTGTAATTTCTGTTGTTGAATGAAGATTGATTATTGGGTACTGATTAGTTTTTGAAGAGATACCTTGCCTTCAGCATTCTTCGATGCAACACCCCAGAAAACAAAAAGCCCCAGAACATCAAATTGACATTCTGGGGCTTATTGGCGGGATTCTGGTCGGAGCGAGAGGATTCGAACCTCCGACCCCCTCGTCCCGAACGAGGTGCGCTACCGGCCTGCGCTACGCTCCGACAATGGCCTGTGAGGCCAGCGCGAAATTATAACGATCGCGGCTGCGCTGTAAATGGCCTTGAGCAAAATATTTTTTCTTCGCATAAAAAAGCCGGCGCTCGAGAGCGCCGGAGAAGACCATACTAGAGTACAAATAAAGGGAGTCCAACTGGCTTAGAGCAATTCCAACCGGTGCGGGCCACGCATCGTTGGATGCGGCCACCAGTTATCTTAAGTATTACCCGGCAAGGGCATTTCGCCAGTTTTTGGGGCGCCCTGGTTAAANTGATTGGCAATAAACAGGTTTGCGTGATGAGGTTCNGCTATAAGTTGATCAGTTCCGCGCCGAAAGGCGCGGCTTATCGTCAGAACCCTGTGGCAATCGCGTCTTTTACGCGCTGGAGGGCATCGGCTACCGCTGACCCGGCCTGGCTGTAACGCAGCCCTTGCTGGACGAATTGCTCTGCACGCTGGGGCATCGCCAGCTGTACGTAGCTCTGGGCGATGATCAGATACAGCTCAGGTGAGCGCCGATCGATGCGCAGGCCACGTTCGGCGGTGGCTATCGCGGTCTGGTAATCGCGGGTGTTGTACTGGGCGCGGGCTCGATTGGTGAGACTCACCACGGCCGGATTGGTGGCGGGCTGGGCGGGAACCGGCGCCGGCGTTGACAGCTCAGGGTCAATGCTTTCCATGGAGGGCGCAGGTTCGCCAGCGGGATAGGTCTGCACTGTGCCATCTGCGTCGCTGGCATCGCTGTCGGTGACGGGAGGCAGATCGTAGGTGGTGCTGGCGCAGCCGGCCATCAGGCTGAGCAGGCCGCTGACGAACAGGAGGGAGAAGGATTTATTCACGGTAGATTCCTTGCAGATTTATCTCTGGGTCTGTTGTACGGGCAGTGGGGGAGCATNCCCCGATCATCGTCAGGCAGTTTAGGCGATCCTGGCGGCGGGCGCGCATCGAGATTGNTGTGGNAGCCGATGCCCTTATCTGCGCGCGGCGGTCGGATTGCGCTGCGCTAATCCGACCTGCGGGACAGGTATTAATTCCACAGCCGCTGCCACCACCGGCGCCCATTGTTCTTGAGGGTACAGTCACTTTGTTCTGTCGGGCGCTGGCTTTCACGCAACGGCAGCCAGACAGCGCCATCACAATGTTCCGCGCTNAGCCGGCCGGTCTTTGAGTCAATCCAGTCNAAGCTCACACCCGCCGGTGGCTGCATGTTCACCCCCCGGGTCGGCAGCTGACGCATGAGGTCNGCCCACACCTGAAGCGCTCCGCCAGAGCCGGTGAGCGGCGTTGCACTGTTGTCATCCCGCCCCAGCCAGACAACCGCCAGATGTTCACCACTGAAGCCTGCGAACCAGCTGTCACGCTGGTCGTTGGTGGTACCGGTTTTACCGGCCAGCGGCAGCGACTCCGGGAACTGATTGTAGACGCTGCGCCCGGTACCTTCGCGCAATACCATCTGCAGGGCGTATTGCAGCTGGAAGGTGCTCTCCAGCGAGAAACGCTGCTCCAGCTCCAGCGGGTAACGCCGCAGGGGCTGGCCATCGGCGGTCAGTACTTCACGGATCGAGCGCAGAGGCGTGTAGACACCTTCCGCCGCCAGGGTGTGATAAATACCCGCCACTTCGAACGCGGACATGTCCACCGAGCCCAGCAGCATGGATGGCACACCGGGAATACGCCCACTGTAGCCTGCTGCCTTCACCGTGTCATAGACGGTTTCCAGCCCCAGCTGCATCCCCAGGCGCGCGGTGGCCTGATTGTAGGAGTGAGTCAGAGCCTGATACATGGGGACATCGCCGTGACTGACGGAGTCGACATTCTTCGGTTCCCACAGCTTGCCGTCACCGCCCTTCACCGTCACCGGCTCATCACTGATGATGGTGCCGAGGTGGTAAGACCGGGGCTGCTCCAAAGCGGCCAGATATACGAAGGGTTTGATCAGGGAGCCGATGGGCCGGCGGGCATCCAGCGCGCGGTTGAAGCCCTCGAAACGCGGATTTTTATCGCCGATCAGCGCCAGCACTTCGCCCCCGCCCACCGAGGTTACGACCATACTGCCCTGCAGATCCTTCACGTTGTGGCGCTGCTCCAGCTGGCGCAGACGCTGATTCAGCGCCGCCTCGGCCTGACGCTGCACCATGGGCGACAGGCTGGTAAAGATACGCAGGCCTTCGCTGCGCAGATCCTCTTCCTGGTAATCCTGCTGCAACTGCCGTTTTACCAGCGCCACAAACGCCGGATAAGTAACCATACTGGTGTCGGCCTGCTCGACCACCCCCAGTGGCGCAGCCTGGGCACGCTTCAGCTCTTTATCGTCGATCAATTGCTGCTGATGCATGACTGTCAGCACCAGATTGCGCCGTTTCTTGGCCCGCTCTGGATTGCGCCAGGGGTTGTAATAGGAAGCTCCTTTAACCAGCCCCACCAGCAGCGCCACCTGCTCGGTGTTCAGCTCGGCCAGCGGCTGACGGAAATAATGCTGTGACGCGAGCGCAAAACCGTGAATCGCCCGGGGCCCGCTCTGGCCCAGGAAGACCTCGTTGATGTAGGTTTCGAGGATTTCCGACTTGGTGTAGTGAATCTCCAGCAACACCGCCATGATGGCTTCCTGAACCTTGCGGCGCAGGTGGCGCTCCCGGGTCAGGTAAAAGTTTTTCACCAGCTGCTGCGTGAGCGTACTGCCGCCCTGCACCACTTCACCTTCACGCATGTTGACGAAAGCTGCGCGCAGGATCGACAGCGGCGCTACGCCGTGGTGATCAAGGAAATGCTGGTCTTCCACCGCCAGCAGGGTTTCGCCCAGCAGCGGCGGCAGGTCCGACAGGCGTACCAGCAGCCGGTCCTCCGCTTCCGCCGGATAAATTCCGCCGATTTCTTCGGGTTCGAGGCGCATCAGCGGCATGTCCGCACCCGCCAGATCGCGCAGATGCAGTACGTGTTCTTCGCCGATGGTGACACTGAAGCGCCGTGCTTCTTCGCGTTTATCCCAGAAGTCAAAGCCGCGGCTGTGAACCTGATACGTCACCTGTGAGCTGCCGGCCGAGCGTTTTACATACTGGCCGGGCGCCCCCAGATTGCTGACCCCGCGGTAGCCCAGGGCCTGCAGTTCCTGCTCAAACAAGGACGGGGTAAGCGCCAGCCCTTCATAAAGCTCCAGCGGGCGGGAGTAGACCCGCGCAGGCAAGGCCCATTTTTTTCCGTCAAATTTCGCGCGCACCACGACGTCGAGATACAAAGTCCAGATGGCGAGCAGTATCACAACAGCCAGAACGCTGTAGAACAACCAGAGGCGAAACAACGCCCAACCATGACGCGGGGGTTTGCTGGGTGGGGATGATTTTTTACTGCGGGAAACTGTACGGCGTTTGGTCATCAGCAAGTCTTACATACGAGTTAAACAACAGGGGGCGCTAGTTTACGCCGATTGCGACACGCAATCACCGGTTTTGCATCTGCTCCGGTCGTTTTGCATAATGCGCGGCCACCCTTCCTGAAAGCTATAAGAGGCTCCCATGACTCATTACCACATCTACGGCATAGGCGCCGCACTGGTTGATACCGAAATCACCGTCCAAGACAGCGACCTCACCGCCATGGCGGTAGCCAAGGGTGTGATGACACTGGTAGATGAGCCGCGTCAGGCACAATTGATCGATTACCTGGCCGAACATCAGGTTGCGCACAAAGCCAGCGGCGGTTCCGGCGCAAATACCATCATCGCCGCCAGCTACTTCGGCTGCGACAACTTTTACTCCTGTAAAGTTGCGAACGATGACAATGGCCGCTTTTATCTGCAGGACATCAAAGATGCCGGCGTTGATTATCCAACTCACCTGCCGGTAGCCGACGGCATCACCGGCAAATGCCTGGTGATGATAACCCCGGACGCTGAACGCAGTATGAATACCTTCCTCGGCATCAGTGAGACTATCTCCGTCAAGGAATTACAGCCCGCGGCCATCGCCGCTGCTGAATATGTCTACATCGAAGGCTACCTGGTGTCTTCGCCTACCGGCCGCGCTGCCGCGATCGAGCTGCGCAGGATGGCCGAGGCCAACAACACGCGTACGTCGTTGAGCCTGTCTGATCCAGCCATGGTGCAGTTTTTCCGGGAGGGTTTGCTGGAGATGATCGGCGAGGGTGTTGATCTGTTGTTCTGCAATCGCGATGAAGCGCTGGGCTTTACCCAGACCCATTCATTGGATCACGCCATTGAAGCACTGAAAAATTATTGCAAAACGTTTGCGATCACCTGCGGCGCAGACGGCGCCTTTGTGTTCGATGGCGAGAATTTATTTACCACCGTGGCCTACCCCACCGAAGCTGTTGATACCAACGGTGCGGGCGATATGTTTGCCGGAGCTTTCCTATACGCGATTACTCACGGCTACGATTACCGCACCGCCGGCGATTTCGCCAACTTCGCCTCCGCCAAAGTCGTTTCCCAGTTTGGTCCACGCCTGAAAGCAGAGCAGCACCACGAGCTTAAGGAAGCGTTTTTTTAAATAAGGATTTTTTTAATGGTGGATTGCTTCAGGTTGAGTGGGTGTTGGGTGGATTGATTTGGGAGCAGGTGTCTTAATGAGTATGTGTCGGATTACGCTGCGCTAATCCGACCTACGCCGTGAGACCGCGCGGAGCAAGTCATTTGTAGGTCGGATTAGCTGCACCGCAGCGTAATCCGACACCCTCCCAAAATTCTCCAATACCAGTGATTTTGTAGGTCGGATTAGCGCAGCGTAATCCGACATCTCGCCATCTCCCAAAATCACCACAAAAAAACATCCACCTCACACACCTGCCTCACCCATTCCGCACCGAGCAAACCGGGCACTGGCTGTCTTTAGGCAATTTCATCTCACGCCATTGCGAATGGCGGGCGTCGAATAACAGCAGGCGGCCTTTCAGGGATGAGCCAAATCCCACGATCAGTTTGATCACTTCTACCGCCTGCATCGAGCCAACCACCCCCACCAGCGGTGCGAGAACGCCGTTGGCGGCACAGGTTAAATCTTCCTCGCTTTCTTCATACAGGCAGCGATAACAGGGACTGTTTTCGTCGCGCAGATCGTATACCGCCACCTGACCTTCCATGCGAATCGCGGCNCCGGATACAAGGGGAATTCTGGCTTTGACNCAGGCAGCATTGATGGCAAAACGTGTAGCAAAATTATCGGTACAGTCCAGNACAACGTCGACCTGCTTCAACAACTCATCCAGCCGCTCTGCATCAAGCGGCTGTTCTACNCAGGTGATCTGTGTTGCGGGATTTAACTCGCGCAGAGTAGCAGCGGCAGAGACGGCTTTGTTGATGCCGATGCGCGCTTCTGTGTGGACGATCTGCCGCTGGAGGTTCGACAGATCCACCTCATCAAAGTCTGCCAGCACCAGGTGACCGACACCGGCAGCCGCAAGGTACATCGACACCGGCGAGCCCAGTCCACCGAGTCCGACAATCAGAACGCGCGCGGCCAACAGTTTTTCCTGCCCGTCGATATCAATATCTTCAAGCATTATCTGACGTGAGTAACGCAATAGTTGCTGGTCGTTCATCATGATAAATCAGCCTGCTTTCTTGCCCAGGGTAACCCGCTCATTTCCACCGAGATCACTCAAGGTCTGGATGGCGGCGTAACCGGATTGTTCAAACAGTCTGCGCACCGCCAGCCCTTGTTGATAACCGTGTTCGATCAGCAGCCAGCCATTGGGCAGCAGATAATGTTTGGCCTGCTGCACAATATTTTCTATATCGCGGAAACCCTGATTGTCGGCAACCAGTGCGCTTAAAGGTTCAAAACGTACATCCCCCTGTTGCAGATGGGGATCATCCGCAGCGATATAGGGAGGATTACTGACAATCACATCAAAATCAGTCTGGTCCACAGCCGTAAACCAGTCGCTCTGCCTGATCGTCACATTGTGCAATTGCAGGTGGTCACGGTTGCGCTGCGCCAGTTGCACAGCGTCCGGTTGATTATCCACACCCAGGCAATGCCAGTGTTTTTTTTCATGGGCGAGCGCCAGCACAATGGCACCCGTGCCCGTGCCCAGATCGAGCACCTGACGTGGCTGATTGTGCATGTCTGAGGCAAACAGATTGAGGATGGTTTCAACCAGCAGTTCGGTATCGGGTCGGGGAATCAGCGTGGTGTTGTTGACGAACAACGGCAGAGACCAGAATTCCCGTTGGCCAATGATGTGCGCTACCGGCTCACCACCCAGGCGCCGTTCAAATGCCGCCGTGAATTGATCTTCCTGTTCGCGGGTTAATGCAGTTTCNGGCCAGGTAAACAAAAAGGTGCGNTCTTTCTGCAGGATGTGGGCGAGCAGAATTTCAATATCCAGTCGNGGTGATTCGCTCACCGCCGNCAGCTGTTGTGCAAGACGTAGACAAACGGCGATGGTGAGGGATTCTGACATGGGGTTATGGACCGATAGTTTTGTGGGNGTTGAGTTGCTTTTGATCAGGCTGTGCGAAGGTGTTGCTGTTGAGGNTTGTCGGATTACGCGGTGCTGATCCGACCTACATTTTCACACAACCTGGTGCAGTCCTGACTGCTGTGGCTTGTCGGATTACGCTTCGCTAATCCGACCTACGTTTGTTGCGCCTGCGTATGTGAGCGGGCTTGGCGCTTGTCGGATTACGCTGCGCTAATCCGACCTACGGCTAATCGGCCTACAGATCCGATTACTGTTAGTTCGTCCTGCGTGGCAGGCGGGTTAGTCTGCCAGGGCAGCCAGTTGGTCTGCCTGGTATTCGTTGACCAATGGCTGGATCACACTGTCCAGTTCGCCTTCCATGACCGCGTCCAGTGAGTAAAGCGTTAAGTTAATTCGGTGATCGGTCACGCGGCCCTGGGGATAGTTGTAGGTGCGGATGCGTTCGGAGCGATCGCCACTGCCCACCAGGTTGCGCCGCTCATCGGACAGCGATTTCTGTGCGGCATCTTCCTGCATGGTCTTCAGCTTGGTAGCCAGCAGTGACATGGCGCGCGCACGGTTTTTGTGTTGCGAGCGTTCATCCTGACACTCCACCACGATGCCGGTAGGGATGTGGGTAATGCGGATTGCCGAGTCGGTTTTGTTGACGTGCTGTCCACCGGCACCTGATGAACGAAAGGTATCAATGCGCAGGTCAGCTTTGTTGATGTTGACCTCTTCCAGCTCATCCGCCTCCGGCATCACAGCCACGGTACAGGCCGAGGTGTGGATGCGCCCCTGTGATTCGGTTTCCGGTACGCGCTGCACACGGTGTGCGCCGGATTCAAATTTCAATTTTGAGTAAACACCCTGCCCCGTCACCAGGGTAATGATTTCCTTGAAGCCGCCATGTTCGCCTTCGTTCTGGCTCAGCACTTCCACCCGCCAGCCCTGCTGCTCGGCATACTTGGAGTACATGCGGAATAAATCGCCGGAAAAAATGGCCGCTTCATCACCGCCGGTCCCGGCACGAATTTCGAGGTAACAGTTTTTATCATCGTTGGGGTCCTTGGGCAGCAGCAGGCGCTGCAGCTCAAGACTCATGGGCTCCAGTTGCTCTTCGCAGGCCGCGAGTTCTTCTTCGGCCATGGCCTTCATATCCGGGTCGTCGCCGGCAAGCCATTGTTTGGCTTCCGCCATGTTATCAAGCAGTTGTTGATAGCGCTGATATCCCTGGACAATAGGCTCCAGCTCGGAAAACTCTTTCGACAGCTCGCGAAATTTATTCTGGTTATTGATGATGTCCGCTTCAGACAGAAGCGCACTGACTTCTTCATAACGCTCGCTCAGTCGCTGCAGTTTTTCCAGGATCGATGCTTTCATTCAGACTCGCTTTTTTCGATATCGTCAGTAGATAAATCAAATAACTCCTGCGCTACCTGGATCAGCTCAGTGCGCCCGTTGGCACTGGCATCCTTCAAGGTGGCAGTCGGAGTATGGATTAATTTGTTGGTCAGGTTGCGTGCGAACTGTTGCAGCACCTGGCTCGCGTCGGCGCCGCTTTCGAGCAGACGCTGTGCCTTGACCAGCTCGGCGTCACGCAGGCTTTCCGCCTTGCTCCGATACGCTTTGATGGTCGCAACGGCATTAAGTGCGCGGGTGTGGCGACGGTATTGTTCAACACCCTCTTCAATGATGTCTTCCGCTTTATCCGCAGCCGCGACCCGGGACTTTTTGTTCTCGTCGATGACCGCATGCAGGTCATCCACGGTGTACAGATAAACGTCGTCAAGCTCTCCCACCTGTGCCTCTATATCGCGGGGCACGGCGATGTCCAGCATGAACATGGGCTTGTGTTTACGCTTTTTAAGTGCTGATTCCACCGCGCCCTTGCCCAGCAGCGGCAATTGGCTGGCGGTGGAGGAAATAACAATGTCCGCACGGTGCAGGTGCTCAGGGATGTCAGAGAGCAGGATGGCATCTCCCAGGAACTCCCGGGCCAGGCGCTGGGCGCGGTCCAGGGTGCGGTTAGCCACGATCATCTTCTTGATACCCTGCTCTGCCAGATGCCGGGCCACCAGCTCAATGGTTTCACCCGCACCGATCAGCAATGCCGTGTCCTGCTTGAGATTGGAAAAGATCTGCTGCGCGAGGGTGACGGCCGCGTAGGCCACCGATACCGGGTTTTCCCCGATGGCGGTTTCAGTCCGCACACGCTTGGCAATGCCGAATACCTGCTGAAAGGCGCCGAGCAGCTCCCCGCCGATGGTACCGGCATCGCGGGCCACGGCGAAGGCTGATTTCATCTGCCCGAGGATCTGGGGCTCACCCAGTACCAGCGAGTCCAGTCCGCCGGCTACCTTCATCATATGACGCACGGCTTCTTCATCGCGGTAACAATAGAAGCAATGTTCCAGATCGGCGGCGCTGATGGCGGTATGCTCCACCAGCCAGTCGAACAGCGCCTGCGGTTCCCCCTGGCTGCTGGCATAGATTTCCGTGCGGTTGCAGGTGGAAAGGATGGTCACCTCCGCCAGCCCCGCCTGCCTGCGGGCCAGATGCAGCGCTTCGGCCACTTGTTCCGGCGCAAAGGCTACCCGCTCGCGGATCGCAAGAGGCGCAGTATTGTGGTTGATACCGAAGGCCAGTAGGGTCATGCAGAACGGGTGGTCATAAATTAAAGGGCGTCATTGTCCGGTCCCGGGGGGCTGCTGACAAGGGGGAGTTTGGTTTCACCGCGACCAGCCCCTCGACAGCGCTGTAGCGTAATGCTACATTTGTTTCATCTTGCTACCCATTTCTGGGACAAAAATCGATTCTCCGAGGAGGTCACCATGGCTGTTTCATCCCCTTTAAGGCTCGATCACAAACTGGTGGAAGCCGCAGCCGCAATGGCTCACCTGTTTAAACGCACGACACCCCGGCAGATTGAATACTGGGCCGAACTGGGCCGTGCCGTGGAGCGCGAGCTTGATGCCGAAACGGTCATCGCGCTGCGCGAAGGACTGGCCCAGTTACGCGTAGAACCCATCCATTCCGGGCCTGTTGCCGCCGATGACGTCTTTGCTGATCTGGACGTGGCGCGGGACAGCGGCCTGCTCAGCCAGCATGTCAGCGCGGCCAAAGTGCGCTATCAGGCCAGTCAGGCCGCGCCCGGGCTATTGGAACAGGTGCATCCCGACGGGCGCGTAGTTACCGGCCGCTTTCTCAATGGCCAGTTTATTCCGCAGATCGGCTAGCGGGTTCATCCTTTCGTGCCCCAACCCCACAAACAACTCTGGCTGCTCGCCGGTGGCAATGGCGCCGGCAAAAGCACTTTTTATCGCACTGCACTGCAACCCCGCGGCATGGCGCTGGTGAATGCCGACAACATTGCCCGGGACCTCGCCCCGGACCAAACCGAAGCCGCCAGCTATACCGCCGCCCGGGTGGCTGAAAAGCTGCGCTACGATCTGCTCGACAAAGGCGTGAGCTTCTGCTTCGAAACCGTGTTCTCCCACCCTTCCAAGATTGACTTCATGGCCCGGGCGAAAGCACTCGGCTATGAGATAGTGCTGGTATTTATTCATCTGGATAACAGCGAATTGAACAAGGCGCGCGTGGCGCAACGGGTCAGCGAAGGCGGCCATAATGTGCCCGACGATAAGATTGAAACCCGGATTCCGCGCACCTTGACTCACATCAAGGCGGCGCTGTCCCTGGCAGATGAAGTGTATCTGCTGGACAACAGCCGCTGGGACGCGCCTCTGCGGCGGGTGGCCAGCCTGAAAGCTGGCATCCCGAATCTCCATACCAATGAACTGCCGGATTGGGCGCGGGACCTGCTGCGGGACTATCTATAGTGCTGGCTATCCTGTAGTCCCAGTTCTCCCAGCACTGAGCGGATGATTAAAATCGCGCCCTGCTACCATGGAAGCTCCACACTGCGTCACACCCTCTTCCTGGCCAAGGGCGTATCCTAGGTGACTTTTTTATGCTCATGTCCACAACGAGATATAACAAGACCATGAAATCCACCTCCGCGCTTTTATTCTCTCTGACGCTGGCCTTGCTGCCCCAACTTGCAGCGGCCCATGCGGAGCATGACAAACCGCGCTATGTTGCGGAGGACGGCGAAGATAAAGGCCGCTGTGATGATCCTTCCGCCCCCTGCCGAACCATCGGTTACGCCGCGCAACAAGCCAGCAAGGGCGACAATATCCTGGTGGCAGCCGGCAGCTATGACATAGAAGACATCAATACGCTGTTTTACCTCATCAGCAATGTTGTGCCCGTCAAAGGCGGGTACTCCAGATCCTACAAGCGTGACGCCAGTCAGCACCCCACCCGCCTTGTCGGCGTACCGCCGGAATACGCGGATGAGCTGGCGGAAAAAGGTTTTACCGTCATTGTGGACCGGAAAGGACTGGATGAAGCCGACAGCCTGCAGCTCTCTGACAAGATGGAAGCCGTGGATGCAATGCAGCGCAAGCAGGTGAATGTGACCTGCACCAACGGCAGCGCCGGGCAGTTCCCATGCAGCAGGATTGATCTGGTAGCCCATGTGCCTCTGCGCGATCTGGGTGGTAATACGCAGGGCAATGATATCTGGGGCCATTACGACCTCAATGACGGTCGTGAATACGCCATTATGGGATTGCGCAACGGTACGGTAGTCGTGGATGTCACACTTGCCGACCAGCCCCGGGTGGTTTCCCGCATACCGGGCCAGGACACCACCTGGCGGGATATCAAAGTCCTGCAGCAGTTTTCCCTCAGCGAGGGGGTGTGGAAATCCTATGCTTACGTTACGGCCGATAATGCGGAGGTGGGCCTGCAGATCATCGACCTGAATGAGCTGCCGGTGCGCGCCACTCTGGCTAATACTGACATGACAGATATCAGCGCCCACAACGTCTACCTGAGCAACGTTGATTACAGTACCGGCGTTCCCCTGCCCGGCCTAAAGCCCTTTCTGCACCTGGCCGGCAGCAACAACAATGGCGGCGCGTTTAATACCTATGTCCTGACTAACCCTGTCGATCCGGAACCGGTGTACCGCAACGCCAGCAATTCGCGCGCTAACTACAGCCACGACGTGGCGTCCATGGTCGTCTACGATGAGCGCAAAGACTCCCAGTGCGTCAACGCCAGTGACTACTGCGACATCCTGTTTGACTTCAATGAGAACGATGTTCGCCTGTGGGACAAAACTGACAACCGCACCCCGGTGGAGCTGTCACGCACCAGCTATCCCCAGGCCAGCTATGTCCATTCCGGCTGGTGGAGCGAAGACAAACTGGTGGTGTCGGTACACGACGAGCTGGATGAGCAGGTCTACGGCATCAACACCACCCTGCGCTTCTTTGACGTTTCCGACTTTACCCGACCGGTGTTGCTCAGCACCTTCACCGGTCCGACCCGCGCCATCGACCATAACGGCTTTGTGCGCGGCAACCGCTACTACATGTCCAATTACGAGCGCGGCCTCACGATACTGGACATCACCAACCCCGCCGCCCCGGCGGAAGCCGGTTTCTTCGATACCTACCCCATCAGCGATCGCCCCGCCTTTAACGGCGCCTGGGGCACTTATCCTTTCCTTCCCAGCGGACTGGTGCTGATCAGCGATATCAACAGCGGCCTCTACCTGGTGCGCGACAACACGCTGGATGTGGATCAGGGCAGCCTGTCGTTCAGCGCCCGGGAATATCGCAGCGACGAAGGCCAGACCCTACTTGTGACAGTATCCCGCGGACCCGGCACCACCGGCGCCGTCAGTGTCGGGTATGAGACGCGGACCGGCAGTGCCGGAACAGATGACTTTGCCATGACTTCCGGACGTCTGGCGTGGGCCGATGGCGAAGGGGGCACCAAGACCTTTTCTATCAGCATTGCCGAGGATGCCTTGGATGACGAACCCCACGAGCTGTTCTTCGTGCGCCTGCTCGACCCTCAGGGGGGAGCGACTTTAAGTGCTCCTGCTATGGCCAGCGTGGTCATCAACGGCACTCCTGGAACCGGCCACATCGGCTTCACAACCACCAAGCTCACGCTGAGTGAGGACACCCCGGAGGGTACGCTGGTGCTTAAGCGCATGGGCGGCAAAGATGGGGAAGTGGCGGTGGATCTGGCGCTGGATGAAGCGGGCAGCCAGGTGATCAGGATCGAACCAGCGAAAGTCATCTGGGCAGATCAGGAATCCGGCAGCAAAGCGGTCCGCGTCACCCGCCTCGCCGGAGCCAGTAGTAGCCGAACGGTTCCGGTGGCCCTGAAAGGTGAGCATCTGGCTGCGGCGGCTCAGGCCAGTGTCCTGCTGGCCGACAGCAGTTCCAGCACGCCATCCCCAAGCAGCAAGGATAAATCAGGCGGTGGCGCATTAAATACCACTCTGCTCGCGCTCCTGCTGGCTCAGCTATTCTTCCTGGTGATCCGCCCGGGAACGAGGTGCTCCCGAACGCCCTTGACGACCCGCGGACGCTAATAACGCAATGAACAGTTTTTTACTTAGTTATACCGATGCGTCTGTAGAGATAAAGCGCCACTATGTTTATGATGACTGGCCGCNTCGCAAGCCCCTGATTCCGGATTTGTCTGAAGCATGAAAGTAGGTTCTCNGTTTATTCCCGCCAGCCTGTTGAGTTGCTGGCTCGTCTGCGGTTGCGCCCTGCAAGCCACCCCCGACCAGACTCCCGAACCAGCGGCACCCGCCGCTGTTGAGACTCCTGCGCCTGCTGCGCCAGATGCTTCTGATACGCCCAAGGCTCCCGAGCGTCCTTTTTCCCGCGAAACCCTCTACTCCCTGCTCGCCGCCGAGATCGCCGGCAGCCGCCAGCAGTTTGATATAGCACTGAGCAACTACGCCCAGCAGGCCAAGGAAACCCGCGACCCGCAGGTTGCCGAGCGCGCCACCATGATTGCGCGCTTCCTGCGCAATGACGAAGTCGCTATGGAGTCGGCGGTAATCTGGGCGGAAGCCGCCCCGGAGAGCAGTGAAGCCCTCGCCAATGCTTCCATGACGCTGATGCAGAATGGTCGTCATCTTGAAGCTTTCGAGATGTCGCGCCGTCTGCTTAATAAAGGCGAGGAAACCCTGTTCCAGAATATCGCCGCCAACGCCACCAACCTCACTGATGAGCAACGGGCCACCCTGCTGCAGGAATATCTGGACCTGCTCGCCACTCACCCCCGGGATGAGCAGCTATTGGTCGGTGCCGGTATCCTCCTGCAGCAGCAGGAGAAACTCGACGAGGCATTAGGCTACGCCCAGACAGTGCTCCGCCAGAATCCACGCAGTATTCCGGCGGCCATTCTGGAAGCCAACCTGCTCCATCAGCTCAAGCGCGACGAAGAAGCCATCGCCCGCATGACAGCCCTGCTGGAACAGCACCCGGACAACATCCGCCTGCGCCTGCAATATGCCCGTATCCTGACTCATCACGACCTGGGGCTGGCCCAGGAGCAGTTTGAAATCCTGACCGAACAGGTTCCTCACGATGGCGACCTGCTGTTGTCCCTCGGGATCATTGCACTCGAGCGCAAAGACACGGAAACAGCGGTAACCGCTTTTGAAAAACTGCTGGACCGCAATCAGCACCTGTCGACAGCCCATTACTACCTGGGCCGTCTGGCGGAAGATCGCGGCAATCTTGAGATTGCGCTGATTCATTACCTGCAGGTAGACCAGGGCAATGATTTCCTGCCCGCCACCGTCAACCTGCTGGACATCCTGATCCGCACCGGCGACCTCGTGAGCGCCACTGAACACATGCAGCGCACCCTGCATCGCCTTCCCGATCAAGCCAGCCGACTTCATCTGATCCACGCGCAGACGCTCATCAAATACAAGTATCTGGATGAGGCTGAAACCCTGCTTGACCGCACCATCAAGAACACTCCGGCAGAGGAGCAGAGCAACCTCCTCTTCGCCCGCGCGCTGCTTCACGACCAGCGCAACCGGCTTGCGGCTGCAGAGCAGGATCTGCGAACCATCCTCAAGCAGGACCCCGATAATACCGCGGCCCTCAACGCGCTGGGTTACATCCTCACCGACAAAACCGATCGCTTTGAGGAAGCCCGTGAGCTTCTGATCAAGGCCTATACCCTCAACCCCGATGACCCGGCGATCATCGACAGCGTGGGCTGGCTGCATTACCGCACGGGCAATTATCCCGAAGCGCTGATCTATCTACGACGCGCTTATATGGCCTACCCGGATGCAGAAATTGCCGCACACCTGGGTGAAGTGCTGTGGGTTATCGGTGAAAAAGATGAAGCCCGTCAAATCTGGGAAGATGCACTAAAACTTACCCCGGGCAGTGAAGTCATAACCTCCACCATGCAACGGCTCAAGGCAAACCAGGAATGATGCACCCCCCGCAACACAAACTCGCACGCACTTATCCTCTGGCGATTTTGTTGTTGGCACTGTTAACCGGCTGTGCTCATCGCCTGCCTTCCCCACCTCAAGACTGGAGCACCCACTCGGTACGGGTTCAGAACCTGTCCTACTGGCAGATAACCGGCAAGCTGGGGGTGCGCATCCCCGGCGATAACGGCAGCGCCAACCTCCGCTGGCAGAACCAGGAACGTCAATACACCCTGGACCTCAGCGGTCCCTTTGGCCAGGGGCGACTGCTGATTCGGGGCAAGCCCGGCCGGGTCACCCTGCAGCAGCCCGGCGAAGCCCCCTTGATGGCAGACTCTGCCGAAGACCTGATTTACCAGACCACCGGCTGGACGCTACCCGTGATGCATCTGGCCTACTGGGTGCGCGGTGTACCGGCTCCGCACCACCCTGTGGCCCGCCTGGAGCTGGATGAATCCGGCCGGCTCGCAGAGTTGCAGCAGGCGGGCTGGCATATCCAGTATCAGAATTACCAGTCAGTACCCGCAGGCAATTCCCTGCTGCAACTACCCGGACGCGTCACTGCCGAATACGGCGATGTTCGCCTGACGCTGATCATTCGCCAATGGCAATTGGATTGATAAGGCCTCACCTATGAGCACCCCTGATTCCATCACTCTGTTGTCCCCTGCCAAGCTGAACCTGTTTCTCCATATCACCGGCCGCCGGGCGGATGGTTACCACAATCTGCAGACGCTGTTTCAGCTGCTTAACTACGGCGACACCATTACATTTGAGCGACGGGACGACCAGGAGATCACGCTCAGCCCGGTCATGCCCGAAGTCCCCTTTTACGAGAACCTCATTGTCCGGGCCGCACGCCTGCTGCAGTCCTATTGCAGTACAGATGTCGGGGTAGATATTCAGCTGGAAAAGCGCCTGCCAATGGGTGGCGGAATCGGCGGCGGCAGCAGCAATGCGGCAACAACGCTGGTGGCTCTGAATTATTTATGGGAGTGCGGCCTGACGCTGATGGAATTACATGCGCTGGGATTAAAACTGGGCGCGGACGTTCCGGTATTTATCGGAGCCAGAACCGCCTGGGCCGAGGGTGTCGGTGAGCGTTTGCAGGCAATTGAAATGCCGCAGAAATGGTTCATTGTCCTGCGTCCGGATTGCCATGTTTCTACCGCTGAAATTTTTTCCCACAAAGATTTGACAAGAGACACGCCGAACATTACAGTAGCGGCCTTTCTCGAGCAGGGTGGTCGAAACGACTGCCAGGCACTGGTGAGAAGGCTTTATCCCCCCGTGGACGAAGCTCTGAATTGGCTCAGCCAATACACCAGTAATGCTCGAATGACTGGAACAGGAGCGTGCGTGTTCGCCGCGTTTGATTCCGCAGAAGAAGCACAACATGTGCTGGCGCAAGCGCCGAAAAATCTGCCGGGATTTATCGCACAAGGCATCAACCGCTCGCCGCTTTTTAACCTGCTTCCAGTCACGCGCTAAAGCGCAGGAATTACTTCTCCAGGGGCGTCGCCAAGTGGTAAGGCAGCGGGTTTTGATCCCGCCATTCGTAGGTTCGAGTCCTTCCGCCCCTGCCATTTTCTCGCGTCATTGTAACTTCACTGACAGTGACCACACCTTCCTAAAATGCGGATTAACACGGTTTAGCTTATGCCGCCTTCGGCGGAGGGCATGTAAAAATGGCTTAGGTAAAAAACTGTTGTTTAAACGCAGTATCCGGCAGCAAATCGACAACGATATTATCGGCTTTATTAAAGGTACATGACGTGACTGACTTGATGGTCTTTACCGGCAACGCCAACCCCGAACTTGCACAAAGAATTGTCAACCAGCTCGGCATACAATTGGGGGATGTTTCAGTCTCGCAATTTTCCGATGGTGAAGTCGCTGTCGAACTGCTTACCAACGTGCGCGGCCGCGACGTATTTGTTGTCCAGCCCACCTGTGCCCCCACCAACGATAACCTCATTGAACTGATCGTTATGGTAGACGCCCTGCGGCGTGCTTCCGCCGGTCGTATTACTGCCGTCGTTCCCTACTTTGGTTACGCCCGCCAGGACCGTCGCGTCCGTTCCGCCCGGGTACCGATTACCGCAAAAGTCGTGGCAGACATGATGGTGGGTGTCGGTATAGACCGGATGCTGACCGTTGACCTGCACGCTGAACAGATCCAGGGCTTCTTCGACGTTCCCGTGGATAACGTTTACGGCTCACCGGTGCTGCTTGAAGACATCGAACGTCAGAACTTTCAGGATCTGATCGTGGTATCTCCGGACATCGGCGGTGTGGTTCGCGCCCGCGCCGTAGCAAAACAATTGGGCATTGATCTGGCCATCATCGACAAACGTCGTCCCCAGGCCGGCATTGCCGAAGTCATGAATATTATTGGTGACGTTAACGACCGTACCTGTCTGCTGGTTGACGACATGGTGGACACTGCCGGGACTCTGTGTAACGCCGCCAAAGCACTCAAAGATCACGGCGCCAAGCGCGTGATCGCCTACTGTACCCATGCCGTGCTGTCAGGTAATGCTATTCAGAACCTGAATGGCTCGCTGCTGGATGAGCTGGTCGTTACCGACTCTATCCCTCTGCGTCAGGAAGCCAAAGACTGCCCGCGCATTCGTCAGCTCACCCTGTCGAAGATGCTCGCTGAGGCCATGCGCCGCCTGAGCAACGAAGAATCCCTGAGTGCGATGTTCCGCTAGAACAGCGCGCCCAGATAACTGCCAATGCCTGTGCATTGGTTTTTTTGAAACCCTGCAAACGGTTCTGGTCGCGGACCCTTGCAGCTAACATGAGTAACTGAAAATGTCTGAGAATTTTGTATTGGATGCCCAAGTCCGTGACGATCTGGGGAAAGGTGCGAGCCGCCGCCTGCGTCGTCTGAATGGCCTTGTTCCCGGCATCGTGTATGGCGAAAACAAAAGCCCGGTGAGCATCAGCATCAACCATAAAGATCTGATGAAGCACCTGGAAAACGAAGCTTTTTATTCGCACATCATCAGCCTGAACATCGCTGGCAAAGCCGAAGATGTGATCCTGAAAGATCTGCAGCGTCACCCGTCTAAAGTGCAGATTCTGCACGCTGACTTCCAGCGCGTATCCAAAAATACCCGCCTGACCACCAACGTACCTATTCATATCCTGAATGCTGCGGCGGCTAAAGGCGTTAAGCTGCAGGGCGGTGTTGTAATGCACAACCTGCTGCAACTGGAAATCAGCTGCTTGCCGGCAGACCTGCCAGAAGCCATCGAAGTCGATATCATCGATATGGAAGTTGGCCAGATCCTGCACATTTCTGACCTGAAACTGCCAAAAGGTGTAACTTCTGTTGCTCTGTCCCACGGTGCTGAGCACAACCTGCCGGTTGTTGCGATCAACAAACCGAAAGGCGCAGCCACTGAAGAAGCTGAACCAGCAGCTGAATAATCCCGCAGCAGTAGATTGGTAGTCGGCGTGAAGGATACTCCTCTGCAGTTAATCGTGGGCCTGGGCAATCCGGGCCCCGAATACGATAGAACCCGTCACAATGCCGGCGCCGATTTTGTAGCCGAGCTGGCGTACCGCGAGGGCGCCAGCCTGGTCCCGGAAAATAAATTTTTCGGTTTAACCGCACGGCTCAACTTCCAGGGCCGCGATCTGCGCCTCCTGATTCCCACCACCTTTATGAACCGCAGCGGCCAGGCGATCAGCGCCATGGCGCAGTTTTATAAGATTCCTCCCGAAGCCATCCTCGTTGCTCACGATGAACTGGACCTTGCGCCCGGTGTAGCCCGCTTTAAACATGGCGGAGGACATGGCGGTCACAATGGCCTGCGCGATACCATCAGCGCACTTGGCAATAATCAGAACTTTCATCGCCTGCGTCTGGGTATTGGTCATCCCGGCTCCGCTGCACAAGTCGTGGGTTTTGTGTTGAAGAAAGCCCCGGCCAGCGAGCAGTCATTGATTGATGAAGCGATTGATCGTGCGATACACGCCCTGCCAGATGCAGTAAAAGGTAACTGGGGCACAGCTATGCAGAATCTCCATACCGCAAAATAATCTGCTCCAATTACTCCTCTGATTCTCAGAAAAATCCTGCTTAATACCTCTTGTTATGTAATCAATAACGACATTCTTTTCGGATGTGTCGCCAAATTATTTTTCGTTAATTTTTGGCACTTCCATCATTAAATTTTCCAAAAAATCCGCATTTCATCTCCTTTTTCAAATTGCTTTTAAAAAATTCATTTACTAGGCTTTTTAAGCAATAAAAATTCTCGCGCTTGTTTTTGTCATGCATGTTCATCGCCGCGTTGCTCCGGCGTAAACCAAATCCCTTTGGGGTGGAGAACCATCATGAATAAAAATAAATACCTGCTTAATCAGTTTGCTCCCACAAAAAAACTCTCTCTGCTGCTGGCAATCGCTGCCGTATCCGCCACCCATGCCGTGCGGGCTCAGCAGCCGGCGCTGCCTGCCATTGAAGAAATGATTGTGACCGGTACGCCGGGCGGTGCGTCGTTACGTAAATTCGATGCGAGCTTTGCCATCTCCACCGTGAGTGAAGAAGAAATCACTCAGGTGGCACCCGCAAGCACTGCAGACTTGCTTAAAACGATTCCCGGTGTCTGGGTGGAGAGTTCGGGCGGCATCTCGGGTGCTAACATTTTTGTACGCGGATTCCCCAGCGGTGGTGATGCAGACTTTGTGACAGTAGCCATCAACGGCCTGCCGGTTTACCCCGCACCCACCTTATCCTTTATGGAAAACTCAACACTCTTTCGCATTGATGAAACCATCGCGCGCATGGAAGGTTTACGCGGTGGGCCAAACCCCGTATATGCCAACGGTCAGGTTGGTCTGACCACGAACTTCATCCTCAAGGAAGGCGGTGAAGAGACCACCGGCTCCGTCAAATACTCCACCTCGGACTACGACCTGCAACGCATCGACGGTGTGGTAAGCGGCAAACTGCATGATGATCTGTATTACATGATCGGCGGCTATGTCAGTTCCTCACCCGGCGTGCGCGACGCAGGCTTTAATGCAGAGGAAGGACATCAGTTCACCATCAACCTCACCAGGATTCTCGATAACGGCAAAGCCAATATTTTTCACCGCCGCACCGATGATCACGGCACCTGGTATCTGCCAGTTGCCCTGGATGTCGATGGTGTGCCCACCGGGCTGGATGCGGAGTACACCCAGGTAGGTCCTCGCAACCGCCATGTGCTGGTGCCCATCAGCAGCCCCGATGGTGCGGGTGGCTCTACCATTCGCTGGGAAGAATTTGATATGGGGAAAGGGCGCGGCTGGGATGGCAGCGTGACCGGTGGCTCCATTGAACTGGACCTGGGCAATGAATGGACCTTTATCGACCGCTTCAGCCTGACAAAAGGAGCTGCGGATACCTATGGATTTGTGCCACAGGATTCTGCCGTCACCCTGGGCAGTCTGAACGGCGGTGCCGCCGGGACTACCGTGTCCGGAACACCTGTGGCCGCCGATGCATTGGTACAGATGTTTGGCCCCTGGGTAGTAAACAAGGATATTAAAACCTTTAACAACGACCTGAGCTTAAGCAAACGCTGGCAGGATTTTAAAGTGACTCTCGGTTACTACACCTCATCCTGGGAGGTGGATGAGTGGTGGTCCATCGGTAACCAGAAATGGTATGTGCTCGGACACAACGGCGAACAATTATCGGCGGACAGTATTGCCGATCCCTGTCAGGGCGCAGGCGCTGCCACCTGTGGATTCAAATATGACGTCAGAGCGCTGGGGGATGCCCGGGAAAATGCCTTCTATGTTGCCGGTGAAGCCTATGTCGGTGATCTGACGTTTGACGCAGGCATTCGCGTCGTCAACCGCGAAACCCATTACTCAGTTGATGACGGCGAACGCGATGGGCGCGATGATTTTTTTGTCGATGCCGATGAAGACAAGGTTTCCTACACCGCCGCCGTCAACTGGAACTTTACCGATGACATGGGTGTATTTTTCCGTATCAACGATGGCCACAAATATCCCGACTTTGATGCGTACCGCGACTTCCGCGACGATTTTAATTTCGGCTCCGATCTGATTATCGACGTTCAACAATATGAGCTGGGTTATAAATTGTCACGCGGCACCTATTCACTTTACGCCACGGGCTTTGCCAATAAGACCAAGGGGCAACCCTTCTGCGATGTGGGCGGCGCTGTCTGTGAACGGCTGGAAACCGAGGCGATCGGGGTGGAGATTGATGGCAACCTGTTGCTCGGCAATCTGACACTGGATCTCAACGCTACCATTCAAGAACCGGAAATCACGAGCGCGGGGCCGGACAAAGGCAATCAGGTACAACGCCAGCCGACACACCAGTTGCGCTTCACGCCCAGTTACCTGATTGACTTTCCCAATGGAGTCACTGCCTCCATATACGGCACCTGGACGCTGGTGAGCGATCGTTATGGGGACAATGCCAACACCAACGAACTGGATGGCTACGATAAGTTTGACGTGGGTGTGCTCGTCGACATCAATGATCTGAGCATCCAGTTATCCGTGGACAACCTAACAGATGAACTGGCGTTAACCGAGAGCGACCCGCGTGCTGTGGGCGCTTCAGCCAATGGCCGGTACATTTTGCCACGCAGTGTGAAACTGACGCTGGGTTATAACTTCTAATCATTGTCCGCGACAGGCAGGTGTATGTGCGCCTGCCTGTATCTGCTCATTCCACGAATAAAAGAGCTGCGCCCATGAATGTTATTGCAAAGACTCTGGCTGTTATTTCTTTTCCTCTGCTGTGCCTGTCCTGCTCAACGGGCCCGACGACAAAACTGCAGGACTCCACCAGTCATTTAAGCCCCGATGAACGCTTCAGTGAGCTGTTTGAGAAGGTTCAGCTGTCGGAAATCTTCAGTGACTCCAAAACATTTGTGGACAGCACACCCAAAACCGCAGCAGAAACTATCCTGCAGAAGTATCGTGCTGAGCGGGAACGGGCGGATTTCGACCTGCAGGCTTTCGTCACCGAAAATTTTTATCTTCCGCCGTCCATCTCTTCTGATTTTAAAAGTGATCCAAGCAAAAACGCAGCGGCCCATATTGAATCCCTGTGGCCGATCCTGACGCGCGAGCCGGACAGTGTATCGGATGGCTCCCTGATCCCTTTACCCCATGCTTATGTCGTGCCCGGGGGGCGTTTTCGTGAGATTTATTACTGGGACAGTTACTTCACCATGCTGGGCTTACAGGAGTCCAATCGCTGGGATTTAATTGAAAACATGGTGGATAATTTTTCTCACCTCATCGACACCATGGGCTTTATTCCCAACGGCAACCGCACCTATTACCAGACCCGCTCGCAGCCTCCGTTTTACGCGCTGATGGTCAAACTGCTGGCAGAGAAAAAAGGCCCCGGTACTCTGACCCGTTATCGCCCTTACCTGCTGAAAGAGTATCAATTCTGGATGAGCGGCGCAGACACCTTATCTGCCGCGAACCGCAGTGTGCGCCGTGTTGTCATGTTACCTGACGGCAGCACACTGAATCGCTATTGGGACAGCTCTGCCACGCCGCGGCCGGAATCCTACAAAGAAGATGTGGAGCTGGTTCATGGGGATAACCCGGAAACCTATCGCCACATTCGCGCTGCCGCAGAATCCGGCTGGGACTTCAGCAGTCGCTGGTTCAAGGACGGCAACACTCTCGCCTCTATTCACACCACCGATATTATTCCGGTGGACCTGAACGCGCTNCTGTACTACCTGGAACAGGTATTGGCGGAAGCCTATGCAGAAAGTGGTGANACGCTGCAGGCACAGACATACCGCAACCTGGCCCAGCAACGCAAAGAGGCNCTGCTGCGNTACTGCTGGGACCCGGCGAGCGAATTCTTCTACGACTATGATTTTGTCGANCAACGCCAGACACGCATCCGCTCTCTGGCCGCCATGTATCCCCTGTTTTTTCATATGGTCGACACCGACCAGGCCCGTCAGGTGGCCCGGCATATTGAGCGGGACTTTCTGCAGGGCGGCGGCGTGACCACCACCTTGATCCACACCGGCGAGCAGTGGGATGCGCCCAATGGCTGGGCGCCGTTGCAGTGGATCACCATCCGGGGCCTGCGCCACTATCAGCACAACCAACTGGCGGACACGATTAAAAGCCGCTGGATCACGCTGAACACCGAGGTTTACCAGCGCACCGGCAAGATGGTGGAGAAATACAACGTCTACGAGCCCGGGCTGGAAGGCGGCGGCGGTGAATATCCCGTTCAGGACGGCTTCGGCTGGACCAACGGCGTCCTGCTCAAACTGCTGAACGAAGCCTCCCAACCCACCCCTTCCCCAACAATCAGCACCCGTAGGTCGGATTAGCGCAGCGTAGTCCGACTTCCCCATNCAACCTCACACCGCGGGCCGGATTAACCGNAACCCGATTGTTCGTAGGTCGGATTAGCCGCAAAGCGGCGTAATCCGACAATCANCCTGCACCACACCCGCTTTGTCCCCCAAACGGCGGCGGGTGTCGGATTACGCCGCTTTGCGGCTAATCCGACCTACAGAGTGGTATGCTCTTCCCCCTTCCCACCCCTCGGGCCTTTGCGGCTCGCCCCGACCGGCTTGCGTCTGTATAATCCGCCCCAGTTATGCGCGCTGCCTGGCTCGGCGCTTTCACCTCAGCAAACGGAACATCACCATGGGCTTTAACTGCGGCATCGTCGGCTTACCCAACGTCGGCAAATCTACTCTTTTTAACGCACTGACCAACGCCGGTATCGGTGCGGAAAACTTCCCCTTCTGCACCATCGAACCCAATGCCGGCGTCGTTGCCGTGCCTGATCCGCGGCTGGACAAACTGGCCGAGATCGTCAAACCCGAACGCGTTGTCCCCACCACCATGGAATTCGTTGACATCGCCGGACTGGTGGCGGGCGCATCCAGAGGCGAAGGCCTGGGCAATAAATTCCTCGCCAACATTCGTGAAACCGACGCTATCGCACACGTAGTACGCTGCTTCGACGATGACAACGTCATCCACGTCGCCAATGGTGTTGACCCAGCGGCGGATATCGAAGTCATTAATACCGAGCTCGCGCTGGCGGACCTGGAAGCTGTAGATAAAGCGCTGAACCGTTACGCCAAAGCCGCCAAGGGCCAGGACAAACACGCCATGGCCATGAAAGCGGTGTTGGAAAAGATTCAGCCACACCTTAACGAAGCCAAACCGCTGCGCTCTTTCGATCTCGACAAAGAAGAACTTGCGCTGCTGAAAGAGCTGAACCTGCTCACCCTCAAACCCACCATGTACATTGCCAACGTGGCCGAAGACGGTTTTGAGAATAATCCGCATCTGGATGTCGTGCGCAAGATCGCTGAAGAAGAAAAAGCTGTTGTTGTGCCCATCTGCAACAAACTCGAAGCCGACATCGCTGAACTGGAAGGTGAAGACAAAAAAGAATTCCTGGCTGAAATGGGCATGGAAGAACCCGGCCTGAACCGCGTGATCCGCGCCGGTTATCANTTGTTAGGACTGCACACCTACTTCACCGCCGGTGTAAAAGAAGTCCGCGCNTGGACCATCCCCATCGGCGCAACCGCCCCACAAGCGGCCGGTGTGATTCACACCGATTTTGAGAAAGGCTTTATCCGCGCTGAAACCATTGCCTACAATGATTTTGTGGAATACAAAGGCGAACAGGGCGCAAAGACCGCTGGTAAAGCGCGTAAGGAAGGTAAGGAATATATTGTGCAGGATGGGGATGTTATGCACTTCCTGTTTAACGTCTAACTTTATTTCCTGACAGATTATCAGGAAGTTACCTAAGCCACTGACGTCAGTGGCTTTTTTATTGCCCTCGTATTAATTAACCCGCCACCAGTCTCTGCACGTATTGATTGTCTGCCGATGCCGTCAGCAATAGATACTCCTGCGCGCGCGTCATAGCGACATACAGCAGGCGCGCTTCTTCCGGCATTGTTTCCTGCGAACTTTTTAGTCCACCTAATCCTGCCACTATCACGCGCGGAAACTCCAGACCTTTGCTGCTTTGGCGGGTCACCAGCAGCACTTTGTCCGCAACAGGATCGTATAGACGGCGGTTTTTGGCATCGCCCATCCACACATTGGGGACCGCGTGTTGGTTTAGCTCGTGCATCAGTGCTTCGCCAAAATGATGATGGCAATAGATTACCGCCATCTCTGACCAGGCCACGCCTTCGCTATGCCATTTTTGTAAACATGCGCGAATAAACCCCAACTCCTGCGCACGGCTGGGCAACAAACGAAACACGGGTTTCTGACCTGACTTGCCGCCAATCTCCGGTTTAACCAAAGGCACGGAATCTTCATCTGCATCTTTTTCCTGCAGAAATTCTTTGGCAAAGTCGAAGGCGAAGTGCAAAATCTCGCGCGTATTGCGGTAATTCAACTTGAGAATACTGGTGCGGCCCCGCGCTTGAATACCCACACTGGACAAGGTGAAGTTCAAACTGGATTTTTTCTTATATATGGATTGCGCATCATCGTAGAGCAATAACAGGGAATTGGTTTCTGGGTCGATCATCTGCACAACCAGCTTCAACCACTCCGCTTCAAAATCGTGCCCCTCGTCAATCAACACCGCGCCATATTGCGCGCGAGGAATAAGCCCCAGCTCAACGCCTTGAATCACGCTTAATACCTGCCGCTCCCATACCGGCGCATCACCTTTTATTAAATCCATGTTGTAACTGCGCAACTGTTGGCCGCACCAATCGTGAAAATGGTATACCTGCACTTGTTGCTCAATATCTTTTTCACGAATAAAAGCACGGAGCTTGGCCGCTAAGGATATGTTGTAGCACAGCACAAGAATCGGTTTGGATTGAGTTTGCGCAAGGTACCAGCACCGAAACCCGAGAATCAGCGTTTTACCAGAACCCGCCACACCATGTACCACGCGATGCCCTTCACCAAAACTGCGCGCCAACTGCTCCTGTTGCATGTCCATGACTTTGATAATGTCGGGCACATCTACCGGTTTTGCATCACCATCGGCAGGCTCTGCAAATAAATCGCCCGCGCCACCGCCGATGCGGATTTCAGGAAATAAATGTGCACGAATTCGATCAATCTGCGGCAAGCTTAATTTTTGCGGAAACTGGTAATTAAACATTGCCCATAAGCGCTTCTGGAANTCTTCCGGATCGCATTTCTCCATCATCTCATCCTGGCAAATAACCAGATGTNCCGGCAACACCGACTCACCCTCTTCACCCAACGCCGTTTGCAATTGCTTGCGCGAGATATTGGTAAACACCACCCCGTAGCCGTAGGGGCACACCAGACTTCCCCGATGTTTTCCCTCCTGTTGCGCCAAGGCTTTATCACGTTTCAATTTATTCACAACCTGATACGCGCACTGGCGGGCTTGCTCGATAGGATTAGGTTTATTTACCACACCATTATTTGTGAGCAGCGTAAATGTCTGATGAGTCATGGATTGAATCGTCGCCAACTTCCAATCCTTCACCTCCAGAAACAACAGGCCACGCCCAGGATGCAGAATAATAAAATCCGGATAGCGCCGTGCATCCCCCACCGGCACATCAAACCAACAGAGATAATCGTCCTCCAGAAACTTCTCCAACCGCTGACCAAACCGGCGCTCGCCGGTCGTCATTTTGGTGGAGGCGGAGTTAATGTTGGGGAGGATTGTGGCCATGTTTTATTCCTGATGAATTACTTTCCATGACAGCCTCATCCGCAAGGCCATACTTGTTTCAACGTAGCTGCTCAAATTATGTGGGTTTGATGATTTCAGATGTACTATTCACTTATCATCAACAGCGCGATTTAAAGGTTTTCCCTCGAAACTTTATGACCCGCTCCATTAATATTGAAGTAGATGTTTGTCAGAAGCCGATATACTACCGCTCGAAAGTCGCCGTATCGTTATTCAAAGGGGTCGAGACTTAGATAATAGTAACGGTTCCGCTGTGGCGCAACTATCTGCCCTAAATCTGGGTTAGCCAGGTTAATGTCATTTTTTCAGTGTTTCTTTTAGTACGGAGCTTTTATGGAACTCGCTATCGCAACCATTGTTGCTCTCCTGCCTATCATCAACCCTTTCAGTACCGCTCCCTTGTTTCTGGCGATTACCGAGGGCAATACCGAAGCTGAGCGGCAGGAGCAGGCGCGCAAGGGTGTGATTTATATGGTGTTCATCCTGGTGGCTTTTCTGGTCGGCGGGACGTTTATCATGAAGCTGTTTGGTTTGTCGTTGCCGGGGCTGCGGATTGCAGGTGGGATTCTGGTTGCCGGTGTGGGGATGCGCATGCTGTATCCGAAAGATGATACGGGTCAGACCGAGGCGGAGCGGCGGGAGTCCAAACGCAAACGCGATGTGTCTTTTACGCCGCTGGCCATGCCGAGTCTGGCGGGCCCCGGTGCGATTTCAGTCACCATTGGTTTAACCTCATTAGCCACTAGCCTGATCGAGTTTGCGGCCATCATTGCCGGCATTCTGGTGGTAGCGGCGATGGTCTATGTCACGCTGCGCTTGTCCACCCGTCTCGTTCGGGTGTTGGGTGTAAGTGGTTTGCATGCCATGACCAGGATCATGGGCTTTATGATTTTGTGCGTGGGCGTGCAGTTTATTGTGAATGGCATTATTGGCGTGGCGTCCAGTCCGGAATTAATTAATGCTATTCAACAGGCCTGGGAGACAGCCCAACAGGCGAGATAATGTTAGCACCGCGCGATTCAAAGAGTGTTACACAACATTCACAGCATGATGGCTTGGTTATACTTCGGCTCCGTCACTTTTTTAGCGGAGCCGAGCATGATCTCAAAATGGCACTGGACGATTGTGCAATTGAGCCGCCAGCTTTGGATGCGAGCGGTTCTGTTTGCCTTACTGGCGGCCGCTACCGCGCTGGCAACACTCTTTTTTAAAGAACTCATCCCTCCGGACCTGTCGGGCAAGATTGGTGCCCACGCCGTCGATAAGATTCTTAATATCCTCGCCTCCGGTATGCTGGTAGTCACAACCTTTTCACTGAGTGTGATGGTTGCCGCCTACAGCAGCGCCACCAGCAGTATCTCGCCCCGAGCCACGCGGCTGTTGATGGAAGACTCGACAACGCAAAATGTTCTTGCAACCTTCGTCGGTTCCTTTCTGTATAGCCTCATCGGAATTACCGCGCTGAATGCCGGTATTTATGATGATGAAGGCCGGGTGATTCTGTTTATCGTCACGCTCGGCGTCATTGTGTTGATCGTAGCCACCATGCTGCTCTGGATCGAACATTTATCTCACTTGGGACGCGTGGGCGAAACCAATGATCGTATAGAAAAAGCTACCTTAAAGGCTGTGCTGCAGCGAGCAAAGTATCCTTGGCTGGGCGGTTCACCGCTGGATGATCCAACGTTGATTCCGCAACAGACTCAGGCAATTTATTCAACGGAAATTGGCTACGTTCAATATATCGATATTGCTGCTATTTCCCGCTGGACAGAGGAAGCGAAAGCGCGCGTCTATATCGTCAGTGTGCCGGGGGCTTATGTGTATCCCAAACGGGTGCTGGCATGGATTGAAGCGGACGGCGAAGTAGATAAGCAAATAATTCAATCAGCATTTTCTATTGCCAGTGAGCGTTCCTTTGATCAGGATCCACGTTTTGGTTTTTCAGTTTTGACGGAAGTTGCGTCTCGAGCGCTTTCGCCGGCAGTAAACGACCCCGGCACGGCCATTGAAATTCTCAGCCGGGGCGTACGGATTTTTTATAGCTGGAAGGAGATGGATAAACAACACGATGACAGCGAAGCAGTGGTTGATCACCCGCGTGTTTACATTCCACCGGTCAGACTCAGTGAATTGTTTGATGATTTTTTTACATCGATCGCCCGCGATGGTGCGCATATGGTTGAGGTCCAGATACGCCTGCACAAAGCGCTGGCAGCTCTTGCGCAGATCAGCGAACCTTTTCATCAGAACGCTGTTCGTCATTCACAGGCAGCACTGGCCCGGGCTGAAGCTGTGCTTACCTTTGAAGGGGACAAGCAGCGTTTGCGGGAGCTGGTTAAAGAGCTGGAGCTTACGCCAGAATAACAATGATTACTCTTCCTTGTTTTTGTCTCCACCCAGCCGATCACGCAGGCTGTCCTTCAAGCGATCTTTGGCATTGTCTTTTACGCTGGCCAGCTTCGCATTGAGCATGTTGTCTATGCTGTCCTGCAAGGCATTGGTCTCGCTGTCCTGTTGATCCAGCAGCGCCAGCCATTCTGATTGCGCACCCAGCTGCTGTTGCAGCTTGCTGTCCAGTTGCTGCCGCAGGCGGGTTTCCAGCGCAGCGATTTTTTCTTTGGCTTCACCCAGCAGAGCATCGCCGAGCAGGCGATCCAGGGGCGAACGCACGCTGACATCGGGATCGCTCACCAAGCCTGTGGCTTTGAGGGTCAGCGGAATCTGCGCCTGCTTATTCAACAACTCAGCGAGCTGCTGAATATATTTGTTACCACTGCTGCTGAAATCCGGCTGCTGCAATACCACCTGAGCCTGCTGCTCCACCTGATTGTCCACCAGTTTCAGGGTACCGGTTGAACCCAGCAGGCCAGCGGCGAGATTCAGCGCCCGCTCGCCGTCACCAATCGTCATGGCATCCAGCGCCAGGCCAGCCATATCCCAGTTCAGGTTCGTGACCATTTGATCGCGGATGGCGAAGTCACCGTTCAAGGAAAACGCAGCCAGTTTCGGCAACTGCTGCACATCCAGTTTGAAGCGCGTAGCACTGTTGATGATGTGATGCTGCGCGGTAATGTCCTGTGCACTGATCGTGGCTTCGCCACCACCGATCAGCCAGTTAATACGCGCATTGCGAACCAGAAAATCTGGATAAGGCTGGCTGGGCAAGGGCAGGATACGGTTAGGCAGCGTTACTTCCGGCTCCGCGTCAGCTGCTTCGCCTTTGCCAAAATCTTCTGGAATATAGGGTTTAACCAGACGGTAAATACCTTCCAGCTGAGCAATACGGTTGCCCCAGACATCGCCCAGCAGAATCTGGCTGATCGGTGCCAGCCCACCTTCTCCGATATTGGCCAGCTGTTGCAGTTGCTTCCAATCCGCTGCATTGGCATTGCGCAGTTCAGTGACTGCTGTTTCCAGCTGCTCGCGGCTTTGGGTAAGCTGTTGCTGCACCTGCCGCACCTTTTCCCGCTCTGCTTTAAGTGAGTCCTGCAGTTTTTTTAATTGCTCGGTCTTGGCTGCCAGATCTGCCGCATTTTCAATCTTGCTGTCTGTGAGAGCTTTGATGTCCGCCTGGATTTTTTCCAGATTCGCTTTGTTAGGCAGCTGCGTCTTCAAAGATTCCAGCTGTTTTTTCTGAGCGCTGGCCTGTTGCTGCAGGGCTTCGCCTTTTGCTTCGGTCTGCAGGTTNGCTCGCGCCATCAGTTCATCGGCATCCGGCAGGTCCAGTTGCAGCACTTCTGCCAGATCGACCTTTTCGCTGTCTTCCGCCAGCTCACCGCGATACACCTTGCCCGGTGAGCGACGCTCTGTGCCATAAGCCAGCCCATCAACCGACAAGTCATTAACCACGTAATAACCCAGCAGCGCCGGCCAGACTTCCAGCGCGGCGTTAGCTTGAGTAAAACTGATGGTGTTGTGTGTGGGCTTGTCCTTGTTGGTGATTTGCAGATCTTTAATCGTGAGCGCCAGTGGTGAAAGGCTCAGCGATACTTTATCAATATTGACTTCTGCACCAACGGCTTTTTCCAGCGTGTACACCATACCGATACGAATCGCCGTACCGGCGAAGACATACACCAGCAATAACACGGTGGCCAGCAGCGCAAGAAAAACCAGCCATCCTGATTTACGGATCATCGGCGACTCCTTAATTTAGTTTCTGGTACAGCTGGAATAATTTGGTGGCATTCAGCATCTGCACAATTTTTAATTGCTGCAGCTGGTTCATGAGGCGCAGACGATACTGCTTCACCAGCACAGCTCCCAGCCAGGCAGCCGGCAGGAGCAATATCAGACCCAGCACAAAAGCCCCCAGCACCAGGGTGTGATGCAGATGCAGAAACTGCAGTACTTCTGTCGAAGCCAGCAGCTGCAGCAGGCCGGGCTGTTGTGCGTATTGCCAGGTCAGTGCTTCCAGCGCATCGCCGAAGATAAACATCAACCCGCTGCACAGCCCCCATACCACCAGGAAGGTAGAAAGGTTAATCGTGAACAGGCAGACGATCAGCAGGATAACCAAGGTAAGGAAACCGAAGGGCAACAGACCAGCCAGAAGGCCAAGACCGATGGCCCAGCCGATCTGCCAGGGCGATGCTTCGGAGTTAAGTACTTTGAGGATTTTGGCTAATGAGGTCAGCATAATATTTCACTCCAGTGAAAAAAATCCCACAGGTAGGTCGAATTAGNCAAAGGCGTAATCCGACATCACTCCAAACCAGAAAATCATCAGCAGCTGCACAAGNATGTGCAGCANGACCAATTAAATTATTCACTCACAANTTCGGCAAAAACATCAAAATAAGTTGGGAAGGTTTTCGCGGTGCACTTGGGATCATTAATCCGTACCGGCACACCACCAAAACTCGCCAGGGAGAAACACATGGCCATGCGGTGATCGTCGTAGGTATCAATCGCGGCATTGGGAAGCAGTTTGTCCACCGGCGTCACCCGCAACCAGTCTTCACCCTCTTCCACCACGGCGCCCAGTTTGCGCAACTCGGTGGCCATGGCGGCAATGCGATCCGTTTCCTTTACCCGCCAACTGGCGATGTTGGTCAACCGTGAGGGACCGTCGCAGAAGAGCGCTACCACGGCCAGCGTCATGGCCGCATCGGGAATATGGTTGAAGTCACGATCAAAGGCTTTCAGCGGTAAAGCCGGGGCTGAGGCTTCGATCCAGTTGTCGCCCTTGGTGATGGTTACGCCAATGGCNTCCAGGGCATCGGCAAAGGCCACATCCCCCTGAATACTGTTGCNTCCCACGCCCTGCACCCGCACAGGNCCGCGTCCTAAAGCNCCAGCNGCCAGAAAGTAAGAAGCGGAAGACGCATCCCCTTCGACAAACATGGTGCCCGGCGAGCGGTAGCCTTCTGCCGCCGGCACGATAAAGCTTTCCCAGCCCTCGCGCTCTACCGTAACGCCGAACTGCGCCATCAGTTTGAGGGTGATTTCGATATAGGGCTTGGAGATGAGCTCGCTGACCAGCTCAATGCGTGTTTCTTTGCCGGTCATGGGCAGCGCCATCAACAGCGCGGTGAGGAACTGGCTGGATACATCGCCACGGATCTTGATGGTGCCCTGAGCCGCAATGTCGGCGGGCTTGATCAGCAGGGGTGGGAAGCCTTCTTCGCCCAGGTAGGTGATATCGGCACCAATCTGCCGCAAGGCATCCACCAGGTCGCCGATGGGGCGTTCATGCATGCGCGGTACACCGTGCAGTTTGTAGGTTCCGCCGCTCAAGGCCAGGGCTGCGGTCAATGGGCGAAACGCCGTTCCCGCATTGCCGAGGAACAGGTCTGCTTCTTTATTGGGAAAACCGCCAGTGCCCTCTACTCGGTAATCATTCTCGCCGGTCCGGGTCACCTTTACACCCAGACTGTTCAGGGCCTCCAGCATGCGATCCGTATCGTCCGACTTCAGCAGATCGCGGATCTCTGTGGTGCCCTGAGCCAGGGCAGCCAGCAGCAACGTGCGGTTGGAGATGCTTTTGGAACCAGGGAGCTGCACAACGCCCTGCGCGCGGGAAACGGGTTGGAGATCAAGAAATTCCATTGTGAACCTTTGTTATTGACCGGATGTTAAGCATCATCCAGAAAGTGAACAGGAATATGTAAGGCGCATGATAACGGCCCAGGAATAGTTAGCATAATGAAATCCATCCCGGTCTGTCATGGAACCATTGCTATATACCATTGCTGTATACATCTTGAAAGCATAGTTCTTATCCCTATTCTGCTTTCTCTCCCTAGCATCCAGAGGACGCAGCTTACCCTCCGACTGCTCCCAAATGTTCTAACCAGCTAATTGACACCCCCTCGGCCACCCGCACTATACTGTATATAAATACAGTTATGTTGTACCCATCATGAGCACTACCTCTTCTGACCATCCATCCGACGCTTCGCTTGAGCAGTTATTGCTCAGGGATGATCTGTGGCTGGGGCATTCCCAGCGTTTTACCGGCCGGGCAGCCATAGCCACAGGGCACACACTGCTGGATGAACAGCTGCTGCACCAGGGCTGGCCGCTGGGCACATTGATTGAGGTGTGTCAGCCGCAGATGCAGGGTGAATGGCTGCTGTTTGCCCCGGCGCTGCTGCAGGTGTCGGGGCTGATTGTTTTGCTCAACCCACCTGCGCTGCCTTTTGCCCAGGCGTTCATCCAGGCTGGTTTTGACCTTGACCGCGTACTGGTAGTCAAGGCAACCGAGAAAGACCCGTTTATCGGTTGCTTTACCGAGCTGGCCCGGGCCAGTGTCGGAGCTGTCCTCGCCTGGCAGCCGGCGGAAGCCATCAGTTATACCGAACTGCGCAAATGTCTGCTGTCTGCCGCTGACGGCACGGGTTTATGTGTGATGTTCCGGCCTTTTGCCGCACAGCAGCAAAGCTCACCTGCACGGCTGCGCCTGTTCACGCGTTTTATTGTCGATGGATTGGAAGTGACGTTGTTCAAACAAACAGGTTATCTGCAAAAACAACAACCCCAGCCACTGGTTCTGGAACTGCCGGATCACTGGAAAGCGGCTCCGGCCTATGCCGCCCTTGACCAGAAAACTGCAGCGACCAAGGAAACTTCACCCAGACGCCTGGCCAGTGTGACGCCATTACGAGGTCAGTAATGGGCTTACCCTCCTCACGTTTATGGCTGGCCATCCGCCTGCCCGACCTGCCATTAACTGCCCTGAGTACAGATGACTCAGAGACCCCAGTGGTGGTGGCCGATAAAAAACGCACGGTGTATGTCAATCCAGTGGCGCAGCGCGCCGGTGTGCAGCTGGATATGGATATCACCACCGCACAGCTGCTCAGCGGCTGCGAAATCATTGAACGGGATACTGCGCAGGAACAACGGGTGCTGCACCGGTTATCGGAACAGCTCTATCATTTCTCACCTTATATTGATCGTTATTGCAGCCCCGTGAGCGCACAAAGCGGCTTGCTGCTGGAAATATCTTCCTGCCTGAAATTGTTCGGCGGAGTCCAGGGCATGATGCAGCGCATTACCACCAGCCTGAATCAGACTCCTTATGGTTTTTTATTCGGTCTGGCCCATTCTTCCAGGGCCGCCTGGCTGCTTTCCTTTGCGGCCTATGACATCGATGGCAACGAAACCCGAACGGCATTTCTCGAGCGCCTGTATCCGCTGCCCATCCAGCTGCTGGATGACTATCCCGCTGCCTGCGAATCTCTGTCGCGCATGGGCTTCAATACTTTGGGCGACATTGCCAGGCAGATTTCACACCAATCATTACGCAGCTTCAAAAAACGTTTTGGCCATGAATTTACTGAACTGCTGGCAGAAATTTTTAATATCGATCAGGATTTCGCGCAAAACACTTTATTTGAAAAACCACGGGATACTTATCGACCGGATGAATGGTTTGAAGACGAAATTCAATTTGATTATCCAATCACAACCGTAGACCAGCTCAAACCCGCTTTCGAAAATCTGCTGACTGCACTGGGCGATTACCTGCGCAAACGACAACAACAATGTCACACTATCGAATGGCGGATGACGGATATTTATCGACGCAAGGCATCCACGACCGTTCGCAGCGACCAGCCGCAAAGTCAGTGGCAACTGCTGTATGACCTCACGCTTATCCAGTTTGAAAATAAAGAACTGCCGTTTGAGGTGGACGCTCTCAGATTGATCTGCCGACAGACACTACCGCGACAAAATGCTAATCACCTGCTCGATCTGGAGCAACACCGTCGCCGCAAAAGCACCACTGCCGACTTCGCTACAACCATCGCCAGATTGAAAGCGCGTCTGGGTGATGCTGCTGTCTATAAATTCGGTTACCACGACAGCCGTGTGCCGGAATTGACACAGGTTGCAATGGCCCTCGCTGAAAAATCCCGCCAGGACTTGCCCGATATTTATCAGCAGGCTTTGCGGCCCGCTTGGCTGCTGGATGCACCAGAAATTATTGAAGAACGGCATCAGCGTTTGTATTGGCATGGGTATCTGACGCCCCATGTAGGACCGGAACGCATCATTGGCGACTGGTGGAATGCGCCGGTTGCACGGGATTATTATCTGGCGACCCGGCAGGATCATTTGCCACTCTGGATTTTCTTCAATCTTTACGATAAACGGTGGTATGTACAGGGAGTATTTGCCTGATGCGCTATACCCATTTGTACACCACCACCAACTTCACCTTTTTAACCGGCGCGTCACATCCGGACGAATATGTTTATCGCGCTCATGAGCTGGGTTATGACGCTATCGCCATTACCGACGAATGCTCGCTGGCCGGCATTGTGAAAGCCTTTGTCGCTGCCGACCAATTGGGCATCAAGTTAATCATCGGTAGTCGATTTGTGTTATCCAATGGCATGCAGTTAATTGCAATTGCCCCCTCTCGTACCGCGTATGCGGAGCTGTCCGGTTTTATTACCCTGGCCCGCCGCCGCGCCGAAAAAGGTTCTTATGAAGCGCATTTTGAAGACCTGCGCTTCAGGTTACGTCATTGTTTTATTATCTGGCTCGCTGATCGTTACCAGGATATTGCCGTCGCAACAGCGACGGAACTGGCCAACGCCTTTAAAGATCGTTTGTGGATTGGCATTAATCATCAATTGCAAAGCGGTGAGCAGCAGGATTTTTCACGCTGGCATCAACTCAGTGTAGAAAAAAATATTCCCCTGGTAGCCTGCGGTGCGGCCCTTATGCACTGCAATGACCGCAAACCTCTGCAGGATATCGTCACGGCTATCCGCCATAACACACCGCTGCAGGAAATGGGAACACGGCTGGAATTAAACGGTGAAGCTTATTTGAAAGCTTTCCATCAGCTTGCCAAGCTGTACCCCCCGGCATTGCTGGAGGAGACCTGTGTGATCGCGGATCGCTGCCACTTCTCCATGAAAGAGCTGCGCTACCAGTATCCACAGGAACTGGTGCCTGATCACCTTTCTCCAATTCAATATCTGCGTCAACTGGTGGACGAAGGCAAGAAAAAACGCTGGCCCGCTGGTGTACCGGCCACGGTGGAAACCTTGATTGCCAATGANCTGGCCATCATCGAAGAGCTGAATTACGAATATTANTTTCTGACNGTCCACGACATTGTGNGCTTCGCCCGCGAACAGCACATCCTGTGTCAGGGACGAGGCTCGGCGGCCAACTCTGTTGTGTGTTATTGCCTGTTTATTACCGAAATTGCCCCGGGCCAGATCAATGTACTCTTTGAACGTTTTATCTCCCTGGAACGGGATGAACCGCCGGATATCGATGTGGATTTCGAGCATCAACGACGCGAAGAAGTGATTCAATACATCTATCAGAAATACGGCCGTGAGCGCGCAGCCATTGCCGCGACAGTGATTACCTACCGCAGCCGCAGCGCGGTACGCGATGTCGGTAAAGCGCTGGGGCTGGATGAGACCTTGATTGATCATCTGGCCAAGAATATTGCCTGGTGGGATAAGAGCACGGATCTGCAAAAAAATGTTGCCTCACTCGGACTGGATATCAACAGCCAGTTATTGATGCACTTTTTCAGTCTTGTACAACAGATTCGCGGCTTCCCGAGACACTTGAGTCAGCATGTGGGCGGCTTTGTGATCTCTGAAGGTAGAATCAGCGATCTGGTTCCGCTGGAAAATGCCAGCATGCCGGACCGCACTATTATTCAATGGGACAAGGAAGACCTCGAAGCCATGCGCCTGCTCAAGGTCGATGTGCTGGCCCTGGGGATGCTTTCCGCTTTGCGGCGCGCCATGGATTACATCACTGCTTACGACTCAAGGATTCGCTCTCTACAGGATATTCCCAAGGAGGATAAAGCCACTTACCAGATGCTCAGTCGCGGCGACAGCGTGGGAGTTTTTCAGGTGGAGTC